>Ga0181521_10008244_pt1 | contig 10750 bp, 12 predicted proteins | sample PEATcosm2014_Bin_32_FD_119764 | JGI IMG/M metagenome (GOLD analysis project Ga0181521, IMG submission 119764) | Peatland microbial communities from MTU Mesocosm Facility, Houghton, MI, USA - PEATcosm2014_Bin02_60_metaG | ecosystem: Environmental > Terrestrial > Soil > Wetlands > Peat | place... | reverse complement strand
CTTCGAGCACCACATCGACCCAGACGACGACGGCGCCGCCTGCTCCGGTGTATAGCGGCAGCAGCTCGAGCAGCAGCCAGACCACCGACACCAGCAACGGGGTGATCGACAGGACCCATACCACCACGAGCGGCACCACGGTTTCTCCGTCCGGCGATATGACGACACGGAAGTCGTCCGAAACGACCACCACCCACTAGCCGCGCCTGCATATGGATGCCGGGCAGTTCTGCCTGTCCGGCTTCCATTTCGCTGATCGGTTGATGCGGGTTGTCCGATCCGGATCGAAAAACCACTCGCTCGAACTCTCGGGAGTCACACAATGATCGATAGTCCATCGCGCTTCGGCCTGACGGTTGGCATGGCGCTGCTGGCCGGCACGGCTGTGCTGGCGGGTTGCGGCGGTCCCGCGCCGGTTACGACCCGGACCACCAGCACCGAGCAGTCCACGACGACGACACCACCCCCGCCGATGACATCCACGACGACCACCACGACGCAGCAAACGCAGCGACCCTGACCTGACGATAGCGAACGATGCCCGTGTCGGCCGATTGCGTCGTTCGATCCAACGTTCAAGGCGTCTGCCGATGTTCGCCGGGGGGACCTGAGGCGAAACCCGGTTACGCAATTCTCATCGAGAGGCATCACCATGCGTTACGTGTATCCAGCCACCGCTGCATTGCTCGGGATGATCGCGCTGCCGGCCCTGGCCCAGATGCCACCCGGCGCGAACCCCGCCACCGGCGCGCGACCGGGCCACGAGCCCGGCACCGGCGAGTCGCTGCCGCTCTCTGACAAGGCGAGCAACATTGCGCCCGCCGATACGCGGTCCACTATCGCGCCAACGCTGCCGGCGCCGGCGGTCGGCGAACATGCGACGACGCAGGATTACCTGAAAGCCGCCCGGGCCGCGCTCGTCGCCGGCCATACCGGCCAGGCGCAGCAGTCGCTGGAGATGGCGGAGACGCGGGCTCTCGACCGTTCGGTTGTACAAGGCCAGACGAACGCGCCGAGTGATAGCCCGTTGGTCGCCCGGATCAGGGATGCGCGGCACGCCCTGGGCGGCGGCGATCGGGCGCACGCCATCCAGCTCATCGATCTCGCGCTGTCGAGCTGAAGCCGGTGAAGCCGCGCCTTGCGGATCATTCGCTTGCTCCGTTTAGCGCGGATGCGGTCGGTTGACGTTCACCAACTGGAGCGCTTCCGCCCTGACTGGAAACGCGGCCATCACCTGTCGTTGCGGGGACCGCTGCGCTCCTCGCAACGACAGTTCCCACCGATTCCGGTCAGGCAGGACACGCTCTTGTGTTCTGATCCTGACGCTTCGATCCCAAGGACAGGCAGCGGCCGCCGCCCTTTTGTCATGGCCGGCCAAGGCCGGCGATCGGCGACTTTCCTTCGTTGCACGCAGCAAAGTCGTGGGTGGCCGGCCTTCGCCGGCGATGACACAAGGGAGGCGGTCAGCGGGGTCGATCCGTCAGAGTCACTACACTAGGTATTTTCCGAGGGTAGGCACCAGCGCGCCGCCGCCGGATAGTGAGGCCGCGCGTTTCCTCCTCCTCGCGCAGGTTTCCGAACTCAATGGGCGCGCCCCTCCCCTGTATGGCGCGCCCATCTCTTTGGTCCGACGTGCCGGCTGGCGGAATCGGGCGCACAACGCCAGGTGCCAAAATGAACGCCGCGCCGGCGGTGCCGAACGCCGCAACCGTCATGCCAGCCGGGAGCCCCCCTTGTCACATTCTGCCCGAACGGACCTTGCGCATTGCACGCTCGCCGAGCAGCCGATCGAATTCCATCTTGGAAATGGCGTAGCATTCGCACGAGAGGCGTTCGAGGCCGCGGCGATCGAGGATCGTGACGTTGCCACGCTTGTAGCGGATCAGGCCGCCCCGCTGCAGGCCGCCCGCGGCAACGGTGACGCCGGTCCGCTGCACCCCCAGCATCATGGCAAGGAACTCCTGCGTGAGCAGAAATTCGTCCGCTTGCATGCGGTCGTGCGTCATCAGCAGCCAGCGGCACGTTCGCTGCTGGATGTTATGAAAATGATTGCACGCGGCGGACTGCGCGATCTGGTTGAAGAAGGCGTGGGCATAACGCAGCATCGCAACTCGCATCGAAGCGCTTTGCGCCAGTTCCTGCTTGAACAGCGTTGCCTTCATTCTCAGGCCGGCCCCGGGAACTTGGATGTAAACGCTGGTGGGCGCCCGGTTGTCGCCGAACACCAGGGGCAAGCCCACCATGCCCTCGCTGCCGATCGTGCCCACCTCGGCCGCCTGGCCGTTCGCCATGGTGTTCACCAGGGAGCCGACGCCGGTCTCGATGAAATAGACGAAGCCGATCGGCTTGTTGGCTTCGTAGAGCGACTGCCTGTACTCCAGCGGAACCGGTTCGAGATGCGGGAGAAGCCGCTGGTAATCCGCGCGCGGCAGCAAACCGAGCAATCGATTGGCGTGCGAGTCGGCAGCTTTGCGGCCAGATGCCACCTCGGTGCTCCTGTTGGTCATGGTCGAATGACTGCACGGCCGGCGGGCCGATCGGCGGCCGTGGCGTTGTCGAGAGCCGATGCCCGTCGGCTGTGGTCCTGGCCGTGGGTCAGGCAAGCATTTCCCGGCACCGCGCGCTGCCCGGGCTCCGTCCCGGAGCCTTCAAATCCATCGCCAACGCAAGTTGGCACCTGGCTTCGCCGAGCAATTGCTCGACGCGGGCACGCGTATCGTCATCCAGGCGAACGGTCAGCATCTCTCGATAACGATCGATGTTCATCTGGATGATACCGGGTTCTTCCATCATCGCGGCTCCTCCCACAAGGGGACGGAAGCGGGAGCGACCGGTGTTCCGGAGGCAGGCGCCTCTACCCAAATCGGCGAGGCTCATGTCAGGCGTCATCGCCGATGACAGGAGCGTAATCCGAAGCGGCTGGAACGGCAAGGCCGATATGTCGGATGTCCGACATAAATTGACCTGGATCAATGCCGCTGGGCCGCCTGCGCCGGTAGTCTGCATCACTTCCGGTGCCCAGACAGAAAAAAGGGCTGACGCTATGCCCCTCATGCGCTCAGCGACGAGCCCGGCGCCGCTCCGACCCACCGGTCTCAACGCCTCCCGCAGGGTCGCGAGCTACGCCGGTGCGCTAACCGAGATGCGGCTGCGCCAGGCGCTCGCCCAGGCGGAGGCCCTGTTGCGTGAACAGGACCTGTTGATCCACGCGATGCTTGGGTGGCGGGAGGCCGCGGCCGACCACCTCGCCGGGCTGACACGGCGGCAGCGCCAGGTCATGGACTTGGTCCTCGCCGGCCAGCCCAGCAAGAATATCGCCGCGGACCTCGGCATCAGCCAACGCACTGTCGAGAACCATCGTGCGGCGATCATGAAGAAGACCGGCACGACGTGTCTTCCGGCGTTGGCCCGATTGGCGCTTGCCGCTACCTGGCATGACGCCCCGGTTCTGCCGCCACCATTGGAATTGCGGAACACGGGAGATCCGGACCTCGCGCTGACCCGTCAACCGCCGGCTGACCGGTGCCGCGGATCAGCCGCAGGGCCGGCGGCGCCGTGTCCGGATCCCGCACGCAAGGCGCGGTCAACCGGCCACGGAGTCGTTGCTGTTCGGGATTCGCCAATGCCAAACACCGGGCAAGGCGCATCCGTCACAAACTTCCCGACGCCAATCCGGTGTCGGAGCAAATGAGTGAGATGGAGCCATGTTACAACTTCTGCTCATCGTCGTACTCGTACTCGTCGTGCTGTCATTCTTTGGCGGCTATGGAGGTTATGTGCCGCCGCATTTCGGCTATGGGGGTGGCGGCATCGGCCTCATCATCCTGATCGTCTTGATCGTCATGCTGTTGCGATGACGTCGGGTCATCGTGCCGTTCACTGAAGTTTGGAGAAAGTCATCATGAAAAAAGCATTGTGGATGCGCCTGCTAATCGCCCTCGCCGCCGCGACGCCGATTGCCGCTTGCACATCGTCGAGCAGTACAACCGACACGACCGGCGAATATGTCGATGACGCGGCGATCACCACGAAGGTCAAGGCCGCCTTGCTCGATGATTCCGGCCTGAAGTCGTTCGACATCAGTGTCACGACCGACAAGGACGTCGTTCACCTCAGCGGTGCCGTCAACAGCGATCAGTTGAGGGCGCGTGCCACCCAGGTCGCCGCCGGGATTTCCGGCGTGCGGGCGGTGGTGAACAACCTGGTCGTGAAATAGGCCCGCATCTCGTGTGAGCCGACGCCCGCCCGCGCCGGACCGAGCGGTCCGGCGCTGGCCAATGACGCACGTTCCGGCCCCGGCATGACTGACCGCCACAGGCCGACACGCATTAACAGGAGCCTCACATGCCATTGCACAAAATAGCACGACCCGGCGATCCAGGGATCGAGGACGTTTACGCGACCGCAGCGTCGGACCAGCGCGTGGCGAAATATCGCCTGCCGGAACACACATCCTCGGCGCAGGAAATCTACAGCCTGGTGCATGACGAGCTGCTGCTGGACGGCAACTCGCGGCAGAACCTCGCGACGTTCTGCACCACCTGGGCCGAGCCGGAAGCGCACCGGCTGATGGACGAGTCGATCGACAAGAACATGATCGACAAGGACGAGTATCCGCAGACCGCGGAGATCGAGAAGCGCTGCGTGCACATGATCGCCGATCTCTGGCACGCACCGGGGGCCTGGAAGACCGTCGGATGCTCCACCACCGGATCGAGCGAGGCCTGCATGCTGGGCGGCCTGGCGCTGAAATGGCAATGGCGCAAGCGGCGCATCGCTGCCAAGAAGCCGTACGACAAGCCGAACTTCGTCTGCGGGCCGGTGCAGGTGTGCTGGGAGAAGTTCGCCCGGTATTTCGACGTGGAGATCCGCCAGGTGCCGTTGCAGGGCGATGCGCTTGGGCTGCGTCCGGAAGACCTGCGGCAGTATTGCGACGAGAACACCATCGGCGTGATCCCGACGCTCGGCGTGACGTTTACCGGCATCTACGAACCGGTCGCCGCACTGGCCCGGGCGCTTGATGAGTTGCAGCGCGAAACCGACCTGAACATCCCGATCCACGTCGATGCGGCCAGCGGCGGCTTCATCGCGCCGTTCATCCAGCAGGAGCTGGAATGGGACTTCCGGATCGAGCGGGTGAAGTCGATCAGCGCCTCGGGCCACAAATACGGCCTGGCGCCGCTGGGCGTGGGCTGGGTGGTCTGGCGCGACCAGGCGGAGCTGCCGCAGGAGCTGATTTTCAACGTCGATTACCTGGGCGGCCAGATGCCGACGTTCGCGCTGAACTTCAGCCGGCCGGCCGGGCAGATCGTCGCGCAGTACTATAACTTCCTGCGGCTGGGCCGTGACGGCTACACGCAGATCCAGCAGGCCTGCGCCGAAACCGCGCAATGGCTCGGCGAGGAAATCGCCAAACTCGGCCCGCTGGAGCTGGTCTATGACGGCAAGGGTGCGCTGCCCGCGGTCTGCTACAAGTTGAAGGAAGGCCAGGACTACGGCTTCACGCTGTACGACCTGTCCGAACGGGTGCGCATGCGCGGCTGGTTGATCGCCTCCTATCCGCTGCCGGCCAACCGCAACGCCACCGTCATCCAACGGATTCTGGTCCGCCACGGCGTCAGCCGCGATCTCGCGCAACTATTGCTCGACGATTTGGGCCGCGCGCTGAAGCACCTGCAAGCGAATCCGGTTCCGCGTTCGGATGCTGGTCCCACGTTCCATCACTAACCGCGAGCATCTTGGAGGCATCGATGGCACAAGCCAAAAAAGCCGTGGTTTCGACGTTCAGCCTGGCGATGATGACCGCGGCAGCGGTGGTCAGCCTGCGCGGACTGCCGATGATGGCCAAGGAACAGCTCACGCTGTTCGTCTATATCGCGTTCGCCACCTTCATCTTCCTGATCCCCGCCGCGCTGGTCTCGGCCGAGCTTGGCGGCGCGTTCGGCGAGAAGGGTGGCGGCGTCTACACCTGGGTGAAGGAGGCGTTCGGCTCCCGCTGGGGATTCGTCGCCATCTGGCTGCAATGGATCCAGAACGTGGTCTGGTATCCGACCGTGCTGGCGTTCTCCGCCGCTGCCATCGCTTACGTGGTGGGAGAGCCAAAGCTGGCGAGCAACGGCCACTATGTCGGGACGTTCTGCATTATCGCCTACTGGGCCGCGACCTGGGTCACGTTGCAAGGCGTGAGCGCCATCGCGCGGGTGACAAGCTGGACCTTCCTCGCGGGAACGGTGCTCCCCGGCGTGATCATCATGGTTTTGGCGGTGATCTGGATCGTCCAGGGCAACCCGATCGCGATGCTGCACCCGGCGGCGACCGATTCTGCCTCGGTCATGTCGATGGCGGGCGGCCATGCGCATCCGCGGTATTTTCCCTACGTTACCGGCCTGGGTGATATCGCCTTCCTGGCGGGCATCATCCTGCTGTTCGCGGGCGTCGAGGTGCACGCCGTGCATGCCAACGAGATGGCCGACCCGAAACGGCAATTCCCGATGGCCATGCTGATTGCATCGGTGGCGGTCATCCTGCTGTTCACGCTGGGCTCGTTCGCGGTGGCGACCGTGCTGCCCGACAAGGAGATCAATCTCCAGGAAGGGCTGATGAAGGCCTTTCAGCAGATCTTCACGCGCTTCGGGATCGACTGGGCGACGCCGTTGGTTTGTGTCCTGCTGGCGTTCGGCGGGATCGGCGGCGTGATGTCGTGGATCAGCGGCCCCAGCCGGGGCCTGCTGTGGACCGCGCAGGAGGGCGAAATTCCTCCGTTCCTGGCGAAGGTCAACAAGAACGGCGTGCAGATCAGCATCCTGATCGTGCAGGGTTTGATCGTGACAGTCCTCGCGCTGACCTATTTCGTGATGACCAACGTCAGCGTGGCGTTCTTCCTGCTTAGCGCCGTCACGATCACGCTTTACCTGATCATGTATATGCTGATGTACGCCGCGGCGATCCGGCTGCGCTATTCGCAACCCGACCTGAAGCGCAGCTATCGCGTGCCGGGCGGAACGATTGGCATGTGGTGCATCTCCGGTGTGGGGTTCGCCGGCGTGGCGTTCGCTTTTCTCGTCGGGTTCTTTCCGCCAACCCAACTCCCGGTGGGCAGCCCGGCGCTGTACGTCTGGCTGGTGGTGGGTGGCACCGTGGTGTTTACCGGCCTGCCGCTGCTGATCGGTATGGTGAAGCGGTCGTCCTGGCGGGCGGTCAGCCCGCCCGGGACGTCGTCCGCACATGCTGATTGAACCCCATGGCATGAGGGGCGGTACGCGACGCATGGCAAGCCGAAGCCCCGTCCTTCAAGTCCCGTGGGGAGGCCAGGATTTCCATTCGCTGAGCAGGATCTGACGGTGGCACGTGACGATCCAACACAGAGCAACAGCGGGGAGCGATGGTAGCAAACCCGACTAGCAATTCCCTTGGATTCGCCGGTGCGTGACAGGGCACGGATGCAACATGCCCAACCTAGGTATCCATGTCGCGCCAGCCGCCGTCGGCGGTCCCCAGCGCTCCGGGCGTCGGCTCCGGTGGTTGCTGGGGGCCGTTTTGCCGTGCCTGGCTGGGGTCGGCTTGTGGCCAATCCTGCAAGCCGGCTCCCCCGACACCGGTGGTTGCCGCGGTGGCGCAGGCGGGCGACGTGCCGGTCTATCTCACCGGGCTCGGCACTGTGAAGGCCTACAACGCCGTGACCATCCATGTTCGCGTCAAAGGGACACTGGCCAAGGTCGTCTTCGTCGAGGGGCAGGACGTGAAGGCCGGCGATCTGCTCGCCCAGATCGACCCGCGGCCTTACCAGGCACAGCTCGACCAGGTGGTCGCCGCCAAGGCGCACGACGAAGCGTTGCTCGCCGATGCCAGGCTCGATCTGCAGCGCTACCAGAAGCTGGCCGCGCAGGACTCGATCGCAGCGCAGCAGCGCGACACACAGATCGCGCTGGTCGCGCAGGACGTCGCGACGGTCGCCAACGATCAGGCGCAGATCGACTTCGCCAGGATCCAGCTTCTCAACACCGCGATTCCCTCGCCGATCTCGGTGTTGTTCACCCTGCCGGAGGATGATTTCGGCGTGAGCAACCAGCAGATGGCAGCGGGCCCCCCTTTCGGTCACAGTCCGCTGTGGATGAGTATCTCTCCGCCACCGGACTCTTGTGATCACTGTTGTGGGCTACGTATTCACAGCTCCTGCACCGCTTAGCGGGAAACGACCATCTGATGAATGAACTGTCGCCGATGAACGAACTGTCGCTTGCACCCCAAAATACCTCGAAGCCGCATCGGCGGCTTCGTTGGGTTTTTGTGGCCTTGAGCGTCGTGGCCGTCGCCCTCCTCGCGTGGTTCGTTTTCCACAAGAAACCCGCCGCGCCGGCCAAGCCGCAACCGGTCTCCGTTGCGGTCGCCACGGTCACGGCTCAGGACGTTCCGGTTTCCATCACCGCACTGGGCGCCGCTCAGGCCTGGACGAGCGATACAATCCTCGCGCAGGTCAGCGGTATCCTCCTCGGCGTCGATTTCGTCGAGGGAACCAACGTCAAGGCGGGTCAGCTCCTGGCCCAGATCGATCCCGCGCCCTACCAGGCGGCGCTCACCCAGGCGCAGGGGACGCTCGAACGCGACCAGGCATTGCTCGCCGGCGCGCGCGTCGATCTCGCGCGCTATGCCACGCTGACAAGACAGGACTCGATCTCCAGGCAAACCTATGACGACCAGGTCGCACTGGTGAAGCAGGACGAGGGCATCGTCTTGCTCGACCAGGGCGTCGTGGCCACCGCTCAGGTCAACCTCAACTGGTGCCGCATCACCTCGCCGATCGACGGGCGCGTCGGTCTGCGTTTGCTCGACCCGGGCAATTACGTGACCACGGGCTCATCGACCAGCACCACGAGCGGCTTGACCGGCAGCACGACCAGCCCGGTCGGCATCGTCGTTGTCAATCAGATCGAACCGATCGCGGTGATTTTTTCAGTTCCCCAAGGCGACTATCAGCGCCTGTCGGAGGTTTCCAACGGCTTTCGCAAGCCCTTGGCGACGCAGGCGCTGAGCCAGGATACCGGCGCCTCGCTGGGGATGGGGCAACTGAGCATCGCCGACAATCGGGTCGATCCCACGACCGGCACCGTCAAGATGAAGGCGCGCTTCGACAATACCGGCGACCTTCTTCTGCCGGGCCAGTTCGTCAATGTGAAGCTGACGCTCCAGACCCTCTCGAAAGCCATTACGATTCCCGCGGCAGCGGTGAACGTGGGGCCGACCGGTCCCTTCGCCTATGTGGTGGGGGCCAACCAGACAGTGTCGATGCAGCCGATCAAGGTCGGCCCGACCGAGGGCACGACGGCGGTCATCACCGCCGGTCTTCAGACTGGCGAGATCGTGGTCACCGACGGACAGATGAGCTTGAGCGCGGGAACGCTGGTCAAAGTCGCCGCACCCGCGCCGGCGACCTCGCCCGCCCAAACGCCGCCAACCCAAACTCCGACCACCCAAACTCCGGCGGCGCAGACACCGCCAACCCAGACGCCGGCGGTCCAAACGCCGGCAGCGCAGACACCGGCAGCGCAGACACCGGCAGCCCAGACACCGGCAGCGCAGACACCGGCAGCCGCGATTCCGCCAACCCAAACTCCGCCGCCCCAAACACCGGCTGCCCAAAGTTCGGCCACACGATGAGCCTCTCGAGCCCCTTCATCCATCGTCCGGTCGCGACCACCCTGATCGCGACCGCGTTCCTGCTGGTGGGGCTCGTTGGCTATGTCAACCTGCCCGTGGCAGCGTTGCCGAACGTGGACTTTCCGACCGTTCAGGTGAGCGTCACGCTGCCCGGGGCGAGCCCTGAGACCATGGCCTCGAACGTCGCCACGCCGCTCGAGCGGCAGTTTTCGCTGATTCCCGGCATCAGCCAGATGACCTCGGTAAGTTCGCTGGGTGCGACCAGCATCACCTTGCAGTTCGAGCTGACGCAGGACATCAACGTCGACTTCGAGCAAATCCAGGCAGCGATCACTGCGGCGAGCGCTCAGTTGCCCAGCAACCTCCCGAGCGCGCCCACCCTGCGCGAGGTCAATCCGTCCGACTCGCCGATCATGATCCTGTCGCTCAGCTCCGACTCCCTGACGCTCGCGCAGGTCGACGACTATGCCGACATTATCCTGTCGCAGCAGATCTCGCGGATCGTCGGGGTGGGCCTTGTCACACTGGGCGGACAGCAGAAGCCCGCCGTTCGCATCCGGATCGATCCCCGCAAGGTCGCGGCCATGGGCCTGCAGATCGACAACGTCCGCGCCCAGATCGTCGCCAGCACCGTCAATGCCCCGAAGGGCGCGCTCAAAGGACCTCTGCAGAATCTCACCGTCAACGCCAACGACCAGATCCTGGAGGTGGCGCCATGGAATCAGCTCGTGGTCGGCTATCACGACGGCGCCGCGATCCGGGTCAGTGATCTGGGCAGCGCCATCCAGGACGTGGAGAACGACCAGCTCGGCGCCTGGGCCTTCCCGGGGAAGGCCAACACCGATCCGACCCTGAAGGGCGGCCAGAGCATTCTGCTGATCATCTACAAGATGCCCGGGGCCAACGTCATCCAGACGGTGGACCAGATCACCAAGGCGTTGCCCGGCCTGCGGGCGGCTATTCCGCCGGCCATCGAGATCCACGTTCTGGCGGACCGGACCCAGACCATTCGCGATTCGGTCAATGACGTGGAGATCACCCTGCTCATCACCATCGTGCTGGTGGTGGCGGTCATTTTCCTGTTCCTGCGCAATGT
>Ga0181521_10008242_pt1 | contig 10753 bp, 6 predicted proteins | sample PEATcosm2014_Bin_32_FD_119764 | JGI IMG/M metagenome (GOLD analysis project Ga0181521, IMG submission 119764) | Peatland microbial communities from MTU Mesocosm Facility, Houghton, MI, USA - PEATcosm2014_Bin02_60_metaG | ecosystem: Environmental > Terrestrial > Soil > Wetlands > Peat | place... | reverse complement strand
GATCCGGTCGTGCGGGAGCTGCAGACGACGCTTCCCCGTTACCGGCACTTGCCCATCGATATCCGCGACCGGCACGCCGTCCGTCAGGTGTTGGACGCCGAACGGCCGCAATTCATCATTCACACCGCCGCGCAGCCTTCCCACGACAAGGCGGCAGCGATCCCCTACGACGATTTCGACGTGAATGCGCTGGGCACCATGAACCTGCTGGTGGCCGCGCGCGATTTCTGCCGCGAATCGCCGTTCTGTTTTACGAGCACGAATAAGGTCTACGGCGATCGGCCCAATTACCTACCGCTCATCGAACTCGACAAGCGCTACGACTACGCCGGCGGCTTGGATGGCGTGGACGAGAACATGTCGATCGACCAGTGCCTGCATTCCGTTTTTGGCGCTTCCAAAGTGGCCGCCGATGTCATGTGCCAGGAATTCGGGCGCTATTTTCAGATGCCCGTAGGCGTTTTTCGCGGCGGTTGCCTTACCGGACCGCAGCACGCCGCTGTGGAATTGCACGGCTACCTGGCTTACATCGTTCACTGCGCCGCAACCGGCAAGGAATACACCATCTACGGTTACAAAGGGAAGCAGGTGCGCGACCAAATCCATAGCTACGATGTGGCCCATCTGTTTCTGGAATTCTTCCGTTCCCCGCGCTGCGGGGAAGTCTATAACCTGGGCGGCGGCCGGGCGAACAGTTTGTCTATTCTGGAGACTGTCGAGGCGCTGGCAGCCATGGGACTGAAGTTGCGGTACAGTTACAACGATACTAACCGCATCGGCGATCACATCTGTTACATTTCGGACCTGAGCAAGCTGCGGGCGCATTTCCCGAACTGGAAAATGCAGTACGATCTGCCCCGAATTCTGGACGACATCGCCGCGCGGCACACCCGCCGCGGGGATGCGCCAGCGGGCCCACGGAGCTAGTGGGGGATGAAGCTATCGGTGGTCATTCCGGCCCGCGACGAGGAGGGGTCGATCGAGCGGACGGTCGCCGACATCGCCACGGCCCTGGCGAGAGAGCGGATTCCGTTTGAAATCATGGTGGTGGACGACGGCAGCACCGATCAAACGGTGGCCCGCATCCAGCAGTCGATGGAGCATTATCCCGGTGTCCGGCTGGTGACTAATACCGGACGCCACGGCTTTGGGATGGCCGTACGCGCCGGGTTGACGCAAGCCACCGGCGAAGCCCTAGCCATCGTGATGGCCGACGGGTCCGACAGCCCCGAAGATCTGGTTCGATACTACCGGAAACTCGAAGAGGGATACGATTGCGCGTTTGGCTCGCGATTTATCCACGGCAGCAAGATCGTGGATTATCCGGTGCACAAACTGGCCATCAACCGGATGGCCAACTGGTTTATTCGGGTGTTGTTCCGGCTGCGATACAACGACATCACCAATGCGTTCAAATGTTACCGCCGGCAGGCTATCGAGGGCATGCAGCCGCTGCTCTCGCCGCACTTCAATCTGACCGTGGAGATGCCCTTGAAAGCGATCGTGCGCGGGTATTCCTACGCGGTGCTGCCGATCTCATGGACCAATCGCAAGTCGGGCATGTCCAAGCTGAAGATCAAGGAGATGGGAAGCCGCTACCTGTTCATCGTGCTGTATGTGTGGCTCGAGCATCACCTTTCCCGGGGCGATTACCTGCGGCCGGAAGAGGCGCAAGAGCACGCGACGACGCGGCACGCGTAAGGGCCTCCGTTGCGCCACCGCCAGGAATTCAGCTACCAGAGACAGGCTTCCGCCCATGGCCTGGACGGTCTTCCGCAGAGTCGAAAGCAGAAGTTCCCCCCTTTTCGAGTTTGGAGATGCCGTCCTGGCCGATCCCGAGGGCTTTGGCCATACGCAGTCTGAGTGAGCCGGCGCGCGCGCCGGAGTTCCTGCAGTGCCATTTCCTAGGGATGAGCTGGGCCGCGCGGGCCGCCACCTTCTTGCGACGGCAGGGCTTAGTTCTTTCCTTATTCGTTCGAGATTCGTCATGGTCGTTACTTCCCTTTCCTTCCGCCTTTCGATTTTGGCCAGATGAGCGTCGCGGCGCCGGAGCGCACCGATATTAGCGCGTGGCCGCATCGGGCGACCGTTGCGCAGTCCGCTTGTGCAGGCAGCGCGTCCAGCCACACAGCCGCAGCCTTGGCAGCGCATTACCGCTCGACCCGCGGGACGATCGAAAGACGGGCGAAGCTCGACTCGTCACAAACCGGGCAATTTATTCTGGCCGCCGCGCACCCGCCTTCCTGGCGATCGCCATCAACCCGCTGGCGGAGACCAGCAGGTGGCGATGGGCGATTCGGCCGGGAACCGCCAGGCGCAACAGACTAATCAGCGGACTCAAGATAGGCACGCGGAACCGGGAAAAGTGACGCGCGATGTAGTCGATCGTCAGCACCTTGCGGCTGGGCGAGACGCGGATTTCGTCGAAGCCGCAGCGTTCCAACAACAGCCGGACGGACATCGCGCTGAAATAATACAAATGCTCGACTTTGTATTCCATCCAGCGGCTGCGCAGGAGGCGGCGCGTCCAACTATCCAGCGAGGGCGTGATCAACAGCAGGACGCCGCCCGGGATCAGCATTTCGCGGATGCGCAGCAGCAAGCCTTCCGGATCGCGAACGTGCTCGATCACATCCGCCGCCAGAACTGCGCCGAAGCGGTCCCGCGCCAGGGGAAGCGTCTCGAGCGTACCAACCGAGACCGCCGGCTCCCCCAGGCAGCAGTTGGCAATCGCCGCGGCGTGCGCGGAGATCTCGATACCGGAGACGCGAAACCCCCGTTTGCGGGCCTCCAGCAGGACCTCGCCGTGACCACAGCCGATTTCGAGCAAGTCCGCGTTTTCCGGCCGGACGAGCCGGGCAAGCGTATCGATGTACAACGCTCCCGTGGCCCTTTTCATTCTCGATCGCCGTTCGGCCCCTTCGGCGTCCCGTTCCCCGAGAAAGTAATCGTCGCTGTAAATGGCAGCCAGAACGGAATCTTCCGGCTGCGGGTCCAGAAATTCCAGTCTGCATTCCGGGCACGCGCGTAACGCGCAGTTCGGAACCGCCGAGCGGCGCAGATGTGTTGGCCGCCCGCACATGGGGCAGTGAGGAGAAGTATGCCGGCGACTGTGCAAAGAACCCCAGATTGTATCAGCGTTTTGGCGTTTACGGCTGCGCACCCATCGGCGCGCTCAATGCATTCGATACAGATAATAGACATCGCCGCCATTAGCCGGATATGCCGCGATAGACCGGCCACGCGGAAGAATATCCGTCTGCCACGGCGATTCCGCGGGCATATATAGATAGTCGGGATCTTTCGGGCGCATCGAGAAAATCTTGTCTCGCGGATACAGCGCCGGGGTCCGCCACGCAATAGCGGTTCCCGCGTAGTACGACACCAGAAACATGTCGGTGGGATTCATCCCCGAGTCGCGGGCTGGCCGCACCACCAATGCCATTGGGCGCGCGGGATCGACGACCTGGCGGAAGTGTTGGGCCAGATCGCGCGCGAATTCCACCGTACGGATGCCAGCGCCGCGATTCGGATTATTCCCGGCCGCCAGCAACTCCCGGTAGGAGGCTCCACCGCAGCGCAAACCCAACAGAAGGAAGCAGGCTACGCTGACGGTCAATTTCCCGCGGCCAAAGACCCGGTTCACCCGGTCTCCGATGCAGGTCACCCCGCCGCAAAGGATCAGCAAAAGAGTGGGCAGACCGGCGACCAGGTAACGGGAGTCGATATGGAAGCACCAAATCGTAAGCGTCGAACTCAGGAAGAGCAGCAGAAGCAGGCCCAATGCCAGCCGGCGAGTTCGGGTCCAGCCCGTGCCGCAGGCCACGCCCAAAAGCAGCACTAGCCAGACCGGGTCGAAGAACTGCCTGTCCATGAAAAGATGGAAGAACTTCGGGACGTTAATGCGCAGTCTGACCCAGAAGGCGGCCGGGTTGTGGGCTACGGCCTGCAAAATGCCAAATCGATTGGATTCCAGTGGGCCGTATTTACGTTGGGCATCTGCAAAGCCGGCATCCTCGTCGCCGGTGCCGGTCACCCAGGCCTCCGAGGCATAGAAGGTCGTAATGGCGGAAGGTCCCCAGATATGGTATTGCGATTTGGCCCAGCTCTCGTAGATGGTGGCGGGGACGAAGAGCGCCGCAAAACCCAGCACCGCGAAAGAACCTCGCCCGAGCGCGCGAAAATCCCTCTTCCCGCTATACATGGCGCATAGTAAGACCCCGGTGGCGATGACGAAGAAGAGCAGGGCTTCCCATCTCGCCAGGTATGCCAAGCCCCACGAAAGACCCGCGGCCAACAGGCGGCGCCATGTCTGCTCCCGCAGCGCCAGCACCGTAAACCATAGCGCGGGACCGGCGGCCAGCAGGAAAACCACATGGGAAATGCTGTGAACGTGGCTGATGAGGCGGCTGGTCAGCGCGCCGCTGGTGAGGATAAACAAACAGGCCATGTACCCTGCAGCCGCATCCCAGAGCGCGCGGGCTGCGTAGAAGCTCGCGATCAAGAACGTTGTCAATGAGACGGCATAGACAATCTGATAGACGAGGCGGGGGCTGGTGGTGAATAACTCTACAAAAGCGCAGACCAGTGCGCCGAGCAGAGGACGCCACAGCGCCGGAGGATCCAGCGGCGCCACGACCAAGCCGTTTCCGGCGAGCAGATTCTTCGCCATCATCATCTCGATGGCGTTCCATCTGATCCGGGGGATCAAGCCGCCCCACACCCAGAAAAGCGTGCCGCCTACCAACAGCCAGGCGATCGGATGCAGGGCCAGCGCTTGACCCAACCGCTTGCAGATTTGCTTTGTCGGGAGCGTCATCCGATCTTACCGCACGCAGGGTGCAAAAATGGTGCGGCCAACGCCGGAGGGCTGCCTAGACCTCATCTTAAGCCGTCCAAGCGCGCCAGATCCTAAGAACCAGTACCGTTTTTTGCCGGCCTGCGTGCCAAGGACAGCCTGTACGCGATATACTTCAATCTTTGGACAAATCATGAACCTACGAAACCATACGAGTCTGTCTGTGGCGCTCCTCCTTTCCCTGGGCGCGCTATCGAACGCGGCGAATCGCGCTGGCACGGATCGGGTACCCGAGGAAGTAAAGACGCGGGCGCTCGTCAACTACGGCAAACTGCCTTTGAGTTTTGAAGAAAACCGGGGGCAAGCCGACGCCCGCGTGAAGTTTCTGTCCCACGGAAGCGATTACTCGATTTTGTTGAGTCCTTCCGAAGTCTTCTTGAACCTGCAGTCGGCGGGCAAGGCGCGGCATCAGTCCGCCATCCGGATGAGTTTTCCGGGCGCCAACTCTGCGCCGGCGATGGCCGGCGGCGAGAAGCAAAGCGCCATCAGCAGCTATTTTATTGGAAACGATCCGGCCAAGTGGGTACCGGGCGCTCCAAATTTCGCCCGCGTGCGTTATCGGGAGCTTTACCCCGGGGTCGACCTGGCCTTCTACGGAAGTCAAGGGCAGCTTGAGTACGATTTTGTGGTCGCCCCAGGCGCCAACCCGAGAGCCGTTCGGCTGCAGTTCGACGGTGTGGATGGCATGCACCTGGATCGTGCCGGTAACCTGGTACTGAGCGCGGCGAACGGCGAGATCCGCCAGCACAAGCCCATCGTTTATCAGGTGGGCGCCGGCGGACGGCAAGCCGTCGAGGGGCGGTACGTCATTCAGTCGCGTAACCGCGTCGGATTTGAAATCGCCGGATACGACAAGCGCAAACCACTGGTCATCGATCCCACCCTTACTTTCGCGACCTATTTGGGCTCGCCTGGCGACGAAGTGACAAGCGTCTCGGAGGCCGCCACCACGACGACCTATCCGGCCGTGGCGGTGGATTTCGAAGGAAACGTCTACGTGGCCGGATACAACGGTGGAAGTACTTTTGCCGGTCACCCGGTAGCGCCGCTGTTTGGAACCCACTCTTATGTGTTCATCGTCAAGATGAATGCCACCGGAACCACGCTGCTCTATTCCGTGTTTTTCGGCGGCAGCGGCCAGGATATAGCCGGCGGCATCGCAGTAGACACGGTCGGAAATGCCTACGTTACGGGTTCCACCACTTCGAACAACTTTCCGACGCAGAATGCACCGCAGAGCACTTTCCATGGTAATGGCAGCGATCCAAACGCGTTTGTGACCGAGGTGAATGCCGCGGGAACCTTGCCGGTTTACTCCACCTATCTGGGTGGAAGCGGCAGTTTCTGGGGACGCGGCATTGCGGTCGATCCTTCCGGAAACGCGTATGTGACGGGGACAGCGTCGGCGTCATCGAGCGGTACGGCCTTCTGCTCGCCCTGTTCCATCTCAAGCACGCCGTCTTCTGGTTTCTTGACCGAAGTTAGTGCTGGCGGCGGCACATTTGCGTATTCCACATACCTGCCCTTAAACACAGGCATCGGATACGGCATCGCCGTGGATAGCACCGGCGACGCTTACGTGACGGGCACGACCGGTACTGCGTTTGCCCCTTCGCCCGGTCAAGGATATGTTCTGAAAGTCAACGCCGGAGGCACGAGCGTGGGTTATGGGCCGGTTATTTTGGGAAACTCCGGCGCCGCGCTGCAGACCGCAGGCTTCGGAATCGCCCTGGACGCGCAAGACGACGCGTATGTCACGGGAATGACAAACAATCCAAGCTTCCCACAGATTACGTCCGGCGCTGCGCAAACTGCGTACGGCGGCGGGTTGAGCGATGGCTTTGCGGTCAAGCTGAACCCCAGCGGCAGCCTTGTCTATGGCACCTATATTGGCGGGCTGGGCAGCAGCTTTATCCAGGAGCGCGGATCGGGCATCGGCGTGGACCTGGAGGGGAACGCCTACGTGTCCGGAACCACCGAGTGCATCGGTTTTCCAACGGTGAATCCGATTTCCGGCGCCTGGAATGGCGGGCCGGCCGTGTTAATGGAAGGCACTGTGAGCGCTTCGAGTTCCAACTGGTCGCCCATAACTCCAGGCCTGACGGGGAGTTTCGACCAGGTGAACGCGTTGGCCTTCGACCCGAGCGGCAATCTTTACGCCGGCGCCAGCGCGCTCAACGCCACGGGCGGCGGAGTCTATAAGCTGGCGAGCGGCGGCAGCGCCTGGACGCCAACGGGCGCGCTGGCGAACAGCGGCGCTGTCGTCACAACTACAACCGTTGACGCGATCGCGGTAGATCCGATTGCAACGTCTATCGTTTATGCAGCCGGCAGCGGCAACCTTTATCAGACCACCAATGGCGGCACCACTTGGACGCAACTGGCCCAAGCGGTGGGTGCCTCCGCCGCGATAGCGGTAGGAAAGACCAGTTCTTCGACTTCGACGGTCTATGTGGGATCCGGCAGTGGCCTGATCTATGGCACAAATGCAGGTTCGTCGTGGAACAGCCCTTTAACCCCGCCTCCAGCGGGGGCCATCAATGCGATAGTCGCCGATCCGAACCATTTGATGACAGCCTATGCGGGCACCCCCAGCGGCGTCTACAAGACCGTCGACGGCGGGGCCCATTGGGCTGCGGCCAACGGCGGATTACCGGTGGGTTCCGTGACCAGCTTGGCGATTAACGCCTCGACCGCCATAATCTACGCCGCGACACCAAGTGGATTGTATTATTCGACGAACCCCGCCACCGGTTGGACGCAGGCGACTCTGTCGCCGGAAACTGTCAGCACGCCGTTTTTGGTGGCCGTAGACGCCGCCAACAACGTCTATCTCGCCTTCCTGGGATCCGGCATAGTCACCGGGACGAACGGTGGCACAGTGCAAGCCGACTGGAGCACGGTCACGTACAACGGCCTGACGCAGAACCAGATCTTGGCTCTGGCTGTGCCGCCTACCGGCTCCGGCGCCTATGCCGGCATCGTTTCGGCTCCTGCCGCCTTTTTGACCGAGATCAGCCCTAGCGGCCAATCGTTCTTGTCCTCCACCTGCATTGGCGGCTCGGACAACAACCTGGGCCAGAACCTGGCGGTAACGCCAGACGGCGTGGCGTACGTTTCGGGTCTTACTTTCGCGACGAATTTTCCCGTCACCTCCAGCGCGATCCAGCAATCGACCGCCGGTCTCTACGATGCGTTTGCGGTCCGGGTGGACAACGTGCCTTTTAGCGATGTGCCGCCGTCCAATGCCTTTTTCAACTTCATCAACGTGATGTACGAAGCGGGCATTACGGGAGGATGCGCCACCAGCCCGCTCCAATACTGTCCGAATTCGACCACCACGCGCGGTGAAATGGCTGTTTTCATTATCACGGCCATGTTCCGGGGAAATAGCTTCAACTACACCACGACTCCCTATTTCAGTGACGTGCCAGCGAGCAATGGCTTCTTCAAGTTCATCCAGAAGATGAAGGATCTGGGCATCACTGCCGGATGCGGGTCGGGCAACTATTGCCCCAATGACCCGGTCACCCGCGGAGAGATGGCTGTTTTCATCATGGTAGCCAGGTATGGAACGATCTCCTTCAGCTATCCCTCAACTCCGTATTTCTCGGACGTGCCGTCCTCGAGCAGTTACTTTCCATTTGTCCAGAAGATGGCGCAATTGGGGATTACCGGAGGCTGCTCAGTTGGGGTTTATTGTCCCAGCAATCCGTTGACCCGGGGCCAGATGGCCGTTTTCATCGTTACCGGCCTGCTCGATCAACTGCTGCCGCTCACGACGCCGGTGATCACTCAAGCGGCTCCCAATGCCGGGAGCACCGGTCAAAATTTGACAGTGACCATTTCGGGGATCGGCACGAACTTTGGAGCGGGCACCCAAGTGGCGGTGCCCACTGGGATAACGGCTTCCAATGTAACTGTGCTGAGCCCCACCAGCCTGACCGTGCAACTGAATATCAGTGCCAGCGCGGTCCCGTCGTTGACGGCTACGAATGGCAGTCTCTACACGATCGCGGTTACCACCGGGAGCGCGGAGGCGGATCTGCCGAACGGCTTTACTGTGCAGTGAGAACTGGTGTGCCGAAGCTCGCTGCCTGGCGACTCATTGTAACATTCGCCCGTAACAGACCGTCTCCGGCAACGTGGGAACGGATCCGGGCCTTCGCATCTTAATTCTGAGTACGCCGAAAACAGGCAATACCTGGCTGCGCCATTTGCTGGCGGGAGAGTACCGGCTGCCGCAGTTCTACGTGCCGCCACCGCTCGATTGCGCCAAGCTGGACAAGGCCGGAGAGCGCTGGGTCACGCATTACCACATCCGGCCCAATCCGGAACTGCTGAGCTGGATTCGGACGAATCGCGCGGTGGTGATCACCACAATCCGGCACCCCGGCGACGTCTTGCTCTCGCTCTATGACCACGTGCACGACTTTCGGAACGAGACGCTCAACCAGGACTTCCTGCGCCGCATGTTGTGGACGGGCTTCGCGCGCAACGGCATGACCACCTACGCCGCGAACCAGCCATTTTCCGCGGACCTGGACTGCTCGCTCGAATGGATGGCTTGCGAAGGCACACACACCGTCCGTTACGAAGATCTGCGGGCAGATCCGGTAGCCGCATTGCGCGACGTGACTTCACGCATTCATCCGGCGCCGCTGGAGCGGATAGAAGCCGCTGTGGAAATGTGCGGCATCGACCTGATGCGCAGCATGGCGGGAGAGTTCTCCGGTTTCTTCCGCCAGGGGCGCGTCGGAGATTGGCGCCAGATGTTAGCGCCCGACGTAGTTGAAGTGCTGCGCAGGCAGCCTCCGTATGCGGCCCAGGTGGCCAGGCTCGGATACTCCATGAACCCGGCGGATGCGGCGCCGCGCAACCGCGTTTCATCACGGCGCCATCCTATGACCACGTTGGACCGCTTCGAGAATGGCGTCGCGGTGGCGCCCATCATGGTCCAATGCTTTTTCTGTGCGCCTTACGAACAACGCCAGATCTGGGAGAGGCAGCTCGCCGCGACCGGTCCAGGCAGCTTCTACGACTGGCTGAACTCGCCTGCGCCGGTGGCTGGCGGAGGCCTCTACGAAACGCTGCCGATATCCAATATCGCGGCGTTCGTCTACGAGCAGCGGCCGGATGTGCGGCTGGTTTACGGAGATCTGAACTCCAGCGACCGCTATGAGTACGCGCGCTGGTTCCTGCGGCGCGCGGGGACGGAATGCGGACTGGATGCGGCATTCGTCAATCGCCAGCGGGCGTCTCTGTTGCGGTGGGCCAACGCCAGCACGCCTGTCAGCGGCGCGTGGGCTTCCAATTTCGTGGCGCACATCTGCCGGTGCCGCATCGATGTACTGGCATCGTTCCCGCACATCGCCGGCGCGGATAGAAGAGAACTGGTGCGCGCAGTGGTGCGAGCCGCGAAGGCTTTGGGAATGGACCCCGGCTACATCCGTCCTTTGGAGCAGAGTTTGGGACGGCACTGGCTGCCTGAGAGAATGCGGCGGTGGTGCGGGCTGTACGACTGAGCGGCGGCCGAGTTCCTCGGTTCCCCGTCCCCAGGAAGCTGCACTCGGTGGCGCGTGTCCGGCGGAACCTGATACGTTAGATGCCGGTGCGGAGAGTACTTGCCAACCGAAAGCTGTGGTTGCTTGTCTCAATCTGGATTCTTGCCGGCATCGCCAGCCTGCCTTTTCTGTTTCGCTGGCACGCCCCTTCGCCTGCCACCGGAACCGCCGCCTTATTACGGACCGGCGCCGGTTACCTGCTCACCTTGGCGGCCTGTTACCTGATGTATAGGGCTGAAGCCCCGCGCCTCACCCGCCGCCAGGCGGTTGCCCTGGTTTTCCTCATCCTTCTCCTGACCAAGATTACCAACAGGGTACACCAGTACACCGT
>Ga0181521_10008240_pt1 | contig 10755 bp, 7 predicted proteins | sample PEATcosm2014_Bin_32_FD_119764 | JGI IMG/M metagenome (GOLD analysis project Ga0181521, IMG submission 119764) | Peatland microbial communities from MTU Mesocosm Facility, Houghton, MI, USA - PEATcosm2014_Bin02_60_metaG | ecosystem: Environmental > Terrestrial > Soil > Wetlands > Peat | place... | reverse complement strand
CGGTCCTATCGATCCACGATAACCGCAATTTGGCGAAAATGTTGGGCGAGCGTCGACCGGGTTTTTCCTATGCGTACGAGGAGGAATCGTGCGTTGGCCGTTTCATCGCGAGCAACGGCCGCACCGCGCTGAGTTTTAGTGTCACCGGCATAACGCGTCAGGAAGCCGCATTGATAGCGGCGGAGTGCGAGCAAATTGTCCTATGGAACATATACGAATTTCGGAAGGCGGCAGACCGCGCGCTCGGCGCCTCATTCGAGCGCGTGCAGTGATCGACTTCATGGTTCAACTCTGCCGAGGCGCCTGGTCGAATTGATTGGCAACGTTTCCGGTACTTTGATTCGGGGCGAGAAAGGTGATCATGACGGCTCGCGAGCTGCACCGCTCGCGGCGCAAGCGGGCCATTCCAACCTTCTGACCTCCGAACTAGAAGCCATAGTCGAAACCGACCCCAGCCGTCCGCGGCTGCGCGATCGCGTAGTTGATCTGCACAGGCGCGATTGAGATAGCGCTGCCGCTGACGCTCTCCGTGACGCCGCCGCCCAAGTACGCACGTTTATTGGTGAGGTTTTGCACGAACGCTTTGAGAGCGAGTGAGCCCTTCCTCATGCCGGCGTTGAGATCGAGCAGCGCGTACGCGGGCAGCACGATGCTCGGCGCCGCGGCCTGCGACAGGGTTTGCACGGCAGCCGTCGCGCCCCATACCTGGTCGACCCATCGGAAGGCGGCACCGACGTGAGCATCCCAGGCGCTCGCCGGCATCCAGTCATAGTCGGCTGTTGCCGACAAGGCCCACTTCGGCACATTGGGAAACTGATAGCCCGAGAGAAAGATCGGACCCTTCACCGTTCCGGCGTATTCGGCCACGGTGCTGAGTTCGGATTGCGTGTACGCCGCGCTCCAACCGAATTTCAAACCATGCAGCGGCGAGTAGAAACCCGCAAGTTCCGCGCCTTGCGACGTCGCGTTTCCGGCATTGATGGAATTCGAGAATGTGGTCCCGGTGTTGGTGAGAAAGTCGGGACCCCAATCGCCGTAGAGCAGCTGGACGTCGTCGCGAATGACGTAAAAGAGCGTGAGATCGGCGAGCAGCCGGTGGTCCAGGAATTGCGACTTCACGCCGATTTCGTAGCTCCTCAGGGTCTCCGGGAGCAGAGGCGGCAGCGGCTTACCGTTCTGCATTCGGGGGGTGCCTCCGCCGCCCGGCTGATTGCCGGTCGCCACCCGTCCATAGAGCATCACGTCCGCGCTCCAATGATACCCGGCACTCGCCATCCAGGTGGTGTAGCTCGAAGAGCTGACAACGGTCGGCGCGACATCTGGCACATTCTCATAGGTGCTGTTGAACCCATTTCCAATCTTGTAGTGGTCGTTGCGGATTCCCGCGGTCAGGTCCAGCTGCGCCGTCGGGCGCCACGTCAGATCGGCGAACGCCGCCCATTCCTTGACGAAGGATTGTTCTATCAAATGATACAGGTAGACGGGATCGTCGATGTTCTGCTGGTCCGTCACGCTCTCGTGCGTATAGAAGCCGCCCAAGTACCAGTCGATGCGCCTGCCCGGTGGCGCGACCAAGCGCAGCTCCTCGGTGAACTTCCCGAGATACAGCTGCCGGTCCAATGTCGATGTCTGTCCGGACAAGACCGAATAGTCCGGTGTCGTATCCAGGGTGTAGCGTGTGTCGGTTCCTGACCAGGCGGTGGTCGAGACGAGATCCATCGTGCCCGGGCTCCACTTCACCGTGGACGAGTAAAGTTCAATATTTTTCTTGAACGGTTGCAGGAAGGCGCGGTCCTCCGTGAGGTCGGGATAAAGGCCCGCAGGCGCGCCGATGTAGGCGTTGCCGGGCACGATCACGACCCCCATCGATGATTCGCTGGTGTCGGAAGCCGAATTGACGCCGTACCAGAATACATTGATCTTCACCGAGAGCGATGCGGCCGGCAGCCACAGCGCGGCAATGCGGCCCCCATCCTCGCGCACATCGTTCACATCGGGGGCACCGGTATAGAGATTGTAGATATATCCGGGGGTGTACTTGTCATAAGCGCTGGCGCGCAGTGCGAACACATCTTCAATCACCGGTGCGTTCAGCATCGCCCGTACAGTAATGCCCGAAGAAGAGCCGCCCTGGACCCAGCTGCTGTCCGCTCCTACTCGCGCCTCGAAGTCCGTGACGCTCGGCACTTTGAGGACGTAGCGGATCATTCCGGCTTCTGCCTCTGCACCGTAAACCGTCCCTTGCGGCCCGCGCAGCACTTCGAGACGGTCGAGATCGTAGGGCGTGAGATCCAGGCCCGTGCAACATGCCCGCCCGAAGTTCGAGGTCGGACCCATGGGTACATCGTCGAGGTAATAGGCAACATATGAGCCGTCGGTCACCGACGCGACGCCGCGCAGGATCACCAGAGCCTGGCCTGGCGAGCCGCCATCCGCGACGTTGAGCCCTGGGACGTAATTCGCATAGTCGGTCAGCTGCTCGAGCTTTTGCGCCTCGAGAGTCTCCCCGCTCACGATGGTGACCGAGGCGGGCACATTCTGGACGAAGTCGCTGATGCTGCGCCCTGGCTCGTCGCGCAATCCCACGACGACGATGTCTTCGAGCTCGGTCGGCCCATGCGCCGCAGCGCGCTCGGCGCGCGGCTTGGGCGCTTCGGTCGCGGACGACTGCGAGGCGGGTGCGACCGCCGTGGACTCGTAGATTCGCACCGTGCGGGTATTCAGGAACTGAAAGCTGAGCCCGGTGCCTTCAAGCAATTGCGTAAGCGCCTCGGTGGCCGAGAGGCCCGCCGGCGCGCCTTTGGACGCGCGGCCCGCGGCGATTTGCGAGACGTACACCAGCTGCAGCCCGGTCTGGTGAGCGAATTCTGACAGCGCGGCGGCTAGCGGTTGCGGCGCGATCGCGGTGGACAGCACGGGTTCCGATTCCGCCGCGCCGGCCCAGAATGCCAGCAACATCCCGAGCAGGCAGCACCCGACCCATCGACCCGCCGCAGGTGCCAGGCCGCTTCCGCAGCGGTCGCGATCGCTCCAAGCAAGCGACACGGAGAACCCCCGTTGAGTGTGTTTCTAGTTCTTAGTCACGACACCGGTCATCAAGTGCAGGCGATTCTAATGCGCGACGGCCTGATGCTCTCGACTGATGGATGCGAGGCTGCGCACGCGAATCCGCGTCGGCGTCTTCTGCACCACGACGCCCTGCAGGGTTTGGAGGAACGCCGCGAACGACTCCGTATCATACGCGTCGAACACGCCGCTGATCGGCAGCGCGCGGACCGTTTCATCGTCGATCTCGAGCGTGATGGGTCCATAGCGATTGAACTCGGCCGCGACTTCCCCCAGGGGCGCATCCTCAAAGGCGATCTGCCGCTGGAGCCAGGCAATCGCCGCCCGGGCAGCCACGCGCCGCGGTAGGCCGACCCGGTCGCTCACCTCGAGCTGATAGCCCCCGCCCAAGCGCACCGAGTGCTCCGGGAGCTGGCCGGCTGGCGCGGGCGGCGGCGGATTGCCCGTAAAGACCGCGACGGTGCCTTCGACCACGGTCACAACGACAGTGCCGGATTTGCGATAGACGTCAAACTCCGTTCCCACCGCGACGACGCCGGCCCGTCCCGCCTCGACCCGGAATCGTCGCGTGCCTTCGTGTGCCACTTCGAAGAACGCCTGTCCTCGATCGAGGTCTATGACCCGCTCGCTGCGCGAGTACCGCACGGTGACCTCGGAGTCCGAGTTGAGATGCAGCACGGAACCGTCGGGGAGCGGCTGGACTCGCTGCTCGGCGCGCGCGGTGCGGTAACTCTTCGGCAACCCGAAGCGCTCGCCGTCGCGCGTCCACCAGATCGTGGTCGCGGCGCTGAGCAGCAGCAGCGCGGCAACAGAGGCCGCGCGCGCACCGTGGCGGGACCATTGAATCGGCGCTGTCGTCGAGGCTCGACGCCGCAGCGACTGACCGAGCGGGACGACGTTCTCCGCTTCGCTCGACGCCTGCGCGAGGAGCGACTCCACGTCCGTCTTTGAATCGTCCGCCGCAGTGGGTAGATCGCGCGCCACCGCGGCGATGCCGAGGTATTCCTCGACGTGCACGGGCGAGGCTTTGAGCCACGCAATGAATGCCGCGCGCGCATTGCGGTCGAGCGGCCCGCTGCGGTTCTCAACGAACCACGCAGCGGCCTCATCGGCAATCGCCTCGCGGCTCTGAGTGCTGCTGGATGTCATCGCGTCATTCCAGGCGCGCCATGCGGCGGCGGCAGTGGCTCAGCGCCTGCGCGAGGTACTTCTTGACCATGTGCGGGGACACCTCGAGGCGATCGGCAATCTGTTGATAGCTCAATTCGTAGCGGTATTGCAAGAGCACGGCGGCACGGCATTTCGGCGGCAGCTGCCCGAGCACTTCGCGCAGCCGCTCGATCCGCCGGGACGCATCAAGCGATCCTTCAACGCTGGGCGAGCCGCCGAATGCGTCGAGCGCATCGATCGTCTCGACATCCACGCCCCCTGCCTGGCGTTGATCCGCCACCGCGTTCTCCTTGAGAAGATTCGCCGCGACAGTATAGAGGTAACCTTCAGGATTGCGGATCGCATCGATGTCGGTCACCCGCAGCATTCGCAAGTACACCTCCTGCGCGAGATCGGCGGCATCGGGCTTGGTGCGGATGCGCCGATAGAAAAAAACCTGCAACGCATCGCGGTGCCGCGCGAACAGCTTCTCGATAAATGCCTGTCTGAACTCGGCCATGGCGCGGCGGCAGTACCTGACGTTTGATTGTCCGCGTTTCCCATACTATGAGCCCTGCGCACCGAATTCGGGTACCAGAATCGTCTGCGCGAGTCGCATTGCGGGATTCTGGTACCCGAATCCCCCGCGGGTGACTCTTGGCTTAGGCGTTCACACACATTTCGATCACCAAGGTGGGGGAAAATCTCATGCGCACGCCTTTTCGGTTTCTCTGCGGGCCCCGATCGACACGGTCGGCGTTGCCCGTGCTGCTGACAGCTCTCTTTATTCCACTTATTCCACTTCAACTCTTCGCACAGCCGCCCGCGACGCATCACCATTACAAGCTCTTCGACCTGGGCACGTTCGGCGGTCCGACCAGTGCCTACTTTTCAGACCCGGTCGTCGCGAGCGCCAACAACCGCGGCATGGTTGTGGGCGGAGCGGACACTTCCATGCCCGATCCCTACGCTCCCTTTTGCTTCGATGACTGCCATGTCATGCACGCGTTCGAGTGGCGGGACGGCGTCCTCAACGACTTGGGCTCGCTCCCGAACGGGGTCGATAGCGCAGCCCTATGGATCAACGAGCGCGGATTGGTCATGGGATTTGCAAACAACGGCTTGATCGATCCGTTGAGCGGAACACCCGAGCAAGACGGAGTCGTCTGGAAGGATGGCCAGATCGAAGATCTCGGCACGCTCGGGGGCAATTTCAGCTACCCAAATGCAATGAACGATGAGGACGAGGTGGTGGGATTCGCGTACACCACGATTCCCGATCCGTTTTCCTACTTCGGCCTTGGAACACAAGCCCACGCGTTTCGCTGGCATCACGGACACATGCAGGATTTGGGCACCTTGGGCGGCCCCGACAGCTGGGCAGCGTTCGTGAACGAGCTCGGGCAGATAGCCGGATGGTCGTACACCGACTCGACACCGAACGCCACCACGGGAGTGCCCACCCAGCACCCATTCCTGTGGGAAAACGGCAAGATGCAAGACTTGAATACCCTGGGCGGCAGCTTCGCCGTCGTAGGCTCGCTGGCGGGTGGAGGCGGAGGAGCCGTCAATAACCGCGGCCAGGTCGTCGGCACGTCCAATTTAGCAGGGGATCAGACATATCATCCCTTCCTCTGGGATCGGGGTGTGCTCACTGATCTAGGGACCCTGGGAGGGGATAACGGCGAAGCCTACTGGATCAACGATGCCGGGCAAATCGTCGGTCGCACCGACACCAGCGGTAACGCAAGCCACCATGCGGTCCTTTGGGACAAGGGCACCTTGACGGACTTGGGCATTGCGGCCGGTTTCCCGTGCAGCACCGCCATCGATATCAACGAACGAGGCCAAGTCATCATCGACACGGGGATCTGCAACGTGGGAGGCGGACCCGGGCTTCTGTGGGAGAACGGCGGCCCGAGCGTCGACCTGAATACCTTGCTGCTGCCGGGTTCGGGCCTCACCGTGGGTGACGTGAACTATATCAACGATCGCGGAGAGATTGCGGCGACCGGAATGCTTCCAAACGGTGACCTGCACGCAGTTCTGCTCGTCCCTTGCGATTATGCTCATCCCGGCATGGATGGTTGCGACTACGACATGGTCGAGGCGAGCGCCGCTGTGTCTCAAGCCGATCCCGCGGTTGGCAACGCATCCAGCCGTGCGTTGCCTCGGTCAGCTGTGCGCGCGACGAGCCGGTATCGCCTCACTGGCCCCGCGATTGGCCCAAGGCAATAGCGGGCTCGGGAGAGAACGGAGAGGAGACGCAATATCAGGCGACGATGCCGCAGAGCACTTGCTCGCAGCGCGCCGGTCGCGGGATCTGACAACACCACGAGGGTGTTGGATCCTGCGACCGGCACGAAGCTTAGAAAGCTAGACAATTCAATCGACGTATCCGCGCGAATGCTCGCTCGCGACCAAATGCCATGTGGGTGTGCGCAGTGCCGGCGCCTACTTTGAGTGAGGGCGGGCCTGCTCCTGAGCGCGCAGCGCCTGCGCCGCTCCCAAATTGAACACCGCTGACCCGGGCAGATTCTCGCCGCCATCGACGACGAGCATGCAGCCGGTGATGTAGGAGGCGAGCGGCGAAGCTAGCTCCCCACCCGGAGCGCCATTAGCGTCCGCCGCAGTGCGCTAGAGCGCCAGAATAAATGTGGGCCTAAAATGAATAATGGGAACCGCCGCCAAAATCGAGCTTTCGCACGGCGTGGCGTTGCGATAGTCGACGAATACAAGTCGATTTTGCCGAGGCGATTCATGTGCGGCGGGGCAGCGCACCCGCATCCACAATATTGAAGGTGTAATCGTCTCTTCGACTTGGGTCGACCGCTTTGTCGGCGACAGCGTATCTCCAAGCTTCGTTCTCGTACTCCTTGGCCGTCGGCTCATAGTTCTGACCCCGCAATACCACGGGAATCGTCGCGGTCAGGCGACCGCTCTTGCGATGGATGATTTGGATGTTTTTAATCTCCGGCCCCTTGAGCGCCGCGGCGGCTCGCGCTACCGCAACACTGCATCACCAAGTCGATCTTTAAGCCCTCGCGTCTTGATCGAGTTCCTCAATTTCGCCCATTCGGGCAGCGATTGCGCGTTTGCGTGAATCAAGTATCTGCCAAGCTAATTTGGCCCGTTCAAGGGTTCTCGGTGTGACGCCCGGTTCGCCGGCGAGCGCTAGATACTGCGCTTTCGCCGCGACCGCGGCGCTCAACGCGGCGCGATAGCGGGACTCGAGCATGCGTAACCGGAATTCGATGTCCATTCGAGTAACCTCGCGTTGTCAGTTTACACAAGACTCAGGGCGCACCCGGCGTCCCGGTTGCATCAGAGCCTTCATAGCGTAGGACGAGGGCGATTTGCTAGCGTACTCAAGCGCTGAGTAAGATCTGCGACGGTGAATGGTGCGGCGAATAATGCGTCCCCACCCAAGTGGTGAAGAAAGTCTTCCGCACGGCCCATCATCGGATCTGCAATGACCACCAACCAGGAACGTGGTGCAGACTGACGAATCTCCCGCAGATCCCTACAGCGCTCGGTATTCGTCAGATCAGCGACTACCACGATCGCGCCGAAGCGCAATGTGCGAGTCGCGAGCAAGGCGGAGGGCCCACTGGTCGTGACATGGGTCTCGAAGCCAGCATGGCGAAGCTGCGAGGCCATTACATGCGCGGCTTCGGGATCCGGATCCAACAACAGGACGCGCCGCGGCTCCGTCGTAACGTTGTCGTCGGCACCGCCAACGATGTGTCTGCGAGGCATCACGGACCGCCGGACAGGTTTATTGGCCCCATCGGAATCCTCCGACGAGGCGCGCATCCAAGCGCGGTGTCTTGCCTGTCGACGCGCCCGTGTGCGACGGTACATCCGAGCGTCAACCCGTCCGCCGTCACGTCGGGGTTCACGAACATCACCCCACGACTTCGCCTCGCAAGAGCAACTGGTTCTCAAATTCGCGTACGCGTTGCAGCACCGTGGGGAAATGCAAACCGAGTCGCGCCTCGATGTGTTGCGCATTGCGAGTGGCGGCATCCAGGCGCCGCCGATTTCGCAGCGCATGCCCTGCAAACACAACCACGTTGCCGCCATGATCGATGGTCACAGCGATGATTGGATCGCCGAACACCGACCGGATTTCCTCAATGTAGCGCTTGCACATCTCGTGATCCGCAATGATGTTCATGACAAATATGCCGCCCGCGGACAGCACACGGCGCGCGTTTTGCAGAAACGCGCGCTCCGTTACTGCCGTCGCAATGCCTTGGTGATCGAATGCATCGACGAGCAATACATCTGTGCCTTGATTCGAACTCGCCATCGCGGCGACATAAGCCGAACCTTCCCCGTGAATGACACGCAGGCGAGAATCATCGGGCGGGATTTGGAAATGGGACCTGAGCGCGATCACGCCCGCATCAATCTCGATAACCGTCATGCGTGTCGCGGGCAGATGGCGATGACAAAACTTGGCCAGCGAGCCGCCGCCGAGTCCGATCATGACGAGCTCCCGGGGACGGTTACGGAACAACAGAAATCCCATCATCTTGCGCGCGTAGGGGGTGACCAACGTCTCCGGATCGTCGAGTCGCATCTCACTTTGAACGGCGCCCTCAATCGCAAAACACAGCGATCGGGTTTTCCGATTCTCCACCAGAAACGGCTTATCGTAGCGGTCCTCGACCAGGCGGCGGCGCACAAAGCTCTCAATCGGAGCCTCGGTCGGCTCGCGAAAGCTCAGCCAGGTGTCCCCTTGCGAAGAACGTGCACGCAATACGAGTAGCTTGCTGTCGCTATCGCTCATCGGCTTCCCTGACATACGGATCGCAACCACCGACTCGAATCCCTCCAAGCAATGGGGATACACAGACCCGCCTTGCTCTGGCGCCTCGCAAATGCTCGTGGGTTGATTTCCAATCTGACAAATGAATAATAACCGTTGAAGCTTTGTTTATCAATTATAAAACATGTATACTGATGCGAAATACATGATCACCGCACCACAACTTCGCGCCGCCCGCGCCCTGCTCGGGATTGATCAGCCCACGCTTGCTCAGCGTGCGCGGCTGTCCTTGCCAACCATTCAGCGCATGGAAACGAGCGGCGGCCTCATACGCGGCAACGTTGATTCCCTGACAAAAGTTGTGCAGGCGCTCGAGGACATGGGCGTCGAGTTGCTGGGTGAAGGTAGCGTCAGCACCGTCGGTGGTCGCGGCGTGCGGTTGCGCGAACGCGAAGTTCGCATGGGTCAGATGAGCGCTCAGCAACTCCCTAAGACCGAGCGAATGACGGTCGGTTTGAGCACAGCTGCGGCTGACGGACGCGGACAGTCGGACTAAACCCTATGTGTGCTTTTGTTTGTCGTCGTTGGTTTGCCGGCTGATGCGTTGAGAGTTTTCGGCGAGGTTCGACGGATAGGGCACCGTAAATTCCATTACAAGATGCTTCGAGTGGCTCTCGAACTCCAGCGATGAGCGAGTACGACTTTATCGATCACACCTACGACGTCGTCGTGGTTGGCGCGGGGGGCGCCGGCTTGCGGGCAACGCTCGGTCTTGCCGAGGCGGGGCTATCGACGGCATGCCTGAGCAAGGTCTTCCCCACGCGCAGCCATACGGTCGCGGCGCAAGGTGGGATCAGCGCGGCACTCGGCAACATGGGCGAAGACGACTGGCGGTATCACTTCTACGACACGATCAAGGGTTCCGATTGGCTCGGCGATCAGGACGCCATTGAATTCATGTGCAAGGAGGCGCCGAGCGCCGTCATCGAACTCGAGCACTACGGCGTCCCGTTCTCACGCACCGATGATGGTCGAATCTATCAGCGGCCGTTTGGGGGTATGACCACTCACTACGGACAGGGCGTCGCGCAGCGTACCTGCGCAGCAGCGGATCGCACCGGACATGCGATGTTGCATACCCTCTATCAGCAGTCTCTGAAGCACAGCGCGATGTTTTTCGTCGAATACTTCGTGCTGGATCTCATCATGCAGGACGGAGTGTGCCGCGGCGTCGCGGCACTCGATATGACCGAGGGAAAGCTGCACCGGTTTCTGGCACAGCGGACGCTACTCGCCACGGGAGGCTACGGCCGCACTTATTTCTCCTGTACATCGGCGCACACGTGCACCGGCGATGGCGGCGGCATGGTGCTGCGGGCGGGGTTGCCATTGCAAGACATGGAATTTGTGCAATTCCACCCGACCGGAATCTACGGAGCAGGATGCCTGATCACCGAGGGCGTTCGAGGTGAGGGGGGTTTTCTCACGAACGCCTCCGGTGAGCGTTTCATGGAGCGCTACGCGCCGAACGCCAAGGACCTCGCGTCACGCGACGTCGTCAGCCGCGCGATGACGATCGAGATCCGGGAGGGTCGTGGCGTCGGCCCAAAGAAGGATCACATCCATCTGCATCTGGAGCATCTTGGGGCGGAGGTCATCAAGGAACGCTTGCCCGGCATTGCGGAAACAACCCGAATCTTCGCAGGCGTGGACGTTACCCGAGCGCCCATCCCTGTGCTGCCGACGGCGCACTACAACATGGG
>Ga0181521_10008239_pt1 | contig 10756 bp, 7 predicted proteins | sample PEATcosm2014_Bin_32_FD_119764 | JGI IMG/M metagenome (GOLD analysis project Ga0181521, IMG submission 119764) | Peatland microbial communities from MTU Mesocosm Facility, Houghton, MI, USA - PEATcosm2014_Bin02_60_metaG | ecosystem: Environmental > Terrestrial > Soil > Wetlands > Peat | place... | reverse complement strand
TTACCCTTGTCGATCGACCCGATCCGGTCCTGCCATCCGCATACTTCGGCGTTGATGCTGGTCGCGCCCTGGATGGCCCGCGCCGCAGTCAGTCCACCATGCTTCACCAGCGCTTCGAGCTCGAGACCCTGCGTCCCATGCACGAATGTCGCGCCGTCGACGCCGCTGCCCACCATTATTTTCATGCCTTTAGTCGCCGCCGCCATCGCCACGGCCTTCTCGAAAATCGGTATCATCCGGTATTTGCCGCCCGTGTTTTTGGCGTCGTTATCGTCCATATACGGCTCGGTGTAGCGCTGGAGCGTGGGATCGTAATAGAGCCCTTTCGCGGCCATCATGTCGATCTGTTCCCGATCCAGGCCGAACGCATGCTCGATGGTGTCGCAGCCCGCGATGATCGCGTTTTTCTGCCCCTCGCCTCCATAAACGTGGCAGCCCGCCTTGTGGCCGAGTTTGTGCGTCTCGTCAACCAGCGCCTGCACTACCGGCAACGGATAGGTCACCACGTATTCCGCCTTGCCCGTGGGAGTGAACGAATAAGCGCCGGTTGGAAACAACTTGATCCAGTCCGCGCCGTGCCCGATCTGTTCGCGCACAGCCGCGCGCGCTTCCTCCACCGAGCGCACCACCTTGCTGGCCAGCGGATTCTCCGGGACTGCCGGGTTGGGCGGCGTCGCTCCCCAAACGATCCCCAGCGTCGATACCTGATACCGCGGCCCGTCGATCCGGCCCTCGTTGATCGCGTCGCGCACCGCGATATCGCCATAGCCGTTGCCGTGGGAGCTCATATCGCGCGCGGCGGTGAAACCCGCCCGCAGGTCCGCCTGCACGTTCTGCACGGCGATCAGCATGGAGGCTTCCGTCGTCCCTTTCGGCCCCCGCTGGTTGAACATGTGCGTGTGCGCGTCGATCAGGCCCGGCAGCACCGTTTCCATGCGGAGGTCGATCACTCGCGCTTCCGCCGGAATTTTGACTTTGCCCTCCGGCCCGACCTCCGTGATGCGGTCGCCCGAAAGCAGCACGACCTGCTTCGTCAGCATCTGGCCGGTCTTGCTGTCAAACAAGCGCCCGGCGCGGACCGCGACTATTCGAGGCGCCGGAGGACACTGAAAGAAGCCACCGTCGGACCCCAGGCACGGTGTCGTCCCCGCCCCTCGCCATGGTGTTGGCGGAGGTGTCTGAGCCTGCGCACTACACGTGGAAAGAATGACCAGTAACAGAAGGCATCGCATCGCGCCTTCAATATTACGTCAATTCGGCCCGGAGAGGGCATCCTCGACAATCGCATTGCTCGTCGCCACGCTGGAAACCTGATACGAGCCGCTCTGCACCAGTGCTGTCACCTGCTCGATTTTGGCGCTCCAATCCAAAGCTGCAACAGCGCTGGAGATCCGGATGTCGTCACCCGGCACCGCGACCGCCTCGGGCGCCTTTCCGGCAGGCGCGGTGTCCGCAGGAATCGCCTGGGTTGCCACCGTCGGGTTCAGTTGCAGTTTCATCGTCAATCCTTCTATATTCCTTATCGGCCGGGCCAGCCGAACTTCTAGGTCCGGAATCGCCACCACACCGTCCGTTCCAGGGTATATACTAACCCTCCAGGAACGCACCAGGAGAGACGACATGCGGACTTCCCGACTTCTTACGTTCAGCGGCGCGGCGGCCATTTGCTTCGCCGGATATCTGATCACCAATGTGAGCGTCACTAATGTGAACGCCCAGCAGGACGCCCAGGTAAAGATCAAACCCACCGACATCGGCGGCGTCGTGGCCAGCAGCAAGGGCCCCGAAGCCGGCGTCTGGGTGATCGCCGAAACCACATCCCTGCCCACCCGCTACATCAAGGAAGTGGTCACGGACGATCGCGGCCGCTATCTCATCCCCGGCCTCCCGAAAGGCAAGTACACCGTCTGGGCGCGCGGCTACGGACTCGTCGACTCCCCCAAAACCGAGACCGAACCCGGCAAGCTGGTCAACCTCAAGCCTTCCGTCGCGCCGGACGCGAAGACCGCCGCGCAACTCTATCCCGCCGAGTATTGGTACGCCCTGCTCAAGGTACCCGAGAAGAACGAGTTTCCAGGCACCGGGCCCGCCGGCAATGGCATCTCGACCAACGTCAAGAACCAGGGTCAGTGGCTCCATCTCGTCAAGACGGACAGTTGCGAATCCTGCCCCCAGCTCGGCAACAAATACACCCGGACCATCCCGCCGCTGTTCGCCAAGTTCGACTCGCCGGCCCAAGCCTGGGCGCGCCGCGTGGAATCCGGACAAGCCGGCAATGCCATGAAAGGCGGCCTCGCGCAACTGGGCCCCGAACGCGCCACCGCCGAGTTTGGCGATTGGACCACCCGCGTCGCCAATGGCGAGTTACCCGCCGAAGCTCCGCCTCGTCCGCAAGGCCTCGAACGCAACGTGGTCATCACCCAATGGGACTGGGCCGACCCCAAAGCCTACCTGCACGACGAAATTTCGACCGACAGGCGCAACCCGAGCGTCAACGCCAACGGACTGATCTACGGCTCGCCCGAAGAGAGCCGCGACTACCTGCCCGTGCTCGATCCTGTGCATAACACCATTGCCCAGGTAAAAACTCCCTATCGCGATCCCAACACCCCCGGGCAGCCGAAACCGCTGCAACCCTCCACGTTTTGGGACGACGAGGCCATTTGGGACAGCCACACCACCGTTCACAATCCCATGTTCGACGCCAAGGGACGCGTGTGGTACACCGCCCGCATCCGCCCGAACACCGACCCCGACTTCTGCAAAGCGGGCTCCAGCTTGATTTCCGCGAAGCTCACCCCTGTCGCCGTCTCGGGCCGCCAGCTCTCCGTCTACGATCCTGCCACCAAACAGAGCGCGACGATCGACACCTGCTTCAGTACGCACCACCTGCTCTTCGCCGAGGATGCCAATAACACGCTGTGGACAAGCAGCGGCGGCGGCGGCGGAGTCATCGGCTGGCTCAACACCAAAATGTGGGACCAGACGCATGACGAACAGAAATCGCAGGGCTGGACCGCGCTCGTGCTGGATACCAACGGCAACGGCAAGCGCGACGCCTATGCGGAAGCGGAGCAGAGAGTCGCCACCGCGCCCAGCGGCGAAAGCCTCGGCACTTCGGCTGCGATCAACGGGCCGGCAGCCGACCCCACCAAAGATACGCGCCTCAACGCGGCGCCGTATGCGATCGCCATCGGCGCCGACGGCACGATTTGGGGCAGTATTCTCGGCTTCCCCGGCGGCATCGTGCGCGTGACCCCAGGCTCGAATCCTCCCGAAACCGCTCTCACGGAATACTACGAAGTGCCCTGGAACAATCCGAAAGCGCCCGTATCCGGCTTTTCGCCGCGCGGCATGGATATCGACCGCAACGGCGTAGCCTGGGTCGCGCTCGGCAGCGGACATCTGGCCAGCTTCGATCGCCGCAAGTGTAAAGGGCCTCTCAACGGCCCCACCGCCATCGGCCAGCATTGCCCCGAGGGCTGGACGCTCTATCCGACGCCCGGACCCAACTTCAAGAACGTCAAAGACTCCGGCAGCGCCGACTCCCACTATTACGATTGGGTCGACCAGTTCGACACCCTGGGACTGGGCAAGAACACGCCCATCGTCACGGGCAATTCATCCGATTCTCTGATCGCGCTCGTGAACGGGAAGTGGGTGGTGATGCGCGTGCCCTATCCGCTGGGCTTCTTCGCCAAGGGGATGGACGGCCGCATCGACGACGCCAAAGCCGGCTGGAAAGGCAAGGGAGTCTGGACCACCTGGGGCACCCGCACGCCATTCCACAGCGAAACGGGAAAGGGAACGACCGCGAAAGTGGTCCACTTCCAGATGCGTCCCGATCCGCTCGCGAATTAGCGAGCGGCAGCAGGCGTAAGGGAGGACTGACTGCGGACGAAGGCGGAGTTTTATCCGTTTCGGGCACTTGTTGCATATTAGGGAGGGCTACGTTCACCGGCCACGCGATCACCACCGGCACACATCGCTCGGGGCGGTTTTGGGGGTCGGGCGGGCGATTTGGAAGGGGCAGGCCTTTCGGAATTGTATACTTCACAAACCCAACGCTGAAAACAACGTACTTGTTAAATCCATACCCCAGTTTGGGAGATTGCTTCGGCGGGCGTACATGATTGACGGCCCTCCTGTGGCGAAACTGGCGGACGCGCGGACTTGCCCGGTCGTCTGAGTCGTTCGATTCAGAAGGCGAGGAAGCCCGTGTTCCGCAAGGGGCGTGTGGGTTCGAGTCCCACCGGGAGGACCAACACTCACTTCTTGCGTTTCTTCATTTTGAGGATTGCCGGGTCCAGTGAAGTGAATGTCACTTCTGCTTCGCGAAACATCTTCAAGGAGAGCACGCCAGTTTTATGCGTGGTCGATTCCGGGTTTGATACTGGATCGGGCTCGATTCCGGCAACACGCCTGATGCCTGCCTGAATAATGAGCACCGCGCAGCGCGGACACACCGGCTTCCCGAAAACGTACAGAGTGCCGCCCCGTGCGTTTGGCCCTGAGACGAGCAGCACGTTCTGCTCAGCATGGACCACCATGTCGTTTTTTAGCTTGCTATCGGCAAGTCTGTCTACATTGTCCTCAATTCCGGCAGGGAAGCCGTTATATCCCAGCGCGATTGGCCAGCCGAGCCTGTTGAGCAACACGGCTCCTACCTTTGCCTTCGGATCTTTCGACCATTGCGCAATGGTGCGGGCCAGCCTATCCGTTTTCATCCGTGGCCGGAACTGGCTCTTCGGGCCCGCCGCCCACCTTTGCGCATGTTCCCCAAGAGATAATGGCATTCGACGGTAGGCCATGAGACGAACCTGGAAGCGCGTGGCAGTCTGCGCCGCGATTTCGCTCGCCGGCGTTGTAATCACGCTGCTGCTGGGTAATGTCCGCTTCTTCCAACTGCTCAGTCTCAAGGCGCAGGACGCGCATTTCGTTCTGCGCGGCAAACTTCCCACGCGCGACATCGTTCTGATCGCCATGGACGAGAAAGCCGAGAACAGGTTCCCCGAGCCCTTATTGTTCTGGCGGCCGTACTATGCCGAAGCCATCCGCGGCGCCGCCGATGCGGGCGCGAAAGTCCTGATCCTCGACGTCGCGTTCGCCATTCCCGTCGCCAAATGGGAGCCCGACAACGATTCAACGCTGGCCGCAGCCTATGCCGAAGCTTCGCCAAGAATGCCCGTGGTTTCCGGATTCATCGCCACCACGGCGAACCAGAAAGATCCAGCGTTCGCCGTGCCGGTCAATATGCTGGCCGCCGCGCTCGGAACGTACGCGATGGCCAATCTCACGGTCGACAGCGACGATTTCGTGCGCCGCCAGGAGTTGATCGAAGCACCTGGAGCCAGCCAGTCTCTTACCCGCAGCATGGCCTTGCGCGGCGCCGAGGAATTCTTGGGCGTCGAAGCCTCGATCCGCGACGGCCATGTTTATCTTGGCAAGAAGGAGATCCCGACCGACAATCAGCGCACGATGACGATTAACTTCGCCGGGCCGGCCGACACCTTCCCCAAGGTTTCGCTCTATGACTTCGTTATGGCCGCGCGGGCGGGCAACAAGGCGCAACTGGAGAAGTGGGTCAAAGGTAAAGCCGTCCTGCTGGGACCGGATGTTGCCACGGACGATCGTCATGCCACACCTTTCTTCACCGCGTTCGGCCTCACGAATAAGTGGATGACGCCCGGCGTCGAGATACACGCGAATACCCTGCGAACGCTCCTGACCGGAGATTTCCTGCAGCCGGTTCCCGCATGGGTGAGGATCGCAGCGCTCACTGCCACAGCCGGTGGCACAGTCGCGGTGGCGGCCGCGGTGGCCGTTTCGCAGACCGCGATCTGGTCCCTGGCCGTGCTTGCGGTCTCGCTGATTTTCACGCACGTTATGTTCCGCGCCGGATGGCTGCTTTCCAGCGCCGATATGATGCTGGCTTTCGTTTTCTCCCTGATCGGCGGAATCGTTTACCGGTTCGCCACCGCCGAAAAGAAGAGCAGCTTCTTCAGGAGCGCCGTCGCGCTTTTTGTCGGCAAGGACGTCGCCAAGTCGCTCGATCAGAGTGAAAAGATCGGCCTCACCGGCAAGCACCGGATGGTGACGATCCTGTTCTCCGATATCCGCGGCTTCACCGCTTTCTGCGAATCGAAAGACCCCGATGTTGTCGTCAACCTGCTCAATGTCTATATGGCGACCATGTGCCGGATCATCGTCGCGCACCACGGCCACGTAAACAAGTTCATCGGCGACGGCATTCTGGCGGTTTTTTCCGATACCGACGAAGGCGCGGAGCCGGGCGGCCACGCTTTGCGCGCCATCAAGTGCGCCACTGAAATGGTGACCGCTCCGAGCGAGTTCAAGACCGGCACGGGCCTGCACTCGGGCGAAGTCGTGATCGGCAATGTGGGATCGTCGGACAAGATGGAGTTTACGGTTCTCGGCGATACGGTCAATCTGGCCTCGCGCCTCGAGAGCCTCAATAAGGAGCACCAGACGAAACTGCTGATGAGCGGCGCCACGTGTGAAATGGCCGGGGGGGCAATCGACACTGTGTACTTGGGTGCAGTCCCGGTGCGGGGAAAGACCGAGCCAATGAAGCTATACACAGTCGCGTCGCTGATGACGGATGAAATCCGCCGGAGTCACCACCTCGCCGAGAGCGTCCCCGCATGAGGGGGTTCGCTCTATTTGCACTTGTAACGCTGGTGGCCTTGCCACCGGCTCTTTTAGCCGCCGACACCCGTGAGGAACCGGTAGGTCTCATCCTCGCCGCGCCGGATGGCAAAGTCCTGCGCGCCAACACCGAAACGCCCCTCGCCGCGCGTGCCGGTGACATTCTCTTCTCCGGCGATTCGCTGCGCGCCATCGGCTCGCCGGCAAGCTTCCTCTATTGCCCTGGAAAGTCCTCTCAAACGCTGGATTCCGGCGGTGAAGTTCTCCTCGATACCAAACAGCTGAAGGTGAAATCGGGCAAACTCGCCCCGCCCAGGCCCGTCAATGCCTGCTTCCTGCCGCAACTGGTTCGCGTCGCCGTCGCCAGCCAACAGCATTACGGAGTGAGCATGACCCGCGGTCTGGCGAAACCGGAAGGCGACGTAGTGGCACTCGATGCCCTGCCGCCCGCCGTGCGGACTGCAATCGCGCCTTTCGAACAGGCACTGCGCGCCAATCCCGCCGACGTGCCCTCCCTGGTGGAAGAAGCGGCGGTATTCGAGCAGAACAAACTCGAAGCCAACGCTCTCGCCGCTTATCGCAAGGTCGCGGGCGAGTGGAAAGATGCCGTCTGGGTCCGGGGCCGGATCTTCGAGCTGGAAGAATCCCTGGCTACGCAGGCCGCGCTCAAAGCCGCCGAGATTGCGCCCGACGCAAAAACATACGGCTTGATGATCGGGATCTCGAAATATCAGAGGTTGCCGCGGGATCTTTGGCTCCAGTTCGCCGATGCCGACGCGAAGACCTTCAGCCAGCATCTGGCCAGCGCCCGAGGCGGCGGCATTCCGGCGGATCAAATGGTCGTGCTCACGAATGAGGAAGCCACTACAGCGGCGCTGCGCAACGCCTTCCAGACTTTTCTGCGAAATCGCGCGGGCAAGAAGGACACCGTCTTCATCCTCATCGCCGGTCATGGCATCGTGGACACTCGCGGCGCATACATTCTGACTTACGACAGCGACCCGCAGGATCTTTCCGCCACCTCGCTGCCCATGAGCGAGATCCAGTCCCTGGTCGACGACGAACTTTCCAAGGTCGGCCGCGTGATTCTGATGGCCGATGTCGCCCGCGCGGCGAATATCGGTAATCTCAGGAACGCGGCCATCGGCAGCGCGGTCGAGAAACTCGGCGAAGCCTCCGGCGAAATGCTGGGGTTGATGGCCGCCCGTCCGCGCGAGCTTTCCGAAGAAGGCACGCAATTCGGCGGCGGGCACGGCGCCTTCACCTACGCGCTCATCAAAGGACTGCAGGGCTTCGCGGATCATGACGACGATCGTTTCGTCAGCGCGGGCGAGCTCACCGACTACGTTCGCGACAGCGTTCCGAAATTGACCAACAACAAGGAGCACCCGCGCGATTTCGGCGGCATCGAAAATGCGACCAAGCTCTCCGATCTCAGCAAGCAGGGCATCACGCTGGCCCGTTTCCGCAGTCTCTACGATTCGCGCAACGGAGGCCCGCTTCTGCTGGCGGGCGCGGACCCCCAGACTGCCCAGTTGTCCCCGCAGGCGTCGCAGGATGTCGATGCGTTCCAGGCCGCCGTCCGCGCCGGCAACCTGCTGCCGGACCAGCCGAACAGCGCCTGGGATCTCATCCCAAAACTGCGCGCCGAATTACAGCCCGAGCAAATGTTTCTGCAGGAGAATACGCTGCGCGTCGCATTGGAAAATCAGGCCCAGCAGGTGCTGCTGCGCTATCTGGCCGGCGACCAGTCGCCGCAGACGAAAAGCGATTTCGATGCCGGATCGAGATATATGGAAGCCGCCATTCGCCTCACGCCTGAATCGCTTTATCTGGAGGGCCGCGACGATTTCTTCCAGGGCCGCGGACTCCTGTTCGACAAGCAATATGGCCAGGCCGCCAACCTGCTCGAGCAATCCGTCCGCATCGATCCGGGTGAAGCCTACGGCTACAATGCGCTGGGCATCGCATACCTCGAACAGGCCGATTTTGCAAGGTCGATCCCGGCCTTTCGCGATGCCGCGCGCCGTGCCCCGAACTGGTCTTATCCGCTCCACAATCTTGCGCTCGCTTACGTGGAAGCGGGTAATTATCAGGACGCCATTCGCAGCTACCAGCAAGCCATGCGGATCACCCCGCAGTTCAGTTACCTGCCCTATAATCTCGGCCTGGTCTACCAGCGTTTGAACCGCCGGCGTGACGCCGAGAATGCGTATCGCCGGGCCATGCTGCTTGCGCCCGATTCCGCCGAGCCGCTGAATGCTCTCGGTTCCCTCAGGGCATCCGAAGGAAAATCCGCCGAAGCGGAGAAGTTCTACAGAGACGCTCTTCGGAAGAACCCTTCCCTCGACACCGCGCTCGCCGCGCGCCACAATCTCGGGCTGTTGCTGGCCGGTCTGAAAGGCCGCCAAAGCGAAGCCATCGCCGCGTGGAGGCAGAATCTCGCTGCCAATCCGAATTATTTGGCTTCTCGTTTGAGTTTGGCCGAATTGCTGGCGCAGACTGGCGATACGGCCGGCGCGATCGAACAATACGTTTACGCAGTCGGCGCGAAACCCGAATACATAGCGGCGCGAATGGCGCTCGCGGGCCTCTATTTGAAAGCGAATCAGGCCGATCTCGCGCTCGTCCAATTGCGCGCCGCGGCGAAACTCGATCCGCGGAACGCGTCCGTACAGGAGCGGATCGGCGACGCCGAAAAATCGCTGAATCATCCGGACGCGGCCCGCGAAGCTTACGCAGCCGCGCTGAAATTACAAATCGAAAAAGGCGACCGCAAGCGACTTCGTGCCAAAATGGCCTTTTAATGAACGGCACTCAAGTTCGGCTCAAATTCTGGGGAGTGCGCGGTTCTACCCCAACCCCCCAGATTGAGAACCTGAAGTTCGGCGGCAATACGTCCTGTCTTGAGATCCGCACGGCGGAAAACGATTGCGTGATCTTCGATGCGGGCAGCGGTATCCGCGCCCTCGGCCAGACTCTGATTCAGGAAGCCGATGGGGCGCCCATCGACATCAAAATATTTCTGACCCATTTCCACTGGGACCACATCCAGGGCATCCCGTTTTTCGCGCCTCTCTACGGGTCGAAGAATCACATTTCGTTTCTTTCCGGCTCCACCGGCCGGCCGCTTCGGGAAACTCTCGAGGGCCAGATGGCGAAGCCCTACTTCCCGATCGACTTCGGCCAGGTTGCCGCGAAACGAGACTTCCATCAGGTGGAAAACGGAGGCGTCGTCGAGGTGGGCGCGTTAAAGGTTCGCCCTTTTCCGTTGAACCATCCGCAGGGCGCATCCGGTTACCGGATTGAAGCGAACGGCGCGGTGATCGTCTATGCAACCGACTACGAGCATGGCGTGAAGGAGTCGGACAACACTCTTTGCGATTACTCCCAGGACGCGGACATTCTCATCTGCGATGCGCAGTATACGCCCGCCGAATACGAAACGCACCGCGGATGGGGCCACAGTACGTGGGCCAACGCCGTGCTCCTCGCCAGGCAGGCGCGCGCGGAACACCTGATGCTCTTCCACCACGATCCACTGCATGACGATCAGACCATGATGCGAATCAGCCAGGACGCGCGCATCCAGTTCGAGAACACAACCGCGGCCTGGGAAGGCTTCGTTGCGGCGCTCTAGAGAAGTCTAAGATCGAGTTATGAAGCAACTCGACTCCATCGATCACATCGCGATTCCGGTTGAGGATGTCGCATCGGCCGTCGATTGGTATACGCGCACATTCCAGTGCGAAGTGACCTATCGGGACGACACATGGGCTTTCCTGAAGTTCGGCAACATCAAACTGGCGCTCGTGATCCCCAGCCAGCATCCGGCGCACATCGCTTTTGTCAGCCCGGAGGCGGATAAATTCGGCGCTCTCAAGCTCCATCGCGATGGCACCCGATCCTGTTACGTGAAAGATACCGAGGGAAACTCCGTCGAGATCATGGCGACTTACTAACCGAACTAAGCGGCTTCCGTTTGGAGAACGCTGTGGCGGCGTCCGAACAGGAAGTAAATCACGAGGCCGATCGCGAGCCATACGAAGAAACGCAGCCAGGTCTCGAGCGGCAGCGCCAGCATCAG
>Ga0181521_10008234_pt1 | contig 10761 bp, 9 predicted proteins | sample PEATcosm2014_Bin_32_FD_119764 | JGI IMG/M metagenome (GOLD analysis project Ga0181521, IMG submission 119764) | Peatland microbial communities from MTU Mesocosm Facility, Houghton, MI, USA - PEATcosm2014_Bin02_60_metaG | ecosystem: Environmental > Terrestrial > Soil > Wetlands > Peat | place... | reverse complement strand
TTCGGCGAATTTCAGGCCATGCCGGCTCCGTCCCCGGAGAAGGCTTCAGCCGCGATTACGACGTCTGCAAGCTGATCGACACCACGACCTGCATAGGCTGCAAGGCGTGCGAGGTCGCCTGCCTCGAGTGGAACGGCTACACCTTCAGCGAGACGACCTTCAACAATTCCTACCAGACCATGCCGGAGACAGCGTGGAATTACTGGAACTTGATCAAATTCAACGAGCACGAAGACGCGGATCACGGGTTGATGCTGCTGATGCGCAAAGACCAGTGCATGCACTGCGAAGAGCCCGGATGCCTCGCGGCGTGCCCTGCGGATGGTGCGATCGTTCAGTACAAGAACGGCATCGTCGATTTTCAGCAGGATCACTGCATCGGTTGCGGCTACTGCATCACTGGATGTCCATTCAATATTCCGAAGTTCAGCCCCACGGCGCGAAAAGTGTTCAAGTGCACGCTATGTTCTGACCGCGTCGGGCAAGGCCTGGAACCCGCTTGCATCAAATCGTGCCCGACCGGATGCCTGCATTTCGGGTCGAAGGACGACATGAAGGATCTCGCCGAGAAAAGGGCGACTCAGCTCCGCGACCATTCGGGCTTTGCGAATGCCGGTGTCTACGATCCATCGGGGGTGGGAGGCACACACGTGATCTACGTGCTCCACGATGCCACGAACCCCGAAGCCTACGGTGGACTGCCGAAAGACCCGAGCATTCCCTGGACCGTGCAACTCTGGAAGAAACCCCTGAAGTGGCTCGGAAACTTCGCGATCGTCGGTGGCTTGGTCGGGTTGGCTGTTCACTATCTACGCTACGGCCCTAAAAGCGAAGAGGTCGAGGAACCTCCCAAACAGCCTGAACAAGGTGCAAAGCGATGAAAGACGAAGCCCGTGTCCTCCCGAACGGACGGATTCTCCGTTACACGTTCGCCGAACGCCTGATGCATTGGGCGGCAGCCGTCTCCTACGTATATCTTCTTCTGACGGGCCTTGCATTCTGGTCGCCGTGGCTGTTCTGGATCGCCGTAGTACTTGGAGGCGCGACGATCTCCCGCGAACTGCATCCCTGGGCTGGCCTGCTTTTCGTCGCTGCCGCGATTTGGATGTATCGGACGTGGGCCGATCAAATGCGGGAAACCGAGGTGGACAAAGAATGGTGGCAGGCGCTCCCGCACTACATGAAGAATGAGGACGAACAGGTACCAAAGGTCGATCGTTTCAACGGTGGCCAGAAGTTCCTTTTTTGGGGGTTTTTCTGGTGCGGGTTGGTGTTGCTTCTCTCCGGTCTCGTCCTATGGTTCCCGCAGCACATTCCTTGGAGTTTGAGGTTTCTACGCTATGTCGCCGTGATCGTGCATCCGATCACGGCACTGCTCACCATCGCCCTGTTCATGATTCACCTGTACATGGGACTCGCGGTCGAGGGTGGCGCGCTGCATTCGATTGTTCGCGGGGACGTGTCCCAAGCCTGGGCTCGCGCGTTCCATCGTCTTTGGTACGAGAAGATCCTGCGGGAATCCGCGGCGAGCAAGTGAAGCCTTCGAAGTGGGATGCGCGCATTCGCCGCGCCGAGGAACTTGCTTCAAGTTGTCCTTTTGCCTCCGAAGGGCTTCACTTCTACAAACACGTCACCGGGTTGCAGAAGTCGCTCTACGCGAAATTTGAGGCCGCATGTGGCTCGCAGAAAACAACGAGGGAAATGGGTGCCCTTCGCAAAGAGTTTGACCCGTTCTTACTCCTGCCGCTGTTCCCTTCCTTCTTGTCACAGATCGAAGATCACGCCCCTGCTCCGCTCGCGCAGGCAGCACGTGACTTGCGCGCCCGCGATGCGCAACGCTGGCAGCAGCTCCTAACGGAGTTCTGGCAGAATCGCGCGGAGTCGCCTCCCCTCTCCGAACCTGTGGAAGCGCTTCTTTCGTGGACGTTCCTGCAACCGTATGCGGAATACCTGGCCGACAGGACGGAGCGCGAGCCCCTTCACGCGACTCCTCCTGAGTGCCCTCTCTGTTTGACCAAGCCGCAGGTAGGAGTGCTTCGGACGGAAGGCGACGGCGCCAAGCGCTCCCTGATTTGCGCATTGTGCGCCAACGAGTGGGAATATCGGCGGATCGTGTGCCCTGCCTGCGGTGAGGAGGACGTGAGCAAGCTCGCCGTCTACACGTCGCAGGAGTTCGGCCACGTGCGCGTCGAGGCCTGCGACACTTGTCGCCACTACATCAAGACGGTCGACCTGACGAAGAATGGACACGCAGTTCCCGTCGTCGATGAGCTTGCAACGATCCCCCTCAATCTTTGGGCGGCTGAGCATGGCTACACGAAACTGCGCACCAACTTGCTCGGACTTTAGCTCGAAGCCGCGGGCTGTTCCGGAATTTTCGCTGTAGTTACGGTAGTTAAGCCGGGCGAACCGCTTTCCGGTAACCTACCTCGGCTGCGCCGCGTCTTGTCACTTACCGTCTGGTTGGCGTATGATTCCGGCGCTGCAGGGGGAAAACCGCGCAAGGAGGTAACCAAACATGTCTCACGTCAAAGGTATCCACCACATCACCCTGTGCGCAAGCGGCGCACAGGAGGATATCGATTTCTTCACAAAAGTAGCGGGCCAACGCATGATCAAGCAGACCGTCCTCTTTGACGGCCGCTACGCGCACTATCATTTGTACTATGCCAATGCGGACGCCGAACCAGGCTCTGTCGCGACCACGTTTCCTTACAGGAGAGTACAGGGTCGCCCTGGCTCCGGTCAGATTTCAGCCACTTCCTACACCATCCCCAAGGGGACCGCGAAATTCTGGGGCGAGCACCTGAACCGTCACAAGGTCAAGCACGGAGGCTTGCAGGAGCGCTTCGGACAGTCCTTTGTCCGATTCGAACACCCCTCCGGTCTCCAGTTGGAAGTCGTCGAGGACTCCGCTGATACGAGGAAAGGTTGGACGACGGACGAAATCAGTCCCGACGTCACCACCCGCGGTTTCCATGGCGCTGTGCTCTCTGTTCGCGAGGTTCCCGAAACGGAGCGATTCTTTGTGGATGCGCTCGGCTTCCGCAAAACCGGGACCGAAGGTCCCTACCACCGTTTTGAAATCGGGACAGGAGGAGCCGCAAGGACGGTCACATTGGTCCATGAACCGAATCGCCCGGCGGGCAGCTGGACCTTTGGCGCCGGTACGGCGCACCATCTTGCTCTGGACGTCGGCACGGACGAGGCCCTGACCGAACAGAAGGCTCTCTACGAAGAGCTGGGTTATACGGACGCCTCGGAAATAAAGGACCGCATGTACTTCCACTCGGTCTATTGCCGCTGCCCCGGCGGAATTCTGGTTGAGGTCGCGGCAACGGTGCCCGGTGGCTTCTCCGTGGATGAGCCGGCAGACCAGCTCGGCTTCAAGCTCCTCCTTCCGCCCTGGTTTGAGCATCAGCGCGCGGAGATCATGAAGATGCTGGACCCGATCCAGGTTCCTGAATCCAATCGCGCAGTCGCGGTTAAGCCACCCGCGAAAAGTGCACCAGTCCCGCCGGCCGCACCCGCGCCGGCTGCATCCGGTGCCGGAGCGTCGAGGCGCACGTCCGCTACATTTGTTGGCGGCGACAAGCCACAGAAGAATTGAGTGAAATCGGAACGTGCCCTCGCGGCGGGAGTTCTCCAGGAACTCGCCGCAGGTCCCTCCTGCTCATGTTGAGGATCGATCTCGCGCTGGGCCCGCGGCGATTGCCGGCGGCTTTGGTTGAGCTACGTCGTTTCAAGAGTGTGATGAATGAATAGACTCAATCTCGCGAGGATTGCCGGTCCCATGGTTCTGTTCGTGGCGCTGCTCGCTGGCCCCGCATTCGGCCAGATGGACCCTTCCGGCGAATGGTCGCCCAGGTTTCACGAGGATTGGTTGGAGCGCATACCCGGCCCGGAGATTGGTGACTACCTCGGGCTGCCGATCAACGACGCCGCGCGCATGCGGGGCGATAGTTGGGACGCCGCCTTGATTGAGTTACCCGAGAACCAATGCCGGGCGCACGGAGCGGACTATGCCTGGCGCGGTCCGTCGAACATCCGCATTTGGAAGGAAGTCGACCTCGCCACCCAACAGCTCGTCGCCTATCACATATACACTTCTGCCTACAATGAATACCGCACGATCCATATGGACGGGCGCCCGCATCCTCCCGAATACGCCGCTCACACCTGGCTCGGTTTCTCCACGGGAAAGTGGGAAGGCAATACTCTGACGGTCTTCACCGACCATCTGAAAGAGAACTGGGTTCGGCGCAACGGCATTCCCCGCAGCGACCTCGCCACCGTGAGCGAGCACTTTCTTCGCCACGGCAATTACCTCACGGTCGCCGTAATCACCTACGACCCTATCTACCTCACGGAGCCTTTCATTCGCACCACCGATTTCGTCTACGATCCTCAACAAACGATCGCCCCGTGGCCCTGCGAAGCGGTGGATGAGGTCGACCGCCCCGAAGGAGTTGTGCCGCACCATTTGCCGGGAACGAACGCGTTTCTGGACGAGTTCCCTGCCATGTACGGGATACCTCCCGAAGCGGCCAGAGGCGGCGCGGAGACGATGTACCCGGAATACATGCTGAAGATGAAAAACATGAAAACGCTGCCGCGTCCGAAAAAAGCGAGCAATCAATGACAAGAAAACCGCTCAATTCCCCTCAGCGCCTGCGTGTGCTTCTGCTCCTTGCCGCGGCCGCCTTTCTCGCGACGGCCAGCTCGTCGCGGGTCACCTACTCCCAGGAGAGTCAGAGCCCCCCTCCGCAAGGTCAGGCCCCCGCTAACGTCGAGGTTCACGTCCTGCCCGTGCAGGGGCGCGTCTACATGCTCGTCGGCGCGGGCGGCAACATCACCATGCAGGTCGGTGATGACGGCGTTCTGTTGGTGGATACGGGACTCGCGGGCACGAGCGACAAAGTCATCGCCGCGATTCGGACGGTCACCGACAAGCCGATTCGGTTCATCATCAATACTCACGTCCATCCCGACCACACGGGAGGCAACGAGGCCATCGCCAAGGCCGGCAACACGATCACCGGCGGCAACGTTGTCGGCGATATCGGTGCCAGTGCGGGCAACCAGGCGGCGGTTCTCGCGTTTCAAACGGTCCTGGACAGGATGAGCGCGCCGACCGGCAAGCAGGCGCCGACGCCCCAGGGCGCGTGGCCGACCGAAACATACACGACCCCGGAACGGAAACTCTTCTTCAATGGTGAAGCGGTTCAAGTCATTCACATACCCGCCGCGCATACCGACGGCGACAGCATCGTCTTTTTCCACCGCTCCGACGTGATCAGCACCGGCGACATCTTTGTGACCAACCGCTATCCGATCGTCGACCTTCAGCACGGCGGCAATATTCAGGGAGTCATCGCGGGGCTCAATCGCATCATCGAGCTGGCCACTCCGGGACCCATGCAGGAAGGCGGCACGATGGTGATTCCCGGCCACGGGCGCCTCTGCGATCAAGCCGACGTCGTTTTCTATCAGGAAATGGTCACGATCATCCGCGATCGCATTCAGGACATGGTCAACAAGGGCATGACGCTCGAGCAGGTGAAAGCCGCCAAGCCGACACGGGACTACGATCCCCGGTACGGCGCAACGACGGGCATCTGGACCACCGATATGTTTGTCGATGCTGTCTACAAGAGCCTGAGCAAGAAAGACTAGTGCGGGCTTCGCGGCCCGCGCTATCTTAGTACAAGACCATTTGTTGCTTTCAGGGGGAACCATCGTGAAGTGCAAAGTGCTTGTTCTGCTCGTCGCCGCGACGCTTCTGTCCGGCGGCGCAGCTTACGCTCACCACTCCTTTGCCGCCACCTATTTCGTGGACCGCGAGATTACGGTGGAAGGCACGTTGACTCAGTTCCTGTTTCGCAATCCGCACTCGTTCGTGAAGGTTCAGGCTCCGGACGACAAGGGAGAGATGCAGACGTGGTCCGTCGAGTGGGGCGGTGGCGCCCAACTGAACCGGGAACGCGTAACCCGGGACACGCTGAAGCCGGGAGATCACGTGATCGTCACCGGCAACCCCGGGCGCGATCCTACCGAACATCGGATTCGCCTCCATAAGATTGTCCGTCCGGCGGATGGATGGAAGTGGGAAGGCGTGATCATGTGAGCGCGCTCTTCTATCGAGCGCCGCAGTTCGTTCCGGATTTGTTGGGGGCAGAAGAATGAAGTATAGACACCCTGTGAAGCGCGGTTTCCTGCCGTTTGTCGCTTTGGCATTTGTGTCGTTCGCGGTCCCTGCGCGTGTAAGCGCTCAGTTTGGACCGCCCCCGCCGGCCATGCCCCCGCCCAATCCCCACGCAACGGCGCCGATTGACCTCACCGGATACTGGGTATCGGTCATCACGGAAGACTGGCGTTTCCGCATGATCACGCCGGACAAGGGCGACTACGGCGGCGTTCCTCTCACGCAGCAGGGACACCAACTAGCCGAGGCCTGGGATCCCGCGAAGGACGTGGCGAGCGGCAATCAGTGCCGCCCTTACGGCGCCGCCGGGCTGATGCGCTTGCCCGAGCGCCTCCACATCACCTGGCAGGACGACAACACCCTCCGCGTTGATACGGATGCCGGCACCCAGACGCGCCTCTTCCATTTCGGCGGCTCGCCGCCGCAAGGGGCCGCGCCTGAATGGCAGGGCTATTCTGTCGCCTCCTGGGACGGCATGAGCCCGATGGGTATGTTTCAGTTGCCGACGGTTTTCACCCCAAGGAGCGGGTCGGGGCCAAGGCCTGGCGCCGAAGGCTACCTCAAGGTCATTACGACGCACATGCGCCCGGGATACTTGCGCAAGAACGGCGCTCCCTACAGCGCGAACGCGGTCTTGGAAGAATACTTTGATAGCTTCAAGGAAGATAATGGTGATACATGGCTCGTGGTGACTGCGATCGTCACCGATCCTCAGTACATCTACCAGCCGTTCATCACCAGTTCGCACTTCAAGAAGCTTCCCGACGCGTCCGGGTGGAATCCCACGCCATGCGAGGAGAAATGACGCAGCGCGCAGTCGCCAGCATTACCGCAGGAGGATTGCCGAGGACAGCGGATGTGGTTTGTTAATCTGCTGCAATGGCTGCACGACACGCCCTTCAGCATCACGATGCGCGAGTCGGTCTGGGCCGAACCCATCGTCGAGACCATCCACGTTCTCACGCTGACTCTCTTCATTGGATTTGCCTTCTTGCTCGATTTGCGGCTTCTCGGCGTCTGTCTGCGGCGCAGGCCCGTCTCGCAGGTTCTCCATAAACTGAACCCCTTCTTGTTTGTGGGCTTCACCATCATGGTTGTAACGGGCGTGCTGCTTTTCTCCGGCGATCCGCCGTCTTTCTACTCCACGATCTTCTTCAAAATCAAAATGGTTTTTCTCGTGCTCGCGGGCCTCAACGTGCTCGTTTTCAATGCCACCATCGGCCGCAAGGTCGCCCAGTGGGATATGGCTCCGGAAACACCGCGAGCAGCCAAGGTCGCCGCGGTCATCTCCATCGTGCTCTGGGTCGCCATCGTCGCCGCGGGGCGCGCGATCGCTTACGATCTTCCGCCGCCATCATGAGGAGGTTTGCCCGCAATGTGGCTTAGAACGTTGGTGTTTCATTTCTGCCAGTGGTGCAATAACTCCTCCTGGGGCCACGGTGTGCGTGACTCCGTGTGGCTTTTCCCCTTCGTCGAGATATTCCACCTGCTCGCGCTCGGTGTGCTCGGCGGAACGATTCTGCTTCTCAACCTGCGCCTCGTTGGATTCGGCTTTCGGGATGAGCCTCTTCCCGAATTGACCCGCGAAGTCCGCCCGTGGATGCTCGGCAGCCTCGCGGTCATGTTCGTCTCTGGCTTCCTTCTATTCTCCACGGAAGCCGTGAAGATGTATGGCAACATCGGCTTCCGCTACAAGATGTTCTTTCTGTTTTTCGCGCTCGTCTATACCTTCACGATCCATCGCAAACTGACCACCTCCGACGAGACGCGCGTCTCGCCAGTGTGGCGCTGGCTGGCGGCTTTCGTTTCCCTCGCGCTGTGGGCTGGCGTTGGCCTCGGCGGACGCTCCATCGGCTACGTCTGAGATAGCTTTCGGCTCGTTCGGCGTGCCGCCCGGAGTACCATCAATGGAGCGAATCGAGGGCCTGTGAAGTTCAGCATTACAACTGCATTTCGGATGTTCGTGATGTCGCTGCTCGCCCTTTCCTGCCTGCCTGTTTGGGCTGCCACTGGCGGAAGCATCTCTGGAACGGTGTCGGATGAAAATGGCGGCGTGATTCCCGGCGCCGCGGTCACCGTTCGCAATCTGGACACCACCATTGCGCAAACGACTACCAGCAATGGCGATGGATTCTACGCCTTCACCAACCTCCCCGTAGGACGTTACGAACTCGAAATTATTCACGAGGGATTCAAACCGTATAAGCGCACGGGCTTGGTTATCGACGTCAACACGGAGCTTCGGATCGATCAGCAACTGACCATTGGAGAACAAGCGCAGGAGATAGTGGTATCCGGTACGGCGGTCCAGGTAGAAACCGAAAGTACGCAGGTGGGCCAGGTTGTGACGGGTACTGAGATCACCGGGGTCGCTCTAAACGGCCGAAGTTTTACGGATCTCCTGGCCTTGCAGCCAGGGATTGTGCCCATGTCGACCCAACAGCCCAACTCGATCGTCATGGCGGGGGCCACGGTAGCGATCGCTCCCTCGGGCAATTTGAATCCCGGCAACCAGTCCATCAGCGGCCAGCGGGAGGACGCCAACGGCTACATGATCAATGGAGGCGACGTTAAAGAATTGATGAACGGCGGGACCACGATCGTGCCCGATCTCGATTCAATTGTGGAGTTCCGGATATTGACCAATAACTTCGACGCGGAGTACGGCGATTACAGCGGCGGCATCGTGAACGTGGTGACCAAATCCGGAACCAATCAGATACACGGCAGCGGATTCGAGTTTCTGCGAAACACTGTGCTCGATGCCCGCAACTACTTTTCTCCAACGCGCGGCTTCTTCCGGCAAAATCAATTCGGCGGCACCGCAGGCGGGCCGATCGAGAAGAGCAAAGTGTTTTTCTTTGCCGACTACCAAGGTACGCGATTGACCCAGGCCATCGACACGGGCCTGATTTCCGTTCCTTCGCTCGCCTACCGGGCGGGTGATTTTATCACCGGGCCAGATGGGACTGGTCCCAGCCCGCTTACGGGAAACGTAGGAGGCCCGAATCTCGCCAATATCCTCACGGGCGAACTGGGCTACGCGGTGACCAAGAACGAGCCGTATTACTTTTCAGGTTGCACTTCAAGCACGTGTGTGTTTCCCGGCGCTGTGATTCCAAAGGCAGCATGGTCGGCGCCGGCCCAATACCTGAATCTGAATCCGAAGAATTACATCCCTCTTCCAAATGACGGACTTTCTACTTTTACAACCGCGTCCCAAGGGCAAGACCTGCGGGACGACAAAACGAGTTTCCGCATTGACGGCAACAATGAACGCTGGGGACATCTCTCGGCATACTATTTTTTTGACGACTTCACGTTGAACGATCCTTACCCAACCGGGCAGGGAGGCGCGAATGTCCCGGGCTTCAACGCCTTGAATACAGGCCGCTCCCAGCTGATCAATCTGGCCGACACGAAGACCTTGGGCGTTGCCAGTGTCAACGAGGTTCACTTCAGCTTCATGCGAAGCGCAAATGTCGTGGGCCGGCCCGTCGGCGGTGTCGGGCCAAGCCTGGCGTCGCAAGGTTTTGTCACCGGTGTCGGAACCCCCGGCATCGTTCCGCTGGCGCCGGCGATTGAGGGCGTTGAGAATACGATCTTCAACTCATTCGTCATCGGGGTGCCCATCACGAACCTGGCTCAGGCGAATAACACTTTTACCGGGTCCGACAATTTTTCGACGGTCCTGGGAAATCACACCCTCAAGGCCGGTTTCGAACTCAGCGTCGAGCAGATCAACGTCAATCCGAATCCCACCTTCAATGGATCGTTTCTCTTCTCTGGCACCGAGACCGGCCTCGACTTCGCGGATTTCCTGATCGGGGTTTCGACCAACTACAATCAGGCTGATTCGCAGCACTACTGGGGGCGCCACAAGTACCCGGCGGCTTTCGTGCAAGATAGCTGGAGGATCAAGCCGACTCTTACGCTAAATTACGGGATCCGTTGGGAACTGATGCAGTATTGGTCCGAAAAGAAAAACCAGATTCCCACCTTCATCCTGGGAGAGCAGTCCAAGGTCTATCCGACGGCTCCGATCAGCCTCGTCTACCCGACCGATGCCGGGGTTCCCGGTACGTTGGTTCCCGAACGAAACCGTTTTGCCCCGCGGATCGGTTTGGCCTACTCGCCCACGAAGTCGGACGGAATTCTCGGGAAGGTTATCGGAGGTGCGGGAAAAACAAGTATCCGCACCGGATACGGCATCTTCTATTCGGTGATCCAAGGCAATACGATCGCGTTTGACGAACCCCAGCCTCCCTATGGCCTGAGCTACACAGGAAACGACACGCTGTTTGCCACGCCCTTCATCACCGCGTCGGACGGCTCTGTCCACATAAATCCGTTTCCTCTGACGTTTCCCCCATTGAATGCGTCCGTGAAGCATCCAAACCCGAGCATTGATTATTCACAGTTTGAACCCATCGCGGGAATGACGGCGCCTGCTCCGGCCAACACATTTCCATACGCTGAAAACTACTTCCTCTCGATCGAACGCCAACTGCCCGGAGCTACCGTGCTCAGCTTGAATTATGTCGGCTCCCAAGCCC
>Ga0181521_10008233_pt1 | contig 10762 bp, 7 predicted proteins | sample PEATcosm2014_Bin_32_FD_119764 | JGI IMG/M metagenome (GOLD analysis project Ga0181521, IMG submission 119764) | Peatland microbial communities from MTU Mesocosm Facility, Houghton, MI, USA - PEATcosm2014_Bin02_60_metaG | ecosystem: Environmental > Terrestrial > Soil > Wetlands > Peat | place... | reverse complement strand
CAAACTGAAACAGTTCAGGCGATTCGCCACTCGCTACGAAAAATCCAAAATCTGCTTCCAGGCTCTCGTCGCCCTGGCCTGCTCCTGGATCGTGCTGAAGCTATATGTCGATACGACCTAGTCTAATCAGTTGTCAGTTGTCAGTGATCAGTGATCAGTGGTCAAGGGTCAGGGAACAGGGTGGGAGTGGCCAGAGGCCGGCCCAGTAAGTCCTATCCGGCAGATCGCGGTTGGGCTGGGTGTGCTGGCAAACACGTTTCAGCCGGAGTAAACCGAGATTCTATCGAGCTTGGTCATCGTCGGTGCCGAGCTCAAGACCGATCACATCGTGTGGCATACCGGTATCATCATCCGGTGCGACGCAGCCCTGATCATTTTCGGCGGCTTAGCCTGTCATTCGCACCAGTACCCCTCTGGCCCGGTCAAGCAACTCCTGAGTCTCCGCCATGGCCGATTGGTTGTTAAGCGATTCGTGGTGCGCAATGGACTGAACCAAGGTTTCGATGCCCGTCTCCACCAAGGTCGTGTCGCCGTGGAGCTCTCCGAGCCGGAATTGTGCGTGCCCTAAGTTGTTCAAGAGCGCGCCCCAAACGAAAGCTTTTCGCTCAGGTGTACACTCGATCCTCCGGATCGCCGTGCTCGATACGTCAATTGCTTCCATCAGCTCAGATTCATCCGCGCGCCAATCACCGGCCATGTCCAGCGCGCTCGCAAAATTGCAAGCGAGATCGGCGGAGCTTCCGTCAGCATTCTGCGCTTGAGCAGCGTAGACCGGCCGCCGGACATCCGCGGAACGGTGTGCCGCGTCGCCGGCACGCTCCGTTTCTCCAAGCCGTCCGAAGGCTATAGCGGCGTCATGGAGGCTGTCCGCACTGTCATGGCCATACTTTTCGGAGTCCTGGATCGTGACGTTCAGCCAGCGCAGCTCACTTTCCTTGTCATTCATCCTGCGGCACTGTGCCGCGAGAAGGCTCGCGACCTTCGGGATTTCCGGCACGTCGACGCCGGGATGGCGTTCCGCCCATTGCGTCCGCAGCCGGTATGCTTTCTCCAGGTATTCGAGAGATCGAATGCCGTCGTTCTCCTCCAGGTCACAGCCCGCATTGTGGTAGCTCCAGGCCAGGGCAAGCGCGTATGCATCAAAATCGAGCTCGATGAGTTCCTGACGGATTTTCAATCCTTCAAGGGTGTAGTGAAGAGAAATCTCTTTGCTCGCATCGCTGGTTAAATACCCGACGTTATGGTAGGCCTGCGCGAGCTTGGCGCGATACTGGCCCGGGTTACGCGAGGACAACTCTGTGTAGACGGTAATCATCTGCTCGCAGAGCTCCTTCGCGTCGTCGTTGTTGCCCATGTTGTACTCGAAACTTACCAGTGAGCCGAGGGCAAGACCCAGGCTCAAGGCGTATTCATCGGGATTGGCACGCGCGCATTCGTCGCCGATCTTAACGGCGTGCCGGCAGGTTTCGATTGCCTCCTGCTTGCGGTCGGCAGCCCAAAGAGCATTCGAGTAGTTGTGATTAAAGCGCGCCAAGTCGGATGCGAAGCGCGTCCAACTGAAGCTCACCAGGCGTTCACCGGCCTCGACGGCACGCTTGCCTGCCGTCACCTGTCGCGCTAGTTCGGTGAATGTACTGGAAGATATCGCCAGGTCGTTCATGCCGTACGCCATGGCAAATACCAAGTCGACATTGTCAGGAATGGGAAGCGTGTTGATCTCGTCCACGGTCGGCATGGACTCGGTGTTTTGAGTTGGATCTCTTCCAGATGCCGTGGCAGCAGCATTGAAAGCAGCGGTTGCCGCCTGCTGCGGGAGGTTCTGATTACTGAGCGTCATCGAGAGCACGTGATCGGCGCGCGAGCAGAGCAGCCGCAAGGGCACGTCTGGTTCCGCGCCGGCCATTGCTCTGAAGATCTCGCCAGCCTCGCGAACCTCGGCCTCAGCCCTCTTTTGCTCTTCAATCGAATCCGCGTGACCACGCAGGCGATGGTTTCCTAGCGCCAACAGGCATTCCGCGCGCTCGCGTGAAGCTGTTTGCGGAATACGCTCGAGTATCTGTTCGCCAACGCACAATCCAAACTCGTGAAGAGTGGCGGAGCGTTCAGGCAGTAGCTGTAACAGTTGCCGCAGTTCGTCCAGCGGCCTTCCGACTAGCAGAAGTGGCAGCCAGGCATCGATATTTGCGAAGCCGTCCAGGCCGGTCAGATCCTGCACCATGCGGACGAGGTTCGACCACGCCTTGATGCCCGCCAGGTTCAGTATCTGCCGCAGCGTCTCAAGCGGCGGGTCGTGCTCCTCGCGGAGTACGCTTGCCGCGAATCCTTCCGAAACAATATCGGGCTGGATGATTCCGACCTCTCCCTCGGTGGCCGACCAGCGCGGCGGGTCGAAGATCGCGCGGCGGCGGAGTTCCAGGGTGTTTGGAGTGACACTTCTGACCCCAATCCTGCCAAGTTCCTGGTCCAGCGACTGAAGCCACCTGGAATCCTGGGACGCGCCGGTTCCGGTAAGGCAGAGCATGGCCGTCGTGTGTTCCAGAGCGCGGAGCAGGTCGAGATCGGGACATTCCTTGTTGACGTAATACCGCTCGCGTGCCACTGCTGCGCCTAAAAGTACACTGCGCCCCCAGGTTGGTAAGCCCGCGGCGGAGCCGATGTCGCAGGCGTGAATCGCGGCCATTTGCACGTAGAGCGGACGGTTGCCCGTAAGCACCTGCATATTACGCCATTCCAGGTCACTAAATGCCGGCATGGTGGGAGGTTGCCGGCCGGTTCGCTCTGCCCAGCTAGCGAAAGTGTTCTCTACCATCTTGCGAGTGATATCGATCGGCTTTAGCTTATTGTCGGAAGACCCGCCAGGCGGCTGTAACTGGCGGACGCCGAGATAACAGATGTTGCGCAGATAGTCAGCGATGGCGCCTTCGCCCGCTGTGAGAACTTCGCGCAGCCAGCCATTGGTGTTGTCGCCGTGTCTTTCCAACAGAAGAACGCGAATGGGGAACTCGGTTGGGGGCGCGTCGGGATCCTGGTCGGCCTCCATTTCGAGCGTTGCGAAATGCTCGAAGAGACGGCGCAAATTCGCGGTCTTAGAAGCTGCGTAGTCCACCACGATGAAAGTCGGCATGCAGGGACGCCAGGATCCCAGGGTATCTGCGTTGACGAATGTCTTTAGCTTGTCACCTGAGATGAATCCGGCGTACCAGCCCTCTGACATCGCACGCCTTGCGAGCTCGATGGCTAACCGGGTTTTGCCCATGCCACCCTCGCCGAAGCAGACCTGCCAACGGAACAGGCCGGGCTCGTGGGTAAAGGCGAGGAATTCAGTAATGTCCGACTCGCGCCCGATCAAAGGCACGAAGGCATTGTGTGCCTGTAGCCATTGGCTCGGTTGCATGGTCTTAGTGTGAACCGGCCGGGGCATGCTGAGCTCAAGCTTCGCTTCAGGCGGAGTCATGCCCAGCATGCGGCCGGACTTCATCCCAGCGGGCTCGGGTCGGCCCATCGCAGCTGGAGAGCGCCCCGAAGTCCCCATGTAGTATTCGATCGCCTTCGCTACGACATCGATTTTCGATGTAAGTTGCTCGCCAACCGCTACGATCCACTGGCGATCACACAGGAAGTAGCGCAGGTATCCCCATGGCTTGAAGTCGGAGATGAGAATTGGCACGATTTCCAGACCCTGATCCGCTGCAAGAATCATTTCCTTGCGGGTGTGAGTGGACTCGTTGAACTCCGGCGAAACGACAGAAACCATGATTTTGGCCGCGCGTACAGCCGACTCGATCTCGTCCGCCCAGTTCGCCCCGCTGGGAATCGAACGGGGAGCCATCCAGCAGGAGATATCACGCGCACAGAGCCCTTCCACAAGAATTTCAGCTTCACGCTGATTTCTGGAGGAATAACTGATGAAGACCGGCGGGCTTGCAAGCGGCATTGGACACACAAGTTGAACCTTTTCCCGCAGTAGGGCATTCGCGACGGAAACTGGCCCATTCTCCTATCGTGGGTATTGTTACAGAAACGCAATATCTCCGCAATCTTCTCCAAGTACTCGAGGCTGCCGCTGCTCGTTGGAATCAAGCCTCTCTTACGAAATGAGGCGCGACATTTCCTCTGTTCTCCAGACCCTGGCCCCTGACCGTTTTCCCAAAACCAGTGCGTTCTAGCTTCACATTTTGCAAAAACCGGTAACTTAAAGCGCACCATTTTCCAAGCCGGAACTGTTCCTTGATCCCTGACACCTGCCCCCTGTCCCTTCCCCCCTTCCCACAATGCGGGAAGGATGGCACAATGGATTATCGGTTCATTCATAGCTTTTTCATACGGAGGAAATTCTGTCGATGGCAAATGTGTCTGGAGTAGAAGCGGTCAAGGCTCTGGCGGCGAGTCCGCTGGTGCACGCCAACCTGTGTGCGTCCGAACTGGTTGAAATAGCGCTGGTTAGGGGCGAGGGTCACCTGGCGGCCAACGGCGCGCTGGTCTCGGAGACCGGGGCGCGGACGGGGCGCAGTCCCAAGGACAAGTTCACCGTGGACGACGCGGTGACGCACGGCGTGGTGGACTGGGGCAAGGTGAACAAGCCGTTTGCTCCGGAGAAGTTCGGGGCGCTGCTGGAGCGGGTGGTGGAGCACCTGAAGGGCCGCGAGCTGTTTGCGCAGGACCTATATTGCGGAGCCGATTCGACTTACCGGCTGCCGATCCGGGTGATCAGCGAGTATGCCTGGCACGCGCTATTTGTGCGGCAGTTGTTTGTGCGGCCGGAGGCGTCGGCGCTGGCGACTCATGCGCCGGAGTTTACCGTGGTGGCCGCGCCGACGTTTGAGGCGGTGCCGGAGCGGGATGGGACGAATTCCACGGCGTTCATTCTGGCGGATTTTACACGCAGGATGATTTTGATTGGCGGGACGAAGTACGCCGGGGAGATGAAGAAGTCGATCTTCGGGGTGATGAACTTTATTGTGCCGGACAAGGACGTGCTGCCCATGCACTGCTCGGCGAATGTGGGGGCGGACGGGGTGACGGCGCTGTTCTTCGGGCTCTCGGGCACGGGCAAGACGACGCTTTCGGCGGACCCGGCGCGAAGGCTGATCGGCGACGATGAGCACGGATGGGGACCGACGGGGATTTTCAATTTTGAGGGCGGATGCTACGCCAAGTGCGTGGACCTGACCGAGGAGAAGGAACCGCAAATTTACAGGGCGATTCGCTTTGGGTCGGTGCTCGAAAATGTGATTCTGGACCCCGTGACGCGGGTTCCGGATTACTTTGACATTCACCTGACGGAGAATACGCGGGCGGCTTACCCAGTGGATTTCATTGAGGGCGCTGTGATTCCGGGGGTGGGCGGACATCCGAAGAACGTGATGTTTTTGGCGGCGGATGCCTTTGGCGTGCTGCCGCCGATTGCGCGGCTGACGCCGGAGCAGGCGATGTACCACTTTTTGTCGGGATACACAGCCAAGCTGGCGGGGACCGAGGCGGGGATGGGGAAGGATCCGGAGCCGGAGTTTTCGGCCTGCTTTGGCGCGCCGTTTTTGCCGCTGGCGCCGCGGGTTTACGCGGAGATGCTGGGCAAGCGGCTGACGCAGCATAACGCCTCCTGCTGGCTGGTGAATACTGGTTGGAGTGGCGGGAAGTTCGGCGTGGGCAAGCGCATGAGCCTGAAGATTACGCGCGCGCTGGTGAATGCGGCGCTGGACGGACGGCTGAGCAAGGTGGAGTTTCAAACCGAGCCGGCCTTCGGGCTGAGTATTCCGGTGAGCTGCCCTGAGGTTCCGGCGGAGATTCTGAACCCGCGCAATGCGTGGGCAGATAAGGCCGCTTATGACAAGACGGCTGCGGAACTGGCGGCGCGCTTCGAGGCAAACTTCAAGCAGTTCGATGCTTCGGAGGCGATCAGGGCGGCGGGACCGAAGGCGAAGTAAGGGAAGATAAGACGAGAGGGGCTTCGGTCAGGCTTTGGCCTGGCGGAGCCCTTTTTGCATGAGGCGTATACTGGAACTGTTCGTAACAGGTAGCATCCGCGCTGCTTGCGGAGCTGCACTGGAGAATCGTGATGAGCCTTATCCAGCTTCCCGCCCGGGAAGCATCTTCCGCTGCGCCGAAAGTCACCGCGCAAACCCTTCTCGATAGAAAACAAGGCCACGAGCCGATCACCGCGCTTACCGCCTACGATTATTCCACCGCGCGCCTTCTCGACCAAGCCGGCATTGACGTGATTCTTGTCGGCGACTCGCTGGGCATGACGGTTCTCGGGTACGAGAGTACACTGCCCGTCACCATGGACGAGATGCTGCACCACACGCGCGCCGTGCGCCGCGGTGTGCGCCGTGCCCTGCTGGTGGCCGATATGCCCTTCGGCTCCTACCACTGTTCCACCGAGCAGGCCATCAGCAACGCGACGCGCTTCATCAAGGAGGCCAGCGCCGAGGCGGTGAAGATTGAAGGCGGCCGCAACCGCGTTGCGTTGGTTGACGCGTTGACCCAGGCGGAGATTGCCGTGGTCGGCCACATCGGCCTCACGCCGCAGTCGGTGCATCGCATGGGTTACCGCGTGCAGGGTAAATCCACCGCCGAGATCGACGCACTTGCCGCGGATGCGCGGGCGCTGGAGGAGGCCGGCGCCATCGCCGTGGTGCTGGAGTGCGTTCCGCGCGAAGTGGGCGGCCTGATCACCGCCGCGCTCACCATTCCTACCATCGGCATCGGCGCGGGCCCGGAGTGCAACGGTCAGATTCTTGTATTTCACGATCTCGTCAATCTCACCGGCACAACCCCGGCCAAGTTTGTCCGCCGTTATGCCGACGCGTCCGCGCTCTTTAGCGAAGCTGTTCAGCATTATGCGAGCGATGTCCGCGACGGAGCCTTCCCCGCCGATGCCGAGAGCTATCACCTTCCCGGCGAAGCCAGCTAGGAGCTTTTGCTCGTTTCCCACCCTTTCCGCAGAAAAAAGCGGAAAGGATGGGGGCACGGGCGATGACATTTGCCGCGAACAATCGAAGGAAACACTGATTAACTGATGCGCATCATCACTTCCATTGCCGAGATGCAAACAACCGCCCGCGAACTCCGGCGCTGCAGCACACTCGCCCTGGCGCCCACCATGGGCGCGTTGCACGCCGGCCATCTCTCGCTCATCGCCGCGGCGAAGCGCGACTGCACGCATGTGGCAGCCAGCATCTTCGTCAATCCGCTGCAATTTGGCCCTAACGAAGACTTCAGCCGCTACCCGCGCACGTTTGAGGCCGATTGCGCCGCGCTCACCGCCGCTGGTGTAGACATTCTCTTCGCACCCTCCGCAGAAACGCTGATTCCCGCCGGCGCGACAACTTTCGTTGAGGTCGCCGGCATCAGCGACCGCCTGGACGGGGCACATCGCCCTGGCCACTTTCGCGGAGTGGCTACCATCGTCGCCAAGCTCTTCAACATCGTTGCGCCCGACCGCGCCTACTTTGGCCAGAAGGATGCCGCACAACTCGCCGTCTTGCGCGCCATGGTTCGAGATCTGAATTTTTCCGTGGAAATTGTCGCCTGTCCCATTGTGCGCGAGGCCGACGGGCTGGCTCTAAGCTCGCGCAACAGCTACCTGACGGCGGAGCAGCGCGCACGTGCTACCATCCTGCATTGCTCGTTGACGGCTGCTGCCGATCTGCACGCGCGCGGCGAGCGCAACGCCCAGGCGCTGATCGCAACCATGCAGCAGATGCTGGCGTCCGAACCCACAGCCGTTGTGGAATACGCCGCCGTGGTTGATCCCGACACTCTGCTGCCGCTCTCGGACACCACTCGCGGCGCGCTGATTGCCGTGGCCGCCCGGCTAGGCGAAACGCGCCTGATTGACAACTATCTTCTAGGAGCAGATCATGCCTAGCCCGCCTCCCTTCAAAGTCACGCTCGGCGTCACTGGCGGCATCGCCGCATACAAAGCCGCCGAACTGGTTCGCCTCTTGCAGCAGCACACGCTTGACGTGCACGTGGTGATGACTCGCGCTGCCGAGGAGTTTGTCCGCCCACTCACCTTCGCCGCGCTTACCGGCCACAAGGTTATTACTTCGATGTGGCAGACGGATGCGTACGAAGGCGGCTCCATCGAGCACATCTCCGAGGCAGAATCCACCGGCCTGCTTCTGGTGGCTCCGGCCACCGCGCACACGTTGGCTAAGTTCGCGCACGGCCTGGCCGACGATTTCCTCTCGACCCTGTATCTGGCCACCAATGCGCCGGTCATCGTTGCCCCGGCAATGAACGTAAACATGTGGAACCACGCTGCAACGCAAGCCAACCTCGCCATGCTGCGCCATAGAGGCGTGGAAATCATCGAGCCGGGCAGCGGCTACCTGGCCTGCGGCATGACCGGCAGCGGCCGTCTCGCCGAGATCGACGCGATCGTACGCGCTGTTCTCGCCCGGATTCAGCGCATCAATGAAAACGATCTTGCCGATGAAACGGTGATGATCACCGCCGGCGGCACGCGCGAGTCTATCGATCCCGTGCGCTTTATCGGCAACCGCTCCAGCGGCCGCATGGGTTACGCGTTGGCCGAAGCAGCGAGAGCGCGCGGCGCAAAGGTTATCCTCATCAGCGCGCCCACCGCGCTCGCTACTCCGGCCGGTTGCGAGCGCATCGACGTGACTACCGCGAGCCAGATGCACGAGGCCGTCCTGGCCCATCTCCCCCAAGCCACCATGGTCATTAAAGCCGCTGCCGTATCCGACTTCCGCCCCGCCGCCGCCGCCGCGCAGAAGCTGAAGCGCAGCGGCCCGCTCACGCTCATGCTGGAGCCCACGGAAGACATTGCGCAGAGCGTCGCAACTCGCCGCAATCCCGGTACATTACTGATCGTCTTCGCGGCTGAGACCGCCAGCGACATACAGGAGCTGATCCGCAACGCCAGAGAAAAGCTAGGGCGTAAAGGCGCTGACGCCATCGTCGCCAACGATGTTTCCCAACCCGGCCTGGGCTTCGACTCGGAACAGAACGCCGCTACATTCATCACCGCAACAAGCGAAGTTGCCTTTCCGGCACAATCAAAGTTGAGTCTCGCGCACCACATTCTGGATGAGGCCGCACAGCTTCGCGCGCTGAGGATGGCAGCGCCAAAATAGCGGGCGTGGGGCTAGGCCATGACGCGGGGCTGGGCAGCCTCCTCGGCTTCGAGCTTGCTGCCCACGTCAGCTGCGGCGGCGGCGAGCACGCGGTGGTGGATAGTGAACAGGGCCAGCTCGAGACGGTCGCTGACGCCGGTTTTGTCGTAGACGGAACGCAGGTAATTTTTGATGACCTGCTCGGTGGTCTTGAGGCGAATGGCAATCTCGCGGTTCTTGCATCCCTGGACGATGAGGGCGACGATGCGCATCTCCTTGGGGGTGAGGCGGTCGCGGACGCGGGTGCCCACCATGTCTTCCTCGGGCGATTCAGCCACCATGAGCTGGGGAGGCAGCCAGATGCCGCCAGCGGCCACGGTGCGCACACACTCGGTAAGAGCCGGGCTGGTGACGCCGCGAAAGACCACGCCGCGAAAGCCCTGATGGATGTATGCGCCGGCGTTTTCGTTGTTTTCAGCAATGACGATGCCGCGGCTGCCGGTGGCTTCCAGCAGCACGCGCAGCCTCTCCATATCCGGTCGCAGCGAGGCGGCAAACAGGACAATGGAGCCGGGAAAGGTGGTGATGGCGTGTTGCATGCGGTCGAGGTCAGTGCATTGCGCAATGATGCGCATATCCTCGTCCATGGCCAGAACTTTGGCTGTGCCAGCCCGAAAAATCGCCTGCGAGTCGGCCAGAATAATCTTGTTCATGATACACGCCTCATCCGCTGCAAATCCCGAAAGCCCGAGTTGAAGCCTGCCTGACCCGCAGTTCCACCGCACCGGTGATGGCCCAGGCAATTCTACTTCTCATTGCAAGACTATCGGCAGATTCCCGAAAAACTCATGAATTGCTTCAAACTGCAACAAAGAGGAGCAGATCACATGCCTTTGGAGACTGTCCAAGGAAAGATTACACGATTCTCCTGACATTCTCCAACGAAAGAGATTACAGCCAGTGGATGCGGAGGGTCACGCGGATTTGCAACTCAACGTGCGATAAGACCGGCGGGTTCTGTTTCGACCATGGACCGCACCCACGCCTGGGTCCTTTTCCTTAGAAAAGTTCAACCTGATTGTTCACAATGCCGGACGGTGAAGTTGGTGTGCTGCCTGCCGATGTAGGAGATGGAGAACATGGAGCCGGATGCCGGGGGACAACTGGGCCACAGAAGGCTGGTTCATGCGTCGCACAAGCTGGGCCACGAAGTGCTGGTGATGGCGCGCTATTTTGTGTTGCGCGACGGCATGGGCGGGCGTGGTGAAAGGAAGTACGCCGTTGCCAGAATCCGCGAAGACGCCCGCTCAGGCAGAGAATGGGGCCAAGCCGCAGGGCGCGCCGCCTGCTGCAGAACCCGCCGCCAAGCCTGCTACGCCGGCAGCGGCTGCCCCGGCCCCGGCTCAGGCGGCCAAGCCTGCTCCGCAGGCAGCGGCTGCTCCGACAGCAAAACCACCTTCAGGCACTCCGGCGGCAAAGCCCGGGCTGATGGATAAGCTCGGAAGAAGAAGTAGAAGGTGCAACGGGCTATTGGTTCTTGCATAAATAGTGTCCAAGCGCCGTCCCTTGTATGTTGCATTCAGAGGCGTGAGGATTAATTCACGTTTCGGCGGTAAGGCCGTCCGTCCCTTAGGCCAACGCGAGTTGAGCCTGTCCCGTAGATCGGCCACCGCCCCTCT
>Ga0181521_10008229_pt1 | contig 10766 bp, 11 predicted proteins | sample PEATcosm2014_Bin_32_FD_119764 | JGI IMG/M metagenome (GOLD analysis project Ga0181521, IMG submission 119764) | Peatland microbial communities from MTU Mesocosm Facility, Houghton, MI, USA - PEATcosm2014_Bin02_60_metaG | ecosystem: Environmental > Terrestrial > Soil > Wetlands > Peat | place... | reverse complement strand
GCGGGGTTCCAGGCTACGTTACGTGTGTCACGGCGTCGGCAGGCGCAGGCGCTGCGGGGATTGCGGTGTGTATCGCCCAGAATTGCGCCTAGGTTGAGCTCGTGCGCCTTCGCAATGCTAGGGCGATGGCGTCTTCGATGTGCGGCACGACCGACGGTGGTAACCGGATGAAGGTCGTGCCGCACCATTGACCCGCAATTTCCATTTTACCCCGGATTTAGACTCGCACCCAGAGCACGCGGTTTGCAAACGCGAAGTTTGAGCCCGGTTCCGGGTCCAAAGGGCTTTCCACCGCCGCAACGGCCCAGTTCTGCTTCGCATTGGCATGAGTCTACTCCGCCGATGGCGAAAACTGCTACCCTCCTCTCGATCATGGGCACGCGAGCGCGCGGGCTGGCGCTGGTCTTCGACGCCGACGACACGCTGTGGGACTCGAACGTCCACTTTCTCGAGGCCGAGCAGGCGTTCGTCGATGCGTTGCGCGAGGCCGGGGTCGAGACCGATGCCGCGCGCGTGCGGATGGCGGTCCGCCGATGCGAGCTCGATATCATCCGCAGTCACGGCTATGGGCGGCAGCCTTACGCGATCGCACTCCATCGCGTGGCCGATGAGCTGGCGCCGGCGCATCTGCGCGAGCGCATCAAGCCCATCGTTGCGGAGATCGGCGAGCACCTAAGCAATCGCCATTGCGAGTTGCTGCCGGATGTCGCCGCGACGATCGCCGAGCTCGCCACGCGCCATCGCCTGCTGCTGTTCACCAAGGGACAGCGCGACGAGCAAATCCGCAAGCTGGAGCGCTCGGGGCTCGCCCGCCATTTCAGCGCGGTAGAAGTCGCGGCCGAAAAAAACCTCGCCGCTTACCGGACGCTGATTGTAACGGCCGGCCTCGATCCGGCGTACAGCTTTATGATTGGCAACAGTCCGCGCTCGGATATTAATCCCGCAGTCAAGGCGGGGATGCGCGCAGTCTTCATACCGCATCCGCACACCTGGGAGCTCGAGCACGAGGAAATCGACCTGAGCGACGCGCGAATTGTTTCGATCGCGAGCTTCCTTGGCCTGCTGGATATGTTCTAAACTGTCGTTCTAGATGAACACCGCTGAACTGACCGCCGATCATCCTGGCGCACTGCGCGGAAACGGCCGGCGCGTGGAGCGAAGGCGCAAGCCTCCGCTTGCGCTTCGTCCGCTCCATCGCGCATGGCGCCGCATGATCGACAACCTCGACGTGACGCGGATCGTGCTGCCGGTGCGCGGACTTCCGGCCCGGCTCGAAGGACTGGTGGCGTGCCAGATCAGCGACTTCCACGTCGATCGCGACGAGGACGTCGATCGGCTCGGCGCGGCGGTTGCATTGATCAATCATCATCGTCCCGAGTTCGTCTTTCTGACCGGCGATTACTTTTCGGGACCGACCACGATGCGCCGTTACTTGCCGGCGTTTCAGTCCACGCTCAGGGCGCTGCGCCCGGTTATCGGCACGTTCGCGATCGCCGGTAATCACGACCACTGGGCCGGGTTCGATCCAATCGCGCAGGCGCTGACGGCGGCTGGCGTGCAATTCCTGGCGAATGAAAGCCGGCGCGTCGCGGTCCGCGATCAATCGATCGTGGTGGTGGGAGTGGACGACCTGTGGTCGCGGCGCGCGGAGCCGGCGCGTGCTTTTGCGAAAGTCGGTGCCGATGATTGCACGATCGTGCTGGCGCACAATCCCGACACCGCGCTCTACCTGCGCCATTTCAATGCCGGAGTGATTCTGTCGGGCCACACCCACGGCGGCGTGGTGCGGATTCCGTTCTACGGCTCACCGATTCGTTCGGTCCTGAGGATCGGCCATCAATTTTACGCCGGGCTCAATCGCTACGGGAATTGCTACATCTACACCAACCGCGGACTGGGCACTTTCTGGGTGAGAATTCGGATCAACTGCCGTCCCGAGGTTTCGCGCTTCCATCTCATGCGGCTGCCCGACTCGCGGGCGCAGCCGGGATCCACACCCGCCGGACGCAACGGTATCCACCGATAACGATCGCCGGACGCCGCCGGCCGCTTCGGTGAGCCGGCGCGCCGGCGAAATGGGGGGAACTCGTGAACGAGAAGCCAGTTTTATGAGCGACAAGATGATCGCAATCGCCGGCGGCTCCGGCTTTATCGGCGGCGCGATCGCACGGCGCCTCGGGGCGATCGCGGGCCTGCGGCCGCGAATCCTGACCCGCAATCCCGAAGCTGCGCGCCGCCGCTTCGACGGCGCGACGATCGAATTCGCGCACGCCGAGATCGCCGATCCCGCCTCGCTCAAGACCGCGCTCGAGGGTGCGGACGCGATCGTGAACGCGATTCAGTTCGACGGTTATCCGATCGAGAATCCGGCCCGCGGAATGACCTTCGAGCGCGTCGATTACGGCGGCACGATTGCCCTGCTCGCAGCCGGCAAGCTGGCCGGCGCCGGCCGATTCGTCTATATCAGCGGCGCCGCCGCTGACGAATCGAGCAGCCATCCGGGATTTCGCGCCAAGGGCAAAGCCGAGCGCGCGATCCGCGAATCCGGAATTCCGTACACCATCCTGCGCCCGTCGCTAGTCTACGGACCGGGCGACAAGGTCGTCAACGGGTTCGCGCGCGCGCTCAAGTTTGCGCCGCTATTCCCGGTGCCGGGCACTGGGCGGCAGAAAATCCAGCCGGTACTGGTCGATGATCTCGCGGCATGTGTGGCGCTCGCGCTCGCCGGACGCGGGGTCAACGGCACCTACGAGATCGGCGGGCCCGATTTGATGACCTTCGACGAGCTGATCCGGCTCGTCATGGAGATCACGGGCCGCCGCAGGCCGATTGTCCATATTCCCGAAGCCCTGATGCGCGCGGCCGGCGCGATCGCCGAGAAGCTGCCGTGGGCGCTGTTCTCGCGCGACGCAGTGACGTTCGTGACCGCCGACAACGCCTGCGATATCGGGCCGCTGGTCGCAGAATTTGGCATCCAGCTTACGCCTGCCCGCGAAGGGATGGCCTATCTGGCGCGGCCGACTGACGATACTCACTGAGTTGGCCATACTCACTGAGTATCACACCTGAAATTGCAGAAGACGCATCCCGAACCGCCGATGTGATACCACGTCGGATGTGGGCGCATCGGAGTACGACCCGGCTTTTCTGAGCGCGGTCAAAAGGCTGTTGACCGACGAGGGCGGCTACACCGATCGTACGCGCGATGCCGGCGGCGCGACCAGGTTCGGCATCTCCCAGCGCGAGTATCCCCAGCTCGATATCAAAACCCTGACCCGCGAGCAGGCGATCGAAATCTACTGGCTGGACTGGTGGTGCAAGTTCCGTTACGGCGAGCTTCCCTCGCCGCTATCCGCAAAGATGCTCGATCTGGCCGTGAATATTGGACCGTCCGAGACAACGCGATGCTTGCAGCGGGCGCTGCGCGCCTCCGGCGTCGCGATCGCCGAGAACGGCATCCTGGGACCGTTGACGCGCGCGTCAGCCACGCGCGCCAATCAGGCCGCGTTGATCGCTGCGTTGCGCAGCGAGGCCGCGGCGCACTACCGGCTCATCGCCGCGTCGAAGACCGAAAGCGCAGCCGGCCAGGATTTCCTGGCCGGATGGCTCAACCGCGCGTACGAGTGAGCCGGCCGAACATCACACAGGGACCAAACCTCACCGAAAGGGAGATGATTCACGCATGAATCCTGTCGAGACCTCGATTGCGGCGGTCGCGATCACCACCCTGCTCGTAATCGTCACGGTGGTAGTGCTGTTCGCGCTGTTCCATCGCAAGATCGATCAGCTCTACAACGATCTGGCCGATCGCGTGCACAGCGTCGAGACGGCGATCGCCGGGCAGGGCGAGAAGATCGCGGTGATCCACCATGTCGTAGTCGCCGCGAGCAACTCCGCTCCGGCCACAGCTTCCGCTCCCGGTTCATCGGCGTCAGGAAAAAACTGAAACTGCACCAAGGCGCTTCAAGCGCTTTTGCGATGTCGGAACGATGCTGACGCTCGTGCAACTCTGGAAGCCGCTGACGCTCGCGCTCCTGCTCGCCGCCGGCGTTGCATACCGTGCCGCGCTGATTTATCAGCGCGACGCGGCGCGCGCGCAGGTCGCGAAGCTGAGCGCGCAGAACGCGGCGCTGGCGGCAAGCAATCAGGCCCTGAACTCGGCGATCGCGGCCCAGAACGCCGCGATCGCCGGGTTCAAGGCCAAGGCCGACAGCGTGGCCGCGCTCGCGCTCAAGCGCGAGCAGGCCGCGGCGCAGGCCGGCGCCGGCGCGCTCGACGCCGCGGCGCGTAGCGCCGCGGCGATCGTGCGCGCGCCGGTGGATTCGCAATGCGAGGGCGCGATTCGATGGGGCAACGCGCAGGCGGCGGGGCTGGCAGGATGGTGACGCGCGGAGGCGCTGTCGGGGCGCTCGCCTCGATAGCGCTCGCGATGCTGGAAGCTTGCGCCGTTGCCCCACCGAATCCGCCACCTCGTCCCGTGATGGTCAACGTGCCGGTTCCCACGCCGGTCTACTGCGATGCTCCCGAGCTCAAAAAGCCCGCGCTCGCGCTTGCGGCACTCACGCCCGACTCGCCGCCCGCGGACACGATTCGAGCCTACGCAGCCAGCGTCGAGCTGCTGAAGGGCGCGGTGATCCAGCGCGACAAGATTATCGACGGATGCCGCCGCCCGCCGCAGTAACGACTGCGCCTACACGACACGGTGAGCCGTACGCGAGCCACGTGAGGGCACAGAATTCAGGCACCCTCACCGCGCACGAAGCGTGCGCCGCCTCTCCCGCAAAAAAGCGGGAGAGGTGAAGAAACAAGGAGCGCGTCGGGTATAATCTGGGCTCGGCGATGAAGCTCCGACTCGGATTACTTGCCTCTCACGGCGGCAGCAACCTGCAGGCGATTCTCGACGCCTGCCGTTCGGGGCAGATCCAGGCCGAGCCGCGGGTCGTCGTATCCAACAACTCCGACGCACCGGCCCTGATACGCGCGCGGCGCGCCGGCGTGCCCGCTTATCATTTGAGCTCGCATACTCATCCGGGCCCCGCAGCGCTCGACGAGGCTATCGCGGCGACGCTCGAACGCCACGACGTGAACCTGGTGGTGCTGGCCGGTTACATGAAAAAACTCGGCCCGATCACGCTCAAGCGATATCGCGGGCGCGTGCTCAACATCCATCCGGCGCTGCTGCCGAAGTTCGGCGGCCAGGGGCTGTACGGCAGGCGCGTGCACGAGGCGGTGCTCGCCGCGCGCGAGCCGGTGTCGGGCGTGAGCGTGCATCTGGTGGACGAGGAATACGATCGCGGACCGATCGTCGCACAGCGCGAGGTGCCGGTGCTCCCCGATGACACCGTCGACACGCTCGCGCATCGCGTGCTCGGGGCCGAGCACGAGCTCTATGTGGACACGCTCGAGCGAATCGCGCGCGGCGAGATCGAGCTTCAGGGCCTTGCCGGCTGAGCGAATGCGGAACAGGCAGAAGAACCTAACCCCCGACCCCTTCCCTAAAGACGGGAAGGGGAACCCGCTGCGCGTCCCTTCCCGATTCGGGAAGGGACGGGAGGGTTAGGTGCATCTATTCGATCAAGTGATGCCATGAGGCTTACCTCGCCGATAATATACTTGCTAATCCTTCTTGCGGGCATACTACCCGCAAATATACTACTAGCTACTAATACCTCGGCATCACCGTCCGCTGCGATGCTTCCCAACCAGGTGGTCGCCGCGCTTTCGAGTCTGGTCACGGAACCCTGCACCGCAAGTGCCGGAAATCCGGTGCTCGCCTGCAGCACCACCGGCGATTTCGCGGTCGGGCAACCGATCTTCGTGCCGCTCGCCGCGGCGCCCAATACCTTGAACGCGGGAAACGGGGCCGGTGTCGGCCCGACGATCAGCGCGATCAACTATGTGAGACTGCCCGGCGGCGTCGCCCCACACAGCGGCTCAACTGAGTATTGTTACGCGATCAGCACCTTCGATGTGAATCTCGCCGAGAGCGCGCCCGGGCCGACGCTCTGCACCGGCGCAACCGAGCCGGCTCCGCTCGGCGGCGATCAGTCGGAGCAACCGGTCTGGCCGGTCGTGACGGGCGCGACGCAGTACGGAATCTACGGATGCGCCGGCGCGTCCTGCACGCCCAAGCAAATCGGGACGAGCCTGCAAGCCAACGTCCCCGGATGGGAAGACTTCGGCCTTCCGGCCAGCACTCGCACGGCGCCCGGCTCAGCGCTCAACGGCGTCCTGTATGGCGATGTCACCGCGATCGTCCCCAACGTCAGCATCACGGTGAGCGTCGCGCCATCGGTCTCGGGCCCCGTGACGATTGGCCATGAGAGCTGCGGCGCCATCAATGCCGCGCTTAGCGCCGACTCGCCGCAGGGTGGAACGGTTCAATTGCCGGCCGGGCAATATCGCTGCGCGAAGATGCTCGACATCGCGAACCAGACGACACTCGCCGGGCACTGCGCGTTCACGATCTTTCCGAATGGCGCGGTCAATCCAAACTACGCCTATGGGAGCGCGATTGTCTGGGGCGGTCCCGATGGCGTCATCACCGCGCGTGAGTGGACCGGTATGAACGAGCACTCCGAGTGCATCAGCTACAACGCCAACGCGATGAACTTGACCGGCACTCCGCCGGCCGCGATCACGCAGATGGTCATCGATGGCGACGTGGTATCCGGTTCAGGCCCCAGGACCCAGAACAACTACGCAAAGGTCTATGGCGGCGGCTTCTACAACGGCTACGTCGCGATTCGTGAAGGCGGTGCTGTCACCGTAAATGGCCAAGTACCGAAGACTGACGTGAGCACGAACTATGTGGGCTACGTGGAAGCCTACAGCGCAAGCCCCAGCTATGCGTTTCAGGTACTTTCGTCGAATGCCTTTCAGAATCAGTTCGACCACGTCACCACTACCGGCGGAGTCCAGGGCTTCACGACCGAGAACGGGTCGCCGGGAATTGTGATCGAGAACAGCAACTTCAACTGCCCTGGCGGCGGGAACGCGATCAATCTCGACTCCGGCGTCACGGTCACAATTCGCGGCACCGATGTCGAGAACAATTGTACTAACGACCTGTACACAGCACCCACGTCGGCGAGCAACAGCGCGACCGGATCGGCCCTGGCGCTCCTGGAGGGCAATTCGTTTTACGGGCCGGGAGGGATCAAGCTCGACGCAGCCGGCCTGGTTATCTCGATCGGCAACGTCGGTACTAACAACTCGTCGGTGTGGCAGGCCGACGCGATCGGCGCCACCGTGTTCACTATCGGTGACTCCATCCCGTGGGCGGCGAGCGTGAACGGCGGCGCGGTCATCGATCTCAAAAATATCGCGCAGGACCTCGCCTACGCGTTCAATCCCAATCGCCTCGAAATAGATGCCTCGCTGGACACCTGGGGCAAGTACGGCAACGCGATCGATTTTATGCCGTGGGCAAATCCGGCCTCCGGATGGCCGTTCAGGATCGGCGAGGACTCCTCCGTCTGGCACGGGCTTTCGCTTATACCGGGCTCGCAACAACTCGTCGATTGGCAGGCGAGCCATTCCTACAGCAACGCGTCGATCACGCCCAAGGCCGGCCTTACCAACGGTCTCTACGTATTCACCGAAACCGGCGCGTGCACGAGCGGCACGCTCGCGAGCGAGCCCCAATGGCCGCGCATGCTGCACGCGACCGTCACCGACAATACCTGCACCTGGTCCAACCAGGGACAGCTCTTCCCCGCTGACACAGGTAAAGGCCTGGTGCTCTCGAACACCGGTCTCTACCGGGATGGCGGCGCAGTCAAGCACGGCACCGTCACGACCGGCGCCATCGAGGCGAGCTCGACCGCGACCGTGACGCTGAATTGGTCCACGGCCTTTCCCGATACCAACTACACGCCGGATTGCTCCGTGATCGATACCGGAGGCAATCTCACGCTGGTCGACATCAACGGATGGAACGCCGGCTCGCTCACTGCGGCGGTGAAAAATAACGATAGCGGCAGCCGGCACACCGGCACTCTCGCCTGTCACGCCTTCCACAACTGACGCGAGTGCCGTGAGGCGCTGCCCGATGGTCCGCTTGAGAAGTCCCGCCTGATGCGCTACGTAAAGCCACGGCTTGGTCTGCGTCGCCGACGCGGCAGACCAGGCATCGCAACGCGGGGAACGTCGGCACGCCAGCAGCACGGCTCGGGTTTTGGGCGGAGGAAGACGAGCATGGATTCGCGAGCGCCGGACGGCCACGGCGGAAAGCCTGAGACGGGACTTCCGACCGCGAACGGCAACTCCGGGACGGGATCGGCGAGCATCCGGCCGCATCCGATTAGAAAGACGCTGCTCAAGTCACCCCATTCGTATCGCGGGCGGCTGATCGCGGTGGAAGGAATCGACGGCTCGGGCAAGTCCACGCAGCTCGGCCTGCTCGATCGATGGTTGCGCGCGCAGGGCCATCCGGTTCATTTCACGCAGTGGAACTCGTCGCGCCTGGTGCGCCGCTCGATGCAGCGCGGCAAGCGCAAAAACCTGCTCACGCCGACCACTTTCAGCCTGTTGCACGCGGTCGACTTTGCCGATCGGCTGACCTACCAGATCCTGCCGCCGCTCAAGGCGGGAATGATTGTGCTCGCCGACCGCTATGTATACACGGCGTTCGCGCGCGACGTCGCCCGCGGCGTGCATCCCGAATGGGTCCGGCAGGTCTACGCTTTCGCGCCGCGGCCGGACCTGACCCTCTACTTCCGCGTCCCGATCGAAGTGTCGCTGGAGCGCCTGCTTGCCGGCCGGGCCAAGCTCAAGTATCACGAGGCCGGGATGGACGTCGGACTTTCGAGCGATCCGGTCGAGAGCTTTCGGCTGTTCCAGAGCCGGGTGCTCGAGATCTACGGCGCGCTGGCCGAGGAGTTCGGGCTGAACACGATCGAAGCGACCGGCGACATCCCCGCGCAGCAGAGGATCGTCCGCCGGATGGTTCAGGAAGTGCTGCGCGACTACCAGCAGCCGCGCACGCGCGCAGCCCACGATCATGACGCTCAAGCGAAATAACAACTGGTTCGGACACGGCCTCCCCTACCTGGCGCGCAAGCCGCTGCCAGGCCATCTGATCGCGATCGAGGGCACCGACGGCGTCGGCCGCTCGACTCAGATCGCGCTGCTGCGGCCGTGGCTGGAGCTCGAGGGCTACGCGGTCAGCGACACCGGATGGATCCGCTCGCCGCTGCTGTCCGAAACCATCAACGAGGCCAAGCAGGGCCATCGCCTCACCGTCACGACCTTCAGCCTGCTCTACGCCGCCGACTTTGCCGATCGGCTCGAGCACGAAATTCTGCCCGCGCTGCAGGCCGGCTTTATCGTGATCGCCGATCGGTACATGTACACCGCGTTTGCGCGCAACGCCGTGATGGGCGCCGATCCGGCCTGGACGCGCGATTTGTTCGGGATGGCGCTGGTGCCCGATCTCGTCCTCTATCTGCAAGTCGACGTGGATCATCTGGTGCCGCGCGTCGTGCAGGGCAAGGGGATGGACTACTGGGAGTCCGGGATGCATCTCGCGTTGGGCTCGGACATCTTCGAGTCGTTTCTCCATTACCAGCGCGGGCTGCTCGGCGAATACGACCGGCTGGCCGAAGAATGGGGTTTCGTCACGATCGACGCGCGCCGGTCGATCGAGGATATCCAGAGCGAGTTGCGGTCCCATATCGCGGACTATCTCCGGCGCAGCGGACGTGAATCAGCGAAATCGGGCAAATCAGCCGAAGCGACCAAGTCAGCCGAGTCCGAGGCTCCGACCAATGGCGCCGCCGCCTCCGACGGCCAGAAAAGCTAGTACCCCGCCGGCGGGAACGAGCCCCGAGTTCGAGACCTTCGCATTCTAAGTGAGACCGGCGGGACGCCGGCCCTACTTCGGAACGGGCGAGGCCGGCGCTACGCGGAATCAGGACGCGGATCTGAAGTAGGATCGGCGTCCCGCCGGTCCTCCGTTGCCACCCCGGGTGCGGGCGCCGGCTCGATCTCCGCTCGCGCTTGATATTTTTCCACCCAGCTCTCGATCCGGGGCGATTGCGCTCGCGCTTGGCCGAGGATCCTGATGGTCGCCGTGCGCTCGATCTCCTGCTCCCTCGCAATCCGCCGCAGGACAAGACTCGCCGGGCGCGGATCGCGGATCAGCAGGCCGGGATTGGCCAGCACCTTCGCCGCAATTTGGGCGCATTGATCGCGATCGTGCAGGTCTCCGAGTCCGTCCTGAAGCGATTTCAGAATCTTGAGCGGCAGGTCGCAATCGGCGGCGCCGAGATCGCGCGCCAGCTCGATTCGATAGCGCAGCCGCTTGCTTTCGATCCTGAAGGCGTGCAAGTCGGCCGGGTCGGAACTCGCCTCGGCGCGCGCCATGAAATCGCGCCATCGATGCCACGCATCGGAGATCGATTTGGCAAGCACGCCGGCCCCCCCGCCCGCGCCGTTGCCCGCTACAGCTTGATACGGCCCCGGCTCCGTCAGCTTTTCGGCGTCCGGCTCTGCGCCGTCAGGCTTTCCGACATTTAGCTTTCCGACATCTTGGGCCAGCGTGAAAAGCCGGTGGTTCGCGAGCTTGCGCATCGCCCGCCGCAGTTCGCGCTCGCGCCGCTTTCTGGCCGCGTCCAGAACCGTCTCCCATACGGACTGTTCTTGCGGATTGCGGACGCGCTTGACGCGCCCTTCCAGCATCTCGATCAGAACGTCGCAGTCGCGCCATCCGCCGACCGCACGCCGCGCGCGCTGCAACACGCGCACGATCCGGCGCGCCTCGT
>Ga0181521_10008224_pt1 | contig 10774 bp, 12 predicted proteins | sample PEATcosm2014_Bin_32_FD_119764 | JGI IMG/M metagenome (GOLD analysis project Ga0181521, IMG submission 119764) | Peatland microbial communities from MTU Mesocosm Facility, Houghton, MI, USA - PEATcosm2014_Bin02_60_metaG | ecosystem: Environmental > Terrestrial > Soil > Wetlands > Peat | place... | reverse complement strand
CGCATCTGCATCCCGCAGTGGCGGGACGCGCACCACAAACACGCTCATCCGCACCGCCGCCGGGCTGTTGAGGACATTGGCCGCCATGATGGCGCCATTCTCGGTAAAGGCGTAGGGCAACTTGCGTTTTCCGCCGTGGGAACTTGAAGTGCCAATTTGGTACTTCAAGTTTGCTGATTCTTCCAGCGTTAATTGAAAGATAAAATCGTCCGGAAATCGCGCCAGGTTGCGTTTCACCGCCCGGTTGAGCGCTTTGGTGGGCACACCGTAAATACGGGCCAAGTCAAAGTCGAGAATGACCTTCTGTCCGCGAATTGTGCGGATCAGCGAGCTGATGTCGTCTTTTTGAACCAAGTTTCCCATACCTGTATTATCCGGTTCCGTCTAAGTTTTTAACATCGCAGTTTGCGACCTTAAAGCGGATTACTCGTTACCCCAAATAAACCCATCGCAAAATGCGATAGGTTCAAAACTCAACTTGAAATGCCAATTTGACACCTCAAGTTTTCAGATTCTCTGCGCCAAAGCCTGTCAGTGGTGATTCGCTGAACCGGTCACAATTTGTGGCCGGATGGCTGCCCGAATCAAGGTCGCATTTTGCGACTTTAAATAACTGAAAAGATGGTTCAGACGCTCGCCCTCATCCCGGCCTTCTCCCCCGAGGAGAAGGAGAATCATCCGCCGCGTGTTTGAAATGTCGTGCGACTGGTTTGGCCGGTTGATCTTTCGCCAACCAGAAATCTTGCGACGATATGTCCTCTCCTTGAAATCCCTCGCCCGCAGGAGCGGGAGAGGGTGGTTGAGTGACAGCGAAACCGGGTGAGGGTTGTGGGGAAACAACAATCTATTGCGAACAGGAAACAGGTGAGGGAGGTCGTATAATCTCGAAAGCCCCGATTGCCCCTTTCCGGCAAGGCCAATCGCGGATGGCAACGAAGATTCCGCTCCTCACGGTGCACCTTCGGAATTTTTCTGAAACTTTTCGCCCGGCTGCCGTGTGTTTCTAATAGCGGGAGCTCCGGGCTCTCCAACAGACCGATTAAATCAACAACTGATAAGCTTATGAAAACAATGATCCATTACCCCCTGGCAATCGCCGTCCTCGCCGCCGGCGTCAGCCTCAACGTTCTCGCCGATCCTCCTCCGGGCCAGGTGGATTTTGGCAAATTCATCCCTTCCGGCGACGGCGGCGAATTCGTGGAAATCCAGATCAAGAGCAACCTGCTGTCGCTCGCCGCCCAAGTCGTCGAAAAACAGGAACCCGATGCGGCCAGGCTTTTGCGCAGCGTGCAACTCGTCCACGTGAACGTCATCGGGCTGACCGACGCAAACCGCGCCGACATGGTGAAACGCGTCCGGCAAATCCGCCATGACCTCGAGGCCCAAGGCTGGGACCACAACGTTATGGTGCAGGAGAAGGACGGCCAGGACGTTGGCATTTACACCAAAACGCGCGGCGGAGAGGCCCTGGCGGGACTCGCCATCACGGTGATCGAGCCGAAGGATGAAGTCGTGCTGATCAACATCGTCGGCGACATCCGGCCCGAACAGGTCGCGGCCCTGGGCGAGAAGCTGGACATTAAACCCCTCAAAGACGTTGGCGCCGCCCTGAAAGATGCGGCTCCGAAAGACGCAGCTCCAAAGAAATGATTGGTCAGGTTATGGGCCGCGCCGGCTTTCAACCGGACCGGCGCTGCCCCTCTCAAAATCTCAACCCACACCGCCCATGAATCCGTCTTCCCTCTCGCCGGTATCGCGCCGGCCGGCCCGGCGCCTCTGGCTCTGGGGTCTCCTTGCCGTGCCGTTGCTGTTGCTCGTCTTGCTTTCCGCAGTCGTGGCCAGTTGCTTTCGCCTGGGTTCGGACGCTCGGGCCTTGCGCAATGAATTGATCAAGTCCAGCGGCGTTGAGTGGCGGCAACAGGTCGCGCTGAACGCGGGCCGTTTCACGCTGGGCGTCGTCCGTGCCGGGCTGTCCTTCGCCAGGCTGGATCCCGGCGCGCGTGCCGCCCTTCAGTCCGTCCGGACCGCGGGGGTGGGAGTCTATCAGTTGCCATCGGGGACGCCGCCGCCGGATCGCGCGGCCATGCTCGCCGCCGCCGACTCCGCCATGACCGCCCGCGGCTGGGAGCGCGTGGTGGGGGTGATGGACGGCAAGAACCTGGTCACGGTGTATCTGCCGGAGAAAAATGTTTCCGTCCGTCGCATGAAATGCTGCGTGATGGTGTTTGACGGAAAGGAAATGGTCCTTGTTTCCGCCCAAGGCAACCTGGAGCCTCTCCTCAAATACGCGCTCGCTCAACCCGGCCTTGGAACTCAAGCCCGGTGGTTGGCCCAACACTGAACGGCGGAGCCTCGCGCAAGCAGGAAAAGAGTGGCGACAAAGATACCACGCCGAGGGCGCTGGAAATTCAAGTGAAGTAAGGATTTTTCGCGCCGCGCTCGGCGTAGTTCTTCAGATTGACGAGCAGGTGGCCCCAGGTGGTGTTGCAGAAATAGCAATGGTCGCCGCCGCGTTCCCAGCCGCCGTGACAGAACTTCAGCAGCACTTCGCCGTCGGGCTGCGGTGCGAGGATGAATTCCTGCGTGGTGCCGACCCAATCCGGCGCGCTGCCCCCGACGCATTTCCAGCGCACGAGCGAGGGCGGCGTCAATTGCTCGATGCGCATCTGAAAAACGGTCGAAAGCTCAAAGAAACTGAAGACCGCCATGCCGCCGGCGCTGGCGTCCATCTTCACGGCGGTCGTCCACCACGCGCGGATGCCTTCCTCGGTGGTGATGGCGCGATAAATCGTTTCCGCCGGTGCGGCGATGCCGATGAGATGGATGAGGTCGGTGGGCATAATTATTTTATGAAATATCAATTCGGGTTGTTGGCGCGTGTTTTGAAAGTTGGTCATTCAACGATTCCAACTTTTGATAATAATTTCCCAAGTTAGAAATTTCTGCCGGGGTATGTTTTTTTAAAAGATCAAGTGTCATCAATACGCACCAAACAATCGTGGGTGTGTCACGTAAGTCTGTTCCTTGATCTAAATGCCCTGATACTGCTCGCATAGCGCTGTGCGTGTATTTGCAATAAACCCTGTAAGCACTCTCATAAACCGGCGACAATTCAGCCATTTTGGCGATGCCCTCAATCTTAATCTCCCGGAGTTTTATCGGATAAGCAGGATTGTGCTTCTGAAACCCAGCTTGCAAAAGTTTGAGATATTCATCGGCTTGTTTCCTTCTTTCAGCATCTTTGGCGAAAAGTTTTTTGTCTTCCTTCCATTCGGAGTAAGCCTTACGAAAAAGAAACTCTTTGTCCTTTAAGGCTGCTGTTCCGCAGAAAACGGCTTCTAGCGCAGGGCGAATAAGAAGCTTTGAAGCGTCCATTCGTCCTGCCTCGCGAAGCAATAGATATCCATCCGACGCGCGATTTACTGTTTTAGCTATTCTTCCCAAATACGATGAACCTGCATCAGACGGTTTTTTGCCTCCTAAAGAATTCAGAGCCTTTATAAAAATCGGTTGAAGCTCTTTTAGAAGTTTTAAAAACTCGATTTCAATTGGCGGATAAATTGGCTGACAAACGCTCATTTCTTTCTCTGCAACTTGGCTGCGACTTTCAACCGGAGCGCATTCAGCCGGATGAAGCCGGTAGCGTCGTCCTGGTTGAAATTATAAGAGTTCACGGCAAAGCAATATTTTCGACCTGGAATGAATAAGTCTTCAATGATTCAGGCGTCGCGAGTTGAATGTTCAATTGGGTATCCGGAGGCGGCGGCGATTCAAAAGAAGTGCTCTTAAAACTATCGGTGCTCCAACTTTGGTTGCTCTTCAATGGTTTGCCCTGACCGTCAACAAACTTCAGGTCAATGATGCGTTTGTCCGGGTCTCCGATGTAGAGTTGGATGGAGTCTTTGGAATCGGAAACCATCCCGCCGAACATTCCCTTGAACAATTGGCCAAATGCTTCGCCTAACTTCTGATCGCCATTCTGATGGGATTCGATTTCTTTTTTCTTGGCGTCGTAGGCTTCTTTCGTCAGGTAAATCAGTTGAATATGATATTTTGCCAGCGCCGGATTTTCAACCGGTTCGGCGGGATGTTGCAGGATGTTTTTTATCGTGAGCCGTCCGCCGTTCGCTTCCGTGGGGTTGAACAATTCAACACGGCCCATGAGAATTTTGATGGCCGTGGCATTGCGGGAAGGATTGCGCAGTTTCACTTCAGTGCTCAACGCACCACTGGATTGCCCAAAACCGAATGGGCGGGGAGAATTTTCGTCGTTAGCTTTCGGAACAAGGTCGCGACCCGTTGTGTCTGTGGCCTCGGTCAGTTGGACGCGGCGCACACTTTGGGCATCTGCCGCGGCGTCGCCGGTAAATTTTAACTCAACTTTACATTCGGAATTAAAAGCGCTGGTCGTGCGGTTGTCCGTAACGTCACCGACGTTTACTTGGATTTGCGGCGCTGATTTCTCTTCCGTCTGCGCAATTGCAACCATCGGCAAGGCGAGAAAAATTGCCAGACAAGTTTGATTGAACGTTTTCATATTTATTTTTTCTTTTGCACCTTCGCCGCCACTTTTAACCGCAGCGCATTCAGCCGGATGAAACCGGTGGCGTCGTCCTGGTTGTACGCCTTCGTGGGGTCGGCTTCCATCGTGGCAAGGTGCGGATTGTAGAGGCTCACCCGGCTCTTGCGGCCGGCGACCATGATGTTGCCTTTGTAAAGTTTCACCCGCACGGTGCCGGTCACGTTCTTCTGGCTCTCAGCCACAAGTGCCTGCAACGCAGCTCGTTCCGGCGCAAACCAGTAACCGTAATATACCAGCTCCGCGTAGCGCGGAATCAGCGAGTCCCGCAAATGCATGACTTCCCGGTCCATCGTGAGGCTTTCCATCTGCCGGTGCGCAAAATGCAGGATGGCGCCGCCGGGCGTTTCATACACGCCCCGCGATTTCATGCCCACGTACCGGTTCTCCACCATGTCCACCCGTCCGACTCCGTGTTTGCCGCCGATGCGATTTAATGTTTTCATCACACCGAGCGGGGACAGTTTTTTGCCGTTCACCGCCACACAATTGCCCTTCACGAAATCGAGCAGGACGAATTCCGGTTTGTTGGGCGCGTCTTCGGGGAACACGGACAGTGTGGTGAACGAGCCGCGATACTTTTTGTCGCTCGCGTCCATCCACGGGTCTTCGAGAATGCCCGCCTCGTAGGAAATGTGCAGCAGGTTCCGGTCGCTGGAGAACGGTTTCTTCGCGCTGGCCTGGACGGGGATTTTTCTCCGCTGGCAATATGCAATCATCTCCTGCCTTCCGGGAAATTGGCTGCGATACCGCGCGTCCCGCCACGGCGCGATGACCTCCAAATCCGGCGCGAGCGTGGCAGCGGTCAGTTCGAACCGCACCTGGTCGTTGCCCTTGCCGGTGGCGCCGTGAGCGATGGCGTCGGCCTTTTCCCGGCGGGCGACTTCAATCATGCCTTTGGCGATGAGCGGCCGGGCGATGCTGGTGCCGAGGAAATACTGGCCTTCGTAAATCGCGCCCGCTTGCATCATCGGGAAGATGAAGTCGCGCGCGAATTCCTCCTGCAAATCGCCGATGTAAATTTTCGACGCGCCGGTTTTCTTGGCCTTCGCGTCGAGGCCGCGCAGTTCCTCCTCCTGCCCGATGTTCGCGCAGAAGGCGATCATTTCGGCGTCGTAGGTTTCTTTGAGCCACGAAAGCAGCACCGAGGTGTCGAGGCCGCCGGAATAGGCTAAAACAATTTTCATTGGGCGCAGATTAAACAGTACAGGCGGTGAGCAAAAGCAAAATGCGAAACCTCAAACATGGCCGGCCATCCTCCTCCTCGTTCTCGTCCTTCGTCCTCGAAACGATTCATAAACACCGAGGACGAGGACGAGAAGGAGGACGAAGCCACATCAAGGCCGCCAGGAACGCAAAGGGGAAATGAAAGGCGTTCGATTTTGGTGGGGCGAGCGTACTCGCGAGCCGGAAATTTGGGACTGCGTCGACATGTCGGCGCTTTGAAAAGCGGTGAAATGTCACTGCACTCCAAATATGGGAAAATCAACCCGGAAAGCTCGTCCTTCGTCCTCGAAACGATTCATAAAGACCGAGGACGAGGACAAGAAGGAGGACGAAACCATGCCGAGACGCCACGTGCGCAAAAGGAAAATGGCCGGAAATCAATTCATCACTTTCACCGCCTCGATGTGCCAGTCAAAAAAGAGCTGATTGCGCACCGTTCCGTGCGCGGGTTTTTCCGGCAGGAAATTGTAATACTTCGCCGTGGTCACCGCATTCTCCTGGTCCGCGTCCGTCATCGCCCAGGAAGCCGTCGGGCTGGCAATCTCGTCCACTTTTTTGGGCGGCTCGTCGGTGCCACCGCTTGGCGATTGCGAATAGGGATAACCGAAGGGCCGGGTCAGCACGCCCTCAAAGTTGGTTACTAGAACACTGGCAATGTAGCTCAACGGCCGCTGCAAATCCATCAGCGGCGTGCCGGCGGGCGGTTCGGTCCAGTGCAGGGCGGCGGACGGGCATATGGCCAGCTTGACGCTTTGCGGCGTGGGCGCCGGCGCCGGCATTCCCAGGTCAGTCGAGATATAAAACGGCAGCCGGGTGGTGTCCTGGTTGTCGTAAGCGTCATACAAGCCCTGCCACGTCGGCCCCGGCAACTGGTCGTCATGCTCGTCGGCGAAAAGTTGAATGGCCGTCCCCAGTTGTTTCAAATTGTTGACACAACTTGACCGGTAAGCCCTTTCCCTGGCCGCTGACAACGCGGGGAGCAGCAAGGCGGCCAGAATGCCGATGATGGCGATGACGACGAGCAGTTCAATGAGCGTGAAAGCTGAACGTTTCATCATTATTCCCAGCCGTGGATGGAATCGTAGCGGAAGGTCATCTCGTTCGTGTCGTAGCCCTGATACCATTTCGTGTGGCCGTCGGCGAAGAGGATGTTCTGACCGCCGCTGTGCGCCTGCCATTCCTCCCACGGCGTGCCGTTGGCCGGGCCGCCGACGCAGTTTTGCGAGTAATCGTCCTTGTCCGCATCAATCGCCGAACTGCCGTTGTCCCAAATGGTGTCGCCGGAGAGCACAAATGCGACCGGGAAACGAATGCGTTCGCGGTCCACCGACGCGTCATCGTTCACCAGCACATACGCGGCGCGGGAGCCGTTGAAGTAGTTGAAGGGTGACTGTTTCGGTGCCGGCTGAAAGTTGTTCGCCGGACATTGATAGACGTTGGTGTTCTGGATGCAGGGGAAAATCTGTTCCATCCAACTGGCGCAATGGGTATGCGGATCGGTCTGTCCCCACGGAATCACGCCGCCGGATTCGGGATAAAGCCCGGTGGCGTCGTCCGCATACATCGTCATCCCCAGACTGATCTGATGCAGGTTGGAATTGCAGGCAATCGTCCACGCCCGCCGCTTGGCCGAGGCCAATGTCGGCAACAGCAATGCCGCGAGGATGGCGATGATGGCGATGACCACGAGCAGTTCAATCAAAGTAAACGCGCGACAGGTTTTCATGCGCAGGAATTAAACCATCAATGCACCGCGCGCGCAAAGGGAAATTGGAAACCTTGAACATCGAACACCGAACGCCGAGCCTGGAACATCCAATCATCGCGCGAAATACAGACTAATTTCCGCCACGACGGAAGCGCAACGCGTAACTGCCGGTGAGTCGCAGGTATTGATCGCTATATTCCAAACTCGGCTCGATTTCTGAGCCTTCATGCCATTCGTTCCACGACGTGATGAGCACCCAATCGGGTTTGGCTTTCATGGCTTCGTCCCAAAGCACGCGATACACCTGTCCGTCCAGGCGGTCCGCCTTCAGGCCGGGCTTGCGGATTTTCGTGTCGTCGTAACCGGGGATGACCGTGGCGCAGGCGATTGAGCCAGACAACAGAAAGAACGATATGATTGCACGACCAAAGCAAAACGGAATTATCCCCTTCGCATACGGTGACAAGGGAATTGACCCAAAATCATGTTTCCCCCATGCTCTGGCAATATGGAAGATGAGCCTTTGGAAAATCTGTCAAGTCCTCCAGAGAAACAAGCTTCTCAAGCTGCCCGGCCGCCACAGAAACAGCCATGGCCTTTTCCATTCAATATTCTTCAAGAGGAGTGGCCAGAAGTGAAAAAAGCAAAATTTTCATTTTTCTTATGCGCGCTTGTATTCCTAATTGTTGGTGGATTCTTTGTTTGGTTCCTTTTCACCCTTTTCATTCTCCCAGGAAAAGACGAGACAGTCAAGGCTGCTCAAGCAGACAGAGACCTTTATAAAGACAAATTGGAATTCCCTATAATTCACGCAACCAATGTGACGACAATCACAAATGTATTCTACTATACAAATAAAATTGCGTTAACAAATATTTATAATTCTACAAACGTAATACCCAGAACAAATGTTATAATGACGAGCATGGTAATTACTAACTTCTCGATATTTTTCGCCTCCCATCCGGTGCTTGATTTGCTTCAAATGGAAGCAATTCAAAAAGAACTGGCTTCTGCCGAACATGTCCCAATCAAGGTGGTAGTCAATACGGATGACCTTGGCGCGTTTGATTTGGCAAAACAAATTGCTCAGATATTTCTCATGGGTGGATTTAATAATACGGATATGTTTTCCTCTCCAATACTTAAGGCACAAAGAAACGGCGTTACAGTTGTAGCTAGAACAATCCCAATCGGCCAAATCAATTCGGCGTTCCTCAAACTTTTCGAGCTGGTCGGACAACCCCCCCAGTGGGATGTTGAAACAAGTATGACGAACGATGACATTTACATCTTGGTTGCGACCAATATAAAAATCAAATGATGTGCACCTCAAAGAAGCCAGAGAAAAATCGGTTCGCTTCAATTGGGGATTGGTCAAATCTCAAGGAGCACTGGCCGTTGGCTCGGCGCGGTGTTAGGCTGCGGCTTTGAATAATGGCCTGGGATAACCCTCAAGTTCTCCTCGCTCCGGTGCTACAATATCGCAAGACAACCGCACCCTGAACTCGGCACGCGGCTGCCACTCACAGTCATAATAACCACACGTAACGGCAGCAGCACGAACAGCCGTCCGAATCGCCTCGAAATCTCGCTCGGCAGCACGACGATGGCGCGTAAAAATCTGCCGTGTCTCGGAACTGTTTGGGTCTAGCTTGTTCCGTGATGCGAAGGTGTCCAAAGTCCAATCCAAACATAGCCAGCATGAACTCAAATGGTAACGACCTGCTTGGTATCGTCGGATGAGGTCTTGCTTGTGGGCACTCTCTTCCCGAAATCGCTCAAGATGCTGTGGGGTAGATTTGCGCTGCGACTCACCTGCGAGAGCCTCGCGGTAGTCGGGCTTCCATTTCTTGTCCTGCCGATTATGGTCTTCGCGTTGTAGCTTCCACTCCATAGCGCAAGCAGCCTAACATGGTCTTATCCGCCGGGGCGTGCACGGCATCGTGCACGATTGGTTTTTGTAACCCTGGCTGGTATCATGCTGTTATGAAAGCAGACCTGCGAATTTCTGGCAAGGATTTTCGACTTCGCGGTGGCCGGCCACAGCGTGCCCTCATTTGCTACGCTAGGCTCGCCGCGCCGGGACTGGCACCATTTTGCAGGAAACAAATCACCTTAATTAGCCAACCCAAAAGCAATATCGGTAAATTGACAGGATTTTGAAATGGTGAGGATATCGGGAGTGGTGTGAAAGGTTCACGGCTGAACTTGTGAAACTAACTAATTGAAAACGAAATTCAAATCCTCCATTCGTGCGGCGTATCATTCATTCGGCAGAGCGGTCTGTGCGGGAGCGATCCTGCTGAATGCTTCCAGCGCGCAGGCGCAGAACCTGTTTGAGTCGGATTTCGGCACCGGCAGCATTTATGAATTCACGCCGGGCGGAGCACAAAGCACCTTTGCCTCCGGGTTAGTTTATCCAGCAGGACTGGCCTTTAACAGTGCGGGCGACCTGTTTGTGGCGACTGAAGACGGTTACATCTATGAATACTCGTCCGGGGGAGCGCAAAGCACCTTTGCTTCCGGGTTGGCATATCCTCACGGACTGGCTTTTAACAGCGCGGGCGATCTGTTTGAGGCGGATGGAGGCAGCGGCAACATCTATGAATTCACGCCGGGCGGAGCGCAAAGCACCTTTGCTTCCGGGTTGAATGACCCTACAGGGCTGGCCTTTGACAGCGCGGGCGATCCGTTTGAGGCGGATCAGTTCGGCAATCGCCTCATCGAATTTACGCCGGGCGGAGCGCGAAGCATCTTTGCCTCCGGGCTGAATGGGCCTTTTGGACTGGCTTTTAACAGCGCGGGCGATCTGTTTGAGGCGGATAGTTACGGCGGCAACATCTATAAATTCACGCCGGGCGGAGTGCGAAGCACCTTTGCCTCCGGGCTGGCTGTTCCTCTTGGGCTGGCCTTTAACAGCGCGGGCGATCTGTTTGAGGCGGATGGAGGCAGCGGCAACATCTATGAATTCACGCCGAGCGGAGCACAAAGCACCTTTGCCTCCGGGTTGAGTAGTCCTTCATATCTCGCCTTTGAGGGCGTAACCTTGCCTGTGCCTGAACCCACAGCTTTGCGGTTGCTGGCATTCGGCGTGTTTGGGATAACTCTCTTGCGTCGGCGTCAGCGTTAATCCGTTATACCAATTCCAGTTTGATATTGCACCATTGTGGGGATGTGGGTAAAAGAGGGCATGCCGAAGCGATACCATCTGAACCGGCCTGATCTGGCGCAGGCTGTGGCCAATGAATTGCGGACTT
>Ga0181521_10008221_pt1 | contig 10776 bp, 13 predicted proteins | sample PEATcosm2014_Bin_32_FD_119764 | JGI IMG/M metagenome (GOLD analysis project Ga0181521, IMG submission 119764) | Peatland microbial communities from MTU Mesocosm Facility, Houghton, MI, USA - PEATcosm2014_Bin02_60_metaG | ecosystem: Environmental > Terrestrial > Soil > Wetlands > Peat | place... | reverse complement strand
TTGAAAACGACGTTTGCGCTACAGACATTGAAAAGATTCGCAGAACCCATAGCGCAGTCGCTTGAAAATCAAGATTTGGAAAGTGCGAGAAAGGACCTGCAGAAAATAGTGGGGAGAAAAACTCAGGGTTTAGACGAAGCCCATGTGGTTTCTGGAGCGGTTGAATCTGTTGCAGAGGGAATTGTGGACGGAATCACATCGCCCCTTTTCTATTACGCGCTCCTAGGGGTTCCTGGCTCGGTTGGATTTAGGGCGATAAACACGCTTGATTCGATGGTGGCGTACAGGACCGAAGAGTTCCTAGATTTGGGATGGATGTCAGCAAAGCTAGATACCCTTGCAAATTACATACCGGCTCGCCTCTCTGCGCTACTCATCGTCGTATCTTCGTTTATGCTGGGCGAGGACTGGAAGGGTAGTCTTCGGATTTTGCGCCGAGATCACGGTCGAACGGCAAGCGTCAATGCGGGATGGCCCATGTCAGCAATGGCCGGCGCATTGAATATTCAACTTGAAAAAGTTGGCAATTACGCCCTAGGCGACAATATTGGCAACAGATCTTTTGACCACGTGAGGCGTTCGATCAGGATTGCAAAGGTCTCGTCATATTTCTTCATAGCTGCGATTCTGCTGCCACTGCTAGCCGTTACATCTTCATTCTTAAAATTCTGGTGACTTCGAGAACCCAGTGCCTTGAAGGCTGGGCAAAGAGAAGCAGAAAAAGGGATAGCAAATCATTGACTACGATTCAAAACGCCAGCCGTAAAACCGAAGTCTTAAGAACACAGCCATCCTGGAAACAGTCTTGAAACTGATTTTGAAACTCGTCGAATATACGAAAATCTACAGCTGGCACATTTCAAAAACAATTCATGCTCCACTAGGTTTCGTCTACGATTGGTGTACGAATTACCGAGAAACCGATCCGAAGATAACCGCATCAAAGCAAAAGCGCAAAATTCTGCTTAGAACCAAACATCGAGTAGTTTACACAGAGAGTTACCGTAGTCGCGGCAAACCGAGTACCGCAGTAGATGTTGTTACACTGTTTCCCCCGAAGGGCTGGCATTTGGATTACGTCAGCGACGAAGACGATGAGGTCGCAGATTACACTTTGACCTTCCTTGGCCCTCAGAGGACTAGGTTTGACATCACTTCCACGGCACACTTCAAGGTAACCCATGCGCCGTCCAAGGCACAGTACACCTCAGCTGTGTCGAAGGTGTGGGACAAATACCGCGAAGTACTCCAGAAAGATTACCGTCGCAGTAGACACTAGCAAACGAAGCGGATTTCGCGCCCAAAATCAACCGACTTTATCCAGCCTTACCCGTCAACCGTAGAGTATCAATTACTCTAGAGTAAACTGTGACCTTCCGTCTGGAAGGGAGAACCGAGTTTATTCGCGGGTGGTCAATATATGAATCGGCTCATGATGGATTGGCTTGGTGATCGCGTTTGGACGATACGCTCTCCGAACTGCAACCGTTTCGGGATTGGATCGAGAATCTTCCCGGAGTAACGAAAGCTCCGCATAGGTTTGGTGGAGTAGAATTTCAGGTTCATGGATTGGAATTCATGCATTTCCACGGCGACACGCACATGGATGTCCGCCTTTCGAAAGAAGATCAAGCAAAAATCCTCAACGAAAACAAAGCGGAGTGCCATAAGTTTGCTCCAGAAGCCGGCTGGGTAACAGTAAGGATTCACTCCGAAAGGGACCTGGATAATGCGAGAGAAGTTGTTCAGCTCGCTTATTCGAGAGCGAAGAGGATCATGGAAAGCCACTTGGCTCGACGCGTGGTCAGAAAGTAACCAAGTCAATATATGTTCGTTACGCCTGTTGAGTTTCTGGATAGTTGAGTTGTTTTCGGAGAAAGAAGTCGAGTACGTGAAATCGCAACATCTTGCCCGTATAGGTACTGCGTCAAAGCAAGGAGTCCCTGATTTTGCGGCGGTGGGTTTTGATTTCGATGGAAAGTATTTCTACGTAAGTGGAATGCACCTAACCAAGACTCACAAGTACAAGAATATCGTTCAAAATCCGCAAGCCTCCCTTGTTATCGACGACCTGGAGAGCATTGAGCCTTGGCGTCCAAGGATGGTAAAGATCTTTGGAGCCGCCGATCTTGTGACAAGGAACGGTTACGCCGGACAAGCGACATATATTCGAATCACCCCTCAACGCAAGACAAGCTGGGGCCTAGACTGAACTGAAATGACTCGCTCAAATTCAACGTGAGAAATAGTGCACATTTGGTACTGGAGGATGCTGGATAGTGCCATCAGTTAAGTTAGTGAGACGGATAGGTGCGGTATGCCTCATTCTGCCAGGCCTTGACCACCTGATATCACCTACTCTGACCATGGTTTTCGCACCGACAATAATGGAGACCATGTTTGGTCAAGGCTTTATAGCTGCCACTGTCTTCTTCATCGTTCTCGGCGTGTTTCAACTCATTTGGATTCGAGTTCTCCTCAAATCCAACAATTCTACCTTATTGACTCTCGGGATTCTTGGCAACCTAGTCTCCATTCTCATCTACTTCATATCGACAAGCGGTGTGACGATTTTCGGCGTTTCGCCACAACCGCTAATACCGTTTGGTGTGCTGATCAAGGGTTTGGAAGCCGTCTTCATCCTAGCCTCCATTTACGTGCTTAAAGCACTGAAGGCCGAGCTACACCGAACTTAGACGAAAAACTTGCCAGAGCACACATCTCGCGGTCTCGACTTGAAACGAGGAGCTCTAAACGTAAAGACGGTTAAATCCACGCTTCTTGCTTAACGAATCCGACGATATGGTGGGCCCGGAGGGATTGGAACTCACGATATTCGTGGGTTCGGGCCGCGTCCGAAACAATAAATAATTTACTCCAACAATAACCTACGTTGCTGATGACCCATGGTACATTTGCTTGACGAAGGTAGCGTGTTTGATGCGCCGATCGAGAAGATTTGGAAGTATATGGCGTCTGAGGATCATAGGCATCCTAGTATGACAAACGTCACCCGAGAGGTCAGCGGCAATTCAGTCATTATAACCGCTGAAAGAATCGTCATGGGAAAACCGGTAAAAGTGAAGATCAAGAATACTTTGTATCCACCAGTGGGCTATGTGTCCGAACACATGGAGGGCCCGACCGCGGGGTCCCGAGCATTTTTCTACTATATCCCGAAGGGAGAGAAGACTGGAATAACGGTGGTCGGAGATTTCGTCATTGGCGGACTTGATGAAAAGGCGACAAGAGACGTCGTCATGGCTCAGATGCAGGTCGTATTTGACGAGGATAATGCAAACCTGAAACGAAGTAAGTAACCCCGACTGTTTTAGACCCGGAGCCGCCTACGTTGTAGTGCCTTGAACTTCACTTCTCCATTTATCGGTTCATATAGAAAGTCGTGGGACCGGAGGGATACGAACCCACCAACATCGTGGGTTCCACCCAGGTTGAGTTCTCTCACTCCAGTGGAAAGACGTACACGGGGTCACTCAAATAATACAAGGGACCCTTTCGAACCCTCGTAGTACTTGCGCTTGGCTGGATGAACACCGGGCCTTTGTTAGACTGCAGGGTTTTATCGTCGGACAATTCGCTCACTCCCTAATGGCACATCTTCCACTAAACTGTTAGGGCGCTACTAAACGACCGCGAGTTCAAATTGGCCTGCTCGCATTTTAGTGAGTGGACGTAAGATGAGTCGATTGCGTTGAACCAGCTTTCGAAAGCCAAATTCATCAGTCTTGAGACATGCAAGAGAAACGTCGAAGCAGTTAGGACTCCCGTTTGGTTTGTGGAAGAAAGCGGCTTGCTTTATTTTCATTCGCCGGCAAAATCTTGGAAGGTGAAGAGGCTTCAAAGGAATCTTGTAGTCCGTTTAGCACCTTGTGCAAGGTTCGGCAGAATAAAGGGGGTCTGGCTCAAGGGAAAAGCTACTCGGATCGATGGCGAAGAAGATACAAAAAGAATCGTCAAGCTAGTAAACTCCTCGCAGTCGCGAGGGGATAGAATTCTTGGCTTGTTCGAGAAGAAGAATAGAGTTGCTTTCTCAATCAAGTTGGACGACGAAATGTAATGTTGAGTGATATCTATAGTAGGACCTCAACTACCCGATACATTAGATTGCTAATGCGTATCTAGCGCTAAGACTTGTCGCTACCGTAAGCTGCTCTGAAAGCGAGACATAAATTGACATTAATGTAGGCCTGCGGCGATTCTATGTTCTCCCTACAAAATCACATCCATCGCGGCCAGCGGTTGGCGGGCCCGCCGGGATTTGAATGCGGGACCCAACGAAGGATGGGGAAGATCCATCATCTAGGCTTAAAGCACCGGCCGGCCTCGAACGTGCCAATCAAAAGGGGCATTCATGGGGTTATGTAATTGCGAGGTAACGGGCGCCGCATGAATAATGGCAGAACAAGTGGGCCGGTCATTAGAGGTAATACAGTTCGTGTGTACTTGTTTGTGCTGAGAAACGGGCCATGCGAACTCAGGGATGTCCAACGCGCTCTTGAGCTCTCTACACCGTCCCTGGCCTTCTACCACCTCTCAAGACTTGTTGATTCCGGCCTTGTGAGTCGAACTGAGGATGGGAGATACATTGTCAAGTCGGACATATCCGCGGATCTACTTGACGGATACGTGAAATTCGGAAGACAGATTATTCCGCAACTGTTCTTCCTAAGCCTCATCTTCACCGCCATCCTAGCATACTACATCTATCTAGTTTGGAGGCTCCCTCTCGATAGGGATGATATTGTGACAATCGTGTACTCACTGTCAATTGTCGTACTGTGGTATGAAACCTTCAGAACTTGGCGTAAATTGTCAGGCTAGTCCGCCAACCGAGAAAGTTGAACTGGATTACTCTACCGGCAACACGCGCCGCTACGTGAAACCGCACCTTCTCTGTTCATTCAATGGTTTGAACGGGGGTATTCTCTTCTTTCAATTGTTTGAATGGGGCTTTCAAAATGTAGCACTAAGAGTGACCGCGATCATTGTGGCCCCAGGTATGAAACCATGCAATCACTCGTTGTCAAGAAGCGCAGTTCATGCCTGCACGGAGAAGTGCATGAGATTGGTCAAGACTTCGATAGAGACGGGAATCTTGTGAGGCTCGTAAGATGTCAGAGTTGCGGTCTCCTGATGCGGGAATACTTGCCAATTCTACGAATGTAGGAAGATGTGGCTGTAGATGGATTCTAATGCGCCGGCTACCCGTTCGAACGACTCTCTTGTCTCGCTCGCCCTAGTTTTGCCGTTAAGGCTGTTCATGGGCTTAACGTTCGTCTACGCTGGACTTCAGCACCTAACTGACCCCTCTTACTTCGACCCGTCAAAGGCTGGGTACATTGGGCATTTGATTTCCCAATACGCCGTTGGATCCCCCATTCACGATTTCTTAGTAGGCGTGGTGGCACCGAACGCTGTCCCATTCGGATGGACGGTTGCGATTGGGGAGGTCCTCATAGGATTCGCAACCCTAACGGGCCTCTTGTCCAAACTTGCCGCCCTAGCTGGCTTGATTCTCAATTTCACGTTCTTTCTATCCGCGACTTGGAATGCCTTCCCATTCTATTTCGGTTCGGACATTGTGTTCGTGATGTGCTGGCTTACGTTGCTGTTGACCGGACCTCAGTCGCGACTGAGCATTGATGGGGTGTTGGCAAATCGTTTCCATTCGCTCGGTTGGCTTGTGACCAAGTCCGTGCCGGCGATCGCTATTCCAGAGGTAGCCAAACCTCGATTGGTGGTTAAACCGAGTGAAGTTGAGATTCCCCTTGCCAAACGCGCTAGTCTCTATCCGAGACAGGTACAGGAAGTGAACAAGGCGTTTGACCGAATCAAACAGCAGTTCGTTTGGCATCGCGAGACGGTAACGATACTTGAGTTTGTCCGCGCATTTATCATAAGCTTAGGCGTGGACCGCACCGACACGCCGAGGCTGCTGAATGGAATCGAAGCTCTCGTTATCCGTAAAGGAGTTGAGGCATAACGGCCCAAGAAACGAAACAGGATTATGATCGCTTAATCGCGAAGTACGGAATGAGGGTTCCGAAGGATATTGCACTGTCGGTACTTACAGGCCAACCCAAGGTTCCCGTGTTCTTATCTCGTGCCTCTTTCCGGTCTGACGTGGATGTTCGGACTCAGCAGAGGACGCAGTTCCAACGTGAACGTAGACGGTTCCTCCAGAACATGGTAGGGCTTGTAGGTGTCTCAGTTTTCGGGTTACTTTTGCTGAAGACCCTTTCGACTCCTAGCGCCCCGCCTCCTTCGACCTCAAACCCTTTTTCAAATCCTCAGCCTCCGCCCCTCAACTACGCATCTAACGCGGTCACTAGTGGTTCTCAGTTGCTCGCGAACGCCTCCAACATTCCGCCTAACCAGTCCTTGATGTTCAATGACCCAACGGTTGGTCCTGCGGTCCTTATCCACCTAGACAGCGGACAGTTCGTAGCTTACAGCACGATTTGCACTCACGCCGGATGCCAAGTCCAGTTCGATCCGTCGGTTAAGGACCTCGTTTGCCCATGCCACGGTGCCGTATACGACCCATCCAACAACGCGCAGGTGTTGGCCGGCCCAGCGCCATACCCGCTACAAAGCATCCCGATACAATATGACAAGTCGACGGGAAACATCTACTTAACCAGTTGAGGTCGATTGGTCATGAAGATCTTGATTCCTCTAATCGCTTGTCTGCTGATAATTTCTATGAGTTCGTTTTATCCCACGGTCGCGGCGGCACGAACGACGACAATCTACCTAGTCCTAGGCCCCAGCGGAGTTGCAGCCGGGAGCGAGAATCCGATGCCCCTCGCCGTCACCGTCTACTACAACAACTCACTCCCCGGTTATCATTTGGTTGTAGGCGTGCTGGATGCACAACTGTCGCCGAAACGGATCGTACCTGGCGTAGTCGTCTCCTCAACAACTCCTTGCACCAATCAACCGGCGGCATCCGCACTATGCGCCATAGTCGTTCCGAACTCATCAGGAGTTGTGCGGATAGCGTTCCAGCTCGGTGGTATATTCGGCGGCCGACAGAAGCTCGGTACGTGGGAGCTGAATGTCACATCGGTTCTCATCGACAATCAGAACGCCATCGTTGTAGGCTCAGTTAGCAGTAGACTATTCAAAGTGAGTCTAACTCCAGTCGCGTTGAATGTCAATGTTCCATCGAATGTCGCTGTATCGGTCGATGGTCTGTTGCAGCCTTCAGGCACAGTGTCAGTGGGCGTTACGTTGGGTCGACATAACGTTACTGTGCCAAGATTCGTTAATGTCACCCAATTCACGCGGTTGAGATTTATCCGTTGGTCCGACGGTTACCCGTCACCACTCCGAACCGTCGTAGTCGCAAATTTCATGACCCTGCAAGCCGATTACGTAACTCAGAACCTACTAACGCTGATTGGCGTCCAAGGCAACGCATCTCTCTCCACTTGGTATGATGCGAACACTAACGCGACATACTCGGCTAACCGGTACGAGCCGATGTCCGGCGGCCTAGGTGAGTTTGGTTTGAGGCTCTCGTTCCAAGGCTGGAACGAGAACGGCCAGCTTCTAACTAACTCACTTAAAGGAACAATTTCAATGAATAAGCCCCACACGTTAACCGCGGTCTGGCAGATTGATTACTCCGAAACAGGGGCGATTTTGCTCGGAGTTATCGCGGCGGCGGTCACAGCACTCTTGCTTATTCAGCGAGAGAGACGTCCGCCTACTGTTTCGAGCCACTTGAAGAAAGGACGCAGGCCCGGAACCGCTGCCAAATACCCGCGCGTCTTCTCGACCAACCGGTTTCCGTGATTAGTGACAGGTTAGATGAGACGTTGGATCCGAAAAGTACTGATCGGATTAGTACTCGTTTTTCCAGTTGCGTTCGTAAGCGCGAGCTTTCTTGAGGATCTCGTAGAGACCGGCGGCCAGGAAGGATCCGGTGAGATCGCCGCTATGATACTGGGGTTACCGACACGTCTCATCAGCTTAACATCAACCGCTGGTTACCAGGGCTTATTTTTCTTGACGCTACTCGACTCCGCCGGCGTTCCGTTTCCTAGCGAGATCGTTCTACCGTTGGCCGGATATCTCGTTTTCCAAGGAACCTTGCAGTACTGGTCTGTCGTCTTCTATGCTACAGTTGCAGCGCTTCTAGGTTCATCCGTCGACTATTACATAGGTAGGAAACTTGGGAGTCCCCTCATCTCGGGCCGGGTCAGACTGCCGTATGTTCCCAGCGCCAAGCTTCAAAGGATTCAAACGTGGTTCGACATGCATGGCTCAGCTGCTGTTGCTCTCCTCCGATTAGTTCCCACTGCTCGGGTGCTAATCTCGTTTCCCGCTGGCGCATGCAAAATGAATCCAATTACTTTCGAGTTCTATACGCTCTTAGGCTGCTTGACGTGGAACATCACCCTAGTCTACATAGGATGGTGGCTCGGATCGTCGTGGGGAACAGTAGCCTCACTCTTCAGATACCTAAGCGTCTTCGTCTTCCTCGTCATGATCGTAATCGCATTCTGGATCCTATCACGTAGAAGCTTGAGAGTAAATCGGATTAGCAGCAGTTAGGGTGGGAGTGTGACTTTGGCGGAGGGAGACAAGATCGTTGGCAGAAGGTCTCGAGTCATGTCTATTCTACCCGACCAAAACCGAATGAATTCAACATGTTTCAACCGGCCATAACTTTCGAAAAATCGCGGATCACACGATCGATAACGAGTTCCAAGTATCACTCTTAGCGTAAGTTGCCCTTAGACTTCCTCCGCCTAGCAGTGAGCATAGAGTTCGATATAATTCGCACACTCTCAATGCAGACAGCGGATAACTGCTCCATCTGCGTGCGCTACGCAGAAATGGACCCGCTCATCGCGATCTAAAGCTATCCGGCAGCAATCCGCGGCAACGAACTCACTTGAGAAGTGAGAAGCTAGTATGCGCGACATGCTCACACGATTGAACATCCTCGAAGCTTTCACTTGAACACGAAGCTTGAACTCGCGAAAGCAAAGCAAATGCTACAAAATCAGCTGAGGGATCAGGATAGCTTCTTTAATGTATAATCACAGAATTGCAGTGGGATCACGCGTTGCAAAAGCAGAAGATCAGCCTTAAGGAACTGCCTCCAAGCCTCAGAGCCTTTATCAGAAAATATCCTGAAGTCTGGACAGCACATGAAAAGCTGGGCGTAGAGTGCGCGAGAGCAGGACCGCTAACTAGCAAAGAAATCCAATTAATCAAGATCGCAGTGACAGCAAGCCTGAGGCTCGAGACTTCGTTCAAAACACACATTCAAAAAGCAATGCGAGCCAAGGCTACAAAAAGAGAAGTCGAGCACACAATAATTCAGATGCTCCCAATCGTCGGACTCGGGCGCACAATGATGGCTATGAAATGGTATAGCGAAGCCTTGCATAAGTCACGAGAGTAGACGACCTCCGTAGCGAGAATGAAAATCGCGCCAAACCTAGCAACGAGATTCAGAACGATGTCTGGGCCTCTTAGAGTTCACATCATTGGAAGAAGTGGTTCGGGGAAAACCACGACGATAGCGTATCTTACCGAGCATCTCACAGGGCTGGGATTTCGAGTAGGCGTCGTCAAACATGTACACCAAGAAGGTTTCACTTTCGACACTAAGGGTAAGAATACTTGGAGACACGCCGAAGCGGGCGCGTGCATAGTAATCGGTGTAGCCCCGAACGAACTTGCCACATTCAAAAGAACAGAGAACGAAACACCATTCGAACAATTATTCGATGCATTTCAGCGAGAGAATCTTGACATAGTACTCGTCGAAGGCTTCTCACATGCTCTTTCAACAAAACATTCCTACAAGATTGTAACCGCGAAGACCACGAAAGAACTAAGGCAGGTTCTGGCAAAGAACGGCCCTCCGATACTTGCAATAACTGGGCTCATCGCATCTTCAAGAGTCAGCAAAAGGCTTCGGAAGAGATCTACACCTATCTTGGACATAACGACGAACGGGCCTACTCTCACTTCGATAATACGAAGACTCCTGCGCCCGAAAGAACTTGAAGAGACATATCACAAAACCAGTGCCAAGCATGGGGGAACATGTGTCGGTCTTGCAATAGGAGTACGCGCAGTCTACCTAGCTTCCAACATCCTCGGCAATCTGGGTCCCGAGGACAAGATAACGATTGGAAGCAAGAACTGCCTGGCTGAAGCCTTCAAGATGGTCTATCCCAAAGCCCACACTGCTCTTCAGCGGAAGAAGGATGATCAAATCACAATACGATCACGAGGCTCACAGCTTCGGATTAACTTGGCCCCGAAGAAGAAGTATCGTAACGGTACGCAAGCGCTCGCGGTCTCGGACAAGGAGTTGTTTGAGTCCATCAGCCTCACCCAACACACTCGCTAACGAAATAAGGTGTGTAATCTTTCATGTCTGAGTCGCCAGAGGTTCTCAGGGAGATACGAAAAACGGTCAAAGGAAGAACTCTGCTCGTTGGAAGGAAGATCGGGCAAGACAAGTTCGACCTATTTGGTGCTCGTCTAAGACTGGAAGCTAAGCCTCAGAAGTATCCGATTGGTGGAAAGGTCGTCGCATGGGAGAGAGGTTTGTTGCGTAAATTTTCCCACGGAGATTTTGGTTCAATTATTCTTCACAGGTTCCTCTACAAGCCAGTGAAAGAGTATATTGAAGACCCGCTTGAAATTCTGGCTGAAGCGCAAAGGATTCTACCCGACGGAGGAGTGCTTGTAGTGAACTCCTTTCTGCTCAATGACACT
>Ga0181521_10008212_pt1 | contig 10779 bp, 19 predicted proteins | sample PEATcosm2014_Bin_32_FD_119764 | JGI IMG/M metagenome (GOLD analysis project Ga0181521, IMG submission 119764) | Peatland microbial communities from MTU Mesocosm Facility, Houghton, MI, USA - PEATcosm2014_Bin02_60_metaG | ecosystem: Environmental > Terrestrial > Soil > Wetlands > Peat | place... | reverse complement strand
CTGATGGCCGAGCGCTCGCATCAGGGAGCCTGGATAAAACGATCAAATTTTGGGATCCAGCTAGTGACCGCTCGGTGCACACGCTGAGCGGCCATACCGATGCCATTTGGTCGGTCGCGTTTTCGGGTCCGAAACGGACCAAAGGCGTCGTGCTGTTTTCAGGATTTTCGCACAGTCGATCGGCCGCTGTTGCCCCAAATGCGTCATTCGAGAACGCACCCTCGAATGATCAATCCAAACGATGGCGTGGTAATGGCCGCTCATCAAGCTGCTCCTCTCGCGCGTTACGGTGACGCCCAATCGCCAAGGGCCAGACGAGGCCGACTATTGACGGAACTGCCCACCCGGTAAATGCCCCGACATAAAACGCCTCAGACCGGAGGCGGGTGATGCAATCACCCCGATCTTTACCGGCTCCTCGTCAACGGTTTCCCGTTCAATGCTCTCGGCGCCCAAGAATTTTTCGCAACCAAGCCATGGATCCCTCGTCTTTTGCAGAAAACTCTTGCCCCGAGAGGGTATCCGGAACGCCACGATTACCGTTGATCTGGCCGATGCGAATTCGAAAATAGGCGCACTCCAGCGGACGCGTTTTCCCATGGAGCACCGTCTTCACATAGCCGGGCTCCCACCACACAGGCCTCTCTTGCAGTAGGTTGTGCGCGTACTTCTGGTGTTCGGGCTTATCAAGTAGCTCCTCGTACTTGCCCATAACAATGACAGTGGCCCAATCATGGGGACTGACCAACTCGTCAGCCTCCACGCAAACGAGCGGGTTTGCGCGCATCCAGGTGATCTTTTGTCCGAGCGTCGCAGCCGTCGTCATACGCAAAATACATCGGGGTGATGTAAGGCTGCCCCTCGTAGGCACAGGCCAGCCTGCCCAATCGCGTGCGCGCCAGCAGGTCGAAACTGGCTTTCCTGGTCATGTCATGGATCAACATTGCGGGTATCTCGCTTGGGGATTTCCGACAAGCGAGTTCAGGCGCCATCGGCCGACGAAGGATAGGAATGTACTCATACACACCACTTCAAACCCCTAGTTAATCCCGCGGCCAATGGGGCCGCGTACGCCCTCAGCGTAGCGTCCCGATATAGGCGATCAGATCGTCCATTTTCGAGCCGTGCGGACGCGTCAGAAAGGCTTGCAGCTGATCGGCAGCCAGCCGGCCGCGCGCGACCGCGCGGAAGCTCGGCGGACCTTGCAGAGCCGTCTGCGGCGGAGCACCGCCGATCACATGGCAACTGGCGCACCACTGTTGCGCCAATTGCGCCCCCTTGCCCGCGTCGGCGGCCAGCGACGGAGAGCCGGTGGCCATGTTGGACATCACGACAGGGCGAGAGTGAAAACTCCGCGTTTGATCGTTCGACCACGCCCTGGGCACGGCGCGGCTCGGTCGATGTTACCGCCGAGAATGGGGTTGTCGATCTGCACGGCGTCATCCGCGACGAGCGGCGCCGAGCCGTCGGGTGCAAGCCAGGTTACGCCCCGGGTCATCACATCGACTGTGTTCATCGTCATGCTCCGAGAACCTGGCTGCGTTTGCTGGCTGCGCGCGACGCCTATCACTGAGCGGGCTTTAACGAGATGATGTAACCGACAAGATCGTCCGTGGCGTCGGGTGGAAGGATGAAATTCGGCATCGTTGCATGTTGGGTGTGCAGGAACACCCGCAGCGTGTATTCGGTGATCGATGGCTGGGCGGCCAGCTCCGGGAAGGGGGGAGCCTTCGGGTTGGGCGAAACCTGGTTGGGCTTCACCGCGTGACATTGCGCGCACCAGCGCTCCGCCAGGCTTTCCCCTGGAGGCGCGGCCAATGCAGGTCCGATAACCGCGAGCGCAAGCGCGGCCGCGAACGTGATGGTGGCCCAGATTGTCGTTCTACGGTTCATGATTCCAACAGTAATTCGCCTGAGCATAGAAGGACCAGGATGGGGCGCTTTGATCTGGCGCAATCGTGCGCTGCATACTGTTGGGCGTCGTTGACCCGGATCAAAGCGCGGCGCCCGACGGTGACCGAGCATCGCAGCGGATCGAAAAGCGACCCGATGGCCGAGCCAGGATGGATGCAAGCGGGGTCGCGCCTTCCTGGTCGGGGGTGAAGTCAAGGCCCGCCATTAAGGGACCTCCTTGGCGGTGCTCGGAATTTGCCGGAGGCTGCATCACACGACCTTGACCTATGTCAACGATCGCCAGGGAAAACCGGCGGTGGCCTCGCGCACGTGCGAACGTCCGCTTTTCGGCCGACACGAATGGCCGTCGGCCTAGGGAAGCAAGAAGGGTAGAGGAACAGCCGAGACTTGATTGCCGAGACTAATGACGCCCGTACCTGCACCACAAATCCGTCAGGGTGTTGCGAAATCCATAGATGTCTCAAAGAACTCGGTGAGCGCTTGATGGCACCGTTCATCCGGCGCCGGTTAATTAGCTTCAGCTGTAGGTGCGACAACGGCGAGCTGGCAAAGCGCAGGAACCCCAGCGGCTCGATCTGGCAGCGGCGTTGAACGAGACCAAATTCACAGCTTTGGCCAAGGCTTTCAAAGCGCATGAGCAGATCGCGCGCTGGCATGCACGCGGGATCGCCAGAGCTCGAGCGATTTGTCTCGAGAACACCGGCTGGTCCGGGATCCGGCATTACATAGCGATCGCGATAGAGGGCGAGGGAGCTGAACGCCACGGCAAGCACGCGATCGTCGTCGCCGACTGCAAGCGCGGAAGGCGACGCCGCATCTGGGGTGCGGAAGGTGATCTCCAGCTCCCGCTGGCCATCGAGGAGCTGCCACGGCAGGTAGCAGACACGGCTGGTGCGGTCAGTTACCCAGAATTCGCCGACGACGGACCCATTCACGACGATCGAAAGATGCTGACCGTTCAAGCGGCCGGGAGCCTCGAACGGGCGCAACTTCAGCACTAAAAAATAGCTGCCCGGAGCAGTAGGGCTCGGAAGGTTCAATCGGCTCTCCGACCCGATCGCCCACCGTTCATCCGGTTCGAACCCCGACCAGCCGGCAGCGCAAAACAGCCTGCTATTGCCGTGCTGGCTGAAGTCGACCACCACTCCGAGATCTTGCGCGGTCATTTGCGTACCCAGACCAATGTTAGGGATCTATTGCCTTTAAACACAAGACGCTACCGCTTGTGTTTGAGGCATCCTCGCCCCACGAGCCCAAATCCGGAAGTACGGATTGTCCAAGCGGGGGTCGGCGGCCGTTCCCAACGGCCGTGAAAATCTCTTGGCGTGCTGAAAAACCAACACGCCAAGGATTGCCGCCTTGCCAAGCCACTTCGAGCCCAATCCCAGAGAACGTCTCTGGGCGATGGCTCGGGCGGCGTTGACATCGGCGTGAATCGCGTTGCCGCACCAACGGCAAGCGAACTTCTTCTGCGACCGGCGGTTCCGGGCATCGACGTAGTGGCACAGGGAGCATTCCTGCCTCGTGTACGGCGAGGGAACCTCAGTCGCGGTGATCCCGAATTTGTCTTCCAGGTCGGCCAGCTTGGCGCGAAACACAGCGCGGCCGCAGTTCGTCACGAGGCGGTTCATGCGTCGCGACAGAGCGGGAAGCCGGAAGTCCAGGCGCTCGACCTCAAGCGCGGCGGGTTCGTGCAACGCCACGATGCGATTGAGCGTGGCGTTGATGCGGGTTTTCAGCATCCCGCGCAGGCGAGTCACGATCCTCCGGTAGCGCAGGCTGTCGCGTGGTTTGCCGCCCGAGCGTTGGCGATGTCGGGCGATGCCTGCAATCTGCTTGTCGATCCGCGTGAGGTCAGAGATGAGGCCACGGCCGAACATCGTTCCGCTGCTGGTGGCGATCAGCGTCGCAAGTCCGAAGTCGATCCCCAGGTGATCCATCCTAGGTTCGTAGTTCGCGCGCAAGGCATCGAACGGCCCAGTCATGTCCTGCATCAACCTGATGGTGATGCGGTTAGCATCGTCGGTGCAGAGTTGCACCACGGGGCAGAGTTCGCCGCCGCGCTGATTGAAGCGAGGATTGCCCAACAGCGGGATCGCCACAGCGCTGCGGTTGGGCACGCGCAGCACGGCCCACAGGTCTGCGAACTTGGTTTTGCGCGGCTTCTCGATGGTCGCCACGCGCATATCCAGGCGCGGAGAAATCCCGCGGAGATTGGGGCGGCGATGTTTGCCCATGACGTGCCGCATGATCGACCTAGCGAGAGCGCGCATGGCCGGGTCGATTCCGTCCATCGGCTCTCGGTCGAACCAGAGCTGCCGCCGATTGATGGTGTAGAGCTGCTTCTTCGGGGCATCCGGCAGATTTGAGCCCCGGACGCATTCGACGAAATCATTGGCACGGTTGCTCACCCAGCCGTCGATCTGCTCGGTGACCTGATATGACGCCATTTGGACGGGCGCCGCGCCGCAACGGTCGTTGAGGTGCTTGGCGGACGCTTGCTTGTTGGTGCTCCCGGCCCCGAAAAACAGCCGCCATTGTGCACGGCCGGCCTGCGCGGCCACCTCGCGATAATCACGGATGAAATTGAGGACGGCCCGTTCCTTCGCGGCGTGCTGCCTACCCCGCCCCGAGCAGATCGATTTCGAAGTGAACCTTCCGCGCCGCGAGCACAGGCCGACGCGCGCGCCCTTCGCCCTTATCGAGCCGCACGACTCCGGCCGCGGCTAGCTTGTTGAGCGTGCGCAGCACGTTTTGCTCGGCCCGGCCGGTCATGGCGGCCAGCTCGGTTACGGATTTCGGCGCGCGCTCGGCGATCGTACGCAATAGCGCTCGGTTTTTCGCCGACAGCAGCTTGGCGCCCGCCTCCAAGGAGGCGAACTGCACCCCCTCCTCTCCTCGCTCGCTGCCCTCGATCCGCTCCACCCACACCTTGGGCTCGCTCGGATCGACCTTGCGCTCACCGCGCGCAACCGCGAGCGTGTAGTCCTTGAATTCCTGAAATGTCCCGGTCCTGCGCTTCATAGGGCACCTCGCTCTCGCAAAATCCGCTCGGCCTCGCGGTAAAAATCTTCCAGCAGCTCGACCGGCCCCCGATAGGTATAGGGCACCAGCCGCCGGCGGCCGTAGACGTGCCGGTGATCGAACTCCGGCCGGCGCCGCCGCGTGCCGTGGGCGTTGTCCAGCCCGTAAATCCGCCGCCGCATCGGATCGTGCAGGGTGAGGCTGTATTTGATCCCGTGTGGTCGCCCCTTTGTCGGCTCGACCCGCTGCGCCTCGATCTTGACCCGATAGCCGCGGCCAAACTGAAATTCGAAACCATCGAGGCTGAGCAGCACCTCAAGGGCATAATCCTCGCATATAATCATATCAGGATTTGATGTTTAAGTCAAAACCGCCCGGTGTTTGACCCCGCCCGGCGGGCGAGGGTTGCCGCACGAATTGAGTCGCCGCCCCGTTCGAGCCCGCTTGGTGTAGGCTTCTCACTGTCAGCGATCGCGCGAAGTCAGACGATGAGGCCGCTATCAAGCTGTCGTGAGCCGCATCGCATAGGCATTGCGGCAGATCTTGATCCAATCGTCGAGCAGCAAGTTGTGCGCGTCCTCGCTCGGGGCAAACCGCTCAATGTAGCCAACAAGAAAGCCAGGAAGACGCAATTCGACCGTGCCGCTCGGATGAGCGGCATCGGCTAGGGTCACGAACAGCAATGTGTTCGGCCCAAAACGCCGCACAGCCGCGAACAGCGGCATTACCACTTCTTCGGGCAGGGCTCCCAGGCCTCTAAAAACGAAAATCTTTCCGGCATCCTGAAGATCCTGCCGCAGCTTCTGTACGAGGAACGGTATACGGCGGGTTTCGCGACGATGGACTTCTTCAAGGCTCATCTCCCCAATCCTGACCCAGGCGTGGTAAGTCAAGCCATATCGCGGCGCCTTGCTAAGACGCACCGCGAATTAGTCGTGCGCTTTATCGATCTCGAACTCGGTTGCGCGCGGGTGCCAAATCCGCTCGAGAGCGATGAGGACGCAGCAGCGACAACCGATTTCATTGCCCAATGCCAAGCGCACATGAGAAAGGCCGAGGTCGCCCACAAACAGGAGAAGGAATATTTCCTTAAGGCGGGTCGAATGGTCGACGGATTTTTCAAGCGCCGCTGCACGAAATTGACCGGTGCCTTGGCGCCGGTCGCGGTTCGTCTCAAAGCCTATCGCGACCAGATCGCCGAACTTGACGCAAAGCGCCACGAAACAACGCGACAAGACAGCGAAGCAGAGGCACAGCGCGCCGCAGAGGAAGAGGCCGAATATCGTACTGCGGCCAACCGATTGGCGCAGGACGCGAGGTCTCCAGCCGAGCGCCAGCGTGCTGCCGAGCACTGGCTGCTAGCCGAGGCGGCGGCGACCCGCGCCGCGGCAGCACAAGCGGCCGCAACAGCAAAGCCCGAACCGACCCACATTCGCGGCGACTACGGATCGACCGCCTATGTACGCAAGTTCTGGACCTTCGAGGTGGTCGATCTGGACGCGGTGCCGCGCGACTACATGAGCCTTGATGTCGATGTGGTGCGGGAGGCAATCACCAAAGATGCGGTTCGCGACATCCCGGGGCTGCGGATCTATCAGAGCGAGACCCTGCACGTCCGAGGGGCCGCGTAACGTGGCCGATGGGACTGGCACGTCGGACCTGAGAGCGGGCAATGGGCTCGACCACCCGATCAACGAAGAGCGGCATCACGATTCAGCCGTGACGTTTAACGTGCCGGGCTTCCTGGCGCCGAAGTCTCTGGGCGAGGTCAAAGAACTGGCCCGGATGATAGCGCTCGCCGAGTGGGCGCCCGACTGCTACCGCGATCTCGATGGCAATTACGATCAGCCGAAGATCGAACTGGCGATCCTGCATGGCGCGACGGTGGGGCTGGGGCCCATCGCCGCGGTCCACGCGATCGCGCTGATCGGCGGGAAGCCGAGTATCTGGGGCGACGGCGCGCTCTCGGTCATCGAGCACTCGGGTCTGCTCGAAGACATGGTCGAGGATTATGAGGTCGACGACGATGGTTTGGTGGCGGTGTGCACGATGAAGCGCCGGCACCGGGCAACGCCGATTGTCACGCGCTTCTCGATGGCGATGGCAGAACGCGCCGGACTCACTCGCAGTGAAGGTCCGTGGCAGACTTATCCCGAGCGGATGCTGCGGATGCGTGCCCGCTCATGGACGATGCGCGACGCCTTTGCGGATGTGCTGCGCGGGTTGCAGCTGCGCGAAGAGGTTGAGGATTATGTCGGGAGTAAGGGAGGGCGGTCAGGACGCGCTCCGCAAGGGGAGCGCAGCCCGCTCGGGAGCCTACGCGAGTACCCTTCACCCCGACCAAGGCGCCCTCTTGATTCCAGCACCACGAGCCACTCCGACGGCTGCCCGACTGCGGCGCCAGGCGGGCACAGAGAGGATCGGCCGATCGCCGAGCCGCCTCCCGCCGAAGAGACCTTCACCCTCATCGATGCCGACGGCGTCCTGATTGAGGTCATTGGTCGGGACGCGTTGCGCGCCGGGTTCGAGCGGCTGGTCTTCGACAAGCATCTATCGCCAGAGCAGGTTGCTGGCGTCTGGGAGTCCAACGAGCCGACGCGACAGGCGATCGAGCATTTGTTCGGGCCGGAGGCACTTGTGGACGCCGAGGAGCATCTCAAATCCTTTGACGGGGTGAGATACGCGCCTGGTGATCAACCCGAGGAAGCCGCTGCGCGCAGCGAAGGAGCCGGGCCCGTTCAGCCTTCCGAGCCCGATCGGGCTTTAACGCTGGAGATTAGCTCGACCTGGGGCCTCCAGAAAATCTTCCAGCAGTACCGCGCGGCGCTCACCGCGCTTTCTGACAGCCCCAAGCGGAGCAAGCCGACAATCGTCCGGTTCCGTCAGACCAACATCAGCGTGGAACAGCGCCTTCGTGCCAAGCTTTCGGGCCGCATGGAGCCGATCGATGCGATTTACCGGCGGGCCGGGCTCGAGCTCTGATCGGCGGAGGGTGATGCGATGCTCCCAGCGCGGCTAAAGCGGCCGAAACTCGGGGTACAGGTGCCGCCGCGAAAAGTCTGGCCGCGGCATCGCCGCTGGGTGAAGTCGCATGGCTGTTGCGTCCCGGGATGCGACGCCGCGATCGTGGACTTCGCCCATCTGCGATCTTGCGCCAATGCCGGCGTGGGCCAGAAGCCGCATGACATCTTCGGCGTGAGCCTCTGTCGGGCGCATCACGATGAGCAGCACCGGCTCGGGGTCGATGCCTTCGACCACAAATACGGCATCGACCTCTGGGCATTGGCCGCCGAATTTGCGCGGCGCAGCCCCGATGGTGAAATGCGCGCGACGCTCAAGCTGGTTCGCGCCGAAGAACTTGCGGATGCCTGACCTCTGCAATTTCCCCTGACGACACACTCTATGGCGGAACCGCGCTGCGCTGCGGCTCGGGCATCGTAGCTCGGTCGATTTCGACTTCTTCTCGGATGTGGCATTTGACCCCGATGCGCTCGCGCGCGGTTCCCTATCTTCCCGGTGCCGAACGTGTGCAGGTCGCCTCTCATACCCTCACCTGCCGGGTTGAGCGCGGTGGACCGGTGCTGGTGTCGTTTTTCGGTAATCGCGGGCTCGGGCAAGCCGCGCCTCGCGAGCGTGCGGAAGGTTCAAAGGTACGGGTTGCCTCGCTGCTCGATGTTTCGTGCTGTCGCAACTGCGGAGGCTGCAGCTTCGGGCCGGTTATCGTGATCGGCGCTCGCGGCGGCGACTCGCCGTTCTGCTGAGCCTCTCGGACGTCCCTGTTGCCAGTTCTTCCCTGCTTCCTATCGTTTTTGGGCTGGTTGCCAGGGCGAGGCACTGGAAGTCTGGCGGCAAATAGCGTACAAAAGCGAATGAACCGTGAACAGGTCATTGCGACATTGCGCGCGCACGAAGGCGAGCTTCGCCAACGCGGAGTCCAACGCGCGGCATTATTCGGCTCGATCGCTCGTGGCGAGGCGATCGCGTCGAGCGATATCGACATCATGATCGAGCTCGATCCCGAGGCGCCGGTTGATCTATTCGCTTATGCCGGGCTCAAGCGGTACATCGCGGAGCTGTTTGGCGAGTCGGTCGATGTTGTCAACCGGGACGCATTGAAGCCGTATTTGCGCCGGCCGACGGCCGCTGATGCAGTCTATGCGTTCTAGTACGCCGCAGGGAGCGCTCCTCGACATTCTCGATAACCTAAAATTGGCGCGCGAGTTCACCGTCGGTCTCGATTAGGAGCGGTTTCGGGACGATCGTCGCACAATCTATGCGGTGACGCGGTGTTTCGAGATCGTTTCGGAAGCCTCGCGGCGACTTCCCGATGAACTGAAGGCTCGGCATCCGGATATCCCCTGGCGGGATATTGCCGGCGCTGGGAATATTTACCGGCACAGTTATGAGGATGTACTCGAGCAAATCCTGTGGCGCACCTTGCAGCAAAGCGTAGAGTCGCTGCGGCAGGCCGTCGAAAGTGAGCTTGTGCGCCTGGCAGGCGAGAAAAAGAACATTGACGCGCCGCCTGGATGACGGGCGAATTCGGTCGTAACCATCGCCGCTCCCACACCGCTCAGGGCTCGATCTGCCTTTCAACGGTTGCTCTGGCAGGCAAGCTGTTTTCCGCGTCGGGGAAGTCGATGCGGAATTTTTTGATCTCGGGTTGCAGCGCCGTTCTGATTCCAGCCCCGCACCACCAACGCCACACGTCTTATGTCGAGGCGCTCATTTTCAAATCGATGAGCCTTAAAAATTCCCTGTTCTGCTGCTTGGGGAATTGGCCGATAAACCTGGGATCTGTTGGGGTTAAGGTCGGTAAGACCGTAATTTCGGTGACTGAAACTCACTAAATTTCCTGTATTTTCCCTGCAGATCAGGGAATTGCCCACCTTGGCCGCATGGCGAAATGCGCGCGGGTCCGCCCCCAAGGGGCTGCTGATCATTCGCGACGAACTGGCAGGTTGGATCGAGGGTATGCGGAACTACAAACTGCGCGGGGCGCGCGTTCTGGGTCGAGGCTCACGGCGGCCCGCCCTACCGGGTCGAACGGCAGAGACACCCCGAGCCGATCGTGGTTCCGCGCCTCGCCGTCGCCGTCTACGGCGGGACCCAGCCCGACAAGCTCGCCCTCTTGATGCGCGAGGCCGACGACGGTTTGCTCGGGCGTCTGCTGTGGGCTTGGCCGGAGCCGATCCGGTTCCGCTTGGGACGCGAGGCGCCGGGAGCAGAGTGGGCGATCCGCGCCCTCGACCGGTTGCGCGAACTCGATCTCCTACCGGGCGACCCGCCGTCGCCGATCATGGTGCCGCTTACTGATGAGGCGCGTGCGATGATCGAGAGATTCGGCGCCGAGATGCAGGATCGGCAATCGACCGCGGGCGGGCCCCTGCGCTCCGCGTTCGGCAAGGCACGCGGTGAGGCACTGCGGCTCGCGCTGGTTCTCGAATTGATGTGGTGGTGCGGCGAGGAGGGCGCCACACCACCGCCGGCACAGATCAGCGCGCGGGCCTTCGCAGCCGCAGCGCACCTCATCGGGGACTATTTCATGCCGATGGCGGAGCGCGTCTACGGCGATGCCGCTGCGACCGAGCGGGAGCGGGCCGCCGCCATCCTGGCGCGGTGGATCGTCAGCACCCATCCCGCGGAGCTGCATGCGCGGCACCTACAGCGGGATGTGCGATTGCAGGGATTGCGCACGGCCGAGCAGATTCGAGCCGCCGCTAAGCAGCGATTCTCAGGTTGGTACACGGTAACCGTTGGCGCTCGATGTTCATTTCAGTGACGGCGTTATGAACGGCACGGTCGAGATGATCGGTGTCGGTGAAGGTCTGATGAGCCAGG
>Ga0181521_10008211_pt1 | contig 10780 bp, 11 predicted proteins | sample PEATcosm2014_Bin_32_FD_119764 | JGI IMG/M metagenome (GOLD analysis project Ga0181521, IMG submission 119764) | Peatland microbial communities from MTU Mesocosm Facility, Houghton, MI, USA - PEATcosm2014_Bin02_60_metaG | ecosystem: Environmental > Terrestrial > Soil > Wetlands > Peat | place... | reverse complement strand
TTGTTACCTGACTTATCACTACTTTCATGGAACCACGCACTTCCTCGGGCAGGGCGCGGTTCGGGGTTTTTATTTCGTCCTGCTGGGTTCGCATACGGTACTCGCCGCGGTGATCGTGCCACTCGCCCTCACCACGCTTTATCGCGCCTGGCGGAAGCGCTTCCCGCAGCACAAGCGAATTGCCCGCTGGACTCTGCCGCTTTGGCTTTATGTTTCTGTGACGGGTGTGGTCGTCTACTTTATGCTCTATTACCTCTACCCCGCCAAGCCATGATGCATTTGATTCTTGCCGAGAGCGCGTTATAATGGGCGCTCGCAACCTTGTTTCCTCACGACGAGGATCCGCAGAAGGATCTTTCATGATTGAACCCATTCCCCGACTTGGCGATATCATTGACGACTACTGCCCTCGCTGCCGTCTGCTTTTGAACCATGCCGTGGCCAGCCTGGTGGATAACAAGGTGGTGAAAGTTATTTGCCAGACTTGCCACAGTGAGCACCCGTACCGCAATGCGGAGATGCCCCCCAAAAAGAAACCGGGCTCCCGCGCCGTGCTCTTTGAGCAGGTGTTAACAAAGACCGCGGCCACGCCTGAGGCTGATCCCACAACGCCGGCCGAGGAACCTGCTCCGGTTGAGGCGGAACCAGCGAAGAAAAAAAGGGTCGCAGCTCCAGCGCGCTACATCACCCGGCATCGCAGCAAGTCTCCCCGGGCGTAGGCAAGTTTCAGGTGTAAGGGATTCGCGATCCGCGAAGTGAAGAATAGTGAATGGTGAATAGTGAATTGTAAATTATCGACTGGCGCCCGATGTGAGGCCTCGGTTCCTACCCTCGAGCGTCGGGAATTCATAATTCACTATTCACCATTCACCATTCAGATTCGCTCCTAACCTGACACCCGACAACTGACTACGTATGCTTTGGTTACCCGCTCTCGTGGTTCTTCTCTGGTGTGCTTTGGGGGTTCGCATCGTGCGCAGTCTTCGAAGCACCATAGTATTGCGTGCGAACCAACCGTCATCCCCCCTCGAGTCCTTTCCGAGAGTATCCATCATCGTGGCCGCCCGCAACGAGGAAGAGGCGCTTCCCGCCGCGCTCGAATCTCTCTTAGCGCTTGACTACCCCGATTTTGAAGTTGTTCTGGTGGAGGATGACTCTCAGGACCGCACAGCAGCCATAGCGGACGAGTGGGCATCGAAGCCCGCTGCTCGTGGTCGGCTCAAGGTTCTTCACAACAAAACACTGCCGCCCGAGTGGCACGGCAAAGTGCATGCCTTGCATCTGGCGTCGAGCGCCGCTTCCGGCGAGTGGATTCTGGCAACGGATGCCGACATGGTTCTTCACCTTTCGGTTCTGAGGGTGGCGGTGTCCTTTGCCCTTGAACGGCGCGTCCAGTTTCTTTCGATTATCCCGGAGTTGGAGTTCGGTTGTTTCTGGGAAAAAGTCGTGCTTCCAGGGTTCTCCTTACTTATCACTTCCCTCTTTCCCGTTCATTTAGTGAATGATCCAACTTCTCCCCGAGCCCTCGCCGCAGGCGCTTTTATCCTGATGAAACGCTACGACCTGGTTGCCTTGGGTGGCTATGCGCGTTTGAGGAACGTACTCATCGAGGACCTCCGGATGGCGGAGCTTTTCAAACGCCACGGACGCCGCATCTACTTGGCGGCCAGTCGCGGTCTCCTGCATACTCGCATGTACACCAGCGGCGCGGAGATCTTCGAGGGACTGAGCCGCACCGCGTTTGAAGGCTCCGGCTACTCCGTCCCAAAGACGCTGGGAGCGATGTTCCTGGCCAACCTGCTGGCGGTATTCCCCTGGGTGGCGCTGATCGCCCGGGTTCTCGCCGATTGGAAGCTTGATCGGGCTGTGTTGCACGACCCTTTTCTCCTCGCGGCCGCCGTGGCCTGCCTCATTGCTTCTTTGGTCTACCTGCCTTTCATCCTCCACTCGCGTATTCCGCCGCTCTACGTTCTTACACTGCCCCTGGCGACATTGTTCTATTCCTGTGTGTCCGTCTATTCGATCTTGACCAGCAGGATTGGGCGCGGGGTTTCATGGAAAGACAGGCGATACCGCGCTCCGGTCGAATAGCCGGCGCGCCTTGCAATTTTCAAACAGGCAGGCGAGAATATTTTTTGCGGTACACGGCGGGCTGGTTCTGAAATTTCAAATTTGAAATTTCAAATTTGAAGGCCCGATGGGAGCGTGGGTCATGGAGACAGCGAGTTTCGGTGCAGGGTGTTTCTGGGGTGTCGAGGCGGCGTTTCGGCAGACGCCGGGCGTCGTTTCGACCGCCGTGGGCTACATGGGAGGAACCCTCGAAGACCCAACCTACAAAGACGTTTGCACGGACAAGACCGGGCACGCCGAGACGGTTCAAGTCGTCTATGATCCCTCAAAGACATCCTACAACGATCTCCTGAACGTCTTCTGGCAGAACCACGACCCGACCACCTTGAACCGCCAAGGGCCCGACGTTGGAACCCAATACCGAACGGTGATTTTCTACCACACTCCTGAGCAGGAGGCGCTCGCCCGAGCGTCCAAGGAAGCTCTGGAGTGCTCGGGAGCATTCAAACGGCCCATCGTAACGGAAATTGTTCCGGCTTCCACCTTCTGGCGTGCTGAGGAGTACCACCAGCAATACCTCGAAAAGCGCGGCCTCGCCCAGTGCCACATCAAGTAGCGGCAGAATTAGACTGAAACCAGCGCACAAGCGGAGAAACCTATGGCGGCGATTCGGACCTTCGAACCTTTTGTTCGTTCCTTGCTCCGCATCGTGGCGGGATTTACCTTCTCACTGCATGGGATGCAATTGATCCTCGGCCTCTTCGGGGGGATGGGCGGGAAAGGCGCAACGGCCCACTTTGGCTCGCTTCCCTGGATTGCGGGCTGCCTGGAACTGGTTGGCGGGCTGCTGTTGGTTCTGGGGCTTTTCACTTCGCCCGTAGCGTTTATTCTGAGCGGTGAGATGGCCGTGGCCTACTTCAAGGCGCATTTTCCCCAAGGGTTCTTCCCGATTGCTAACCACGGGGAGTTGGCGGCGCTTTACTGCTTTATCTTCCTGTCCCTGTCCGTGGCCGGGCCCGGCCCACTCAGCCTGGATGCGATCGCACGACATAAGCCTGATTAGTTTTGATGGATTAACCCTCCCCCCCTTGGGGGAGAGGGTGGCCCGCGGCGGCGTTTTCATCAGCCGACGCGGGTCGGGTGACGGGGCTTTCGGAATATCACTCCGTGCTACCGGCCTTACCCGCCGAGTTTGACTCTTGCGCCTCGTGCCCCCGGCAGAACAGCACAGGGAGGCGTGGATATTGCGGGTAGGCGGGGTCCGTGGCGCTCCGGCGGCAGAGATAGAAGACTGATCCTCGATCAGACCGGATAATGCGAACGTGCTTGCAACGGCCGCACAACCCCGGTGAGTCGGAGTCCGGGTCAGGTACGTCGGTCATCACATTCCCCTCCAAAGCATGGACGCGCGTCATGCCCCCGCGCTATTCTATTCTCAGTTATGACGTCTGATTCCTCAAGGGCGCGAAGAACAGATTTCCAGCCCGGGACCCCGCGCAACACGTTCATTATCGTCGTCCCGATTCTGGTGGTTCTGGTCACCTTTCTTTTCTGGTATCAGACCTGGTTTGGAAGGCCCTTGAGCGATCAGGAGATGGGCCAGTATCTATCGGACACCTCTGTACCGCACAAAACCCAGCACGCCTTGACGCAGCTTTCGGACCGGATGGCGCGCGGCGATGCGACGACGGGGCGTTGGTATCCGCAAGTCATCAGTCTGGCCGGGAGTAAACAACCTCAGTTTCGGTCGATGGCGGCTTGGGTGATGGGCCAGGACAACCGTTGTGAGGCATTCCACCGAACGCTGCGCGCGCTGCTCGATGATCCTGCGCCGCTGGTGCGCTCGAATGCTGCACTGGCCCTGGCGCGTTTCGGCGATTCTTCAGGAGAGCAACAGTTGCAGGCCATGCTGCAGCCCTTCACGCTCAATGCCCCACGGGCCGGCAGGCTCGAGTTCCGGGCTAGAGAAGGGGACTCAATGCAAAGCGGCGGCATCGTGGCGCGCCTCAGCGTCGCAAACGACGGGAACCCGGTGGATGTGGTTTCATCGATAACAGGCAGCATTGCACGGCTGGCAGCCAAAGACGGCGCACAGGTCGGCGCAGGCGACGCGATTGCCGTCATTAGCCCCGGTGAAACGCAGGTGTTTGAAGCCTTGCGTGCCCTACTTCTGGTTGGGCACGATCGAAGCCTACCCGAGGTCGACCGCTTCGCCGCCGGAGTTCCTGGATTGTCCGAGCGGGTCCGGCAGCAAGCTGTCCTGACTGCGCAGGCCATTCGGCAGCGGACTTTGCATAGCGAAGGCGTCAAATAGACCAGCCATTCTGAGTAGGGGTAGGGCTTGCCCTACCCTCGTCGTTCCCTCGTGCAATGTCCATCCGGGGACGGCAAGCCGTCCCCCTACGGGTTTGTATTGCTTAGGGTTTCCTTGGTGGGAAACTAGAACGTGAATTTCGTCCCCAGCCGGACTTCGACATCTTCGGTGGGTATCATCTCGATGGCGTCCCACGGGCAGCCGTCCAGAAAACAGCCGTCGGGGCCCTTGCTGGTGCACTTCTTGCAGCCAATGCAGAGTTGAGGATCAACTTCGATACGTCCGAATGGAGGGTGGTCCTCGTCGACCACCCAATACATGCAGTCGGCCACGGGACAGTAAGGGACACAGGCCGGAGAGCCGGCGCAACCGGTGCAGCACTCGGTAATAACTGCCAACTCCTTGGGTCTCTTCTTGCGTGGAGTGTCAATGCCTTCCGACTTCGGCTCCAACTTGACCACTTCGCCCACCGGAATGTAATACTCTGCCACAGGCCCTCTCCTGGTTCGGGAATCTCTACATATTGTCCCAAATGAGTCGCCAGCGCGTCAACGGCAAAGCCGGTTGGAAGAACGGTTGTCGGCAAATCGCTGAGAATTAAAGTCGAGATTTCATCAGAAGGAATTCGGGACTGGACTTGGGTTGTGGCGCATTGGGTAGTATTTCAGCGATTTCCTTCTCCGCTTGGGCAATGCGTTCCGAAATCGGCGGTGTTCCCCGCGACAAATCAGGCTGGCCTTGGGAAGCCGTATCAGCGGGATCGAGTCTTCCTAGCATCCCAACATACGCGCTTGGAGCGTAACCGGCTTTATACACATACTGGAGTCCCAGGTAATCGGCTTCCAATTCATTCTGCCGCTGGTTCCGGAGAAAGGCTAAAGACATGCCCATGCTGCCGTGCTCAACATAGCCTACGCAAACCACGACGCCGTCGGCGCCGCGAGCTTCGCCGTAGGTGTTCATAAGCTGCGACATCACTGCGGAATCCCCCGAGTTCGCGGACATGAGATGCGTGATGAGATGCGTGATGAGTTGCTGATTAAACGCCTTCGCCATTTCCTCGGCCCAGTGCCGTGCTGCAGCGTGCGCGATTTGATGGGCGATCACGGCAGCGATCTCGTCGTCATTCTGTGCCGCATGCACCAGCGCGGAGCTTATATAGATGTGCCCTCCAGGGAACGAAGTGCCATTCACGTGGGGCGATCTAAGCACCCTGACCGCGAATGAGCGCTTCCAATCGGAATGGCTCACTACGTTTTGCGCCACCCTGGCCACATATTGCTCCACGGTGGGGTCTCGAACAAGGTCAGCCGATCTCTCGAATTGTTCTGATTCTTGCTTTCCAAGCGCACTTTCAGTCTCCGGTGAGATCGTGGTCTTGCGGGCCACGTTTCGATGTCCAACCTTGTCCGGATTGTTCTCGTTCTTGCGGCCATAAACCGGCAGAAGTGCGGCGAGGATGCCTATGCAGATTAGCCCACCGGTCAAGAGTTGTTCACGGACCGCTCGAGGTGACATCGTGACCTCTCTGAACTCACCTGGCCTCTCGCCACAGTGATCCCGGGAGGCATTATGGACTTGCTCTGCGCAAACGGCAAGTCCAATGACCTGTCGGCAGTGGTACTGTTTGACGTAGAGGGTCTTTACGCCGCCACTCGGCGAGGTAAACTCGCCGCTATATCCTCAAACTGTACCACTAGCCGTTTTCCGCTTGACAAGCCAGGACATCTATGATAGCCTATCATAGTGGTCGAGGTGTGGACATCTTGTCGTAGGCAAAGGCCTGCGAGCGACGGAGCGCGAGGGATGGCGGGAACGGTCCCAGCTCTCGGGAGAACAAGCTATCGAAAAAACAAAGAATAGTACGAACGAAGCCAGTATGTTATTGAAAACACAAGGTGGCAATCAGCACTTGTTGGAACGAAGCTAAGAAGTACTTGAAAACAAAGCGGTTATTCGAGAACAAGCGGAACGAAGCTAAGAAGTTGCTGAAAACAGAGGACATAGCTTCCGTCGATGGCCCCAATTATGCACGTTTTGCGCGCGAGTTAGCGCAAGATTGAGCCTGATATGGAGCAAAAACAGCGCATTTTGCGAAAACGAAGTCAAGCTCCGAAGTCGCAAGGCGAGGTCGGGGGAGCGCACAACCAACCGGCTACACAAGGTGCTCATCCGCCACGCCGAAATGGCCATGAACACCCGCTCGGCCGCCTTCGCAGAGGACAAGTTTCTCGGCGAAGGCTCGGCGGCGCAGCGGCTTGGCGTCGTCAATTTGACTTGCCCGAAGCGGCGCAATAATATGGTACTTAGGACTTCGCCAAGGATGTTTCTCCAACTTATTGGAGGCTAGGTTTATTCCCATGGTCGGTAAGACTTTTGGGCACTATCGCATCATCGAGAAGCTGGGCGGGGGCGGGATGGGAGTAGTGTACAAGGCCGAGGACACCCGTCTCGGCCGTTTCGTAGCCCTCAAGTTCCTGCCCCCGGACTTGGCCAGGGATCATCAAGCGCTGGAGCGCTTTCAGCGGGAAGCTCGAGCCGCCTCGGCCCTTGACCACCCGCACATCTGCGCTGTTTATGATATCGGCGAACACGAGGGCCAGCCTTTCATTGTCATGCAGTACCTGGAAGGTCAAACGCTGAAGCACCGAATTGCCGCCAAGCCATTCAAGTTGGACGAGATTCTGGACCTCGGCGTCCAGCTTGCTGACGCCCTCGAGGCCGCACACGCGAAAGGTTTTGTCCACCGGGACATCAAGCCTGCCAATATCTTCATCACCGAGCGTGGGCAGGCGAAGATTCTGGACTTTGGCCTGGCGAAGCTGACCTCGCAGCCGAAGACCGCCGCCCAAGCTCTGGGGGCGAGCGAAATGCCGACGCAGGCGACACAAGAAGCATTTCTGACCAGCCCGGGGACGGCCCTTGGCACCGTGGCCTACATGTCGCCCGAGCAGGCGCTGGGCGAGGAACTTGACGCGCGCACCGACCTGTTCTCGTTTGGGCTGGTTCTTTACGAGATGGCGAGCGGCCGTCCGGCGTTTCCTGGAAACACCTCGGCAGCCATCTTCGACAGCATTCTCCACAAGGCGCCCCCCTCTCTGCTGCGGTTGAAACCCGACCTCCCGGATGACCTGGAACGAATAATCGCTAAGGCGCTCGAGAAAGACCGGGAAATGCGCTACCAGAGCGCTTCCGAGATGCGGACCGATCTTAAGCGGCTCAAGCGCGATACGGATTCGGGCCGCTCAGCTTCGGTTGCCGCAGCGGTCATCTCTCCCGTGCGAGACGAGAGCAGCGCCAAAACAGTCGTTGCCCCAGCCCCGCCGCCGATGGTTGAACCCGTGACGCCGAGCCCCGCAAAGCGCGCCAAGTTGCGCCAAGGCTTAATGGTCGCGGCCGCGGCGGTAGTGCTGATCGGGATAATTGAAGCCGTATTCCATTTCCGGCGCACGCCGGCGCTGACGGCGCGGGATTCCATCGTGGTGGCGGATTTCGTCAACACCACCGGCGAGCCGGTTTTCGACGGGACGCTGAAAGAGGCGCTCACGGTGCAACTGGAGCAATCCCCTTATTTAAACGTTCTGTCGGAATCACGGGTGCGGGAGGCGTTGCGCTTCATGGGTCGCTCTCCCGACGAGCGAATCTCCACAGAGGTGGCCCGCGAGATCTGCCTGCGCGAGGGAGCCAAGGCGATGCTGGCCGGTTCCATTTCGAGCCTGGGCAGCCATTACGTGATTGACCTCAAGGCCGTCAACGCGCAAACCGGCGACTCGCTGGCCCGCGAGCAGAGTGAGGCCGAAAGCAAAGAGCAAGTGCTCAAGTCGCTGGACCGCGCCGCCTCCAGCCTGCGGCGCAAACTCGGCGAGTCCCTGGGCTCTGTCCAGAAATTCGCCATGCCTCTCGAGCAGGCCACCACTTCCTCTCTCGAGGCCTTGCAAGCGTTCAGTCAGGGACAGGCAGAGCATCAGAAACTCGAGGATGAAAGAGCTCTTCCCCATTTGAAACGCGCCGTCGAACTCGACCCCAATTTCGCCATGGCCTACGCCACGCTGGGGGTGGCCTATAGCAACCAAAGTGACAGAGCCCGGGCTTCCGAGTGCTTGCAGAAGGCTTTCGAGTTGAAAGACAGGGCGAGCGAACGGGAGAAGTTATACATCTCCGCGCATTACTACGAGATGGTAACGGGGGAGCAACAGCGCGCCGTCGAAGTCTACGAGTCGTGGAAAGAGACTTACCCTCGCGACTCCACGCCTCGCGATAACCTGTCGAACCGCTACAACGAATTCGGGCAGTTTGAGAAATCCTTGACTAACGCCAACGAATCTTTGCGGCTCAACCCGAAAGACATCTTCGCCTACCAGAATGCCGTCGGCGCCTACGAAAAGCTTGATCGCTACGATGAGGCGAAGGCGATTGCGGAGCAGGCCATCGCACAAAATGCGGACTCCATGGGGATCCATGTATCGCTCTATGAGATCGCCTTCATGCGCGGGGACAACGCCGGCATGCAACGCCAAATCGCCTGGGCGGCCGGAAAGCAGATGGATTCATTAATGCTCTTTCCTCAGGGCATGGCTGATTACGCGATGGGGAGAGTGCACAGAGCTCGCGAAACCCTAACGCAGGCATTCGGTCTGGCCGGGCAGCACGGCCTCAAAAGTCTGGCGAATGAGATTCGCGCCGCGATGAGCGTTGAGGAGGCCGCCATCGGTAATCTGCAAGAAGCGCGCAGCGGGGCCGAGCAGGCCCTCGCGTCCTCCCCCGACCGGGATGCAAAGACATCGGCAGCAGTCGCGCTGGCGATGGCCGGGGATACGAGCCGGGCTGAGAAGCTGGTGGATGATCTGGCGAAAGATTCTCCTCAGGATTCGCTGCTCAACAATCTCGTGCTTCCCACGACGCGGGCCATCGTGGAGTTGCAACGCAAGAACCCGACCCGGGCCATTGCGCTGCTGGAATCAGCCAAGCCCTACGGAGTCTCCGACTTCGGGTCGATTTACATTCGCGGCGCAGCCTATTTGCAGGCGCATAACGGAGCCCAGGCCGCCGCCGAGTTTCAGAAGATCCTGGACCACCGCGGTGTAAGCCCACTTGACGTGGCCTACCCACTCGCACGCCTGGGGCTGGCGCGCGCCTTGGCGCTCGAGGGCCAAACGGCCAAAGCCCGCGCCGCCTATCAGGATTTTCTGGCTTTTTGGAAAGACGCCGACCCCGACATCCCCGTCTTGAAACAAGCCAAGGAAGAGTACGAAAAGCTCAAATGAGTCGGCCGCCGGAAGGCAGGGCAGACGCCCTGGCGCGGCTTATTCGCCGCCCAGGGCGATGACGAAATACTGCGCGTGCGCGGCCCCGGCGTTCCGGATGCCGTGCTCTTCGTTGGAAGCCACGTAGGCCACAGAGCCGGGGCCCAGGCGGGCGGCGCGGCCGGCGATGGTGACTTCCAGCGTCCCTTCGCGCACCAGGAAAACTTCCTCGTGCGCGTGGTGATGGGCGGGATGCGGCATGGAGCCCGGCGCAAGGTCGGTTTCGTGCATCTCGATGGCATAGCCGGTGTGAGTCTTGCCCTCGACGATGCGGCGAAGCGTGTTTCCGTTGCCGGTCTCTACAGGCAGATCTTCGAATCGGAGCAGCTTGGAAGGGATTGGGCCTTCCGCCGCCAGGCCGCGCGAGGCCATCAGGGCGGGGATCCAAAAGCAGAGCTCCCGGCGTGAGTATCTCATTGCCTTGCTCCTCCTTCACTGTCGTTCCGAGCTTCACTCTCTCGAAAGTCAGTCATTCTGAGCGAAGCGAAGAATCTGCATTAGTTCGCCTCGGGCCGGAACTGCAGATCCTTCGCTTCGCTCAGGATGACAGCGGCTTTCATCTCCATGGGTGGGCCGCAGCTCCGTGTACACTCGAAATGACAGACCTCTGAATGAAAGACAACTAAGCCCGCAGCCCTTGTTACGGCCGCATGGCGCGTTGTTCCGCCAAGGGAGCTTGTCCGCTTGGTTGCAGCGCTGCACCTTTGGGCGGCGTTTTCCCCAGTTGTTTGTAAACGGCTTCCACGTCTTCCGGAATCAGCTCCGGCGCGTGCCATTTATAATTCTCCACCAGGGAATCCACCTCACGCTTCACTTCACTCAAGGATTTTCCTTCCTTGGACCTTGTCTCGACTTCCTTCTCCAGCCATTCCAGAAACTGGCGGAACTCTGCCAATTCCTTCTTTCCTCCGGGCTCGCCATGTCCGGGCACATACACGTCGACGTCCCACGCCTCGACCTGTTTCAGGGCGGCAATCCAATCACGGAGGTTTCTCGATTCGATGCGGGGAAAGTAGCTGTTTTGGAACAGTTCGCCAAGGAACAAAACTTTGGTTCCGGGCAGGTAAACCGCCGAGTCGTCGGAAGGTCCATT
>Ga0181521_10008208_pt1 | contig 10784 bp, 10 predicted proteins | sample PEATcosm2014_Bin_32_FD_119764 | JGI IMG/M metagenome (GOLD analysis project Ga0181521, IMG submission 119764) | Peatland microbial communities from MTU Mesocosm Facility, Houghton, MI, USA - PEATcosm2014_Bin02_60_metaG | ecosystem: Environmental > Terrestrial > Soil > Wetlands > Peat | place... | reverse complement strand
CTCTTAAATGGGGAGAGAGGTCGGAATGGCGGAGAGGGAGGGATTCGAACCCCCGATACCCTTTCGGGTATGCCGGTTTTCAAGACCGGAGCCATCAACCACTCGGCCACCTCTCCGGAACTATTACAGTTTTACTACAGTCTGCAGGGTTGTATGAAGCAGGGGATGGATCTCCACGCCGTATCAACTGCATTTTCCGCGGGTGCACACGGATCAAGGGCAGGTCCTAATTCAGTTCCAGGGAGCGTTCGCATATCCGGGTCTCCGGATTTTTTACGCTCCAGCTGCCGATTCGCCATCGCGGCTACGTTTTGTACGTGCCGCGAGAATGCGTTTTCGGGTTCGTAGTTTTGTAATCCTCCGATTTGCCTCGCGGAATGCTCAGCGTCTGCCATTTTGAAGAGCGCAAGTGTTTCGCGAGGAAGACGATTTGTCCGATATGCTGTGAGTAGTGGGCTAGCGCGCGGTTCAGCGCCTGCATCACGGTATGCGGTTCCTGGCGGATGGTCACAATGCGCTGTATATCTTCTGGCTTGAGCGCGTCCAGCGCCGAAAACACATGCGACCATCCCTGCTCCCACCAGCGCATGACTTCTTCACGCGTGGTTTTCGCCGAGATTTCAAATTCCAGGTCGCGAAAACGGTCCGGCTTTTCGCCATCGCTGGTGAGAAAGTCGGTAAAGCGCGAGCGCGCGTTGCCAGCAATGTGTTTGACCAGCGCTGCAACGGAATTCGATTCCGGATCGATCGTGACGAAGAAATCCGTGTCTTCAAGCTGAGCCATGGCAGCTTCGCCCACGCGCTTGTGGCCGCGGAGCTGGCGCTTGATTTCTTCGAGGTAGTGGGTACCGAGGTCAATCATAAAGATCCTTAAGGCGTTCCCTCCTTAATTATGCACTGCGACCATGGCTGCGCGCGCTGCCCTATCAGCCTATCGAGCTGATCACCTCGCATTCCAGGTACGGAATTTGACCGCAAGAAGCGGATAGAAGCTGCGTGCCGATCTCCTGTAAGCTCAAATCGAAACGCCGGGCGTGAGGAACGGGAATGGCTTCCAGCAAAGATTATGTGTTGGGCACGCACGATGAAGAGATCGAGCGGCTCGGCTTGCAACACCGCGCCTGGCGGCAGCGGGCGCTTGACGCTTGGCGGTCTGCCAGAATCGGCGTCGGCCAATCCGTGCTGGATGTCGGATGCGGGCCGGGTTACGCTACGCTGGACCTAGCCGAACTGGTCGGCCCGTCCGGCCGCGTTGTGGCTGTCGACAAGTCCGAACGATTTCTCGGCGCGCTCGAGGCGCGGCGTCGCCCGCGCAGCATTGATAACATCACCACATTCCGCGCCGATCTCGACGCCGGTGAGTTTCCGGAAGTGATCGCCGATCGTGCCTGGTGTCGCTGGGTGTTCGCCTTCGTCAAGAATCCTCGCGCCCTTCTGGCGCGGATAGCCGCCGCGCTCGCACCGGAAGAGATCATCGTTCTGCACGAGTACTTTGACTATTCCACTTGGCGCGCCGCGCCGAGGTGCTCTGAACTCGAAGAATTCGTGAGCGCGGTGATGGCCAGTTGGCGCGACAACGGTGGTGAGCCCGACATCGCGTTATCATTGCCTGGCTGGCTGGAAGAACTCGGCTTCGAGCTTCGAACCGCTCGTCCCATAATCGATGTCGTGCAACCCGATCACTTGAGCTGGACTTGGCTGGCGACTTTCGTCGATGTCGGCCGCCGTCGCCTCGTTGATTTAGGATACCTGTCCCCTGGCCGCGCGGAATCTATCTGGCAGGCATTCGTTCAATTCCAAGCCACACCGGGAGCCCGCATGATCACTCCCGGCGTTCTGGAAATTAATGCGGCACGGCGGTAGCAACATCGCAGGCGACGCGGAACCCATAGTCTGCGTATTGGAACTCCGGAGGAATGCTGGACCGAGCCGCGCAGCGCGACATCTTGATATGGTGACGCCAGGAGCCACCGCGGGAAGCGCGCCGGTCGCCAGTTTCAGGGCCGCGTGGATTGCGCTCGGGCGATAGCGCATAGTAATCGGGCGCGTACCAGTCGCTGCACCACTCGTGGACGTTGTCGCAAATGTTGTAGAGACCGTATGCGTTGGATTCACCGCGGCCGACCGGCTCGGGGCCCGTCTTCCAACTACTAGCGCAACGACCGGCGTAGCCGGGCAACGATTGCGGAGGCGCATCTCCCCACGGAAATAGTGCGCCTGCGTCTGCATCACCCTTGCCTCCGCGAGCCGCGCGCTCCCATTCGGCCTCGGTCGGCAAGCGGAAATTTCTGCCAGTGCTTGCGCTGAGCCACTCGCAGTAACGGATTGCTTCGTGCCACGACACTCCGACAACGGGTTGCTCAGGATGATTGAACTTGGGATCGCCCCAGAACGGTGGTGGCAGGGATGCGGTGTCACGCAGAAATCGCCCGTAGTCGGCGTTGGTGACTTGGCACGCGGCGAGCAGAAACTCGTCCACCCAGACGCGATGCACCGGCCTTTCGTTGTCCTGTCCGGTGTCGCAGCCCATGAGGAACCATCCCGCAGGTATGCGGACGAGCGCGGGAACGTATTCTGCGACTCGGGGCGCGAAAGGCAGTTGCGTCGGTTGCATTGGGCTCCTCGGGTCCATGGCGTCAGAGTGCTCGTAGGGCGCGGACGACGTCTTCAATTTTATTCTCCTGAAACAAGCGGATGGCGGCGATGCCAGCCGCTCCAGCTTCCAGGCACGATGCGGCGTTCTCTAGAGTGACGCCGCCGAGTGCGAAGACCGGAATTTTCGCCCGGCAGGCCTCACGCAACGCAGCGAGTCCCGTGGGTCGGGTTCCGGGAGCACTGCTCTTTCCGAACACCGGAGCGAAAACGGCGAAGTCGGCGGCCGCGGACTCGGCACGATTCACGTCTTCGTTTGAGTGGCAGGAAACAGCCACCAGAAAGTGGTCGGTGATCAGTGGCCGGTGGGCAGAAGCTTTCAAAACCTGGCGCACTTCATCTGGGGTCACATCGTCCGCGCGCAGATGGACGCCGTCCGCTCCCGCGGCGAGCGCGACGTCGGTGCGTGAGTTAGTCAGGAGACGAGTTCTCAGGTCCCGGTCATCAGTTCTCAGCGGAGCGCTGTCGCGCACGGCAGTTAGGGCGTCTCTTGCGAGTGTTTCCAGTTCTCTCGCGTTCAGATCTTTTTCACGGAGCTGGATATAGTCGACCTGAGCACGCGCCGCTTCGGCGATTTTGGCGAGCAAGGCGCAACGACGGGCTCTTTCGTTGCCGCGAAACTGGCTTCGATCGGTGATGTAATAGAGCAGACCGCGGTCAGCCATCGGTTTTCAGCGTACTACGGAAGCTCGCATTCGCGCTGGCGTGCCGGGTCGGTCTGGCTGGATCTGGATAACGATCGCCAGGTTCTTGCAGAGCATCGCTCTTTTCCTCGCCCAATAGGCGCTAAACTGGAACCTCTATGAATCGCCTGCTGTTCTGGACAACCGTTTCTATCGGAGGGCTCCTGGTTCTTGCCTTTGTAGCGCTGAGCCTTATGGCGGGCGGCCCGAAGGATGCCATAGAGATGGTGCGGTTCGCCTTGCCGCATATGCGCCTGGGAACCTTAAAGGTGGGCGATCGTGCTCCCGATGCGCGGCTGGTGGCGCTGGATGGCACGACGCGCTTCCATCTTCGTGAGCGGATTAATGACCGGACTGGCGGGCGGCCACTGGTGCTGGTCTTTGGCAGCTTTACTTGACCGCCCTTTCGTCGCCAGTTGGGCGATATCGTGCAAATCTTTAACGATTACAAAGACCACGTCGATTTTCTGACGATCTACATCCGTGAAGCGCATCCCACCGACGAGTGGCAAATGAAGGCGAACGAAAAAGATAAGGACGATGTCTGCTACGCCCAACCCAAGACTCTGGACCAGCGAATTGTTATTGCCAACGATTTCACTCAGCGCTTCAAATTTCCCCTGCCCTTCGGCGTGGATGAAATGAACAATGCAGCGAACGACGCTTACGCGGCTTGGCCGGAGCGGCTTTACATCATTGACGAAAGCGGCCGCATCTCCTACAAGGGCGGCAACGGCCCCTTCAAGTATGACCCGAAGGAAGTGCGCGCGTGGCTGGCGCAGCACTACGGCGAAGTGAAGCATGCACAGACGGCCCCTGAGAAGAAGAGCTAATTCGGCGGTTGCGCGGCGAAGAGTTTCAAATTCTCAGCTTTCCAGCGCATCGCCGCGTAGATGCGACTGCGGCCGCTGGGGTGGTCGAAGAATATCCACTCCTCGACGGGACTGGGATTCATCTTGCGGTATTCGCCGAGATGGATCGCTGCTTGGGCAAAGCCGTCGGGCTGCCGGCTCGTGTTCAGGCCGTACATGTCGGCTTCGTACTCCTGCGTGCGGGTCGAGGTGTTCATGATGGGAGTGATGACAAAACCAAAGATGGAGAACAGCAGCACCACGAGGGGCAGAACCGCGGTGTCGCCCACGCTCCGAATCTGCCATTTCTCGCCCCAGCGCTGGAGCGCCCAATTGAGCCCCCAATGCAGGTAGACAAAGGCCAGCACCGTGACAATCGACAAAAACATGATGCTCTTGTAGATGTGGTTCATAACGTAGTGGCCCATCTCGTGTCCCATGACCGCCTGAATTTCTTCCGTGGAGCCGCGGCGCAGGAGGTTGTCATTGAGCGTGATGCGCATCGTATTGGCGAAGCCGCTGACGTTGGCGCTCATCCGCGTCGTCTGCCGTGAAGCATCGATTTCGTATACATCTTTTGCGCTGATTCCGTTGGCCCGCGCCATGCTCAGGATGGGGACGACAATCTTCGGATCGTCAAGACGCGTGACCTTATTGAAAATGGGAATGATGTAGACAGGCGCGATCAGCACGGTGAATATCAAGAAAAGGATGGATACGACCGAACCCCAGATCCACCAGGTGCTTGGGAGGCGGCGAACAACGCCGAAGAGCAGCATCGCCAGCAGGCCACCCAGTACGAGGTTTACAGCCAGATTCTTCATTTGATCGCCCATCCACGGGCCAAAGGTCTGGGTGGCGAGCCCGTACTTGTGCTCGCGGAAATAATCTTCATAAACCGTCAGCGGAAAAACCAGGACGGTGGTGAGCACGAAGTATTGCAACCAGTACACAAACGTGTGCACCGGCTTGAAGCGAGTGACCCGCTCAGCCAGGTCTCGCATGCGGGCCGACCAACGCAGATTCAGCAGCAGCAGTGCGACTACAACTCCATAGAGAAAGTCCCAAAGAATCAGCCAGTAGCCGCCCTCGAAATAGGCGTCGGACCGGGTCGTTTTGTCGGCAGGAATCTGCGCGAGGTAAGCGTTGGTGGCTGCCGTGGCATCGAAATGCGCCGATGCCTGCGCCTCCGCTGGAACCTGGATCACGGAGGGCATCTCGTTGGCGGCAGGGGGCTGGGCGAGCGCGGCAGTGGTGCAGAAAGTTGCGCAGAAAAAAATCAGGCAACCGAGTGCTGTCGCCAAGAATGTTCGTGAGGGCATCTTTGTTTGGCTCCGGAAAATATTGACCCGTAGCAGTATACGGAAAAAAGGGTATCGTAAGTTCAATCTGAGCGGGCGCAGGGGCGCGGGCACTTCGCGTTTCTAATTGAGAGCGCGCGGACAAAGCCTGCCCTGAGCGAAGTCGAAGGGATTGTCCGCGCCACCCGAGCTACGGCCGCGTCTTGGCGATTTCGGGCACCGCCGCTTCGCCGGTCCGCTTGGGTTGTTGCGGGGCGAGATGGTACTTGGTCAGTCCTTCCTTCAAGAATTTAAAACTTTCTTCCGGCGAATCCGACATTTTGAACAGATCGAGATCTGGCGCTGAGATCACGCCGGCGTCGACCATGGCTTCGAAATTGATGATCTTCTTCCAATAATCGCTGCCATATATAACGACCACAATTTTCTTAGCCAGTTTCTCCGTCTGCGCGAGGGTGAGGATTTCAAAAAGTTCGTCGAGCGTGCCAAAGCCGCCGGGAAAGATCACCAGCGCTTTGGCCAGGTAGGCGAACCAGAACTTCCGCATGAAAAAGTAATGGAATTCGAAGTTGAGCGAAGGCGTGATGTACGGGTTCGGATTCTGCTCGAAGGGCAGGTTGATGTTGAGACCGATGGTTTTTCCTCCAGCCTCGTGAGCGCCGAGATTTGCCGCTTCCATAATTCCCGGGCCGCCGCCGGTGGTGACGACAAAGCGGTGGCGCTTGGCGGGGATCTGGAGTGACCATTCGGTCAGCAAGCGGGCGAGCTGGCGCGCGTCCTCATAGTAGCGAGCCATGTCGACAGCGGCTTCGGCCCGCTTCATATCCTTGGCTTGCAACGCGGCGGAGACGTGAACGCGGTTGTCGCGGAGTTCGGTCAGACGGTTCGAGGCGTTGTCGTGGCTGGGAATGCGGGCGGAGCCGAAGAAGACGACCGTGTCCTGGATTTGTTCGCGCCGAAAGCGCGAGAGCGGTTCGCTGTACTCGGACAGCAGGCGCAGAATTCGGCCGTCAGGACTATTGAGAAATGGTTCGTTCTCATAAGCGAGGGGGGCGGGCTTGAGTCTATGATCGGTCATAAGTAAATCAGTCGATGGTCACTAGTCGTTGGTCGTTGAATGTTATATGGAGTTGTAGCCAAAGCTTGTTGTTCGCGAACGACCAACGACGTTATTCATCCCCTTCTCGATATTGAATGGCCTCCCAAAATCCGATCCACACATTGAGCGCGCCCAAGCCGGTCGAAAGGCCGCGCACGAACCCGCTGGCTACCACGGCGCGAAGCGTGGGATACGGGAGAAGGAGAGGATTGTCGGACCACTCCGGGCGCCAGGGCAGGATCATGAGCATGACCCCAATCGTCGCGCACAAGAACACGAACAGAAGCACTCCGATGCGACGGAGCCATAGACGCGCCGCCGAAGGCGCGGGTCTGGAAACGGAAACTGGCACGGGCACTCCAACCACCGGGACAGATGTTTGCACCGGAGATTTGAGTCCCCCGACACCGGTGGTGTCGCTGGCAAAAGGTAGCTTGGGATCGGAAATCATTGCACGCGTCGTTGTGAGTAAGGCCGTGTAAGTAAGGCCGTGGGGTGGAGCGGCCCCGGGTCGCATCCCCACGCTAAGTCCGAACCCACTTGGTGCATTCTACGACTTCAGAGCCTGAATGCGCTCGGCCACGTCGCGATAATCGATGTTCGCACCGTACACGTCGGTGAAATAACGCAAAGCAGCGGGCTTGTCCTTGGCAATTTCGCATGCCGAGCCCAGCTCATAATTGATGGCGAGACGCACCTCTTCATCGAGCCCGGGTAGGCTGAGAGCCTTTTCATACCAGCGGATGGCAGCTTCCGGAACTCCCTTGTCAATGAAGCACTGCGCCAGCCAGGTGTAGGTTTGGACCCGCTGAGTAAATGCCTTGCCGCGGTCGATAGCAGCGCAGACTTTCTGCAATTCGGCGATGGCTTCGTCGAGCAGGCCCATTTCCCGAAAGGCAACGCCCAGGTTGTAATGCGTTTCCGGATCGTCGTCGCCCGCGATAATCTCTTCTTCGAGCTCCTGTTTCAACTCGCCAAACATCTCCGCAAGATCGACGCTGCCGGAGGGATGCATCGCTTGGGCTTCACCTCCCAGCGGCCGCACGACAGCAGGGCCGTAGGTCATCGAAGGGACGCTCATCGCCGGAACGGTCATGGCACGGGCGGCAGCGGTTGCGGCACCTCCCGCCGAGGCTGCGATCGCAGGCATAGCCGCCGGGGCGGTTGGAATTTGAATATCAATGCTTGTCGCGGACTCGTCCGCCACGGGCTCCGCTTCCGGCTCCGGCATGCTTGAAGCGTCCGGTGCGGGCGCGACCGGCCAGCTCGGCAAAGTTTGGTTGTCGGTTGGCTGGGTTAGCGATGACTGGGTGGCCACAGGTTGGGCAACGGGTGGCTGCGCTTGCGGGAAAGAATCGCCGAGCGAAGCTTCTAGATCTGCGACAAATGCGGTCAGCTCGCTTGCCTCCGCAGGTAAGGCTTCTGCGTGCGCAGGCTCTGCCGAATGAGGTTCTGCGTGGGCCGGTTCCGGAGTTTGTTCCTCCAGAGCCTCGTTGTGGGTCGCGTCGTGTGTCTGGTGTTGGTAGCCGGCCAGCGGATCCGGCGAGGTTGTGATCTCGGACCCGTGCTGGGTATCCATCGCAATTTCGAAATCCGCGGGTTCGTCGGCGTTGATCTCGGTGATCTCCGGTTCCGCGTCCACCGGCGTGTGGCCGGCGGATTCGACGGCGGTTCGCAACGGGTCGAGAATGCGGGCATCGCTGGTCAGGGATTCCAGCTTCGCGATCCCAGCGCGAGCCTGGTCTGTCATGAAGTGCTCGAGATAGAAACGGATTTCTTCGACCGTCTCGGCGATTTCGGGATTGCTGGGGGCATCGTCGGCGGCTTCGATCGTGGCCGACAGTTCTGCGACCGGAGCGTCCTGGTCGGCGGAAAGAGAATGCTCCCACTCGGAGGAAAGGTCGGTGGAGAGGTCGGAGGAAAACTCGTGCCCTGCCAATTCGTGGACGGCGAATTCCGGATGCGCGGCAGCGGCGATTTCGTGATCGGAAGCCGCAGGCGCGACCATCGGCCAGGGCGGAGCCGCAGCACCGGCGTGGGCGGATGGAACTGAAGTCGTTGATGCAGAAGTCAATGATGGAGCAATCGATGCTGTGGAAACCGATACTGCGGAAATCAGTCGAGCCGCTTCCGCGCTCTGTTCGTAGCGTGCGGCCAATTCTCCGTAGCGCACCGCTTCTTCCGGGTGCCCAGCGTCGTGGTAGACGCCTTCCAGTGTGCGACAGCAGACAGCGGCTTCGGTAAAGCGCTGGAAACGCGTATGAAGACCGGCCAGGCGCTGGTTCAGGCGCACGTCGCGCGGCGCCTGGGGTAGCGCGCCCAGCAGCGGCACGACCGCCTTTTCCGGTAGATTGTATGAAAGGAACAGATCCGCATCGGTGACCGCCGAGCGCACTGCAATCGCAACGTGGTCGGGATAAGACTGGTCGATAACCGGCGCGATTGCTTCCAACTCCTCCACGATGACCGCCCCTTCTTCGGCGGTGATCCCGATGGCCGGTGACTCTCCCTGCATGCGCCCGACCACCTGCTGATAGTTCTGCATGTGCAACAGGTTCTGGGGCTCGGTAGTGGCCAGCATCTGGTACAGATCGCGAGCGCGTGTCAAGTTTCCGTCCTTGACCGAAGCGTGCGCCAGAAGTTCGGTGACTTCGTTGACGTGCGTGCTCTCGCCGGCTTTGTTCAGCAACAGCAGCAGCATATCCAGCGCGCCCGAGTCGTCGCGCACATGCCCGATCATGGAATGCAGGCTGGCCAGCAGCTTGGTTGAGTCGGTTGCCAGGAGGCGATCGGCATGCTGGTTGTAAACCTGGAGCGCCTCGCGATGTTGACCGAGACGGGCGTACCCCTCCGCCAGCAGGAACAGACCCTCGGGATCGTTGTGTACGGCGAGCAATTTCTCGGCGATTGGGGCAGCCTTGGGCGAGGCCCCGACCTGCAGGTAGGCCTTCAGGAGATCCCGTAAACCTTCGGGATGAGAATCAAGGTCGGCTGCCTTTTCCAGGTGCGCGATGGCGTTCTTGGGATCGTCGCCCTCGAGGGCGGCCCTCCCGCGCAGCAGCAGAACGTAACTGTTGCCCGGATCGAGCGTCAGCATCCGCTTCAGGATGTCTTCAGCGGCCGCGAGCGATCCGCGCGAGCGCAAAGATTCCGCTGCCGCGCTGAAAATCTCCCACGCCTCTTTCTTTTTATTCAGCCGGACATAGACCTCGGCGAGTTTGACCCGCATGGGCACGTTCTCCGGGTCCATTTCGAGGACCTTCTGGAAAAGGCGCACGGACTGTTCGAGGTCGCCATTCTTCATGAAATCTTCGGCGACTTGTAGATACTGGGCACGGGCGTCGTTGAACAGCCCCTGCTGGGTGTAGAGTTCCGCCAGTTTCAGAGATGAATCCACGCTCGGCTGGAGCTTGGTGATCTTCTTGTACATGGCGATGCCCTTGACGGTGAAGCCCTGCGCCGCATAGGCATCGCCCACCGTCTTGAAGCACTCGATAGCTTTGGCGCTGTCTCCAAGACGCGCGTAGAGATCGCCAATGGTGTTGTTGACGGTAAGATCCTTGGTATCGTGCTTGAGGATCTTGTCGTACTCAGCGATGGCGTTCTGCAGCTTGCCCTGCTGGACAAACTTTTCCGCGGCGCTGAGAACCTTTTGTTTATTAAAGCCAAAACCAAACGCCATAAGGGGTGCGGACTCCAGCCTTTTTCCCGTCGAACGCCTGCTATTTCCGCCAGCGTTGCCGAACGGGTCCAACCCTCGCCGGGAGATTCCCGGACGAAACACCGCGACCGCGCAACCGGGATCGCGGAGTAAGCTGATTGTAAGGCCGGGCATCGTTAGTCCGATGGTTACCGACGATTACCGGGGGTTACCGAAAGGGAGTGTACGTCTGGTTCCGAAAACACTCTGCCTCCCGCTTTCAGAATGGGAGCGAGAAACGGTTCCCAGGTGCCACAAAGCCATTTAATGGTGTATCCTGCTCCTCCTGCATTCGCAATGTCGCAATCGAGGAAAGACCGTGAGCTCAGCCAAGAAGAACAGTATCCCCGCCACCAAAGCAGATCTCAAAGTAAATCTCTACGACAAACTCATCGCAACCCATCCTGAGATCGAACGCAAGGGCGCTAACAATCCTTACACGTCCGTGAATGGCCACATGTTCACAATTCTTCACGCCTCTCGCTCCCTGGCCATCCG
>Ga0181521_10008199_pt1 | contig 10797 bp, 8 predicted proteins | sample PEATcosm2014_Bin_32_FD_119764 | JGI IMG/M metagenome (GOLD analysis project Ga0181521, IMG submission 119764) | Peatland microbial communities from MTU Mesocosm Facility, Houghton, MI, USA - PEATcosm2014_Bin02_60_metaG | ecosystem: Environmental > Terrestrial > Soil > Wetlands > Peat | place... | reverse complement strand
GGACTCTGCCCCTGCACGGTGGAAGACTACGACTTTTAGTCTTCCGAGTTGAGGGGCGGTAAGGCAGGGCCGAGATAGCTTCGTTGGATAAGACTGTCGCAGCATTTTCTCCTGAAACGGCTGGGGTTTCCCAGCCGTTTTCTTATTCGCTTCCAATGGCAGAAGAAAAACCGCTAGCAAGCATAGAAGGGTTACCTGCAGCCGTAGTCAGCCACGTTGGAAACGAATTGCGCGCGGGCCAGCGGCTGGTTCGTCCTGCCATGATCCCGAAGCCAGTGGGGGTGAGCGCATTAGATCCGCTCATGCACAATGATTCCATCGGGGCGAACGCGTTGGCGCCAATGGCTCGCCAGCCCTGCTAAGCTCATTCCTGCGTGAATCGGAAATACGACGTCATCATTCTCGGAGCCGGCGCGGCCGGCCTGATGTGTGCCATGGAAGCGGGCAAGCGTGGACGGCGTGTCCTGGTGCTTGAACGCGCGGATCGAATCGGCAAGAAGATCCTGATCTCCGGCGGCGGCCGCTGCAATTTCACTAATCTGCACACCAGCCCAGAGAACTTTCTTTCGGCCAACCGACACTTCGCCAAGTCGGCGCTCGCCCGCTATACTCCGGCCGATTTCATAGGCCTCGTCGAGAAGCATCGCATCCCCTACCATGAAAAAAAACTCGGCCAGTTGTTTTGCGACCGAACGGCGAACGGCATCACCGCAATGCTCGAGCAGGAATGCCGCGACGCCGGAGTAGAAATCCGGTGCAACACGAAAGTGAACGAGGTGCGCAACGACGACCAGTTCACCGTGCAAGCCGAGGACGCCAGTTTCGGCGCGCCACGCCTCGTGGTTGCCACCGGAGGTTTGTCCATCGCGAAACTCGGCGCCACCTCTCTAGGTTACGATCTGGCTCGGCAATTCGGCCTGAAGATCGAGCCCCCACGCGCCGCCCTGGTTCCTCTCCTCTTCAGCGAACGGGACCGCAAGCGCTGGTGCGATCTGGCCGGAGTTTCCACCGAGGTAGTTGCTTCCACGCGCAGCGCGAAACAGACGTTCCGCGAGAATATGCTCTTCACTCATCACGGCATCAGCGGGCCCGCGATTCTCCAGATCTCTTCTTACTGGGACGGCAAGGAGCCAATTCACTTCGACCTTGCGCCAGACCGCGACCTCACCGCGGAATTGCGAGCGAGGAGTCCTCGCGACCAATCGAGTTGGAAATTGCTGCTAAGAGAAGCCCTGCCTCGCCGCTTCGCGGATCGCTGGCTCGAAACCTATCCTTTAGCCGGCAACTCCGATCGCGACTTGGCTCACGCCGAGCATCAACTGCATGCATGGGAAGTCAAGCCAGAAGGGACCGAGGGTTACGGAAAAGCGGAAGTCACCGCGGGCGGCGTCGCTACCGTCGAACTTTCCGCCAAGACCATGGAATCCCTGAAAGTGTCCGGCCTTTTTTTCATCGGAGAAGTGGTCGACGTCACCGGCCAACTCGGGGGCTTCAACTCCCAGTGGGCTTGGGCGTCCGGATTTTGCGCCGGACAGGCGATGTGAGGATTTCCCGCGAAAAAATGCGGGCACTTGATGCGGCTGTGCTAAATCTCCGCACCTTCCTGCATGAACGGCATACGGGCCAGAATTTCCGCGGCCCGCTCCAGTTGTTTCAGGTCTTCACCGGTGAAGTCTGCGCCCGCGAGCGAAGCATCCAGCCCTTTGCGCGACACTTGCACCACTCCCAGCACATTTCCTCCGGAGCGCGCCACGGGAACGGACATGATCTTCTGAATCGGCATTTGCTCCTGGCTTTGATCTTCTTCCCCGGCTCCCAGCTTGACCGCTTCAAATAGGCTGACATGTTTTACGCGCATAAAGGTATTCGACAGAAGTGGAGTCTGAGTCGCTGCAGTCCGGGCTGCAACCGCCGATCCGGTCAGCGGCAGTACACCCGCGGATCGCAGCTCTGGTGGAAAGATAAATCGCAGACTACCCTTTTCTAACCTGAGCAGTGCCACTTCGCTGCGGCGCACACGCAGGGCCTGCGCCAGCTTCAGGCAGACTCGATCCGAACTCGGAGATTCCGAGAGCATGCTCTCCAAGTCGCCGACGCTGGCCTTGGCGGCCTTGGTAGCGAAACCTTGATTGCCGGTCGATGACATAATTGTGGCCTTTAGGCCGTACCCATATCCTGCGGGCACCAGCAACTTTTCGACAAGTTACCGGAGTACTTTTGCTGCTTTCCGGCAACGCAATCTTGGTCCTGTCCAAGCGAGTAACTTTTCTTATGCGGCGGAACGGATTTTTCGATGCCTTGCGGCACAATTCCACAGGCATTCGCGATATAGTTAGATAGATTCTTCTTCGCAACTAGTCGGATAGCGGCTAATCGGAGTACGCGAATGTCGCTTATTCATTACGCAAGACCATTTTTGGAGTTGGGTATCTGTAAGGAGTACTGCATGGCTCGCAAGACAACCGGAAACTCTACCCCCAGTCGCAGCAAGAAAACCGCAGCCTCGATTCAGCCTGCCGCTGTGCAGGTTGCGCCCGAAGTTCCGAAGAATGGGAAGCCGGCCAACCTCGTTCTTGTCGTCCCTGTCAATCTCGAAGAAGAGATTCGCCGCCGCGCCTATGAACTCTACCTGCAGCGCAGAGCGACTGCGGGCGGCGAGAACGGCAACGAGAATCAAGACTGGCTGATTGCGGAGCGCGAAATCCTTTCTCGCCACGGCAGAATGGCACGTCATACGACGGCGTAGATCCGGCCAGGTCCGAGCCTTGAATTCCGGCGAACTCCGAAGATTGCCCACTGGCTCGGTGCGCCGGGCGCGATACGACCCCCGCTCGAACCTGGGTTTGAAATGCCCACGGCGGAGTTACTGCTGTACGGCCTGCACCAGCGCCGGCCTCACCTGTTCGCGCTGAATTTCAGAGGCGTCCCACGCGCCGCCCAGAGCCTTCACCAGGTAGACAGAAGTGGTCATCTGCTGACCGAGCAATTGTGTCGCCAGGCGTTCATTGCTCAGCAGCGTGGATTGCGCGGTAATAACATCGAGGTAAGTTGTAACACCGCCGACATAACGATCGTTGGCTATGTCCAGCGCGCGGCGCGAGTCGGCGACCGCTGCCTGCTGAGTCTTCATGGCCTGCTCAAGAAACGCGAGACCGGAGAGCCCATCCTCCACCTGCTGAAATGCCACCAGCACCGACTCGCGATAATTGGCGACCGATTCGTCATAGGCCGCGCGGCTGGACGCCAGGTTGGCGCGATTGCGGCCGCCATTAAAAATCGGCTGCAGCAGATCGCCACCCAGCGACCAGAAAGCGCTGGGAGCGGTCACCAGCGTGGCGATGTCGCGGCTTTCCAATCCGCCACTCCCGGCCAATGTAATGTGCGGATAAAACGCTGCCATCGCTAACCCTACCTGCGCATTTTCGAACGCCATCTGGCGCTCGCTGGTAGCAACGTCGGGCCGACGCTCCAGAATCTCAGATGGAACTCCGGTGGGAATCGCCGGAGGTGCGGCATTGAACGGTGCCTCAGCCAGGCTGAAAGCCGACGCGGACTTCCCTACCAGTACGGCGATGGCATGTTCGTATTGCGCCCGCTGCTGCAACACGAGCTGAAGCTGCGTCGCAGTCGAATCCAGCAACGCGGCCTGCTGCGCGACTTCCAGCCCATTCGCGACTCCGCCCTCGTGACGATGGTTGACCAAATCCAATCCTTTTTGCTGGATTTCGACCGACTGCCGTACCACTCCAGCTTCACGATCACTTTCGCGCAGGTTGAAATAGTCGGCGGCGAGTTCGGCGGTCAACACCAGGCGCACATTTTCCAGGTCGGCCGCGCTGCCTTGCAACGAAGCATTGGCCGCCTCCAGATTGCGGCGCACGCGTCCGAATAAATCAAGCTCGTAGCTGACGGAAAACGGGACGGTAAACACGCTCTCGGTGTCAGGCTTGACGGTCTGAGGCGTGCCGCCCTCAAGCGGACGGTTGCCGGAGAAGAGCATGCGCTGCCCGCTGGGATCGGTGCTGAACGTGGGAAAGTACGCCGAGGACGCAATCCGCGCCTGCGCCCGAGCCTGCGAGAGGCGATCCTGCGCCGCTGCCAGCGACTGGTTTGCTTGCAACAGTTGCTGCTCCAGCCGGTCGAGTTCCGCGTCATGAAATATCTGCCACCACGCGCCCTTGGGAATCGCATCCTTCGGAGCAGCCGTTTGCCACGGCCCTTCGCCTTTCCACGTGTCGGGAACTTGCGCGGTGGGGCGCTTATATCCCGGCCCGACGGTGCACGCCACGCCCGCGAGTAATGCCGCAGCGAGCAAAGCGCAACACCCACCACGGAGACGCGGAGACGCGGAGAAGAACGAGGTGGTAACTCTTTTTTTATGAAGCAACGGCGATCCAGTAATGGGCCTACTAAAAAGATCTTCTCCGTGCCTCCGTGCCTCCGTGGTGAGGTTTAGCTTCACGAGCGCGCATCTCCTGCGTTCGGCTTGGCGACGTGCACCTTCTGCCCTTCCTCAAGCGAGTCGGACGGATTGATGATGATCTGATCGCTTACCTCGAGCCCGCCCAGAATTTCGAGCGTAGCGCCGAAGTCGCGCCCAATACTGATCGGGCGCAGATGCACCTTGCCGTCCTTGTCGACGACCGCGACCCGCGGTCCCTCGGCGCGGAACAGCATGGCGTTTACCGGGATCGTAATCCTTGGAACAGAAGTCCCGGTCGCAAAATGCACTTGGCCGAAAGAACCAGGCAGCAGCTTGCCATCTTTGTTAGGAACATCCACTTCCGTGTTCAGCGTGCGCGTCGCGGGATCGATGGCATCGGCGGTGCGAGCTACCGTTCCCAAAAATTTCTGGCCGGGAAACTCCTGGAGCGTAACGTTCGCCTTCATCCCAACCTTGATGTTCGGCGCATACGCCTGCGGCACACTGACGTAAACCCGAAGCGGATCGACGCGTGCGATATCGAACAGCTCTTTGCCAGTCGCTTGCGCGCCGGAATTGATGAGCGCGCCCGGATCGACATTGCGCCGGGTCAGCACGCCGGAAAAAGGAGCGTACACGTTTTTGAAAGACTCGAGTTCTTCGAGGCGACGAACATTCGCGTCCGCTGCTGCCAGGTTGGCTAGGGCCTGCTGGTAGCCGCTCGCTTGCTGGTCGGCTTCCTGCTGCGAAACCGAGTCGGACTTGAGCAGATTCGCCCAGCGGTCAGCGGAGATTTTCGCCAACCCCAGCGCCGCCTTGATCTGTTCGCGGCTGGATCGGGCCTGGGAAAGTTCCTGGTCGATTTCCGGAGTGTCAATCGCCGCCAGCAGCTCACCCTTCTGAATCTTGCTTCCAATGTCCTTGTACCAGCGCAAGAGGTAGCCGTTGGTGCGCGCAAAAATGGGAGATTCCTCAAAGGCCAGCAAATTTCCGGGCAACATCAGTTCGTCATTTCCGGGCTCGGATTCGGGTTGCACCACGGCGACGGTCGGAACCGAAACAGCTTCGGTTTCTTTGGCCAGCGCGTCGCTTTCGCTCTTCTTATTCAGAAAGGTGACTACGCCGGCGGTGATCAGGACAAGCAGCACGGCGCCAATCAGAATCTTCCCCCGGCCCACCGGATTGGGAGCCAGATCGGAAGGCCGATATTCATCCGGGCGCACGGACTCCGTCTCGTTCTGCTCTGTCGTTACGGGCGGCGGTTGTATTGGCATGATTGCGGTCTCCAAAAAAATTCTCTACTTCTCTACTTCCGCTCCGCCTGCTGCTGTGCCTCGCGGCGGCCATGAATAATCGTAAACACACTTGGCACGAAAAATAATGTGGCGACGGTTGCGAAGAGCAGGCCGCCAATCACGGCGCGGCCCAGCGGTGCGTTCTGCTCTCCGCCCTCTCCGAAGCCCAACGCCATTGGCACCATGCCGATAATCATGGCGAGAGCCGTCATAATGACCGGCCGTATGCGCGTGTGACCCGCTTCGAGCGCCGCTTGCCGCGCGGGCGCTCCCGCATTCATACGGTCGCGGGAAAACGAAACCAGCAGAATCGAATTCGAGGTCGCCACCCCCATGCACATGACCGCGCCCGTCAGCGACGGAACACTGAGCGTCGTCCGCGTAATCAGCAGGAACCAGCAGATTCCCGCCAGCGCTCCCGGCAACGCAGTAATAATGATAAAGGGATCGAGCCACGACTGGAAGTTGACCACGATCAGCAAGTAGACGAGCACAATCGCCCCGATAAGGCCAACGCCCAGGCCGAAGAACGAGGACCGCATCGTCTCCACCTGCCCGCGAACCACAATTTGCGTTCCGCGCGGCAGATGGTCCTGGAATGGTTTGAGCGCCTTCATGATGTCCGACGCGACCCCACCCAGATCGCGCCCCTGCGTGCTGGCATACACATCGATGACCGGCTGCACGTTGTAATGATTGACCACGGCGGGACGCGCCACGGGCGTAAGTTGCGCCAGATTGCCGAGCACCTGCGGAACAGTCTGCGAACTCGCGCCCGTCACCGGCGTGTTCATCAAGTCCTGCAACGATGTCATGCGATACTGCGGCGTCTGGATGGCGATTTGATAACTCACACCGTTCTTTCGATTCAGCCAGAAATTGGGGGCCGTCTGGAAGCTTCCACTTAAGCTGATCAGCACGCTTTGCGCCACATTTTGGGCATTCAGTCCCACCTGATTGATGCGCGTGCGGTCCATGTCGAGGTAGAGAGTGGGCAACCCCAACATCTGTTGCACATGTACGTCGGCGGTGCCGGGAATCTGGCGCAGCCGATTTGCGATTCCCTGCGCGATGTCGTAGTTTCCGCGCATATCGGCGCCCACTACCTGAATATCGACCGGCGCGGGCAATCCAAAATTGAGAATTTGCGACACGATGTCGGCGGGCTGAAAGAAGAACTCCACGCCCGGGAAGCGCGCCGGCAGGACGCGGCGCAACTGGCGCACGTACTGCGCCGTCGCATGATGGTGTTCCGGATTCAGAGAAATCAGGATCTCCGCATCACTCGTCCCAATCACTCCCGAACTGGAGTAGGAAAGATTGATGCCCGAGTAGGGAACGCCGACATTGTCCAGCACCGTCTGCAACTCTTCCGTCGGAATCTCGCTGCGCAGCACGCGCTCCACTTCATCGCACAGACGCGCCGTCTCTTCCACGCGCAGGCCAGGCCGGGCGCGGACGTGCAGCCGAATCAAGCCCGCATCCACCTGCGGGAAAAAGTCCCGCCCCAGAAAGAACACCAGCCCCAGCGATAGAAAACAGAAAGCAGCAAAGCACAACGAGAACAGTTTCCGGTGTTCGAGCGTGGTTTCCAGCAGTTGCCGATAGCTGCCGCGGAATCTCTCAAACCAGCGCTCGAATCCGCGCTGCGATTTTCCCAGAAAGCTTTTCGGCTCGGCGGCACGGTGCTCATGCCCGCGCATGATAAACATCACCATCGTCGGAATCAGGGTTCGCGACAGCAGATACGACGCCAGCATGGCAAAGCTCACCGCTTCCGCCAGGGGCACAAAAAGAAACTTCGCGACTCCGGTCAGAAAGAACATCGGCACAAACACAATGCAGATGCTCAGCGTCGACACGAACGCAGGCACGGCGACCTGTTGCGCACCGTCGAGGATGGCCTTCTTCATCTCCTTGCCCATGGCCAGATTGCGCTCGATGTTTTCGATCTCCACCGTCGCATCGTCCACCAGGATGCCGACGGCGAGCGCCAGTCCTCCGAGAGTCATGATGTTGATGGTTTCGCCGAGCGCGCTCAGCAGAATCACGGAGACGAAAATGGATAAGGGAATCGAGATTGCGATGATCAAGGTCGGACGCCAATCGCCCAGGAAAACCAGGATCATGACGGCGGTAAGACAGGCGGCAATTATGCCCTCCCGCAGGACTCCCTGAATCGACGCGCGCACGAAAAGCGACTGATCGAACAGAGCCTTGATGCTGAGTTGGGGCGCGAGGTCGCGCGGCAGATACTTCGACGGGTCTCGCAACAGCGCCTTTATGCCATCGACGACCGTCAACGTGGAAGAGCCGCCCACCTTATAGATCGACATCAGCGTGCCGCGCACGCCGTCCTGCCGCACGATGTTGGTTTGCACCGCAAATCCGTCGCGCACGTGGGCTACATCGCGCAGGTAAAGCGTAGACGAGTTCGAGGTCTTCACCGGCAGATCGTTGAGTTGGGCGATGGTCTCCGGCGCGCCGTTCATCTCCACGTTGTACTCGGTCGGCCCAATCTTGGTCGTACCCGCCGGCAGAATCAAGTTCTGCGCGGACACCGCATTGACGATGTCGATGGGCGCCAACCCGTAGGCCTGCAGCTTGGCGGAATCCAGGTCCACCTGCACCTGGCGCGGCTTGCCGCCGTATGGCCACGGAGTGGCCGCGCCCTGCACCGTGACCAACTGCGTACGCAGAAAATTGTTCCCCATATCGAACAACTGTTGCTCCGGCAGCGTCTTGCTGCTCAAGCCCAGTTGCACAATTGGCGTCGTGGATGCCGAATAAGTTATGACCAGCGGCGGGGTCGTGCCCGGAGGCAGCCCGCGCAGGATGGTCTGGGACATCGCCGTCACCTGTGTCACGGCCATGGAAATGTTGACGCCAGGCCGGAAGAAGATCTTGATCACGGCTTTTCCGTTCAGCGACTGCGACTCCTGATGCTCGATGTCGTTGACCGTGATCGTGTATCCACGCTCGGCGTTGCTCACGATCCGGTCCGCCATCTCACTCGGCGACATGCCGTCGAAGCTCCACACCACGCTGACCACGGGAATGTTGATTTCGGGAAAAATGTCGACCGGGGTGCGCAGGATGGTGAGGGGCGTAAGAATGATGATGAGCAGTGCCATCACCACAAACGTATAAGGACGGCGAAGCGCTAATGCAACAATCCACATAAGACTGGCGAAAACTGGTAATGCCGAAACCCAATACTAGCGGGAACCGTACTGCCGGCGCTGCGGCCCCCACACCGGCCTGCGCACTAGCAAATTGAGATTCAAAACACTACGTTTCGGATTTAAATTATATTACACTCTAGCCATGGCTCAAAACCATATCCCACACGCCGGCGCCCGGAACAGAAGTAACGGCGCGAGCGGAAGCAACGGAACGAACGGGAAGCGCCCGCCCGGACGCCCTCGCAGTGAGGAATCGCGTCAGTCCATCCTGCGAAGCACGCTGAAACTCCTCAAGCAGGACGGTGGATTCGCCGAGCTGAGCATTGAAGCTGTCGCCGCCGACGCCAATGTGGGCAAGACAACTGTCTATCGTTGGTGGCCGACCAAGGCCGCCCTGGTCGCCGACGCCTTCTCTGCCAGTGCCGACGACGAACTCCGCTTCCCGAATACTGGCTCCGTGCATACTGACATGAGCCTGCAAATGAGGCGCGTGATTCGCATCTTCCGCTCCAAGCGCGGCAAGGTCGTGGCGGCGTTGCTCGCCGGAGGCCAATCGGATCCGGAGTTGATCGAGGCCTTTCGCGACCGATTCCTCTGGCCCAGACGCAAACAGGCCTATCAAACTCTGCAGCGTGGCATCGACCGCGGCGAACTGCCCGTCGGCAGCGACCTCGACCTCATCCTCGACTCGCTCTACGGACCAATCTACATGCGTTTTCTGATCCGGCACGGCAAGCTCGACGAAAACTTCGCCGACGAAATTTGCGGGTTGGTGCTGAAAGGTTTGAAACGCCGGCCTCACGGCAAAAATTAGAGACCGCTGAAACCTGCCGCGACCCGCACCACAACCATGGGAACGACCCCAACCCCTAAGCCGTTTACCTGCTAAAACTTACCGTTTGAGCGCCAAATCCGCCCGGTGCCTGATTGGACTTGCGAGAAGCAACCTCCAAGGTTAGAATTGAAATGCGACCGAAACAGTCGGAATTGAATCCGACTATAAAGGTCGGCATTCGGCTCCATGCTGAAACTAACCAAAAAAGCGGACTACGGCCTCATGGCCATGAAGCATCTGGCCGAGCACGCCGACCGGGGCGCATGCAGCGCCAAGGATGTTGCCGAGGCCTATGGCATCCCGCAGGAAGCGCTGGCAAAGATCCTGCAACGGCTGGCCAAGGTCGGTTTGATACGGTCTCAGCATGGCATGAACGGCGGCTACACGCTGACGCGGGATCCGAAGATGATTTCCGCGTTCGAAGTGATCAAGGCCATCGACGGCCCGCTGTTCATTACGTCGTGCGTCACTGTTCGCGGCGAATGCGGTCAGAGCGGTCGCTGCACGATTCGTGAGCCGCTGCGCAAAGTGAATGAAAGCATCGAGCAGGTGCTGAAGAACATCATGATTTCCGAGATGAAGGAAGAGCCGGAAGTTCTCCAGGTCAAGAAGCTGGAGACCAAAGGGCCGGCAGAGTTGATAACCATTTCGTAGCTTGGATTAAAGAACCAGGTTCGTATCAGGGCATCGCTTTAGCGATGCCACAAGTCGGTAAGTATCAGTGGCCCCTTTAGGGGTTGGGCAATGTGCATTCTTGCCCGCGAGTTTAGGCTTTTCAAGGAGCAAAGCAATCATGAGCACGAATGGAAAAAAGGCGACCCCCAACGCTACGGAACAGCACGCGGCTCCCGCTGGGATCAAGCTGCCCATCTACATGGATAATCACGCGACCACGCCCATGGATCCGCGGGTTCTCGATGAAATGCTGCCCTACTTCATGGAAAAGTTCGGCAACGCCGCCAGCCGCAATCACCCGTTTGGATGGATAGCGGAAGAAGCGGTCGAGTTGTCGCGTGAGCGTATCGCGAAGCTGATCGGCGCGACCCCGAAAGAGATCAT
>Ga0181521_10008198_pt1 | contig 10799 bp, 10 predicted proteins | sample PEATcosm2014_Bin_32_FD_119764 | JGI IMG/M metagenome (GOLD analysis project Ga0181521, IMG submission 119764) | Peatland microbial communities from MTU Mesocosm Facility, Houghton, MI, USA - PEATcosm2014_Bin02_60_metaG | ecosystem: Environmental > Terrestrial > Soil > Wetlands > Peat | place... | reverse complement strand
CGATGTGGTGCTCTTCGTCGGCGGGCGTCAGCACTTCGCTCTCGTCGATGTAATCCACTCCCAGAGCTTCCAGGATACGCGCCTCCGTGAAGTGGCCGATGCGAGCCTTGGCCATCACCGGAATCGAAACGGACGCCATGATTTCTCTTATCTTGCTGACCGGAGACATGCGCGCCACGCCGCCTTCCTTCCGTATGTCCGACGGCACCCGCTCCAGCGCCATCACCGCGGCCGCGCCCGCCCTTTCCGCGATCACGGCCTGTTCCGCGTTTACGACGTCCATAATGACGCCGCCTTTCAACATCTCGGCGAGGCCGACTTTCAACCGGAATTGTTCGTCCTGCAGAAACATGTTCATCCTCTCGTCTAAGAATTTTCAAACCAGCGCGAGCGCGGGATGCGAATCCCGAGCCTCACGCGCACTGGCCGCATTCTGAATCAACGCGCCCAGTATTTCGACTCCTTTGCGAATCTCATTCGGCTCCAGACCCGCGAAACTGAGCCGCAGCCCGGAATCGAGGGGCCGCGATACCGAAAAATATCTTCCCGGCAGATAATCGATGCCGGCCTGCTGCGCCAGTCCGCGCAGGGCCACGGCATCCAGACCGGCCGGTAAATTGATCCACATATTCATCCCGCCGCCCGGCACCTTCCACGTACAGTTGGCGAGATACCGGCGGCAGGATTGATCCAGCGCGCGCAGCTTTTCCTTCGCAGCCGCGATCACGGCCGCCTGATGCCGCGCCAGTTTGCCGGACTCGGCAAAGCGCAGCAGGAAGGCCTGCGAAAGATGGTCGGTATGCAGATCGGCGAGTTGTTTCAGCTCAGTGGCGCGGGCGATCACGGGGCGGGGCGCAATGATCCAGCCGACCCGCAGGCCGGGAAAAGCGATCTTTGAGAAGCTGCCCAGCAGAATCACGTTCGAATCCAGTTGCTTGAGCCGGGGCAGGGAACTATCGGAACCGTAAGTCAGCTCACTGTAGATATCGTTCTCGATCACCGCGACGCCCGCCGCGCGAGCCATCCGGCAGATCTCCGCGCGATGCGCCGCCGGCATCGTGGCGCCGGTTGGATTCTGAAATGAGGGAGTGACGACCAGCACTCTTGCCCCGGCCTCGAACGCACGCTGCACGGAGTACAAGTCGATGCCGTCCCCATCTTCCGGTATGCCGATCAGTTCGGCTCCGGCTTCGAGAAAGAGGTTCTTCAATCCGGGATAAACAGGTTCTTCGAGAGCCACTTTATCGCCCGTTCGCACCAGCGCGCGGCGCAGCAGATCGAGCGCCTGCTGGCATCCGTTGGTGATGAGAATATCGTCGGATTCGCGCGCGATTCCGCTTTGGATCGCCCGATCGAGCAGATAGCGCCGCAAGGGTTCGTAGCCGCCCGGCGAGCCGAGTTGCATAAGGGCTTTCAGGTTCCGGCTCTCGAGAACTTCGCGGCAACACTCACGAAACTCCTCGATCGGAAACAGCTTTTCCGATGGCCTCGAGCTGGTGAAGTTGATGACGCCGCCGGCAGCGCTTCCCGCGGAGGTCGAAACCGATTTCGTGAGCGCGCGGGACCAGTTCATTAGTTCGATGGAACGTTCCAGCCCGCCGCAAACGTAGCTGCCTCGCCCTACCTCGCCTTTGATCAGGCCAACCGTTTCCAGAAGATCATAGGCTGCTGAGATGGTAGTCCGGTTCAGTCCAAGTTGGCCAGCCAATTCCCGAGTTGGTGGGAGCCGGTCACCGGAACGAAGATCGCCCGTTTCGATCAGGTGTTGCAGATAAACGCCCAATTGGCGGTAAATTGGCACGCCGGATTGCGGATCGAGGCTGGGCCGGATCTCCATTCGAATAATCCAACATACCATACAATTTGGACTGGCTGAGATCATCCAATAGGATTCGGATGATCCAGCCGGATAAAATATCGAACGATGTCGTATCAGCGAGTTGCGATCGTGGCGTTGCTCTTTCTGGCTGTCGCCTACGGGGGAAAAAAGAAAAATCCCGACGACACTACGCAGACGCTCGACCTGCCAAAAGACCCGCCGATGGTGGCGCTGGGCGAGACCCGCCGTCTGGTTTTTCACGTTTCGCCGCTCTCCGCAAAAGGATTGCTTTCACAGCAAACGCGCGAGGCGCTGAAGGCCATTCTGAAAGCCGATGGCGGCGCGCCTGTGGTGCATATTCGGGCGTTTGTGGCCGGCAGCGGCGACCTGCGCCGCGTGCCGCAGATTGTCAGTGAGGTCTTCACGGACAAGAAGTTGCCATTGCCTTCGGTGAGCGTGGTGCAGGCGGGAGCTTTGCCGCTGGAGAATGCGCAGGTCGTGCTCGAAACGGTGTCTCAGGTGAAGAAGGAAGTGAATCCCGATGGACTGATGTTCGTCGAAGCGCAGACCGCGGCTTCGCTCGAAAAGGCGTTGGATCAACTGGCATCACGGCTTGGCGGGACGACGGCGCTGAGAGTCAGTTGTTTCGTCAGTGCAATCGGCACGCCTGGAGCGATAACAGCGCGCTTTCCGTCGGCGGCCGTGGATCTGGTCCAGACTCAACGTACGCCAGTGCGCTCCGAAGCGAGCTGTGAAGCGGTAGCCCGCGGTGGACATATCAGAGCGCCAAAATTGGCATTCACGGGCACGCAGGTTGCGTTCGGGGTGGATGAAAAAGCCGCGAAACTGGCGTTCCGGAGGATTGATCGTGATCTAAGCGAAGCTGGTATCCAACCCGCCGATGCGATCGCGACCAACATTTATCCGCTCTCGGTCGGGATTGGGGAACTCGCCCGCAAGGTTCGCTCGACTTCCGGTACCGTGACGGTCATTCCATTCGAGGGCATCGCATCGGTAGATGGAAGTTTCGCCATCGACGCGGTGGCGGTTTCGAAGTAGGTTAGCGTGCGCAAAACGCCGACAGCGTCCTCGAAATACTCCAGACGAGGTCACGGGCGGGATAACCGGGATAACCAAGTCGCAGGACCGCCTGTAGGGGATTATTCGGAAGGTTCCATCGCGACCCGCGACTCCAGTCGTGGTTCTTTCCTCTGCCCGAAAGCCTGCAAGTGACTTGAGCCGTCGACGGCTGATAACCTTGCGCCTCGCTTGTCCGAATTAGCCATCTCACGGACGGTCTGCGCGTCTTCACTGGCCGTTCACTGTCGTTGGAGAATAGCCCAAACTATCGAAACGATGGCAGCCAGTATAATCATCCACACAGTTGTTCCGAGGCAGCCAGCAAGAAAATCTCCAATTCCGGCCCCGCCCCTGTCTTTGCAAATGGCGTTGAAGTCAGAGTAATTCTTGATTCCGCCAGCGATCAATATCCCTGCCACAAGAAGCACAATGGCAGTGGTGAGATTCATGTGGAGCGGAGTATACCACTGCAGGCTGAAAGGAAGAGAACCGCGGTGGCTCGACAGTCCGAGAGCGCTCAGGCCAAATGTGAGTCGATCATCCCACGCTACGAGTCGAGCGCACAAATGAACCAGGGATCCGCCGCGATGGCGTGGAGTCATAATGAATTCAGCGGGCAAAATGCTTGGCGAAGACGCGGGCGGAAGCCCCAGTTTTCAATCCGTACGAGAAGGCTTTCATGGACTGGCGCAGCCGCATTGTCGTTGACCCGAAGACTTTGGTTAGCAGGCCCGTGATTCGCGGTACGCGGATCTCGGTAGAGTTCGTAATGGACCTCCTCGCCGCCGGGCGGAGCCATGAGCAAGTGCTCGAAAGCTATCCGCACATTACCGAGCAGGATATCCGGGCCTGTCTTGCCTATGCCGCGGAGCTTCTGCGTGAGTCGGCCCGGCGTTCTTCCCCGGTTCCAATTTCGGGTGAGCCGCTATCCCGGACAATCCTTAGGGATCGTGGCCAACATTGAAAGGTCAATTCTCGCGGAGTACAGCGCCCTCGCCAGGACTCTTCTTCATGGAAGATGTTTCGCAGCCAATGTGGAAGAGTTCTGAGCGGCGTGCCTTACCCTGCGTTTTGAGCTTTGGTAACGGCGGCGCGGATCTCTTCCGGCGTGGCGAGACCGTCGAAGCGCTTGACGGTATTTCCGTTGCGGTCGAGCACTACGGTTACCGGCAGCTGATCCATGGAGCCCGACCCCAGGCCTACCGTGTACTTCATGGGATTCTTCAGCAGGAAGGGTTTAACCGCTTCCGCACCGTCCTCGTCCATCGAGATGCCCACCACTTCGACGCCCTTCGCGCCCAGTTCTTCATGCATCTTGTTGAACTCGGGAATTTCGGAACGGCACGGTACGCACCAGGTAGCCCAGTAATTGAGAACGACCACCTTGCCCTTCCAATCCATTGTGGAAAGTGCCGCGCCTTCGAGGGTTTTGAAGGGAGTGCCGTCCAGACCGGCACTGAGCGGCGCTGCTGAAGCGGCCTTCGTATTCAGAAAAGCCAGGTATTCTTCCGGTTTTCTCGTCAGACCCGGGAATGTCGCGAGAACATTCCGGTTCGCATCGTAGAGCACATAGAACGGAATCGCCACGGTTTGAAATTTGTCTTCTTCCAGCTTCTGGTTGGCTTGCGAAGCGGCATCCGTACCGTCCGTGTAGAGATCCACCAGCACCATGTTCTTCATCACGCCGCCCACTTCGGGCTTCGTGAACATGTTCGCCTTCATCCAGTGGCAGTTGGTGCAGGCATAGCCGGTGAAGTTGACCAGCACGGTTCTGCCTTCCGCCTTTGCCTTCGTGAAAGCGGATTGCAGATCGTTCTCAATCCACGGCAGATCTCCGGCGCCGCTTCCACCGCCTCCAAAAGAATTTGCCGAGGCCGGCGGGATGTAGGCTTCGAGCTCGCCGAGTTTGGCGCCGACCATTCCGGGTACGAGACTGAGTCCGAAGACGACAATGACGATCCCGGTCAGCAGCCGTCCGACGCCCAACTCGGCATCGCGCGCAATGCCCGGAAGACGAACGAACCCCAGCAGGTAGAATCCCGCCATCGCGAAGAGCACCACCCACGCGGCCAGAAAACGCTCGCGGGTGAGGAAGCCGGTCTGCAGGACGGCGTCGAGGCTGTAGAGATACTTCATCATCCCGGCGAGCACGAAGAAGCCCATCACGACTTTCACGCGCGCCAGCCATTCGCCGGAGCGCGGCAGCTTCTGCAGATATTTCGGGAACAGCGCAAGCAGGAAAAAGGGAAGCGCAAGACCACTGGCGAAGAAAACCATTCCCAGTACGGGGCGCAATTTGTTGGCTCCCACTGAAGCCGCCAGCAGAGTGCCCATGAAAGGTCCGATGCAGGCGAAAGACGCGAGCGCGAAGGTCAGGCCCATGAGCAGCGTGCCGGCGAACCCGCCTTGCCCGGAGGCCGTATTGAGCTTTGTCAGCACGCCCGACGGGATTGTGATTTCAAATGCTCCGAGGAGACTCAAACCGAACACGAAGAAGATCAGCGCGATGAATCCGTTGACCCAGGCATTGGATCCAAGCTGCACGACGGCGGCCGGTCCGAGAGCAATTGTCAGGATGAGGCCGAGTGCGCTGAAAAGAACGATAATGCCAAGGCAAAATGTGGTCGCCAGCCTGAGTCCGCCGCGTTGCCCGATGAAGTATGACATGGTGATCGGAATCATCGGAAAAACGCACGGGGTGAAAATCGCCGCGAGGCCGAATCCGAACGCGAGCGCGAGGAATCCGGCGAGACTGCTCGTATCCGTCGTTAAGGGGACTGTTGCGAGGGAAGTTACAGGTTTCGCCGTAGACGGTTTCGCTTCAATGTAGCCCGAAGGGATGGTGATGGCGGCCGCGGGGGCATCGGCCGCGATGTTCAGGGTCGCGGTCACTGGCCGCGTGCGCGGTGGAATGCAGGAAGTCCCGCTGCAGGTTTGGTAGCGCGGCACAAATGTGATCGTTACTGGCCCCGGCTGCAGATCCTTCTTCAGCTGGATGCGGGCGAGGAAGGTTTGGCTGCCTTCGTAAGTTTCCGTATCCACGTTGAAATTGGGATCGAACTTGCGAATCGGCGGGGGTTCGAAGATGGCGACCTTGTCGACGGCCGGGCTGTTATCGGTTGCGATCGTGGTCGGGATCGGGCCGGGCGGAGTCGTCAGCGAGTACATGTGCCATTCGGGATCGACGGTGGCTTCGAGATGTCCGAGGACTACGGCGCCGGGCGCGGCCGACGATTGATCGAGCGTGAACTTCCATTGCACGTGGTTGAACTTCTCGCTTTGGCCGAAAGCCAGGCTTGGAACAGCGGCAATCAACAGCAATAGACGGCTCACCTTGAACACCTCTGACATCACCCCGCTGTAGCGTATTCGCGCAACTCTTCTTCGATGCGCTGGTTCATGTTGCTGGATGCAAAATCCGCCGCGACGCGGATGGCATTCTTTATGGCATTGGAATCCGAACGGCCGTGACAAATGATGCAGACGCCCTTGACGCCGAGCAGCGGCGCGCCCCCATACTCGGCGTAATCCACTCTCTTTTTGAACTCGGTGTAGGCCGAGCGTGAGAGCGCGTAGCCGATTTTGCGGGTAACGGTGGCCTCCAGCGCCTCGCGCAGCATGCCGCGGATCATCTCCGATAGTCCTTCACTGACTTTGAGGGCCACATTGCCGACGAAACCGTCGCATACGATCACATCGACGCGACCCGAGAAAAGATCGCGTCCTTCGACATTGCCGATGAAATTGATTCCGAGCGATTTCAGCAGCGGGGTGGCGTCCCGCGTGAGCGAGTTGCCTTTGTGCTCTTCCTCGCCGATCGAAAGCAGGCCGACGCGGGGCCGCTTGATCCTGAGCACCAGCCGTGAGTAAATTTCTCCCATGAGCCCGAATTGCTGGAGCATCTCGGGTTCGCAATCCACATTCGCGCCGACGTCGACCACAACCACCGGAGTTCCCTTGTGAGTGGGGAACACGCCGGTGAGCGCGGGACGATCGACACCGGGGACTTTGCCGAACACCATCTTGGCAATGGCCATGCAAGCGCCCGTGTTGCCGGCGGAGAGAAAACCGTCCGCCTTGCCGGAAGCAACCAGGCGCGCGCAGACGTGCATCGAGCTTTCCTTCTTGGCGCGAGCCGCTTTCGCCGCGTGGTCGTCCATGGTGATCCGGTCGGAAGCGTGTATCACCTCGATCGGAAGGTCGCTGACGGAATCGTGGGACTGGAGTTCGCGCTCGACCGCGGGACCGTTGCCGACAAGAAGGACCCGATGGCCATACTCCCTGGCGGCATCTATCGCGCCCTGTACTTCCGGCGCCGGGGCTTTGTCGCCCCCCATCGCGTCTACTGCAATGGTCACCATTTGGGTAGGGTTAGCGGGTTTGGATCGTCACTCCGTCGTGGCTTCGATTACTTCGCGTCCCTTGTATTGCCCGCAGTGAGGGCAGACGCGGTGCGGCACTTTGGGTTCGTGGCAGTTGGGGCACTCGGCGTGGGCCGGCTTGCTGAGCGCATCGTGCGCGCGGCGGTTCTGGGTGCGCGCGTTGGAGTGTCTGCGTTTCGGATTAGGCATGGTATTTCTGCGTCCTTAATGTCTCTTTAATATCTCTTAAATGTGTAAATCTTTCAAAGCCATCCATCTGTCGTCGGCCAATTCGGGCCGGCACGCGCAGTCGACCTCATTGCGGTTCGCGCCGCAGATGGGGCAGATGCCTTTGCAGGCTTCGCTGCACACCCTTTGCATGGGAAGCTGCAACAGCACCTGCTCCCTCACTACGTCTTCCAGTTTCAGGCCGGGCAACTCGTAGAATCCCATTTCGGCCTCGCCTTCGTCGATCGCCAATTCCTCTTCGTGCGCCGTCGATTCCAGCGGACGGTAGAAAAGGTCGAATGGAGCGTCGATGTGAAACGACGCCCGGCCGAGGCAGCGATCGCACTCGGTTTCCAGATCGGTCCGGAGCCGTCCGTGAACCCGAACTTCGCCCCCTGTGTTGGGCAGCAACTCCGCCACGCCTTCGGCAACCAGCGGGCTTTTCTGGATCACGCCTGAGTCCGAAAAATCGAACCCATTCGGTTCCCACGTTTCCGCGAAGGGTAACTTGCGGACTTCCATCTCCTTAATACTCAGCAACATGGCTATGGCCTGGGAACGGATTAATTGTAGCATGCGGGGGATCGCGGGCTTGAGTCCACGGCCCAATCAGCTTCTTGATCGGATAAGCGGAACGGAGTCCTGAACGTATGCCACCTGCTGCACGACAGCAGTATGGCGTTTCCGAGGACGTATGCGCGCGCAGTCGGGCGCTCTCCATCCCCCTGGTAACCAGGCCGAGTACGAGCGTTGGCAAACCGCTCTCCAACTGGGGACGTTGGGGTAAAGACAATGAACTGGGAACCCTGAACCTGATCACCCCGGCCAGGCGCAAACAGGCGGCAGCGCTGGCGAAGGAGGGTTTCACGGTATCGCTGGCGCGCGATGCGAACGTGACTTCGACGGAAAGATGTGGAATGGGTATTCCAGGAATCTGGTCACCAAACAGGGCGGGGCATCGAGGGTTTCGATCCTGACGATGAATAACGGCATCGTGACGCGCGGCGTTCTCTACGACATTGCCAGACTGAAAGGCGTGGATTATTGGGAGCCGGGGACGCGCATCTTCCCGTCGGACCTGGAAGCTTGGGCAGGTAGCCCGGCGGTCCTGGGCGTCCACATCCTGGATCGCGCCGATTTGGAGGCACTCGGCGAAGCCGCGGCGACGCGCAACCGATTTCATTCGCTCGCGCTGGCGCTCGCCATGTTGTACGGGTGCGTCGTGGTGATCAGCCTGCGGTTAATGGGCATCCTGACGAAGGGCTGGACCGTTGCCGGAATAACAAGAGAAGTGACCCTCTTCCTGAATGCAAGCCTCGCGGTAATCCTGACTTCGGGAACCCTGCTCTATCTGTCCGAAGCCATGAAAGCGTTTGACGATGGCGCCTTCTGGATCAAGGACGGGCTTGACCGTGGGACTGATTTCCCCGGTGCTCCGGGCTCGGTATCGGATGTGCGGGCCGCGCTATCGGCTTTGTATAAAGCTTCAGTTCTTGTTTGTCGCGACTCCCCGCCTATTTCGTTAAAGGCGCCAGGACGAAGTCGTACTCCGCCGTTACGAACGGAGGAGCCACCCCGAACTGCCGGGAAGCTTCGTCCGCAGTATTGTGCGCGACGAAGTCCACGATCAGCGAGTTCTTGACGCCGAAGACGGCGTCGTCGTTCAGGTACTGGCTGCCGGCATCGAAGATATGCGTCGTCACCGGCGAATAGCCATCGGCCGAAACCACGAAGTGCACGTGCGCGGGACGCCAGGGAGAACGGTTGGCCGCGCGCAGCATCTGCCCGACCGGGCCGTCGGACTGAATCATGTACGGCACGGGACGGGTGCTCTTCACCAGATACCTTCCCTGCGCGTCCGTCCGGTACTTCCCGCGCATGTTGGTCTTGTCCAGAGTCGTGTCCTGCACGTCGTAGAGCCCGTCGGGAGCGGCCTGCCAGACGTCGAGCAGGGCGTTGGCGATCGGGTGGCCCTGCAAGTCGAGGACGCGACCCGAGATCATGGCGGTGATTCCACCGCGCTCCACGGATCTCATATCGCCGCCGGGCGGCAATTCCGGAGCGCCATGGCGGTGGAATGGGCCGAAGACGGTGGATTCGGTGGCGCCGGCCGGCTTGCGATTGCCGATCAGGTCTGTGACCATCGAAACGCCCAGTACGTCGGAGAGCAGAATGAACTCCTGCCGCTCCGCATCGCACTTCTGGCCGGTTTTGGTGAGGAAGTCGATTCCCCGCCACCACTCCTTCTCGCTCAGCTGGACATCCTTAATGAAAGCATGGACGTGCCGGACCAGGCTCTGCATGATTTCGCGCAGGCGCGGATCCGTAGTGTTCTCAAATCGCCGCAGGACCTCCGCGGTGATGTCGTCTTCGGTTGTCGGGCGGACTTTCTCGATTACTGCTGACAAGGTTGACATGGTCGATCGCTCCTGAACTTCCTCGTTTCAAGACTGAAGCGCGCACTTGCGCGATATGCGGCGGGATGTGCGTGACATGGCGCAGGCAATTGGGTCATATTGCGAAGGCGCTCCTTTAAAGAGATCCGGTTGAACGCTGCCGGCGTCTGACCCTTGGCACTCAGGCTGCCAAACACGGAGCATTTCCCATTATTTTCCGGGAAATTCATATCCGGCAGGCGGCGGACGTTCCCGGGCACTTTTTGGCCTGGCAATTGCCGAAGCTGATTTCCTATGCACAGAACGGATTGCCCATGCAGGAATTGATCGACGCTTTCACGGACATGCGCGAGGAGGACACGGCGCGGATCGCCCGGGAACTTATCGACTCCGGAACGGACCCACTGGAAGTCCTGGAGGGAGCGCGGCAGGCGCTGGAGATCATCGGCAAACGGTTTGAAACGGGCGAGGCTTTCATTCCCGAGCTCCTGATGTCGGGCGAAATGATGAAGGACATCTCGAGTTATGCCAAGCCCAGAATCATTCAGGGCTCCGTCGAGGTGGCGAAGCTGGGCAAGGTTGTAATCGGGACGGTCGCCGGAGACATCCACAATCTGGGCAAAGACATTGCCACCACGATGCTGGACATCAACGGTTTCGATGTGGTGGACCTCGGGGTAGACGTGCCGGTCCGGACTTTCGTGGACAAGATTCGCGAAATCCAGCCGGACGTTGTGGGCATGAGCGGCCTGCTCACGCTGGCCTTTGACGCGATGAAGGAGACCGTGCAGGCCATCGAAGCGGCGGGTCTGCGCGGCAGCGTGAAGATTATGATCGGGGGCGCCACCGTGGATGAAAGCATCCGCGACTATGTGGGCGCCGACGCATACGCGCCCACGGCCATGGCGGGAGTTT
>Ga0181521_10008197_pt1 | contig 10800 bp, 12 predicted proteins | sample PEATcosm2014_Bin_32_FD_119764 | JGI IMG/M metagenome (GOLD analysis project Ga0181521, IMG submission 119764) | Peatland microbial communities from MTU Mesocosm Facility, Houghton, MI, USA - PEATcosm2014_Bin02_60_metaG | ecosystem: Environmental > Terrestrial > Soil > Wetlands > Peat | place... | reverse complement strand
CGCGAAGTCCCGGTAAATCGGGCAGCACAGCCGGGCCAGATCGTTCAGCCGTTCATGGATGCGTTTGGCTTCCCAGCCGTGGGAGACGTGCTGCGCCCGTTGCCAGTCGGCGATGTGCGTGAATGCTAGGCGACGGCCTGGCTATTAACGAGTCTTTGCGATCCAACCTTGTTCGGCTAGAACCCGGCGCGCAAGGGTAATTTGTTTGCGATCAAAAGCCTTCTTGCGATCGTTCCATGCGTGAGTCCGTTGGATCGCCTCCTCGTCGGAGGCCGCGTCCTCGCGAGTGCAGACCCAATGAACTGTCGCGAGCAATTCCATTCCGAAGGGTGTTTCGAACCCATGGATGAGCTGCTTAACTCGATCGAAGCGAGCTTGCGTGTCTGGATGTGCCTCGATGAAATCCGATGCCAGTTCGGTCACACCCGGAAGAAGCTCTATCGGGCGTTCGGGGTCGTCTTCCGCATCACCGTACCCGCTGATGAAGTGCCCTTCGATGACGTTCAATACAGGCCGGAGATTTTTCGCGTATGGCCCATACAGACCTTTCTCGTACTTTAGTCGTAGGTTCTCGCCAGCTTCCTGCATGAAGTACATGAGTTTATGGATCTCCAGGAGCGTTACGAACGGGTCCATCACGGCTGCGAGATACCGGGACATCAGTTCGATCAACACCGCGCGTCCCGGCGTCATATTGGGCACGCGATGTTCCTTGGCCATCTCGGCCGCCTTTGGTGCTCCCGCCGGTTCGAACAAAAGTACGCGTACTTCAGGCAGCGCCTCAAATGCGTGAATGATCCTTGGCCGAACCTCATCCCAGCGAAGACCACCGAGACCACACCCAAGCGGCGGAACCGCAACGGAGCCGATTCCACGCTCGGCGATCTCCCCGACCAGTGCGGGGAGGCCGGCCTCGATATCCTCGATCCGGCTTTTCCCTTTCCAGTGCCGCTTCGTGGGAAAGTTGATGATGTATCGCGGATCGGCGAGGCGTCGTGTCTCGAACACAAGCATTTTCCCCGGCCGAACCTCTTCCCTCTCACACGCAGCCTCGTACACCTTGAAGTTCTCCGGAAATGCTTTTCGGAACTGCAGGGCGATGCCGCGGCCCATAACACCGACACAATTGACGGTGTTCACTAGGGCTTCTGCTTCGGCTTGCAGAATGTCACCGTGTGTAAGCTCAATCATGGCGTTTCCTTAGTAGTACCAGTTCCCGGCAACGAGTACGTCAGGTCGATGTGCCGCTTCGCTCAAAACGCCCGCGACGCGCTCGGCGATCTTCCTGTCTATTACCCCAATTCGTTCGACCAGTTCCCACGGGAAGAACCCCTCGACCAGGAACTCCGCTTGCTTGTGCTCCCTCACCATCAAGTCTTTCCAGTTCGTCGCGGCGATCGCATCCCAGTCCAGCTCGTCCAGTTGCCCGATGTCATTGAAGAATGAAGTATACCGGGTTCCGGCGTTGCCGTTGCTGAACGCCCAACGGCGACCCTCAGACTCCGCCCATTCCACTACTTTTCGTAAATCCGCCTGGAGATGCACAATCGGGCGCTGGCCTCCCGCGTACGTCAAATCCGGGTGGTTACCCTTGTGGAGCAGGAAGAGCATAATCGACCGCGGGCAGAAGTAGAACGGAACGTATTCTCCGACCTTGGTCCCGGGATGGCAGTCCACCTCAAGCTCCTCAAGCCGACGCCGCTTGATCTCGCTCATTCCGACAACCGTGCAATTCACGTCCCGGCGAATGCGCTCCGCATCCGACCACACAACACCATCGACAATCTGCGGCAGATTATCAAGATGTGTAATGTGGTAAATCTTCGGGTCCTTCGGGAGCACGGACCTTTCATTGTAGATGCTCACTCGCCGGGACGTTGTGACGTGGATTGTGACGCAACCGGTCGTGGTTATCGCCCGAACGCTCGTTTTGGCATGATCGCCCGCTGCTGCTCAGGCTTGCGAAGCATTCGCGTCGTTGCCAGCGAAGCCCCTGTCGATCCAAGGGCTTCGCTCACCACAAGGTGCCTCTCAGATGTCGAAGCGAAGCCCATCCGCTGGCTTTGGCCGGGCCGGATCGCGCGCGGGAAGCTCACGATCATTGCAGGCGATCCGGGTTTGGGGAAGAGTCAGATCACGGCCAGCATCGCGTCGGTTGTGACCACAGGGGGACTCTGGCCCGTCGATCGCGATAAATGCGAACGGGGTGACGTGCTCTTTTTGACCGCAGAAGATGATCCGGCGGATACGCTTCGACCGCGGCTGGAGGCAGCCGGAGCCGACCTGACAAGAGTTCGCATCATAGATGGCGTCATACGAGGGTATACAGGCGATGGCAGCCAAAAGAGCGGGACGTTTTCGCTCGGAGACGATCTCCAAGCGCTGGAGGCGAAACTGGCAGAACTGGGGAATGTGGCAGTCGTAGTGATTGATCCAATTTCGGCTTATTTGGGCGACACCGACTCACACAAGAACTCCGATGTTCGGGGGCTGCTGGCACCGCTGAGCGAGCTGGCAGCACGCCATAACGTGGCGATCATCGGCGTATCACACATGAGCAAAGCGACGGGCGCGAAGGCGCTCATGCGTGTGAATGGGTCTCTGGCCTTCGTGGCGGCGGCACGCGCGGCATACGTCGTAGTATCCGACTCGACGGATAAAACGCGACGCCTGTTTCTTCCGATGAAAAACAACGTGGGGCCGGACGCAACTGGATTGGCATTCCGCATCGAGGGTGTCACCGTCGCAAGTTCCGCAGGGCCGCTGGCTACTTCCCGTGTTTCGTGGGAATCGGAACCAGTGTCCCAGACCGCTGATGAGGCCATGCAGGCTGAAAGTGGCTCCTGCAACCCTTCAGCTTTGGACGAGGCGACAGATTGGCTGCGGGAAATCTTGGCTGCTGGACCGGTAGCCGCGGCGGAGTTATTTGGTCAGGCGAAGGCAGACGCCATCGCAGATAAAACCCTCCGGCGGGCGTCAAAGGTGCTGGAGGTACGAAAGATGAAGGTGGGGATGACGGGCGGGTGGTCGTGGTCTCTCCCGCCGAAGGTGGTCAAAACTACCGAAGATGCCCAACAGAATAACTTGGGCACCTTCGATGATGTTGGCCATCTTCGGGAGATGCGCGAGGTGGAGGTGGAGCTGTGACGGTTCACGACGCCATCCACGAAGTCCAAAAGGTGGGGACCATCCGAGCAGAGAACGGAAAGCTGAAACTACGATTTCCGGAGCCGGAACGGGAGCGACTGGAACCGGTAATCGAGACACTCCGCCAAAACCGGGAAACTGCATTACAAACGCTGAGCACGGCAGAATCCGATCCGGTCATAATTCCGCCGGCCGCCAGATGGCCGCAATCGCTTTCAGCGCTGGCGGCGGAGGTTGGGCAACGTTCGGGGGACCCGGAATCCGCGCGGCGCGAAGTGTGGCTGGACTGGTGCCACTGGAAAGCGGCGGCGCTTAACCGGCTCTTCAAGGAGCAAGGTGTTACCGGGCAGCCCGGTCGGATCACGGCGGCAACCGTCGAGGACGGTGAGAAAAAACGAAGTTGAGATAGATGCCTTGCCGGTCCTGAAGAACGCGCGACGCGAACTTTTCTGCCATGGTATTGCTAAGGTCCTAACACAGACACAAGCTGCTAAGAATGCTGGATTTAGCGCAAGAACTGCGGAGTCTGCGGGCAGTCGTTTAGCCAAAAATGTTAAGGTACAGGCCAGAATTGCTGAGCTTCGTGAACTGATTGTCAAGCTCGGCGATGGGGCGGTAACAGAGGCGGAGATCGAGGCGCAGGGCGAGCCAGCATCGTTCATCTCGACGCGCGTCCGGGAGCGTCAGTACCGGCTCACAATCTATCAGGAAACTGTCGACGGGCTCCGCGCGCTGATTGACCAACGCGCCGCTGAGTACAAGGACATTTCGCCGGGCGGAGCGAGCGGGTTGCTGGTGCGAACGGTCCGCATGATCGGCAGAGGCAAGAATGCAACGCGCATCGAGGAATACGGTTCTGAACGCTGGCCTGCAATGTATACCGCTTTCGTGTCCATTTTTCGCTTCCTGAGCCGTTATCTGTAGATGGCCAAATTCCGCGGAAGGCGAAGCAACAAATTTTCGTTCGTGCGTCCCGGATGGCCGTTCAGATTCCCTTGGTTATTGAGAGGGCCATTTCCCGCTCGGGCGAATGAACAAAAATTTGCGTTGGCCCGTCCCGAAGTGCCTTTGGCAGGCCCTTAGTACTTAGAGGGTATTTTTCTGTCCAGCGTACACGAAGCAGAAACCCCGCATGACTGGATCGCCCGCGTGCGCTCCCGCCTCGCGCTGCGCTGTGCGGAAAAACCCGCTACCAAGGCCGGTCAGATCAAGGCGCTCTGGCCGGAAATCGATGCCGCCCTTGAGAGAGGACAAAGCATGAAGAGCATTCGGAAATGGCTGGAAGATGAGGCAGGACTCCGGCTCGGCATTACCAGCCTCACGTCGTACATCAGCCGAATCCGTCGGCGCGAAGCGGCAGCGAAGCTCGGTGCTGAAGCTTCGGTCGGACAATTCGTTCATCCTCGCACCGAACCGACCCCGCCATTGTCGTCGGCACGTGGCTCCCTCTCGATTAGGGCCTCCACTCAAGTAGCACCCGCAAAGCGAGATGACCCGCTGGCGCAGGCAATGAACGTTTTATCGAAGCCCAGGCTGGATATCCGAAAGGTTCACAACGATGGCGATCCAGACGGCAGAAATCTGATTTGACGGACAGGAGATCATACATGGCAAAAAGCACTACAAACGGAAACGGAGCAGCCGTGACGAACGGCTGCGCAATCGCTCCCACAATTCATCTTGTGCTCCAGGGCAAGGGCGGCGTCGGCAAGACTGTCGTCGCCGGATGGCTCGCCGAGTTCCTGATACACCGAGGACAGCCTGTGCACTGCATCGACGGCGATCCAGTCAATCGATCACTCGCCCAATACAAGGCTCTTCCGGTGGATAAGCTCGATCTCGTCAACCAGGACGGCGTAGTCATGCGTTCCCGCTACGACGCGCTGGTTGACCGCTTCGTGAACGAGGAGGCAGTGTTCGTTGTCGACAACGGCGCGACTGCGTTCCTGCCGTTTTGGACCTACGTTGTCGAATCGAATATTCCGGCGGTTCTGCGCGAAGCGGGACGGCGCGTTTATGTGCATATTCCGATCAGCGGCGGAGAAATGTTGAATGACACGCTTCTCGGATTCAAGACGATTGCAGAAACCGCCGCGGAGAAAAGCCTCGTCGTCTGGATCAACGAATATTTCGGCCCAATCGCACGTGACGGCAAAACGTTCGATCAGATGCAGGTGTATCTCGACAACCGCGAGAAGGTTCTGACCTCTGTAGCTATTCCTGAAAGACCGCCTGACACGTTCGGCGAAAACATTCGCCGGATGCGCCAACAGAAGCTGACTTTCGAAGAAGCGATCCGAACGACAACCGCCTTCTACCTCGTGGAAAAGCAGCGACTGTGCATGGTGCGCCGGGACCTCTTCGAACAACTGGAACAGACGCCGTTTGCGTGAAGGGCGCTCGCAAAATGCGCGGAGCGTTAACAGGATCACGAGGTAATCATGCAGAATTTTTTGACAGAAAAGGAAGTCGCCAAACAACTCAACGTAAGCCTCGCGTCTCTCCGACGGTGGCGGCTCGAACAGCGCGGGCCGCGATTCGTCAAGGTAGGTGCGCTTGTTCGATATCGCCCCGAAGACCTGGAGGAATGGATGGGCGCCCTGCCTGCTGGCGGTGGTGTTCTGCACGGGCAAGAGATCCGTCTGAGGCTGGCCTCAGGATAGTCCCATCGCGAAAACTCAAGGTTGCTTCAAATATCCAAAACGTTTAGGATATAAGGTATGAGCAACGAAACAGCGGCATCGAATGCCGCAAGCGTTTTGGGCAAGCGAAGTTACAAGGCAAGGCTGGAGCGTTTCGGTATCGAACGTCTTCAAGAGATCGCCCGCGAAAACGGAAAGCTCGGCGGGCGCCCGAAGGGGCCGAAAAGCAGCAAGAAAACGCAAAGAAGAAAGGAGCCAAATGATTTACAAACGAGATGAGCACTGGCACCTCGATGTAACGATCCAGGGTGTCAGGTATCGTGAGGCGTTAAACACCACGGACAAACGCCAAGCGAAAGAATTGGAGAAGACCCGAATATCCGAAATCAAACAGGGAAAGGGTGCATCGAAGTCGGGCCGCGAGTTCGCGCGGAAACCGTTCGACGAAGCGACCGCGATCTATCTCGAAGAGCGCAAGCCGCATGTTTCGGAACGGACGACACAATTCGAGAAAGAGCGACTCGGGCCACTAATGAAGCACTTCGGGGAGAAACCACTACTTCGATTCAAGGCGGAGGATGTTACGGGCTACCAGGCTGCAAGACTGGCAGATGGCATATCGGGCAGGACCGTGAACATGGAAACTGGGGTCCTGCGGCGGATGCTGAAACGTGCCAAGGTCTGGAACGCCATATCTGAAGACGTAAAAGCGCTCCCGGAACGTCAGGACGTGGTGGGGAAGGTTCTTCCGGCAGATCTCAAGCGCAAACTGTTTGAAGTCGCCGCAAGCAGGCCTGAATGGACGGCGGCACATTGCGCGGCGGTGCTGGCGGTTTCAACCACGTGCCGAGGAGTCGAAATCAAGAACCTTCGCTGGCAGGACGTGGACCTGTTCACCCGCGTGGCAACGATCCGCCGAAGCAAGACGAAAGCCGGGCATCGAACGATTCCATTGAACGGGGACGCGATGGCGGCGCTTTCCAGACTGCTGGAACGCGCGCGGGCTCTCGGTAGCAGCGAACCGGAGCACTTTGTGTTTCCAACGTGCGAACACGTCACTATCGATCCCACCCGACCGCAGAAGAGTTGGCGAACGGCGTGGCGCAAGCTGGTGAAGGAAACGGCGCGGCGGGTGGGACGGGAAGCGGCGCGGGATGCTTTGGGCTCGGGCCGTGGCATTAGGGGCGCGATAGCGGCATGGAAGCGGGCCGAAACACCGTTGCGCGGCTTGCGGTTTCATGATCTCCGGCACCAGGCGATAACGGAGATGTCGGAGGGGGGCGCAACGGACGCCACGATGATGGCTGTCGCCGGTCATATGTCGAAGCGGATGCTGGAACATTACAGCCACGTCCGTATGGCCGCAAAGCGAACAGTGCTGGACAAGTTGGAAAGCGGTCTGATGGGCGGGCTTCCAGTTAAGGCTCGACCCGCAGTTGGGAAGGCGAATTGAGCGGTTACGTCACAATCCACGTCACAAACACTCCCCCCAAAATGCCGGAGAGTCCTCAACTCACCGATTTGAATGGTGGGCGCGCAGGGACTCGAACCCCGGACCTCCTGCGTGTGAAGCCTGCTCCAGGCTTCTTTTGGCTCCATGATTTCCATTGCGTTCTCTGTCTTTTCAACAGGTTGGGGAGTCTGCTTTTCGCTCAATCAGCAAGCTCAACAGCCTCAACAGATGAGGTTTTGATACGGTTCTGATACGGTTTGCCGGTCCCCAGAAGCCACCGGCTTTCTCCAAGACGGCCTGATGTGTCCTGTGTCTTCTAGTGTCCATTAGTAATGGACATGATATATTAATGGACAGATGGCTGTCGACCCGACAAACGCCGAAACCCAGTTCGATCAGATTCGGGCTGTGCCCTTCGTACGGCATCTCCGTCTCGTTCCTGCGAAGTCCGGTGATCGGAACTCCAGCGGCGTTCTCGAAATTACGACTCCGCGCGGCAAACATCGCCTTCCCCTGATCGTGAAGCGATCCTATCTCGACCGCAGCATGGTGAATGCTGTCATTGGCCAGATTCAGGGTGAAAGGAAGGCCGCGCAGGGCGGTGGCCGGACCACCACAAATGGCGAAACAATCTTGCTGGCTCCGTACCTGGCCACGCCAACCGCGAAGAGTTTCATTGACGCGGGCATTTCGTTCGCGGACGAGGTCGGCAATATACATCTGGCCCTGGGCGATGAATACAACTGGACTGTGATCGGCGAGCGAAAGCCGCCGAAACCGCCGGAATCGGAGCGCATGACCCCGGCAGCGATCCAGCTCCTGTTCCAATTTGCCGTTAACCCGGAATCAGCGAACTGGACTGTCCGCGACCTCGCCGCCGCCGTTGGATTCAGCAAGAGCAAGGTCGCCGAACTTCGCCTCCAGTTTGCTCAGGAAGGAATATTCTCGGCGCAGGGATCTGAGAGATCTCCTGACGCCACGCGCGAACTCAGAGACCGTCTCGTCTCAGGCTACAACCAGATTCTGCGGCCAAAGCTGGTGCTTGGCCGGTTCCGGTACCAGGAGCCATCCGTGGAGCAGTTCGTGGCCAGACTGACGCACGACGCGGCAGCGCAGAAGATACCGTACGCGCTGACCGGTGGTCCCGCCGCCGATGCGATGCAACACTTCTATCGCAGTTCCGAGGTTCCCGTTTTCTTGAATGCAGAACACCACCGCGCCCTGCGACTGCTTCCTGATCGGACCGGCCCGGTAGTGCTGCTCAAACCTTTTGGTGACCTGGTCTATTGGCGTGAATTTGAGGGCAAAATGGTCGCCCCTCCGTGGCTGGTCTATGCGGAGTTGTTGAACGGCAGCGATCCGCGAGCGCGGGAGGCGGCGGAGGAACTTCGGCAGGAATTCCTGAAATGAATGACATCCTCACGCCTGACCAAATCGCGGACTTGGCAGGGATCAGCCAAATCTGCGAAGAGCTGGGAGCCGACTTGGTCGTGATCGGCGCCACCTCCCTGTTGATTTTCATGGGCGATCTTGGGCGCTTTACGCGCGATGTCGATCTCACCGTTGCGCTCGACTTCGATGAGTTCGAGCGTTTAACAATGCGGCTGGCTGCCATCGGATGGACACCGGCACCGAAGCTAGAGCACCGCTGGATCGCTCCGCGCCGCACGATCGTAGACCTCTTGCCGGCCGGTGCTGAACTCCGTCGCAGCGGTTTCATCACCTGGCCCGCGAGCCAGTTCAAGATGAGCTTGGCCGGTTTCGACCACGTGTTCGCCAGCGCGGTCGAGGTCAATCGGACGGGCGGATTGACCATCCACGTCGCGCCGCCGATCGTCACGGCCCTTCTGAAGATCATTGCCTGGGTGGATGACCCGTACCGGCGCGCCAAGGATCTGCAGGATATTCGAATCGTTCTGCGCCGCTACGAACAGGAGAGTGATCGCCTGTTCTCCGACGCCGTGTTCGATGCGGAACTCCCGGATTTCGAGTTCGCGAACGCGTTTCTCCTCGGCCTTGATATGCGCGCGTTGGCGACCGGCGATGACGCTCGATTTGTCGATCAATTTCTCGGACGCCTTCTCGCTCAGGATGGGGAGGGGCGCTTCGATGACGAACCCGAATTTGGCATGAAGAGCTTTCGCGGCCAGATCCGTGCTTTCGGGAAAGGCTTTACGGGACAATAGCCACCAAGACCCTTCAGGTACTAAATCGGCCCGCGAAGCTATTCTTGCGCACGGAGAGCGCCTGATAGGAGGAAACGGTTGTGCAACAGCTTGTTGCACAACTCGTGGGGTCATCACGTCTGGCGCCATCACCGACTTGGTCAAGGTTTCATGAAGTCGTCGAACGGAGAACAATAGCTGCTTCTATTGCTTCTATTCAGAAAGCGGCGATCAAGGTTCCGTCTTCATCGGTTAGATGGTCTAAAGGACCGGCACCAGCACGGGTCCGTGGCCGAAGTCATTGACTTCCGGGCGTAGCGTTCGGTCTTGGGTCAGTTCAACGGCCAGAGATGGTTCACGATGCGAACAACGTTTTCAGGTGCTTTTCATCGACGCACGTCAACCTTTGCGCCAACCAATGATCGAAAAACTCCTGAGTATGCGGCTGCGGGGTAATGGCGGACGCTTTGAAGGCACAGGAACAAGACCCCGGTGCGCGGGAATTAAGCGACGGGCGCTTTGAACCCGTGGCACCCGCAATCTCCTTTCACTCAAGCCGCCCAGGATTCCTTGAGCTCTGACCTTGAGATGTTATGGCGATTCCAGACTGGCCGGAAAACCAGGAAGAAGTCATAGGAAACAGTAGCAAGCGTTTCCGGGGGTGAAGTTCGGCTATCTTCGGCTATCTTCCAGAGTTGCAGCCCTGAAAATCGGGGCGCAGATTTGCCCCTGGTTCTGCGAACCTAAACGATGCGGATCGGATTACTTGGTTTTCGCCCACCATCACGGAAGCCCTATTCGGGATAAAAAGCGCCGGATCTGGCTGCCCAAAGAACTCATTGTGGAGCGCGTCCGCGGCGGCGTTAAGCGCGTCCGAGGCAACGACAAACGCGAATCGCGAATCCGAACACCAAGCCAGGATCGCCCCTCCTAACGTCTTGCGTAGCTGTTGCGAAGCACGTGCCAGGTTTGAAGGATTCCGTGACGCGTTATGCCCGACCATGGTAACCAGCGCGCGGCCTTCCTGCACTTCGACTTCCGCGAGGGCGTCCAGGCAGTTCCGGAACTCCGGCGTTAGAGAGGCTTCCTCAACCACGAGGGAAATCTCCTTGCTCGTCGTGGCAATGAGATCGAATTGGCCCCCGGCTTTCTGAAACGCGTCCCAGATCTCACTGCCGAAGTCGCCAGTCACGGGAGTGTTTCGGGGAATCACCTGAAGCAAGGCAATGCCGCTCCGGCATGCAATCGACATGACGGCTCCGTCGCAGGGATTCTCCCGTACGATTCTGGTTCCGGCAGCGCCCGGGTTCCGGGAGTTGCGAATCACAATGGGGATTCCCTGGCGGATTGCGGGGAGTACTGTCGCGGGATGAATGACCTTTGCTCCCCCTTT
>Ga0181521_10008194_pt1 | contig 10801 bp, 9 predicted proteins | sample PEATcosm2014_Bin_32_FD_119764 | JGI IMG/M metagenome (GOLD analysis project Ga0181521, IMG submission 119764) | Peatland microbial communities from MTU Mesocosm Facility, Houghton, MI, USA - PEATcosm2014_Bin02_60_metaG | ecosystem: Environmental > Terrestrial > Soil > Wetlands > Peat | place... | reverse complement strand
TCAGATTACAACACTTTGAATGGGGGTTCGAGGCCGAGCTTTGCCACGTAGTGGGTCGGTTTGAAATCTAGCTAAAGTCCTAGCGTTTGTACTGGAGAATTAACGACTTCAAAGTTCTTTGCAGGAAAGAACACGCGCTCAACGACCCGCCACAAGACTAATACAGGAAGCACATAGAACGACACCACAAATATTATGAATGATGGCTCCCAGCCCCGTTTCCATGCAATCACCGCACCGATAACGTAGCAGACGATCGCCCGAGACCAGAGATATCTCCGGCTGTAACTTTCCTGTAAAGTCTTTCCGCATCGCGGGCAATCAAACCGGATACGCCCCTCTGGCTGCAAATCAGCATTGCAAGCTGGGCAACATGGCGTAACTGAGTTGCGGAATTCCATGTGTTTTAGGCACGCTTCTTGTTTCTCTGAGAGCCTTCAGAATAATCCTCTCATCGATCCGTATGCCAGCGGCTTCAGCGTCGGGGCGGTCTTCTGTTGTAAAATTTGTACCTTTCTTTCGCCCGGTGCATCTTTTCCTGAGTCGGCTTAGTGGTTCACACCGGAAGCAGTCGGTCCAAAGATTTCTGCATCTAAGAGGACTTATGTCGCCACCGGTCGCACCTGGCAGCGTCGAAGGCAGTGCTTCCCGGAATTGCCAGGGAGACGTGTCTGTGCTCCAGAAATATCTGAAGGTGCGGGACACGTCGCTCGAAATCTGCGCTCCGCTCGGCGTCGAGGACCACAATCTTCAGCCCAATCCGGATGCGAGTCCGGCGAAGTGGCATCTGGCGCACACCACGTGGTTCTTCGAGACCTTCGTGCTGTCGCAATACATGGATGAGTTTCGACTGTTCCATCCCGCCTTCCGCAATCTCTTCAACTCCTACTACAATGCGGTCGGCGATCGTCCGCTGCGGGCGTTGCGGCACATTTTGTCGCGGCCCAGCCTGGATGAAGTTCATGCCTATCGCAGTTATGTGGACGAAGCCATGGTCCGCCTGCTGACGCTTGAGCTGCCTTCGGCCGCGCTTGACCTGATCGCGCTCGGCGTCAACCACGAGCAGCAGCACCAGGAGTTGATCGTTACCGACGTGAAGAACGGGCTGTGGGCCAATCCTCTTCGGCCAGCGTATCGCGCCAAGGGAGATCACATAGCAGCGAAAGCGGCGCCATCGCTGACCTGGCAGAGTTTTCCTGAAGGCGTGTATTCCGCCGGCTTTGAAGGCAGTGGTTTCGCCTTCGACAATGAAGGTCCGCGCCACAATGTTTATCTCGAAGCCTTTCGCCTGGCGTCACGCCTGGTAACGAACGGCGAATATCTGGAATTCATGCGCGACGGCGGCTACAGCAACCCGCTGCTGTGGCTCTCGGATGGATGGGACTGTGTCCGCAATAATCAGTGGACCGCGCCGCTCTATTGGGAGCAACGCGACGGCGAATGGTGGAACTACACCATCGAGGGCTTGCAGCCTTTGCAGTTGAACGAGCCGGTGTGCCACGTCAGCTACTACGAGGCCGATGCTTTCGCCCGCTGGTCTGGTGCGCGGCTGCCCAGCGAGTTCGAATGGGAAGTTGCCGCCCAATCCTGCCCGATCGCCGGAAATTTTCTGGAGTCGGGCGCTCTGCATCCGCAACCTGCAACTGCGACGGAACCGCTCGCGCAAATGTTCGGCGATGTGTGGGAGTGGACGGCCACTCCTTACGTTGCCTATCCGGGCTTTCAGCCGGCGGCTGGAGCGGTCGGCGAGTACAACAGCAAATTCATGTGCAACCAGATGGTGCTGCGCGGCGGTTCGTGCGCCACGCCGCAGTCGCACATGCGGGCCACCTATCGCAATTTCTTTCCGCCCCATGCGCGCTGGCAGTTCATGGGGCTACGGTTGGCCAATGGCAACTAGCAAGCTACAGTTCCTGACGGACGACGCGATTGCCCTCGATGTGCGCCAGGGCCTTACCGCTTCGCCAAAGTATCTTCCCTGCAAACTCTTTTACGATGAGATTGGCTCGCAACTGTTCGAGCAGATCACCGAGCTGCCGGAATATTACCTCACCCGCACCGAGCGCTCCATCTTGGAGCAGCATGCCGGCGAAATTCTGGCCCAGGCTGGGCCGTCGCTTACCTTGGTGGAATTGGGCGCGGGCACGGCGGCCAAGACTTGCATTCTGATTGAAGAGCTGTTGCTGCGGCAGAGCCGGGCGCTGTTTTATCCCATCGATGTTTCGCCTTCGGCGCTGGAGCAGGCGGTGCGGCATCTCGGCCGCCAATTCCCCTGCTTGCGCGTGAATCCCATTGTCGGCGACTACACCGGTGGCATTCCCGCGCTCAGTCGCATCACGGGCCGCAAGCTGGTGCTGTACATCGGCTCCAGCATTGGCAATTTCGAGCCGCCGCATGCGATTCGTCTCCTGCGCCGCATTCGGCAAACCCTGCGCTCCGGCGACGCTCTCCTTCTGGGCGCCGACTTCGCCAAGAGTCCGAAAATCCTATTGCCCGCCTACGACGATGCTCAGGGCGTAACCGCTGCCTTCAACCAGAACGTTCTGGCGCGCCTGAACCGCGAACTGGAAGCCGACTTTGTGGTCGATGCCTTCCGGCACGTTGCGCTGTGGAACCGGCGCTGCTCGCGAATGGAAATCTATCTGGAGAGCACGACCGCGCAGACGGCATTCCTGCCCACCCTCGATCTCGACATTTCCTTCCAGCCCGGCGAGCGCATCCACACCGAAAACAGCTACAAGTACACCGATGCCATGATCGAATCGATCCTGAGCGAGAGCGGCTTCACGCTGGAGCAATCCTGGTGCGACCGCAAGAAGTGGTTTGGGCTGCACCTCGCGCGGGTGTAGCGAAGGCTTTCGTAATCTCTCGCGCTTTCTTCTGGAATGAATCTCATTGTTCTGCGATGGGCGTTTATGTTCGGGAGCGAAGTGGTGTAGAGTGTTGTCACCCAGGAAAAGAATCCAGCAAGCAGTCTGAGCATGGCCACCGAATCCCGGAATAGTCAGCCAATCCCTGCCCGTCCAGCCGTCCGTTCCGCGCCTGACGAAGCCGCGCCGGCCATGGCAAATCAGCTCCGCCGCTCGTTTCTCGTGAGGGATGGGGTGGCGCTGATCATATCCAACGTGATTGGGGTTGGCATCTTCACCACTCCGGCGCTCATCGCCAGGCTGGTGCCCGAACCCGGCGCGATGCTGGGGCTGTGGATTGCCGGAGGCGCTCTCGCTTTGGCCGGGGCGATGTCGTACGCGCAGCTAGGACGGATGTGGCCGTGGGCTGGCGGCGAATACATCTATCTCTCCAAGGGGTATGGCCGGATCGCCGGTTTTCTGTCGGGCTGGACGTCTCTGATCGCAGGTTTCTCCGGCGCTATCGCCGCCTGTGCGGTGGGACTGGTCATATATCTTGGGCAGTATTTTCCCGCCCTGGCCTCGGACCACGCTTTTTTCTCCATCAACTTTTATGTGGGCGCGTTCAGCTTCTCGCCTCGCTCGCTGACGGCGGCTTCCGTCATCATCGTCTTTGCCGTGTTACATGCCTGCAATCTGGGCGCGGGCAAGATCACGCAAAACGCGCTTGCCTTGCTCATCCTCGGCATTGTCGTCGTCTTTTGCGTGGCCGGCTTCGCCGCGGGGACGGGTTCCTGGTCGCACTTCCGCGCCGCTAACGTGCCGTTCCGGCCCACGAACTGGCTGCTGGCTTTCATCCCCATCATGTTCACCTACAGCGGATGGAATGCGGCGGCCTATATTTCCGAGGAGATGCACGATACGCGGCGCACTATCGGTCCCGCTCTCTTGATTGGGACCGGCATCATCATTGCGCTGTACGTTGCGCTCAATGCGCTCTACCTGTATGCGATCCCTCCTGCCCAAATGCAAAACGCGATCAACGTTGGCGACGTTGCCGCCCATGCCTTGTTCGGAGTGGGGCGAAACTTCGTGACGCCGGCTCTAATCGTCGCGCTCATGGGAGCAATCAGCGCCATGACCATCGCCGGTCCGCGAGTTTACTTCGCCATGTCGCGGGATGGCGCGTTCCTGCCAAGCTTCGCCCGCGTCAGCCCGCGACTTGGAACGCCGGCGCTGGCCATTGCCCTGCAAGCCTTGTGGTGCGTGCTTCTGGTGACCGCGGGCAGCTTCGAGCAAATCCTGAATTACACCGGATTCACCATCCTGCTATCTTCGGGCGCGGCGGTTGCGGGACTCTTCGTCGTCCGGCGGCGGGAGTTGCGGGCGAATCCCAGGCTTTGGCTGAAGATGCTGGCCCCGGCGGTGTTCGTTGCCGCCTGTGCGGCGATTGTAGTGAACACCGTTTGGGGAGATCCCCGAACCGCACTGCGGGGGACAGTGCTGATCGCGGCTGGACTGCCGGTATTCTATTGGTCGAGACGGAGAAAGCCAGTCACTGCGGCTCCGGCGCTCACCGTCGGCAACGAGGAACCTCTTTTGCACCGGAGCATGCCCGAGTAATCGGGAAGAACATCAAATATGGATAGCAAACATAGTAAGACCCTGGGATTTCTTTTCATCTGCATTTTCGCTTCTTGCGCCGCAGTCGCGCAGACTCCGCAATACGTTCCCTTTGCGTCAGCTCAGCCCATCTTGGACACCTATAGCAAGTCGCTGCCGTCCGAGCTGAAGCCCTCCGGAAAGCCCACTGCTGCCGCGTGGGACAAGTGGGTCCGCGATCAGGACAAGGAAATCCGTATCCGGCTGGAACGCGGCGAGGAAGACACTCTGACCAACTTACTGCGCTGGGGCGTTACCTATACCAGGGAAGAGAGGATTTCCTACCAGTACCTGGAGCGTTATGGAAAGGACGGCCACGTCAATTCTCTCGCCGGCAAACGGGCCGATGATTTGATCCGCGCTTTGTCTTCACCCCTCCCCAGCGAAGGCATGACCGAAATGCGCACCTTTCTGGAGAAGCAAGGCTTCAACCTCAAGACTCCCGCGGGCCAGAAAAAAGTTAAGGCCTATCTGCTTGCCAACCTTGCTCGCATGCGTGACGAAGTGGTCCGTGCGGAAGCCGAGTTGTATCGCAAACAAGGGGCTGACCCTACCCAGCAGTTCAAAGACCGCGGGATTTCGACGGACAGCAATCTTCATCCCGATTACATGATTGAACTGCACTTGCGGCACATGATGGAGCAGGGGATGCTGAAGCGCGGCAGCGTGCATCGCGTGGCCATTGTTGGCCCCGGCCTGGACTTCGTCAACAAGAACTCCGGCTCGGACTTTTATCCGCCCCAGACCACGCAACCTTTTGCCGTTATCGATTCGATGGCCCGTCTGGGCCTTGCCGATCCAGCCACAGTTGAAGTTGAAACCTTCGACATCAGTTCCCGGGTCAACAAGCATCTGGCACGGGCCCGTGCGGATGCTGCGGCCGGCAAGCCTTACGCCATCCAGTTGCTCGCCGATCCGTCCGACCAGTGGAGTAAAGACTACGCCACCAGCTTTCTGGAGTACTGGCAAAAGCTGGGAGAGCAGATCGGCAAACCGGCGACCCGCATTCCCGTGCCTGATGCCGCAGCCGGCATCTGGAACCGCGCGGTCAGCGTGCGGCCGCAAGTGGTGCTCAGGGTCTTCCCAGTCGACATGAACGTCGTCTTCCAGACCATTCCGACGCCGCCGGACAAGCAGTTCGATCTGGTCATCGGGACCAACATTTTCGTTTATTACGCCGGCCTGGAACAGTCGCTGGCCCGCGCCAATCTGGGGACAATGATCAAGCCCGGCGGCTTCCTCATCAGCAATGAGGTTCTGGCGGGCAATGCCCCATCCAGGCTGGCGGATTCACTGCAAACCAAGGTAGTGGTCTCACCATCGGATACGGAGTACATGTACACCTACGCGCGGCAGAAGTGAATGCGACGCGGTGGGTGACCCGACAGTTGGAGCCGATCAAAGCCAAACTGACCCGGCTGAGGTCAGAGCAGCTTGCGGCGCAGCACTGCCAGCAGGCCAAGGAATCCTGAGCCAAACAACACAATGCTTCCTGGCTCCGGAACAGAACCGAAACCTGTGCTGCTGGTCGAGGTGGTGCTGGTCGAGGTCGTGCTGGTGCTGCTGGTACTCGTGATGCCGGTGCCGCCGAGCACGGTGAACGCTTCCGAAGGAATCGTGCCCACTTCGCTCTCCGAAGCCGAAGACGGACCGCTGTTCTCGTCCCAGTAAACCGGCTCGCCGTCTGCGGTGACGGCATTCTGGAGGTTCAGCCAGTAGGTGCCGCTGTTAAGAGTCTGACTGAAGAAGCTGCTGGTGCTCTCCGTGCAGACATCGTAGTCCCACTGGTTGAAAGAGCAGCCGCTCTGGGTGAAGTTCACAGTCTGATCAAAGAAGCTGGTGCCGCCGTTTTCGCCCGAGGTAATGGACAGTTCAGCCGTCTCCAGTTGGTCGCCCTCGATCAGCCACATGGCAAAGCTGGCGCCGGTGACGGTGGTGCCGTTAGCGGGGACGTTGAAGGTGTCGCTCACAACAAAACCGAAGTTGATTACCCACGCGTCGGTGGTGCCATTGGAGTCCCACAGTTTGCGTCACACAAATGTGTGACGCACGAACATTGGTTTTCATTGAACCTCACACACGCTGGTGATAACGTTAATGGGTTCGGGATGCGGCAGCAGGCGTTTCTGATCCGGACGCGGCCCGCCGCGGCGGGTGGCCCAGGATGGTTCACCAGTCGCTGTCATCATAATGCTTCAGTTTGCCGGCCTACCGCCGGTTCTGCGCATGCTTGCTCTTCCCGACGCGAGGCTGTCTACAGCCTGGGCTCCTTTTCTACTCATATTTTTCGAGGTGCGGCGTGGCGTCTTCTTACAACGGAATTCCTTTGCCCTCCAGCGGGACCAAGATCACTTACGACGGGAAGTTTGTCATTCCCGACAACCCCATCATCCCTTTCATCGAAGGCGACGGCACCGGGCGCGATATCTGGAAAGCCTCGGTGCGCGTGTTCGATGCCGCAGTCGATATCGCCTACAACGGCAAGCGCCGCGTCTCCTGGTATGAAGTTTTCGCCGGCGAGAAGGCGATGGACCGCTTCAAGAGCTGGCTGCCCGACGACACAGTCGCAGCCTTCCGCGACTTGCGCATCGGCATCAAGGGTCCGCTGACCACGCCGGTCGGCGGCGGCATCCGTTCGCTGAACGTTGCGCTGCGGCAGATCCTCGATCTCTACGCCTGCGTGCGTCCGGTGAAGTATTACAAGGGCATTCCGTCGCCGGTGAAGAACCCGCACCGCATGAACATGGTGATCTACCGCGAGAACACGGAAGACGTTTACGCCGGCATCGAGTGGAAACAAGGCACGGCGCAGGCGAAGGAACTGATCGACTTCATCAACACCAAGATGCTGGCGGGAACGAACAAGCATGTGCGCGAGGATTCGGGCATCGGCATCAAGCCTATTTCGGTTTTCGGAACGAAGCGGCTGGTGCGCATGGCCATTAAGTACGCGCTGAGTAACAATCGCAAGTCAGTGACGATCGTGCACAAGGGCAACATCCAGAAGTTCACCGAAGGCGCATTCCGTGAGTGGGGCTATGAGCTGGCGACACAGGAGTTCCGCGGGCAGGTCATTACCGAACGCGAGAGCTGGATTGTCGACAATCTCGACAAGAATCCGGGGCTGTCGATTGAAGACAACGCCAAGATGGTGGAACCGGGCCTGGAGTTTGCGTCGCCGGATTTCCGCGACGCGCTGTATAAGGAAGTGCGCGGGGTGATCGACAGCATCTATGCCACGCATGGGCACGGCGCGTGGAAGTCGAAGCTGATGGTGAACGACCGCATCGCCGACAGCATCTTCCAGCAGATCGTGACGCGTCCCGACGAGTATGCGGTGCTGGCCACGCCGAACCTGAATGGCGACTACATCTCCGATGCAGCAGCGGCGCAGGTGGGCGGGCTGGGCATCGCGCCGGGAGCCAACATCGGCGATCAGCACGCGATCTTCGAAGCCACCCACGGGACGGCCCCGAAGTATGCCGACAAGGACGTGATCAATCCCGGCTCGGTCATGTTGTCGGGCGTGATGATGTTCGAATTCATGGGATGGCATGAGGCCGCACGGCTCATCGAGGACTCGCTGGAGCACACCATCCAGCAAAAGACGGTGACCTACGACTTCGAGCGAATGCTGGAGGGCGCGACCAAGGTGAAGACCAGCGAGTTCGCCTCGCACATGATCCAGAATATGGCGCCGGTGGCCGCGTTGGCGACGAAGTAAGCTGTCAGCTATCAGCTTTCAGCCGTCAGCTAAACATCATCAGATTCTTCCAAAACATGCCGGGTCGCTAGCAATATGCGACCGGCGCACTGAGTAAAGTTTTTACCAAAAGCTGACGGCTGATAGCTGACAGCTACTACTGTGAGGACTCATGCGTAAGAAAGTAACAGTGGTTGGTTCCGGAAATGTGGGCGCGACCGCGGCCCACTGGCTGGCGTCGAAGGAGCTGGGCGACGTCGTATTGATCGACATCATCGAGGGTGTCCCACAAGGTAAGGGTCTCGACCTGCTGCAAGCGATGCCGATCGAGAAACGCGACTCCTACGTTGTGGGAACGAACGATTACGCTGAAACCGCGAACTCTGACATTGTGGTAATCACGGCGGGCATTCCGCGCAAGCCGGGGATGAGCCGCGACGACCTGCTCAACACGAACTTCAAGATCATGAGCGATGTGGTGGGCAAGGTGGTGCAGTATTCGCCCGACTGCATTCTGGTCATCGTTTCCAATCCGCTGGACGCCATGGCGCAGGCGGCTTATAAGCAGAGCGGGTTCTCGCGCAACCGGGTGATCGGCATGGCCGGCATTCTGGACTCCGCGCGCTTCCGTGCCTTTATCGCGCGCGAACTGGATGTCTCGGTGGAAAACGTTACTGCCTTCGTGCTGGGCGGACACGGCGATACCATGGTCCCGCTGCCGCGCTACTCGACGGTCGCGGGCATTCCCATCACCGAGTTGATGGACCAGGCCACAATCGAGCGGCTGGTAAAGCGCACGCGCGACGGCGGCGCCGAGATCGTCAAGTACCTGAAGACCGGCAGCGCCTACTACGCGCCGTCGGCTGCGGTGGCCGAGATGGTGGAAGCGATTCTCAAGGACAAGAAGAAGATTGTGCCCTGCGCGGCGTACCTGGAAGGCGAGTACGGCATCCACGGGTTGTTTATTGGCGTGCCTTGCAAGCTGGGCTCCAATGGCATTGAGAAGATCATCGAGATCAAACTCACGCCGGAAGAGCAGGCGGCGTTGCAGAAGAGTGCCGACTCAGTGAAGGAATTGGTCGGCGTGATCGGGGTGTAGCCGTTCCGGGCTTTCCCGAGAATAGGGATCTCGCCGTGGGCATATGTAGATACTGTGGTCAACGGGCGGGCTGGTTCAGCGATGTTCACGATGCTTGTGCGGCCTCCTGCAAGCAAGGTTGTGAACAAGTCGTCGCGGCGGTGTCTTCGGCCGTCAAAGACAGATTGAAGATTCCGACGGAACACCCGGATACGCCAGACTGGTACTCGGATTTCGCCTTGAAGATGTGGGCGGAGTTGAAACAAACCGTGGACAATCTCACGGCTGAACACAAAATCCCTTCTGACGATGCCCACAGAGCCCTTATGCGAGGCTGGAGCATAAGTGCCCAGGAGCTTGCATTCGCCGAGCCCTTGAATCCGGATACTTGGTCGGTCATGAGCAGGCTGTATGGTCTGATGGGATTCACTGATGGAGAAATGCGCAAAACCGAGGGATTCTTGGCAGCGAGCTTCAGCATGCTGCTCTGGTCCGTAATGGTGCATGGTGACCCTACGCCCTTTGCTTCTGTTCAACCGCACCCGTTTAACCTTCACGGCGGCGAAATTCCGCTGATGTTCTTTGGAAGCGTTGTCTACTCGAAAGAAACAGTCAGCCGGTCGTATCAAGGGGGATACGGCGGAATGAGCGTTCGTCTTGCGCGGGGGATGTATTACCATTTCGGGGGCTTCAGGGGGCAGAGGATCGATGCTTCAACGCTAAAAGAAATTGACTATGGCGGCCTATTGATCACAACTCAAAATCTCTACTTCGGAGGAGACCACACAAATTTCCGGATTCCTTACGATCACGTCGTGAGCTTCCGGGCCCACTCGGACGGAATTGGTATCTTCAGGGATAGTGCGAGTGCGAAGGCCGAGGTTTTCACGGTGCTCGAGGCCGACCCGGGTGGCGGGAACCCCGTGAGTGCGCGCCCAGTGTTCGGTTGGTTCTTGTACAACATTGCTCATTTTCTTGCGCAGCCTGAAGCGAGAACGCTTTACGCAAAGGCGAAGGCCTAGGCGAATCCCCGCTTTTTGCGGCCAGCGCGCTGCTCTCCGCGATGTTCGTGGACAGCACGCACCACGCCTTCCTCATTGTTCACACCCGCTGCGGCGGCGCTGGAGCGGCCATACACGTTCAGTTCCTCCCACCATCGCTGCCTTTCGTATTGGCGGAGTGCTTCACGGACAAGCTCACTCATGGTCCGGTTTTCTTTCTTTGCCAATGCTTCGGCGCGAGAGAGCATCTCCGGAGGGATGGTGATGGATAGAGTCTTAGTATTTCGCATCGCGGCACGATTTTACAGTGCTTAGCACGAGTAAGCAAGGCTTGCCGGAAGCTGGATTTGGCAGTTCGCCATGGGTTAGCGTTGGCGCCGTGCGTCCAGGGCGAGCGATCCGGCAGCCGATGGCGGCAACCCCTATAGCAGCGTCGTCCTCGACAGCGCCGGCAACATCTACGGCACTGCCTACCACGGCGGGGCATACAACAACGGCGGAGTTGCGT
>Ga0181521_10008190_pt1 | contig 10805 bp, 9 predicted proteins | sample PEATcosm2014_Bin_32_FD_119764 | JGI IMG/M metagenome (GOLD analysis project Ga0181521, IMG submission 119764) | Peatland microbial communities from MTU Mesocosm Facility, Houghton, MI, USA - PEATcosm2014_Bin02_60_metaG | ecosystem: Environmental > Terrestrial > Soil > Wetlands > Peat | place... | reverse complement strand
GCGTCGAGGTGTGCTGGCGCGGCGCGGTGATGCCACCTTCGGGGAGATCATTCCCGGTGAGACTCCAGCCATCGAGCCGGGCTACGTGGTGGCAAGAGGTCCAATCGCAACAGTTGAGATCGGCGTCGAAGTCAAGATTCTCGCCAAGGCGATGATCAAACAAATAGACCGGGTGATGACCAGCCTCCGCGACCAGGTCGCACAGTTCCGGCTCGGTGGCGGCAATCCGATCTGTGTTGCGGTGGTGGGCATCAACCACGCTGAAAGCGTCATCGGATATGAGGGCGACCGGCCGTTTCCCACGACAGGGCGAGGCGGGTTCCTGCACCCGATCCAAGAGGCAGCGGAAGCGGAGCGCCGATTGCGGGAACAAGCCCTGCCTGCATTCGACGAATTCCTGATTCTTCGGTATCGAGCCACGAACGCCGCACCGTTTCCGTTTGAGTGGGTGGACTGCAGCTCAACCCGGCTCGACTATGCGGCGGTCCTGTCGCGCATCAGTAGCCGATACCAGCAGCGATTCTGATCGGCGGGAGATCACAGGTCCGCTGGGCTTCAGGCTTTGCCGCGAGCGGGGTGCGCCAAGCGCGCGCGCCCCGCTCCGAGTAAGGTGCCTCCCCAGCCACCGGCAAAGCCAGGCTTCAGGCAAGCAGCGCACGCCGAACCGCGTCCGGTTCGCGTGCGATTACCGTCAGGAAGGCCCGAGCGGGGCCGCAGGGGACTCGCCGCCCATGCTCCCAGTGCTCCAAGGTTCGTTTGCTCAAACCGAATAACTTGGCAAACTCGCCCTGAGAAAGGGAGATCTTCTCCCTGATCGCCTTGACATCGATGTCATCCGGGACGTGTACCTCACAGCCGTGGTCTTCCTCGCCCTTGGCGAAAGCGAGCGCTTGTCTGGCGCTCTCGATCATCCGTTGGCCCGCGGTGGGTTTCCTCTTCTTCATCTCGACTCCCTTGCCGTCCTGTAGGCCCTGACCACACCCCCCAGGACGGTCTTCAGCACGCTGCGTTCTTTTGGCGTCAGGTCGGTTTTCTCGTTCTTGGCGAAGATGTTGAGCAAGAAAACCGGAACATCCGTTCCAGTGAAGAATGTTATGACCCGGTAACCGCCACTCTTTCCCTTGCCTTTGCCGGCGAACCGAACCTTACGTGCCCCGCCCGTTCCTTCGATCACGTCGCCGGCCGCTGGGTTGGCCGCAATCCACGTCACGATGGCGAACCGCTCCGCGTCGGACAGTCCCAACGACCGTGCATCGCTGAGAAATGCTCGCGTCTCCACAACGGTGTGCACACCTCAGTATACTCCAGTGGAGTATACTGCAATCAATTCGACGGTGCCGTCAGTAGTGAGCAGCGTGCAGCCTGTGATAGGGATCGCCGCCGGGCAATGATTCGGCCGTCCTGGCGGCGACGGCAGAGGAACGCGCCGCCCGCGCGACGAAGGCTTCCACCGCCACCGTTGCCGCACGCAAGGCAAAGCGCACAAAATAGACTCAGGGCCTGTAAGGCACCTCTGACAGGCTTACTTCGATTGTCTGCGGATAGCCGAATTTCCGTAGGGCCTGCCTGACCGAACGATCAGCGCCGTTAGCCGCCGTGCCCGGCCCGACAATGACGCTGAGAAGCGGCAAACGCTCATGCCCGGCGGATATAACGTGTGGGATGATCCTACCACGGACAGCCTGGAAGTCCAGATCCGAACTCAGTCCCTTTATCGAATCGAGGCGCACTAAACGCCATTCGTCCTCTTCTTCATACGCATGGTTCTTGAACGAGACGACGAACTCCAATAGCTCCGACTCCAGCCACTCGTAATACGGAAGGAGATAACCAACATCAGATGGATCTATGCCGGACCAGTCGTTAATAATCTCGTTGAAAAACTCTGCAAGGCGCTGCTCCTGGGATTTCCGGTCATAATCGACCTTCAAGAGCACGAACTCGTAGCCATTCTGGGCAAGTCCTTCCGGGTCAAAGCCAAGACAGAAGCGTGTTCCGGATCGGCCGTAGGCCCGCCATTGGCTCAACGAGTCCTTTCGTGCAGAGAAGCAGCTCAGGTATGTGGAGTACACGTCTGACATATCCCGGCAAAACAGGCCAACAAAACCTCCGATGAGGCGGTCAAGTGCGTTCGGAACTGCGGCGTGCTGTTTGGATGCCGCCCATTGCTCTTTGATGAGATTACGGCCATGCACCGTCTCTGAAGGGTCGTTGAGATATGCTGCGTCTGTCGCCCATATTCTGCCGGTTGAAATTATCCCTAAAGCACCCTCCGCGCCTGTGTAGTGATAAAGCACAGGCGGCTTCGTTGTCAATCGCCGGGCGATCTTTCCGCGCGCAGCGATTCCCACCATCAGTTCGTCGAGCGTCTTGGGCTGCCCTGGCATGGTGTTACGTGCCTCCGAAGTACGATTATCGCGCTTCTGTCATTCAGCGGACCCGTTGCATGGCAAGCCCGCCGGCCTGTCTGCTCCTGAAACCCTTACGCCCGATCTCATTCGCTCTTCACCACCCGCCACCAGCAGAGCCGCTGTTGTGCGGAAGGTTCCTCGGGGTTGCTATCGTCGGCCATCGCGCCCTCGGCGATTCCCTGACGGAGTAGCCGCCCCTGGGTAGGGTGCCCAGCCTTCGCACCGGTTCATGACGCCCGAGCTAGGCGGCCAATCCCGGTTTAACGGCTATGTGCGGAAATGTTTCGTCGCCGCGATTCTAAGGTAGTCCGAATTGGGCCTTGTGAACCAGCTTGCCATTCTGAAAAATCGCGTTCATGTTCGAGCCGTTCGAGTTCTTCCAAGAATACATCACAGTCGTATAGCTCGTTATGTCAGACCGGCTGAGTTCTTCCCCCGGCTCGCCGTGATCGCGCGCACTTGAGCATCGCGCTACAATACCGCTCGTGAAACCGGCAGAACCAGATCCCGTGTTAGCTATCGCGACCGCACCAGCCCCCGAAGCAGACCGTATGCTGCTAGACCTAATCGAGCGGTTCAAGTTCCGAGGCAAGCTCCCCAGAGGCAAACCGCCGGGGGCGTTCGCCGCAGAAGTCCACGAGTATCTCGAAGCCGCTGGCGTGTCCAAGCTACGAATCAGCGAGATCATCGAAAGCGCCGCAGGACGCGGCGTTATTGGAAGGGAGTGGGTGTCCCTCAAGAACGGCCCGAGCGGATGCCTCTACTCCAATGGCGAAGAAATGCGCGCGCTGTACCGCAAGAAGAGTTCCAAGATCAAACCGGGGGCGACTTCGGTACCCCCTACGCCGCTGGAAGTCTACCCGTGCGAGCCAGATCTGAGCATTCCCAATACGCAATTTTGGAGAACAGGCCGTCGTCGGTAGCGGTTAGAAAAGCTGTCCCACCACTGAGCGAACATTGCCGTTGTCTGCGTTGTGCCCGATATTGTGCCTATGCTGCGCACACAAGGCTTGTTCACGATTGCGACTCTCGCGGTTCCAGGGTCTGCTCAGCGCCCGATGGACGGCTGATTCGTTGCGCTGCTGCAAGCCGCGTGACTCCTGCGCGACCGCGCCGCGTGGCTTCACCCTTTCCCACGTCCCGCGTGCGCCGGCGGCCGCGGCGGCTGAGCGGGCGGGGGCTCGAGGGCCGCTTCTTGCCGGAGCAATTCCAGGAACGTCCGCGTGGCGCGGTTGAACGTCTTGCGGCGGCGGTGGATGATGCCCAGCGGGCGGACCAGCGTGCAGCCCTGGATGGGGATGGCCACCAGCCGGCCTTGCTCGATGTCGTTGCGCAGGACGCGCACGGGCATGATGCTGATGCTCGAGCCCAGCACCACGGCCTCCTTCATGGTCTGGATGTTGTCGAAGTGCATCACCACGTTCAACTGGGCCCCGTTTTCACGGATGTAGCGCTTCACTTCGCGGCCGACGCGGAGTTCGTCGTCGAAAGCTACGAAGTTCTGCTGGGCCAGGTCGGCCAGGTCCAGGGATTCTCTGTCCGCCAAAGGATGCGAGGGGGCGGCCGCCACCATCATTTTCTCCTCGCGCCACGGAATGGCGGTGATCTCCCGGTTGGATTCGGGGTAACTCACAATGCCCAGATCGGCCTGATCGGTGAGCACCGCGTCATAGACCTTTTCCGGACGCAGGTATTCGACCAGGAGCTCCGCCTGGGGCATCCGGCGGGATAACTCCAACTCCAGGCGCGACATATCCGAGAGGCCCACCGAGTAAATGGCGGCCACCCTGACCGTGCCTTGCACGCGGCCCTTGAGCTTGTCCAGCGACTCCTCGAACTCTTCCTGGCGGCGCAGGACGTCGCGGCAGAATTCGTAGTACAGGCGCCCGGCTTCGGTAAGCTCAAAGGGCCGGGTGCTGCGATCCAGGAGCTGGACCCCCAACAAACGTTCGGTTTCGTGCAGGTACTGGCTGGCGGCGGACTGGCTCACGCCGCAGACTTCCGCGCCATGGCTCACGTTGCGGGCGTGGGCGATGTCCCGGAAAAGCTTCAGGTGTTCGAGTGTCATACTTCAGGTCTATTATAAGCCAGGATGATTCTTTAGAATAATAATATCCAAAATACTTAAAATCTGATATACTGCTTGCTCACTCTCCACGTCGAGAGATCTCCTTATGAATCAGGATATTGCAAGGATAGGAGCACCACCGCAGGGTGGGGGAATGCGGACCTCGATTCCGGGACCCGTCACCGTCTTCGTGTGCGCCAATTGCGCCCGTCCGGGCCAGGCTCCCACCTCGGCGGGCCGGCCGCGGCCGGGGATTCCGGACTTCGGCTGGCCCTGGCCGGTGCAAGAAATCCTGGTGGCCTGCACGGGGCGGCTGCAGCCGGAGCACGTGCTGAAGGCCTTCGAGTCGGGGTCGGACGCGGTTGCGATGGTCGCCTGCGAGGAGGACAACTGCCACTATCTGGAGGGCAGCAAGCGCTGCGCGCGCCGGGCGGACTACCTCCGCTCCATTCTCGACGCGATCGCGCTGGGCGGTGAGCGTCTGATGCTCTTCCATATGCCGGGCACGGCGGCGGAGGATATGGCGCTGGCCGCCGGAAGACCCGCACCGGCGTGCGATTGCGAGGCGCGGGACGCCCAGGCGGCCGCCATCCGGGATCGGGTGGTGGAGGCCCTCGCGGCACTGCCTCCCAACCCTTTGCACCAGGCTGGCGCGGCCGTACGCGCCGAAGAAACCTGCCAGGAAGTGGATATCAGCTATGACGACAACGAAGAGTAGACTGGGCCAGACGCTGAGCGCCGGCCGGCTGGCCGTCACGGCCGAGTGTCTGCCGCCGTTGAGCGGCGACGCCGGCGCGGCGAAGAAGCTCGCGGCCCTGTTGCCCGACCGTTTGGACGCGGTGGTGGTGGCGGACAATTGCGGCCAGATCGCCGGGTCGGCCCTGGCGTGCGCCGCGATCCTGGCGGCGGAGGGCCGGCCTGCCGCGCTCTCGATGGTGACCCGCGACCGCAACCGCATCGCGCTGGAGAACGACGCGCTGGGCGCGGCGGCGTTGGGCATTGCGACGGTCTTCTGCATCAGCGGCGACCACCAGTCCCTCGGAATCTGCCCGCAAGCGGCCGGCGCTTACGATATCGACTCGATCCAGCTCACCCAGGCCCTAAAGAAGATGATGCGCGACGGCCATGGCTTCAACGGGCACACCATCGAGGCCCGTCCGGAGTGGCTGGTGGGGGCGGCCGCCCATCCGTACCAGCAACCGCTGGAATTGAGCCTGCTGCGCCTGAGGAAGAAGATCGCGGCCGGGGCGGACTTCCTGCTGACGCAGGCGGTGACTGACCTGGCCGGCTTCACGCGGTGGATGGACGCCATACGGGAGGCGGGGCTGGACCAGAAGGTGGCCATCATCGCGAGTGTGCAGCCGAACGAGAGCGTGGCCATTGCGGCGGAGATGGCTGCCGCGCTGAAGAGCGTCCCTGGCGTCCGCGGCATTCACATTCTGAGCGGCGGGTGCGAAGCGCTGGCCGCCGATGTGATCGAAAAAGCGGGATTGGTTTAGACGAGGCCCGGTATGCCCGATCGTTACCACATTCACACCGTTCCGACGCCGCCGCGATTCCGCCGCATCGGCAAGTTCGGGAACGTCGATTGGCGGGAGGATTGCTCGCGCTGCACCAATTGCGTCAAGCTGCGCTGCCTCTACGACGTGTACCGGCACGAAGCGGCCTACAATCGCGACCCGCTGGCGCCGCTCGAAACATCCGACGAATGCAAGGCCTGCCTCTCTTGCGTGCAGGGCTGCACCAAGGGGCTGCTGAGCGTCTCGGTGAACCCGGAATTCCTGGATCTGGGGGACGAATACTGGAAGCCTGACATCCTCTTAACAACCTGGAACCAGTCCGACGCCGGCAAGATTCCGGTCTCAGGCGCCGGCTACCGCGGGCGATTTCACGGGCCGGGCTTCGATTCCATCTGGACGGACATGTCGGAGATCGTGCGGCCCACGCGCGACGGGATTCACGGGCGCGAATACATTTCAACCAGCGTGGATATCGGGCCGAAGCCGCTGCGCCTGCGGTTTACGCCCGATGGCGCGATGCTGACCGAGCCTTCCCGACTGCTGGAGATCCAGCTTCCGGCGATTCTGGACATCCCCGCCTGGCAGGTGGAGGGCGCCGGCGGCGAGCTGGCGAAAGCGCGCGCCGCGGCTGCCAGGGAACTCAAAACTCTGGCCGTGATGCCGGCTGCCGAGGCCACGCCCGATCCATTCGTCGTGCCACTGGTTGGCGCGGACGACATCGCCAGGAGCCACGAGATTCTGAAAGCCGTGCGCATGGCTCAAGTGGAGGATTGCCCGGAAGTGGCGGAGTTGGCCGGCCAGGTGCTGGCCGTCAACCCGCAGGTGATTCTCTCGGTGCGTATGCCGCTGGGTCCGGCAGCGGCCGGCCGCATTCTGGAGCTGGCCCGCGCGGGCATCAGAGTGTTCCATCTGTGCACCGATTTGCACGGGCGCGAGCGGCTGGAGAACGGGCGGCCGGGCCGGCATATCAAGGACGCTCTGCGGGAAGTGCACGGGCGGCTGGTGAAGGAAGGGATACGGGACGAGGTGACTCTCATTGTCTCGGGCGGCATCGCCTTGGCCGAGCATATGGCCAAGGCGATCATCTGCGGGGCCGACCTGGTGGCCGTGGATACGGCGCTGCTGGTGGCCTTGGGATGCCGGGTCTGCCGGCACGCGCGCGGCACGGGCGCTTCGTGCAATCCGTGTCCGGCTGAAATCGGCTCGGCCAGCACCGAGTACGCCACGCAGCGGATCGTGAACCTGATGGGCGCCTGGCACAGCCAGTTGATCGAAGTGCTGGGCGCGATGGGAATCCGCGAGGTGCGCCGCCTGCGCGGTGAAGTGGGGCGCGCCATGTTTTTGGAAGACATTGCGAGGGAGGCGTTCGGCGACCTATGCCGCGTCTCCCGGGACCGGGTGAACGCATGACCACAACCAGCGACTGGCCCCAAGAAACCGTCGTCCGCGAGGTTCGTCCCGCGCCCGACCGCTACCGCAACGCCCTGGGCAAATACCGGATCGACCGCTCGGCGGCGTGCGCCTCGTGCGGCCGGTGCGTGGAGGTGTGCTCCTACGGCGTGCATGTCAAGCCGGCGGGGTACGCGTTCACGCTGCGTCCGCAAGATCACCTGTGCGTTGGGCCGGAGTGCGCGGCGACGGCCGAATCGTGCGTCGCGCAATGCCCGCAACATGCGCTCACGATGCGGCGGAACCCCAGCGCCGAGTGCATGGGCGATCCGCGCTGGTCGAGCGACCTGATTCTGGCGAACTGGCGCCAGGCGGCCACGGGGCATGCGGCGCCGCCGCATCTGGAATCCCGGCAGGGAGCTTCGGGCGGCGGGTTCGACAGCATGCGGTTTAAGTTTGAGGTGCCGGGCCTCGAGGAGCCGGTGGCTGCCCCAACGGCCGCCGAGATCGACACCAGTCTGGATCTGAATCACCGCAACGACGGCCGTCCGCAGGCCCATATCGACATCCCGGTTTACGGGGGCGGCATGAGCTTCGGGTCGGTGAGCATCCACACCATCCTGGCCAAAGCCCGCGCGGCGGTGGCGTGGAACAGCTTCACCTGCACCGGCGAGGGCGGATACCCCGATCGCTTGCGGCCCTACGACGACCACGTGATCACGCAAGTGGCCACGGGCCTTTTCGGGGTGCGCGAGGATACCATCCAACGCGTGCGCATCGTGGAGTTCAAGTACGCGCAAGGCGCCAAGCCGGGGCTGGGCGGGCACCTGCTGGGCGACAAGAACACTCCCGCTGTCGCCCGCATGCGCGAGGCGGTGGCCGGCAACGCGCTATTCAGCCCGTTCCCCTTCCACAGCGTATACAGCGTGGAGGACCACAAGAAGCACCTGGATTGGATCAAGGAAGTGAACCCCACCTGCCTGGTGAGCGTGAAGGTCTCGACGCCTACCGACGTGGACATGGTGGCCGTGGGCAGCTACTACGCGGGCGCGCACATCATCCACCTGGATGGCAGCTATGGCGGCACCGGCGCGGCTCCGGACATCGCCAAGAAGAACATCGCCATGCCGATTGAGTTCGCCATTCCGAAGGTGCACAAGTTCCTGGTGGCGGAGGGCATTCGCGAAAAGATCACGCTCATCGCCTCGGGCGGCATACGCACGGCGTTCGACGTATTAAAGGCGATTGCGCTGGGGGCCGATGGGGTGGTGATCGGCACGGCTGAGCTGGTGGCGCTGGGCTGCGTGCGATGCGCTTCTTGTGAAAGCGGCCGGGGCTGCCCGCGCGGCATCGCCTCCACCGACCCGGAGCTGATCCAGCAGATGAGCGTGGAGTGGGCCACGCAGAGGCTCATCAATATGCAAAACGCCTGGCGCGAGCAGATGGTGGAGGTGCTGGCGCGGCTGGGAATGTCGTCGATTCGCGAGCTGCGCGGGCGCAGCGATGTGCTGTGCTACTTGAGCGAAGAACCGGCCGCGGAGGTGGCGTAATGAGCGAATTTGCCGAACGACTATTGGCCAGCCGGTCGCAGATCTACCCGGTGGACGAGCGGCCCATCGCGTCCGAGCCGGCCGAGGAAGGCGGCTGCGGGGTCACGGGGTTCGCCTGCACGGTGCCGGTGCGAGGGCGATTCATCTACGAGCCTTCCATCCAGATGCAGAACCGCGGCAACGGGAAGGGCGGCGGCATCGCGGCGGTGGGCCTGGTCCCGGAGCAACTGGGCATTTCTTCGGAGATGCTGGAGAGCCACTACCTGCTGCAAATCGCGCTGCTCGACGCGGAGTGCCACGCGGAGTTGGAGCGGCAGTTCATCCTGCCCAACTTCGACATCGCGGTTTCCACGCGGCAGGCACACATCGAGGACTATCGCGACATTCCGGGGCTGGAGGTGCGGCCGCCGGACGTACACCGCTACATAGCCCGCGCCAAGCCCGACGCGCTGGCTGCCTTTGCGGCGTCCGCGGGCCTTGATGGGCTTCGGCCGCGCGCGCTCGAAGACGAGTTCGTGTGGCGGAATTCCTACCAGCTCAATGAAACGTTCTACGCGTCGCTGGGCGAGAAGCGGGCGTTCGTCCTTTCGCACGGGCGCAACCTGCTGGTCTTCAAGATGGTGGGTTACGCCGAGCAGAACGTGGAGTATTACCAGCTTCAGGATTTCAAGGCCCATGTGTGGATCGCCCACCAGCGCTACCCCACCAAGGGGCGCGTGTGGCATCCCGGCGGGGCGCACCCGTTCGTCGGTTTGAACGAAGCCCTGGTGCACAACGGCGATTTCGCCAACTACCACTCGGTGTGCGAGTACCTGCGGCAGCGCAACATCCGCCAGCAATTCCTCACCGACACCGAGGTATCGGTGCAGCTTTTCGACCTGTGGGACCGCGTCTACCAATATCCGCTGGAGTACATCATCGAGGCGCTGGCGCCCACCACGGAGCTGGATTTCGACCAGTTGCCGCCGGAGAAGCAGACCATCTACCGGCAGATCCAGGCCACCCACATTCACGCCTCTCCGGATGGCCCGTGGTTCTTCATCATCGCGCGCAGCCAACAGGACCGGTTCCAACTGCTGGGCATCACGGACACGGCCATGCTGCGGCCGCAGGTTTTCGCGCTTTCCGATAGCGGCGAGGTGCAGATCGGCCTGGTCTGCTCGGAGAAGCAGGCCATCGACGCCACGCTGCGGAGCCTGGCAAAAGAGGACCCGCGGTTCTGCCCCGTGGCGGACAAGTATTGGAACGCGCGAGGCGGCTCGTCGAGCGACGGCGGAGCTTTCATTTTCACCGTGGCGCCGGACGGCAACGGCGGCAAGCGGCTGGCCTGCACCGACAAGTTCGGCCGCGAGGTGAAGCGCGAGGGCGGAACGGTGCGGTGCGATCAGGGGAGCGTCGAGATCGGCCACAGTGCGGCGTCAAACGGCATTCGGGAGAAACTGCAAGCGGGCGACGTGGAGGGCCTCTTTGCCTACATGCGCGATCTGCCGGCGTGGCCGGCGGACGAGTTGCAGCGCTTCTGCCAGGCGGTGGTTCAAGCGGCGGACAACTCGAAATCGCGCGCCGCGGCCATCGAGCTGCTGACCCTGCTGCACGACCGGCGGTTCCCGACCGGCGACAAGCGCCGCGCCACCATCACGCAGGTGGTCGCGCAGGCGCTGGAGCGGCTATTCGACTCGGCGCCGCTTTTTGGAGAACCAGCCACGCGCTTCTGGCGGCGGGTGACCTTCGCCACACGCGACCGTCTGGCCGCCCCGCAGCCGGGCGAGGAACTGCTCCTCGTCGATTCCCAGGGCTTCCCGCCGGAGGGCGACGATTGCGACGCAGTGCTGCTCGACCACGCCCACAAGGCGGGCTGGAAGCGGTT
>Ga0181521_10008188_pt1 | contig 10809 bp, 8 predicted proteins | sample PEATcosm2014_Bin_32_FD_119764 | JGI IMG/M metagenome (GOLD analysis project Ga0181521, IMG submission 119764) | Peatland microbial communities from MTU Mesocosm Facility, Houghton, MI, USA - PEATcosm2014_Bin02_60_metaG | ecosystem: Environmental > Terrestrial > Soil > Wetlands > Peat | place... | reverse complement strand
GGCGTTTTATGAGTGGGCTCCGTGTTGCTCTTGTGGGTTGCCTGATGGCTATTGCGGCGAGTGCCGCGACCAATCCGGTGACGTTCAACAAAGACGTCCTTCCCATATTGCAGAACAATTGCCAGGGATGCCATCGGCCGGGCGAGATCGCGCCGATGTCGCTCCTGACCTATATGGATGCCCGTCCGTGGGCCAAGGCGATCAAGGCAGCCGTGGTCAGCCAGAAGATGCCGCCATGGTTCGCGGATCCCAAGGTAGGCCATTTCGCCAACGACCGCAGGCTCAGCGACGCGCAGATTCAGACTCTGGTGGCCTGGGTCGATAACGGCGCGCCGGAAGGCGATGCCAAAGACAAACCGGCGGCAAGGACGTTCCAGGAGGGCTGGAATATCAAACCCGACATGGTGATCGAAATGCCGAATGCCTTCCAACTTCCCGCCACCGGCACCATCGACTACCAGTACATCCTCGTAAAGGGCAACATCACGGAAGATCTCTGGGTCAAGGAAGCCGAAATGCGTCCGTCCAATAATGCTGTGTTGCATCACGGCAAAGTCTGGGTCCGTCCTCCCGGATCGCGCTGGATGGAGAACGCCACTCCGGGTGTCCCCTATTCGACCGGAATGGGACGGAACAGCACTTCCGAAGGCAACGACATAATCGGAAAATACAATCCCGGTCTCGGTGCGCAAACTTTCGATATCGAAGGCTCGGCGAAGCTGATCCCGAAAGGTTCTGACTTCGTGTTCGAGCTGCACTACACCACGATCGGCAAACCCGCCACGGACGTTTCGAGAGTGGGGCTGGTTCTCGCGAAGACAGCTCCCGTGACCCGTTATTACACGTCACCGGGTACACCCGCGGCGCTGAACCTGGTGATTCCCGCAAACGACAGCAACGTCGAAGTGGTTTCCGAATCCACCGTCGGGGCCGACGTGAAACTGGTCTACATTCAGCCCCACGCCCATCTGCGGGGGAAGGACTTCGAGATTCGCGTGGTTTATCCAACAGGCGAAAAAGAAACAGTCTTCAAGGGCAAGTTCGACTTCAACTGGCAGTTGGGATACGATCTCGCCAAACCCATCGTTCTGCCCAAGGGTACGAAGATCGTTTCCATCGCCCACTACGACAACTCGGCCAACAACCCCAACAATCCGGATCCGACAAAGGAGATCCATTGGGGCCCGCAGAATTGGGATGAGATGCAGTCGGTATTCCTGGGCTTCATTTTCCCGGTGAACACGAACATCGCTACGGTGCTGAAAGCGTCCGGCCCAAGCCTGCTGCCGCGTCCGAAGACCGGCGGCGGACCGACGCTGGCTGCGTTGGAAGTGAAGTAGTTCAAGCGCTGACCGGCATGCGCTTCACGGCTTCAAGCACAAGCTCATGCAGGCCCGTGCCGCCCTGGCCGACGTACGCGAGGAGTTGATCTTTCATTCGGCGCTCCCAGAACTTCTGGATGTGGTTGAGCACTCCGTCAATCGCCTCCTCCCTCGGGAAGCTCGCGAAATAAAGCGCGATCTGGTTCGCGTTGTGAACCATGAGGTCGGCCCTCATTAGTCGCCGGCGCTCGCTTCACTCATGATCTGGGTGGTGATGCGCTTGGTTTCGCGGTAGTGCTCCTGCCACTCAGATTCCTTCTTCACGGGTCGAACCTGCACGGCTGTCACCTTGTATTCGGGACAACCCGTCGCCCAATCGGTGAAATCAGTCGTGACAACGTTGGCGCCGGAGACGGCGTGATGGAAGGTGGTGTAGACGACGCCCGGCTGTATGCGCTCGGTGATCCGCGCGTGCAATGAAGTTTTGCCCGCACGGCTGGAGAGTTCCACGCGGTCGCCGTCGCGGATTCCGCGATGCTCCGCATCGAACGGATGGATGTCGAGGATGTCTTCGGCATGCCACACGTTATTCTCGGTGCGTTTGGTTTGCGCGCCAACGTTGTATTGGGAAAGAATGCGGCCAGTAGTCAGGATCAGCGGGAAACGCCCGCTCGTCCGCTCCTCGGTGGGCACGAACTCGGTGATCATGAAGCGGCCTTTGCCACGCACGAACTTGCCGATGTGCATGATCGGCGTACCTTCGGGGGCGTTCGCGTTGCAGGGCCACTGCAGGCTGCCCACCTCATCCAGCTTTTTGAAGCTCACGCCGGCGAAGGTCGGTGTGAGGCGGGCGATCTCGTCCATGATTTCGCTCGGATGGTTGTAGTGCATCTCGTAACCGAGAGCCTTCGAGAGCGCCATCGTGACTTCCCAATCGGCCAGACCGGCCATGGGAGGAATCGCTTTGCGGACCATGCCCAGGCGGCGTTCCGCGTTGGTGAAGGTTCCATCCTTCTCGAGGAAGGAGGATCCGGGAAGGAAGACGTGGGCGTAGCTCGCCGTCTCGTTGAGGAACAAGTCCTGGACGACAACGCATTCCATCGCCCCGAGGCCCGAAGTCACGTGGTGGGTGTTCGGATCGGACTGGGCGATATCTTCACCCTGGACATAAAGACCCATGAACGTCCCCTCGACCGCGGCATCAAGCATGTTGGGAATACGGAGCCCCGGCTCGCCCTGCAGCGTAACGTTCCAGGCTTCTTCAAACATCTCCCGAACGGCATCGGTCGAAACGTGCCGGTAGCCCGAAAATTCATGCGGGAAAGACCCCATATCGCAGGAGCCCTGCACGTTATTCTGGCCGCGCAGAGGATTAACGCCGACCCCACGTTTGCCGATGTTGCCGGTCGCCATGGCGAGGTTGGCCATGCCCATGACCATCGTGGATCCCTGGCTGTGTTCGGTGACGCCGAGGCCGTAATAAATTGCGGCATTACCGCCCGTGGCATACAGCCGCGCGGCTGCCCGGACATCCGCAGCCGGCACTCCGGTAAGAGTTTCCAGCGCTTCGGGCGAGTTACGCTCTTCGGCGATGAAGTTACGCCAAAGGTCAAACGCCTTCGTGTCGCAGCGTTCGGCAACGTAAGGTTCGTCAACCAGGCCCTCGGTGACCACGACATGCGAGATCGCATTGATGACGGCGACGTTGGTGCCGGGGCGGAGAGGCAGATGATAATCCGCCTGCACGTGGGGCGTCTTGATGAGATCGATCCTGCGCGGGTCTATGACGATCAGGTGCGCGCCCTCGCGCAGACGACGTTTCATCTGTGACGCAAAAACCGGGTGCGCGTCCGTCGGATTGGCGCCGATGACCACAATCACGTCGGCATCTTCCACGGAATCGAAGTCCTGCGTACCGGCGGAAGTCACGAAAGTTGCGTTCAATCCGTATCCCGTGGGCGAATGGCAGACGCGGGCGCAGGTATCCACGTTGTTATTGCCGAAGGCGGCCCGAACCATCTTCTGGACGAGGTAGGTTTCCTCGTTGGTGCAACGCGAGGAGGTGATGCCGCCGATGGAATCGCGTCCGTATTTGGCCTGGATGCGCTTGAACTCGCCGGCGGCATAGCCGATCGCTTCGTCCCAGGTGACTTCCCGCCAGGGATCGGTGATCCTGGCGCGGATCATGGGCTTGAGCATGCGGTCTTTGTGAGTCGCATAGCCCCAGGAGAAACGCCCTTTCACGCAGGAGTGGCCGTGATTCGCCTTGCCGTCTTTGAAAGGCACCATGCGGACCACTTCGTTGCCCTGCATCTCGGCTTTGAACGTGCAGCCCACACCGCAGTAGGCACAGGTGGTGATGACGCTGTGCTCGCCCTGGCCTTTCGCGATCACCGATTTTTCCATGAGCGTCGCCGTCGGGCAGGCCTGAACACATGCGCCGCAGGACACGCACTCGGAATCGATGAAATCCTTGTTGCCGGCTGAAACGACGGAGGCGAAGCCGCGTCCGTCGATGGTCAGCGCGAAGGTGCCCTGAACTTCTTCGCAGGCGCGCACGCAGCGCGAGCATACGATGCACTTGCCGGGATCGAAGGTGAAATACGGATTGGACTCGTCTTTGGTCGACTTAATGTGATTGGCGCCTTCGTAGCCGTAACGCACTTCGCGAAGGCCGACGACGCCGGCCATGTCCTGCAGCTCGCAATTTCCGTTGGCGGCACAGGTGAGGCAATCGAGCGGATGGTCGGAGATGTAGAGTTCCATCACGCCGCGGCGCAGTTTAGCCAGCTTCGGCGTTTGCGTGCGCACCTTCATGCCGGGTTCGGCAAGAGTGGTGCAGGAGGCGGGAGTTCCGCGGCGTCCGTCGATCTCGACGAGACACAGGCGGCAGGAGCCGAAGGCTTTGACGCTGTCGGTGGCGCAGAGTTTGGGCACCTGGACGCCCGCGTCGACGGCGGCGCGCATGATCGATGTGCCGGCCGGGACGGTGACGGGCTTGCCATCGATCTCCAGACTGACCAGAGTTTGGGCGACGGTTGGGGGCGTGCCGTAGTCGATTTCCTGAATCAGTGGCATAGGGATGTCTCTTTCATTAGTTTATACGGCCCACTCCGTTACAGACAACAACGTTGGCTCGGATGGAAACGGATAAACACAAAGGCAAAGGCAAATGCCGGAGAACCTTTTGCGAATCCGGCACTGTTTTTCCTGGGTCAGGTATGAACACCGATTTGAATGGCGCGTTGAGCGAGAGGGTGATCGGGGCGATCTTTGAGGTTGCGAATACGCTGGGGGTGGGCTTCCTGGAGAAGGTTTATGAGCGGGCGCTGGTGAAGGAGTTGCGGCTGCGGGGAATGCGGGTGGACGTGCAGGCGCCGCTGGAGGTGACTTACAAGGGCGAGAGCGTGGGGAGTTATCTTGCGGATATCGTCGTGGAAGATGAGCTGGTGGTGGAGTTGAAATGCGCCGAGAGGCTGGGGCCGGATCATATGGCGCAGTGCATGAACTATTTGAAAGCGTCGGGGAAGGATGTTTGTTTACTGGTGAATTTTCAGAGCCGGAGGGTTGAGTGGAAGCGGATTTTGAGGCCGGGTTGGGGAAAACCTTGTTCGGCTCGGATGGAAACGGATGAAAACGGATGAGACTCGGACAAGCATTTTGTCTTATCCGTTTTCATCCGTTTTCATCCGAGCCAAAGCGGGTTTGATTTAGACAGGTGCGTGGAAGTCTTCGGGGAAGTATTTGAGCGCGCTCAGGACCGGGTAGGGTGTCAGGCCGCCCAGGGCGCAGAGCGATCCGTCGAGCAGCAGTTCGCAAAGATCGTCGAGCACTTCAAGGTTCCTGGCCCGCTCTTCATTGGCGATGATGCGGTCGATCACTTCGACGCCGCGGGTGGAACCGATACGGCAGGGGGTACACTTGCCGCAACTCTCGATGGCGCAGAACTCCATGGCGAAGCGGGCCTGTTTGGCGAGATCAACCGTATCGTCGAACACGACGATGCCGCCGTGGCCGACCAAGCCGCGCTGCGCGGTGAAGGCTTCGTAGTCGAGCGGGGTGTCGAGAAGGGACTCGGGGAAATAAGCGCCGAGAGGCCCGCCGACCTGCACGGCCCGCAGCGGCCTGCCGGAGGCGGTTCCGCCGCCAAAATCGTAAATGGCGTCGCGAAGCGACAGTCCAAACGCCTTTTCGACCAGACCGCCGCGCTTGATGTTTCCGGCCAGCTGAATGGTGAGAGTGCCGCGCGACTTGCCCATGCCGAAGTCGCGGTAAAACTCCGCGCCTTTATCCATAACGATGGGCACGGTGGCGAGCGAAATGACATTGTTGACCACCGTGGGCTTGCCGAACAGGCCTTCAATGGCGGGGAGTGGCGGCTTGTAGCGGATCTGACCGCGCTTGCCTTCGAGGCTTTCGAGCAGCGACGTCTCCTCGCCGCAAATATAGGCCCCCGCGCCGAGCCGGACATCCAGATCGAAGCGCTTGCCGCTGCCCGCGACGCTGGCTCCGAGATAGCCGGTTTCATAAGCGATGTCGATGGCGCGCCGCAGCATTCGGAACGCATGGGGATACTCGGAACGGCAGTAGATGAATCCGCTGGTGGCGTCGACGGCGATGCCGGCGATTGTCATGCCTTCGATCAGGACAAACGGGTCGCCTTCCATGATCATGCGATCCGCGTAGGTGCCGCTGTCGCCTTCATCGGCGTTGCAGACGATGTACTTCTGGTCGGCGACCGCATTGAGCACGGTGCGCCACTTGATCCCGGTAGGGAAGCCGGCGCCGCCGCGTCCGCGGAGTCCGGATTTGGCGACTTCCTCGACGATGCCCCCGCGGGTGTGGCTGAGAGCATTGGTAAGGCCGCGATAGCCGCCGTGATTGATGTAATCGGAAAGTGAGAGCGGATCGGTAATGCCGCAACGCGCGAAGGTGAGGCGCTCCTGGCGCTTGAGCCAGTCGATTTCTTCGGTAACGCCGAGGCACAACGAATGAGGTTTGCCTTCGAGGAACCCGGCTTCGAACAATCCGGGCACGGCATCGGAGGATAACGGACCGTAGGCGATGCGGCCGCGCGGGGTTTCGACTTCGACCAGAGGCTCCAGCCAGAACATGCCGCGCGAGCCGTTGCGGACGACGGTGACGTTGAGGCCGCGGACGGAGATTTCGCGGGATATGGCGCGGGCCACGGCGTCGGCTCCAACTGAGATGGCGGCCATGTCGCCGGGTACGTAAATTTTGGTGCTCATGAAGTGGCCTTATCTGCCAAAAGCGCCGGGCGGAAGCCCGGCGGCAGGGCCGAAGCCCCGGCCCCACGAAAGCAGGTCATGCGCGCCTCCGTATGTCGTCGATCAGGAAGTCGGCGATCTCGGGAGACAAGCGGCCGTATGGCCTGCCGTCCAGCATGGCGGCGGGGGAAAGCGCGCAGTTGCCGAGGCAGAAGACGGGCTGAAACGTGAAGCTTTCGTCCGCCGTGGTGTTGCCGATCCCGACGCCGAGGCGCTTCTCGATGTGCTGAATCAGCGCATCGCAGCCCATGGCCTGGCAGGACTCGGCGCGGCAGACCTGCAGGGTGTGGCGGCCGGGCGGAGTGTGGCGGAAATCGTGATAGAAGGTGATGACGCCATGTACTTCGGCATGTGAAAGGTTGAGGGCTTCGGCTACGACGGGGACGGCGGCTTCATCGATGTAGCCGAACTCCTCCTGCAATGCGTGCAGGATGGGGAGCAGAGCGCCGGGAAGGCGCTGAAGCTCCTGGATGCGGGTGAGGGCGCGGGCTGCGTCCCAAGTTTGAGAAGTTGAAATCAAGCAATACGATTTTACTCCTGGGGCTTACGTCGCTACGGCTTTTTCGCGACAAACAAGCCAAACGCCATGGCGCCGCTGGAATAGGCCTGCTGCATTAGCGGGAAGGCCTTAACGAAACGCCGGGTGGGGCCCCCGGTGAAGCGCACCAGGAATTTGAGGACCGGATTCGATCCGATGCGGGCGCAATGCGCCCAAGTGCGCTCCACGTGGGGTGTGATATCTTCCGCGGCCGTTACCGTCAGACCGGCGTCGCGCATCCAATCTCTGTAACTGCCGAGGCTGTCGAGGCTCGCGCTCATCATCGCCTCGGCGATGGTCGCCACGAGTGTCTGTTCACCGGGCGGCAACGGGCCATCGCGGCGGAGCCATGCGCAGACGGCGAGCGTGCCTCCGGGCTTTAAGGCAATGGCGCAGCGCTCGAAGAACTGTTTCTTGTTTGGGAAATGCTCGCTGCTCTCCATGATCCAGACTACGTCGAAACTCGCCGGTTCCGGCTGCCAGAGATTCGCGTCTGTTACTTCGAAACGGACGCCGCCCCCCAGTCCGCGCGCCTTGGCTTTTCTGGTGGCCATCGCCGCCTGAACCGGGCTGATCGTCATGCCCGTTACGCGGCACCCGTACCGATCCGCCAGCCACAGCGCGGACCCTCCCACGCCGCAACCGATGTCGAGCACGCTGGCGCCCTGGGGTATTTCGGCCCTCCGCGCCAGTTGCTCCATGAGTTGAATTTGGGCCTGCCCGGCAGTGGCGTCAGTCAAGCCGGCGTTCCAATAGCCGTGGTGGAGATGCTCTCCCCAGAACATCCTGTAGAGGAAAGACAAGCGATCGTAGTGTTTGCGGACGCGATCGACATCCACGTGGTACCGAGGGGTCTCGCTTGTCGAAGGCTGGGTCAATGCGCTCCTTTATCGATGCGGCTCATCTCCCGCGTATACAGCTCGTTGTCCGGAAAACGCCGGTGCAATTCCGCCAGCAGCTCGCGCGCGCGAGCAGGATTGTTGTCGCGCAGCGCCGCCACCGCCAGCAACAGTTTGGCAAACGGTTCCAGATAATAGCCATGAAGCGCCGTCTGCCGAATCTCCGCAAGGCCTTTTTCGCGATCGACGTTCGATCCTGTCATGCGCAACAAAACCCGCAGCGGCGCGGGCTTCAGGCTCAACAGGTAATTCTCCACGCCCGGCCCGAGGTATGCGTCAAAAGCGCGTGGGTTCGCCTGCGTCAGTCTGTCGGCCCAGGCGCGGCCCTCCTTCGTTAAGCTCAACGCGGCAAGGGACTGCTTTTCAATCAGTCCGGCGTTATCCGCGCGCAAGCCGAAGGTCAGGGACTTGACGAACAACGCGTTCGGATCGGCGCCGCCTCTTTGCAGCGCTGCGTCCGCAAGCCGATCCGCCTGCGCGATTTCCCGAGCGAACAGCAGCTTCTGAGCCGTATCCGGCCGTAATTTTGCGCGCGATTTGAAGCGGGAATCGTCCACGAACAATTCGGATTCGAGAGCGCCCAGGCGGGCCAGTTCGGAAAACAAGTAAGCCGCCGCGTCGGATGCCGGGCCAAGCGAGTCGTCGGGATAGCTTTGTTTCCATGCGGCAAAACTCCGGTGCGCATCGTCGAACTGCAGGTCGTACATCTTGAGCCATCCGGCGTAGAGTTCGCGCTCAGGAACAGCGCGTGCTATGGGCGCCGAGCCTGCGAGGGCCGATAGAAGGCTTCCGGTTATAACCAACAGAATGGCGACCTTGCTCATGGAGAATGCGGCTGTTATGTTTTCGACGCCCTGCTGCAGGCACCGGTTGCCGTGGCTGTGCGGATATGAGCGATAACCACTGAATTGAAGATGAACATCTCGTCATCCTGCCGTTGCCCAGGAGTCATTTTCCGAAGATATAAACAAATATTCGATGCTATCCTGCACGCAGAACTGCTGCAGGGAATGAAGAGTCCCGATGCCATGAGATTGACGCTAATCCTGCTGGTCGCGGCCCTCGCCTCCGCGCCGTTCCAGCTCCTGTACGCGCAGGGCAGCTATGAGATTCAGGTGTACGGTTCCGAGCTGGTTTCGCCCGGCGCCACAATGTTCGAGCTTCACAGTAACTTTACCTTCGAAGGCAGCAAGACCGTCGTCGACGGCCAGTACCCCACCGAGCACCAGTTGCACGAGACGCTCGAAATCACGCATGGCTTCAGCGACTGGTTCGAACTCGGCTTTTACGTCTTCAGCAGCGCGGATTCGCGGGTCGGCTGGCAATGGGTCGGCGATCACATCCGTCCGCGCGTTGCCGTTCCGGAATCGTGGAAGTGGCCGGTCGGAGTGAGTCTGTCGACGGAGATTGGTTATCAGCGGGCTGTGTATTCGCCGGACACATGGACGATTGAGATTCGGCCCATCGTGGACAAGACCCTCGGCAGATGGTATCTGTGCTTCAACCCTACCGTCGATCGCTCGTTTCACGGACCATCGGTTCCGCAGGGCGTCACTTTCTCTCCCAATGTCAAAGTGGGCTATGACATCACGAAGCAAGTCAACGCCGGGTTTGAATATTATGGCGCGCTCGGTCCGGTCACGGGATTCGATCCGCTGCCGCAACAACAGCAGCAGATCTTCGCCGTGACGGACCTGAACATCAGCCCCAAATGGGAATTCAACTTCGGCGTGGGCGTGGGTATGACCGGAGGGACCGATCACTTGCTGGTGAAGATGATCCTCGGGCGGCGGGTCGAAAAGAAGTAGAGCTCACGATTGCGCGAATATCCGGGATATTTTAATCAAGCATGGGCCATGGCGGGGGAGAGCGCACTTCCCGAATTAACGGCGAGCGGAAGCGTGATGGTCAGCCGCGCGCCTCCCTCGTGCCGGTTCGAAGCCACAACGGTCCCGCCATGGACGCGTACGACAGCTTCGACGAACGCCAGGCCCAGGCCGTGGCCGGTAGAGTTTCGCCCCTTTACGCGACGCTCGAAGATCTGAGAGCGGACCTCCGGTTCGAATCCCGGCCCGTTGTCCTCCACGACGAGCACCGCGGCGTCTTCCGAGGCCCGAAGAGAAATCGTCACAGTGCATGAGGCGGGCAAATGCTTCAATTCGTTGTCGAAAAGGTTGGCGATCATCCGATGAAGGAGAGCGGCGTCCGCGGAGATCTCCAGCCACCCGGCGCTCAACAGCTGCATTCGCAGTCCTTTTTCAGACATAGACGGTTCGTACAGGTCGATCATTACTCTCAGAAGATCGTCCAGATCGATCGCAACACGATTGAGCCTCAGGGCGTTCGCTTTGGCCTCGGCGACGTCCAGAGACTTATTCAGGAACTCCGTAAGACGATCCATGTCCTCAATGGCCGACACGATCGATTCCGATTCCTCGTCCTTCCCACGCCCTGTCAAGGTCATCTCCAACTTAGCTCGTACCGCTGTCAGAGGGCTCCGAAGATCGTGGGCAAGCGACCCGGTGATGGTGTGTAGTTGGTGAACCGACATTTCGATGCGATCCAGCATACGGTTCAGTGTGATTGCCAAATGTGAGACTTCATCGTTTCTGCGCGTTGTAGGAACCCTGCTGCTCAAGTCGGCCTCACCGATCCTCGAAGCAGCTTCGGTGATCTCCTGAATGTGACGCAGCACTCGCCGCGTACTGTAAAACACGATAGCTGAGCCTATTAAAACGATGAGCAACCATAGAAGAACGAAG
>Ga0181521_10008178_pt1 | contig 10815 bp, 6 predicted proteins | sample PEATcosm2014_Bin_32_FD_119764 | JGI IMG/M metagenome (GOLD analysis project Ga0181521, IMG submission 119764) | Peatland microbial communities from MTU Mesocosm Facility, Houghton, MI, USA - PEATcosm2014_Bin02_60_metaG | ecosystem: Environmental > Terrestrial > Soil > Wetlands > Peat | place... | reverse complement strand
TCTTCGTTCATGCGGTCCATCTCGGCTTCCAGTTGCGCCACTTCCGTTTCGGTGACGCGCGCCTGCTTGGGATGCACGTCCTGCGGCAGGGTCGCCAGGATCGACCCCAAATTAAAGAGCTCGTGCTGCACGCGCAGCAGGATGGCCCCCAGCACCGCGAAGCGGGGTTCGCCCGCCGCCATCTCCGCGACGGTCGAGCGCGCCACGCCCACGAAGGAGTTCAACTCGTCCACCGTGCCATAGGCCTGGATGCGCGCGCCATCCTTGGGCACACGCTGGCCGCCCGCCAGCGCGGTTTCGCCCTGGTCGCCCTGCCGCGTATACACGCGGTTGATGGCGATGCGCGGCTTGTCGAACGGCTGCTCGCTCATGGTTTCATTTCGCCCGCGAAATCTTCCACTTCAATCCGGCCACGAAATTCAGCCGCGGCGACGGATAGCCGAACACCTCTTCATAGTGCCAGTTGAGCGCGTTGCGCAGGCTGCCGTACGCGGTGACGCCGCGGCCCAGCGCAAAATTCAAGTTGATCCCTACATTAGCGAAGCCCGCGTTCCAAAACAACCCGTCGGTGGCGCCGTAGGTCGGCTCTTCGTACAACGTCTTGCCGCGGAAGTAACCGGTGGCGTCGGCGGTGACACGCCCGCGCGTGTACGTCGCCACGACGCTGCCGGAGTTCTTCGGCCGCCGCGTCAGCGGCTGGCCCACCTGAAATGGCAGGGGCGCCAGGCTGGTGGAACCGTCGAGCGAGAGAATCCGCGTCCCCAGCAGCGTGTACGATCCCGTCACAAACAGCCGGCGCCCCGGCCGCAGAGAAGCCGAGAGTTCCACCCCTTGGGCGCGGGAGTTGGCCAGGTTGGCCGATTCATAACTGCTCAACTGCGCCAGCGATCCGCCCAGCGTCACGATCAAATCGTAGTAGCGGTTGTAAAAGTACGTAGCATCCAGCAACAGGAGGTTGCCGAACAGCTTCTGCTCCAGTCCAGCGTCCACGCTGCGGGTACGCTCCGGCTTGAGCTGCGGGTTATCGGTGAAGGCGATTTCAAATCCGCTCGGCGGCCGGATACCGGTTCCGAACGAGCTATGCAAGCGCGTCGAACCGGGCCGCAGCGCGTAGGCCGCGGATACTTTCGGGTTGGCGCGCGACACGGTGTTCGCGGGGAAGAACGGCCGCGAGTATCCGTCGGTGGGGACGGAGGGTGTCTCGATCCACTCGGCGCGCACGCCGGCGTTGAGGAAGAAGCGTCCGCCGATTTCGAAGCGGTACTCCCAATAGGCCGCCAGGTCGGTGCGCGCAATGGGGAACGTCTCGAAATTGGCGTCGGTGATGAACGTATTCTTGGTTTCTTCGCGCCCCGCCGAAACGCCAAACGCAGCCGTGTAGTGGCGCGTAACGCTCACTATGGTGCGCGCTTCGCCCTGCCAGCGCATGTCCTTGCTGAAGCTGGCGCCGTATGGGCTGGCGAAGCCGCTATTATCCACGAAGAAGCTTCCAAACACTTCTTGGCGCACGCGCGCCGAAAGATCGGCTTCGTAGTGCAGCCCGAAATCGCCGAAATTATTTCTTTCGCGGCTGATGGTGTCGATGCCTGTAAAGGTATCTTTCGGATCGGACCCCCATGGCCCGGGTTCGCCGGCGTTGTTGAAATCGAAATCGGCGTGCAGCGAAAGGCTCTGCCGCGCAAAACGCCGCGTCACGTTCAGCAGCGCATCCTGGTTGTGGTAGTCGCTATTATCGACCGGGCCGTCGGTATCGATGCGCGACACCGACGCCGTGATCCCGAACCCGGCGACGGGGACCGAACCCGTAATCCCGAAGCGGTGCTCGCCAAACGTTCCGCCCTCCGCCAGCACATCCAGCTCCGGAGCGGACCCCGGCTGGCGCGTGATGAAGTTGATCACGCCGCTGTTGGCATACGGTCCGTACACCGACGATTGCGGCCCGCGAATCACCTCGACGCTCTCCACCGCTTCCGATGGAATGTGGGCGAAATCGAAGCTGCCGCCGAACGCGTTCACCGGAACGCCGTCGATTTCCACCAGGCTGAAATCCGAGTCTCCGCCGCGCAGAAACAGGCTCGACACGCCGCCCGGCGCGCCGGTCTGGTTGAAAGCCATGCCCGGCAGATAGCGCAGCAGGTCCATGACGTAAGGCTCGTTGCGCTGCCGGACTTCTTCACTTGGCACGATGCTCACGCTGCCGCCCTGCATGCTGGCCGGCACATCGATGGCGGAGCCCACCACCCGCACCGAATCCACTTGCGGCGCGATTTCGAGACGCACCGCAACCGACGGCCCGGCCGCCAGCGTCTGCGTGCTGAAGCCCGGCGCCGTTATCACCAACCGGGCGCCCGGGATGTCCGCGACGTCGAGCTCGAACGAGCCATTCATCGCCGATACCGTCCGGGCCTCCACGCCTAAGCGGCTCACGACGGAAACTTGCGCGCCGCCCACGGGCGCGCCGGACGGATCGGTGACCGTTCCCTTCACTTGGGACGCAAAAAGACCGGCGGGAAAAAAGAGGCAACAGGCTGCGAAAGCCGCCACGTTGTGACGCATACCAAGCTCCTCCCTAGAGAGCCGTGCGAGCTCACTTCCGCCGGCCGGTCTCCTGACTTGCGCCTCATCGAACCCGTCGGCCTTCCCATCCCGTCGCCGGAACAGTGGCATGTACGAAAGGCTCTCCGCGCTTACAGTAGCGGGGCTGTGCTGGATTCTCACCAGCTTCCCGACACCAGCGGAAACATTAACTACAATTCCGAGTGTACACTAATTTCAGAGCGCTCATGTGCAAGCTAACTTACCGCGTGGCGCGGATCGTACTATCGATCGCCATATCGGGCCTGACCTTGCCGGTTGACGCCGCGCAGGCGAAGCCCGATAAGAAAAAGTCGCAGACGGCTTACCAGGAGGGCCAGCGCGCCGACCAGGCAGGCAAGCGCGCCGAGGCCATCGCCGCCTACTCCCAAGCCGTGGAGGCCGATCCCGCCAACTCCGCCGCCTGGCGCGCCCGCGCCAAGGATTATTTCGCCGCCGGCGACCGCGAGAAGGCAAAGGCCGATTTCGATCAGGCCCTCGAGGTCCAGCCCGGCGACGCACAATCTTACGCCGCACGCGCCGAATTCTTCGCCGCCACTGCCCAGCCCGAACGCGCCGCGCAGGACTTCACCACCGCCATCAGTCTGAAGCTCGAACGCACCGAGATCTACAGCGGGCGCGGCTTCGCCTACGTGGCCTTCAAGGAATACGAAAAAGCCATCGACGATTTTACCCAGGCCATCAAGCTCCGGCTCGACAATCCCGAGCCCTACAAAGGCCGCGGCATGGCCAAGGCCGCGCTCGGCAGGTTCCGCGACGCGGTGGACGATTTCGACCGCTCGCTGAGCTACAAGCCGGATTACGAAGACGTCTGGGTGGAGCGCGCCCTGGCCTACGCCGGCCTCGGCGACTTTCAGCACTCGCTCGAAAACCTCAACGCCGCGCTCAAGCTGAACGGCGAAGACCTGCGCGCGTGGCGCGTCCGCGGCGCCGTGCGCGAACACCTCGGAGACTACGACGGGGCCATCGCCGACTACAGCGAAGCCATTCGCCGCGATCCCAAGGATTCCCGCCTGTACTCGGCCCGCGGCGCGGTCTACGCGCGGCAGCAGAAACTGACGGAGTCGCTGCAGGATCGGGACCAGGCCGTGCAACTGGACCCCCGCAATCCCGAAGTCTACGTGGCCCGCGGCAGCACCTACCACCTGATGGGGCAGCATGAGAAGGGCATCGCCGATCGTACCACCGCCATCGACCTGGACCCGACCAGCGCGCTGGCCTGGACGGCCCGCGGAAACGCCTACTTCCTGCTGGGCCGCTTCGACGATGCTCTCGCCGATTTGAAACAGGCCGTCCTGCTCGATCCCAGGAACGCCGACTTGCAGGCTCTGGCGGCGCAAGCCCAAGCCAAGGTCGATGAAATCGTGGCTAAGGCGCTCTCCAAGGAAGCTCTGCCCGACACCATTTCCGTGAAGTTGCCGGGCACTGCCGGCGCGCCGCCGAAGCCCGAAGAGAAAGCCGAAGCGCCGCCAGTAACCCAGCCCGTAACCACGCCGCCGGCCGAGCCCAAGCAGGAGGTAAAGCCCGAAACCGCCGCGCCGCCGCCGGAACCGAAGCCCGTGCAGCCGCCCGTTCCGCCCCCAGCGGCGACGCCGGGGGTTCCCGCCGCTTCAGCCGCCCCCGCCATGGAGTTGACCGCGGCCCAGCACAATGCGCTCGGCCGCAAGGCTCTTCAGGAGGAACACTTCGCGGAGGCCATCCAGGAACTCAGCGCCGCATTGAAGCTGGACCCTTCGCTCTCTCTGGCCTACAACGCGCGCGGTTACGCCTATTTCCGGCAGAAGCGGTACATTGACGCCCTGGCCGATTTCGACAATGCCATCCGTCTGAACGCGGCCTACATCAACGCTTACATCAACCGCAGCGCCGCCCGCCGCGCCGCCGGCGACACCAGGGGCGCCGACGCCGACATGGCGAAAGTAAAAGAATTAGTGGGCAAGTAAAGGTCGGACGCCGCCATTGCTTCGCTTCGGCTCATCGAGCCCGCAGGAGGCAAAAGATGGTAGCCTACGGCGCAAGCCGTGTGGAGATTCTCAGGTTTTGGCAATGCTTCGGTTCCCAAGCCTCCAGTTTGTGACCTTATGCAGCGTGTTCGCTTGCGCCTGGGCTCAAGTTGATCAGTCACTCACCTTCGAAGTTGCCTCCATCAAACCGACCCCAACGTCAGACCTGGGGACGAAATGGGGACCCGAACCCGGAGGGCGGTTCTCGGCAGAAGGCGCGACGCTGAAGCAGCTTATAGCACTGGCTTATGGGGTTCAGGAGTACCAGGTCTCAGGCGGCCCGAAGTGGATGACTACAGACCGATGGAGCATCGAAGCCAAAGCCGAAGGCTTCAGGGGTCGATTCAATCGAGAACAGCTCCTCCAGGTCATGAAAGCTCTTCTTGCCGACCGTTTCCAACTGCGTACCCATCTGGGAATGAAAGACATGCCGGTGTATGCACTGGTTCAGTCAAAGTCCGGCGCCAAGCTAAAAGCATCTGCTCAGCAGTCAAGCACCATGGGCTTTGGCATTGGGTTTGTGAGTGGAAAGAGCGCCAGCATGGACCTGCTTGCCAGAACTCTGTCGATGGTGCTGGAACGTCCTGTCATGAATCGGACGGGCTTGAACGGGGAGTATGAGGTGCACCTGGAGTGGTCGCCTGAGCCTGGACTGGGTAACGCCCTTGCAGGGGAGCCAGCCGATCCGACCGACCTTGATCCCAGGTTAGTGTCGATCTTCACGGCCATCCAATCAGAACTGGGATTGCGTTTGAAAGCGAAACGTGGCCCTGCGGAAGTCGTCGAAATCCTGGAAGCCAAGCGGCCATCGGAAAACTGATAGGGAGCGCTGGCCTCCGCTCCGCACTACCCGTGCCGCAGCATGCCCAGCACGGCGTTGATCAGCACGGCCGCCATGCCGACGGGAATGGCGACCTTCCAGCCGATGTTCATGAGCTGGTCGTAGCGGAAGCGGGGGAATGTGCCGCGGAACCAGATCAGCAGATAAATGATGGTGAACACCTTCAGCAGAAACCAGAACAGTCCCATCACCGCGTGATTCACCGCCGGGACAATAAAGACGCCGCCGATCACTACCAGCGACAGCGCGCAAACCACCAGCACCTTCTGCTGCATGGTGTCCTTCAGCTTCTTCACCAGCGTCAGCGTCAGGGCGCCGGAGCCCACCAACAACACCACCGGGAACGCCACGTTCAGCGGCACATCCAGCCACGCGACGCTGGGGAAGGGGCGCAGCCAGCCACCCCAGAACAGCGCCACGGCCACCGAGGAAACCACGAAAATGTTGGCGTACTCCGCCAGAAAGTAGAGGCACCAGCGGAAGCCGCTGTACTCGGTATGGAAGCCGCCCACCAGTTCCGATTCCGCTTCGGGCAGATCGAACGGCGCGCGGTTGGTCTCCGCCGTAGCGGCGATGATGTAGACCGCGAACGGCACGATCATGAAGCCCCAGTTGTCGAATACGAACCAGACGCCGCGTTGCTGCTGCGCCAGGACGATCGATTTCATGCTCAGCGTGCCGGCCGCCATCACCCCGGAGAGCAGCGCGAACGACAGAGCCACCTCATAACTCACCAATTGCGCCGCGCTGCGCAGCGCGCCCAACAGGGAGTAGTGGCTGTTGGATGCCCAGCCGCCCAGGATGATTCCCAGAATTCCCACCGCGGAAACCGCCGAAATCACCAGCAGCCCCACATTGACATCGGCCACGTAAATCGTTCTTGCGAAGGGAAGGACGGAGAAAGCGGTCAGCGCGGTGATGGTGGAAATGCAGGGCGCGAACCAGAAAATGGCTTTGTCCGATTCCGCGGGGATAATGTCTTCCTTGATCAACAGCTTCAAAGCGTCGGCGATGGGCTGCAGCAGGCCGTGCGGCCCTACCCGCATGGGTCCGAGGCGCACCTGGAAGTCCGCCAGCACCTTCCGCTCCAGGAGCACGATATAGCCGGCCACCAGCGGGAACGCCGCGACGATGACGAGCGTCACCACAATCGGCGTGAACAACGGATTCGAATAAACCGTCTGCCACATATCGTCTCTATCTCAATAGCGAAGTCTGTGCCAGCCGCAGAAACGGCTCCGGGTAAATGCCAATCACCAGGGTCATGACTCCGCTCACCGCCAGCGCCACGCGCAGTCCGAAACTGGTGGCCAGCGGGGCCTTTTCGGTCTCCTCGCCGGTGAACATGCTGCGGACCACCTTGAAGTAGTAATAAATCGCCACCGCGACATACAGCGTGGCCACCACCGCCAGGGTGTAATGCCCGGTCTGAATCAGCGACAGGAAAATGTAATACTTGCCCAGGAAACCGGCGGTGGGCGGAATGCCGGCCAGCGAAAGCAGGAAGACCAGCATCAGCAAGGCATAGCCGGGGCTCTTGTGCATGAGGCCGCTGATATCGTCCATATCTTCGCCAATGATCTTCTGCCGCCGCAGGGCCACCAGCACCAGGAACGCGCCCAAATTCATGAAGGTGTAGACCATCACGTACACCGCGATACCGTTGATGCCGGTTTCATTGCCGGCCACCAGGCCCAGCAGCATGTAGCCGGAGTGCGAAATCGAACTGTACGCCAGCAGCCGCTTGATGTTGGTCTGGTTGACCGCTGCCAGGTTTCCCACCGTCAGGGTAAGGACCGCGATCACCGCCAGCATGGGTTCCCACACTTCGCGCGCCGACGCAAAGGGCGCCAGCGGGCCGTGGAACAGCCGCAGCAGGAAGGCGAATGAAGCAGCCCCCGACGCCACCGAGAGGTAAGCCGTCACCGTGGTGGGCGCCCCTTCATAAGCGTCCGGGGCCCACATGTGGAAAGGAGCGGCCGAAATCTTGAACAGCAACCCCACCAGGGTAGTGGCCAGCGCCAGGAAAACCACTGGATCCGACGGCGGGCGCGAGGCAATCGCGGCGGCGATATCCTCCAGCTTGGTGGAGTGAGCGATGCCGTACAGCACCGAGAAGCCATACACCAGGAAGCCGCTCGAAAAGGCCCCCAGCAGCAGGTATTTCATGGCGGCCTCATTGGAGCGCTTGTCGGCCCGGAGGAAGCCCACCATGATGTAGAAGCACAGGGCCATCAGCTCCAGGCCGATGAACAGCGTGATCAGGTCCGTACCGGTGGCCAGGAAGTACATGCCGCACTGCGCGAGCAGGATCAGGCTGTAATACTCGCCGTGGTGCTCGCCGGCGATCTCCAGGTAATGATACGACACCAGCGCCACTATCATCGCGGCAATCAGGAACATCCAATTGAAGAAGATGCCAAAGCCGTCGATCGTCACCGATCCCTGGAACCCCTGCAACTGCGCCTGCCCGCTCGACGCCAGCCAGGCCGTCTGGCGGAAGAGCGCGAAGCCCGTGAAGCCTTCCGCCAAGGCCACGAAAATCAGCAGATATTTACGCTGCCGGGGATCGGGGAAGATGAGGAAGTCGAAGAGCAGAATGGCGCAGCCGAACAGCGCCAGCATCACCGCCGGAATAATGGTGAAGTGATCGGTGGCGGTATAGAAAGACTGGATCATTGCGCCACCCCCACCTGTGTAGCGGGCCGAGGTATGGCCGCGTTCTGCACGCCGCCCGAGTAATAGCCGGGCCTGACACGCTCCACGATCTCAGCCACGGGCTGCCGCAGAATGTCGAAGTAAGGCTTCGGGTAGACGCCGATCCAGACTGCCCACGCGATCAGCGGCAGGAACATGGCCACTTCGCGGAAGCTCAGATCAGGAATGACGAGGTTCTTGCCATTGGTGACCTGTCCCAGCATGGTCCGCTGGTAGAGCCACAGCAGGTACGCGGCACCCAGGATCACGCCGGTTACGGCGAAGGCCGCCCAGATCCGATTGGCTTCGAAAGCGCCCATCAGAATGGTGAACTCGCCCACGAAGCCGTTCAGCAGCGGAAGCCCGACGGAACTCAGCATGGCGATTGCGAAGATGACCGCGAACTTGGGCATGACGTGCGCCAGGCCGCCATATTCGGAAATCTCGCGCGTGTGGCGGCGCTCGTAAATCACGCCGACCACCATGAAGAGCATGCCGGTCGAAATGCCGTGGTTGAGCTGCTGCAGCACGCTGCCCGCGATGCCGTTCGGATTCATGGAAAAAATGCCCAGCGTGCAGAAGCCCAGGTGGCTCACCGAAGAATAGGCAATCAGCTTCTTCCAATCCTTCTGCATCATGCACACCAGGGCGCCGTAGATAATCCCTATGATCGAGAGCACGGCCAGGATCTGCACGATGGTCCGGTCCATCGACGCTTTCGGCAGAAGCGGCAGCGAGAAGCGCAGGAATCCGTACGTTCCCATTTTCAGCAACACCGCCGCCAGGATCACGGAACCGGCGGTGGGCGCTTCCACGTGCGCGTCCGGCAGCCAGGTGTGGAAGGGGAACATCGGAACCTTGATGGCGAAGCCCAGGAAAAAGGCCCAGAAGACCCACTGTTGCAAACCCAGCGGCATGGCGGTCTTCATCAATTCGGAAATTTCAAACGTATATGTGCCGAACTGGTGGAAGTGCTGGAAGTAAAGCGTCAGGATGCCCAGCAGCATCAGAACCGAGCCGGCCAGGGTGTAAAGGAAGAACTTGATGGCGGCGTATAGCTTGCGTGGGCCGCCCCACACTCCGATGATGAAGTACATCGGAACCAGCACCAGTTCCCAGAAAACGTAGAACAGGAAGAAATCGAGCGCCACGAACACGCCGATCATGCCCGTCTGCAACAGCAGGAACATGGAGTAGTATTCCTTGGTGCGATCCTGGACGGCGCTCCAGGAACAGAGCATCGCGACGAAGCCCATCAGGGTGGTCAACATCACCAGCAGCAGGCTGATGCCATCCATGCCGATGTGATAATGCGCGCCCAGCGAGGGGATCCAGTCGGCGCGTTCTTCGAATTGGAAGCCGGCGACGCCCACCTGGAAGCGCGAGACCAGCGGGAGAGAAACCAGGAACCCGGCGAAGGCCGCCAGGTTCGCCCAGATCCGGATCAAGTCCTTGCTCTTCGACGGAATGAAGAGCAGAACCAACAAGCCGGCCAGCGGCGTCAAGAGAACAATGCTGAGTAAGTGCTGGTCCATAGGTTTACCGCACCACGTAATAGCCGAACATCGCCAGAACGCCGACCACCACAAAGAAGGCGTAGGTCTGCAGGCGCCCGGTCTCCAGAATGCACACGGGGTAGGAGAGCATCTTCACGCAGAAGGAAGTGAATCGCACGGCGCCGTCGACAATCCAGGTATCCCACCACATGGAAAGCTTGGCGGTGAAGCGCGTCAGCCAGCCGGCGCCGTTGACGCCGCCATCCACCACGTTGCGATCGAACGCACCCAGCGCCAGTCCGCCGCCCTTGCACAAGCCATCGACGAACAGGAAGTCGTAGATCTCGTCAACGTACCACTTGTTGTAGAGCAGCGAGTGCAGAGGCTTGACGGCCTTCTCGATGGTGTCGGGAATTTGCGGCTTGTTGTTGTAGAAGTAGCGGGCAATGGTGATTCCGATGATTGCCACGGCCACCGAGAGCCCCATCAGGATCCACTCGGTGGACGCGGAGTGCTCGCCGTGTTCCGCGGCTTCCACCGCCGCCGAGGCGAAGGCCGGCGCCAGCCACCGTTCGAAGCCGTGGAAACTGTCGCCGAACAAGGTCCACACCTTGGGGGTTCCCAGCCAGCCGACGAACACGCTGCCGGCGGCCAGCAGCACCAGGGGCACCGTCATCGTCGCGGGCGATTCGTGAATATGTTTGGCCACTTCCGGCGCCACGTGCGACTTGCCGTAGAACGTCATGTTCATAAGCCGCCACATATAGAAGGCGGTCAATCCGGCGGTGGCCAATCCCACGAACCATAGAATCTGCGAGCCCTGCGGTGAGCTGTACGCCTGCCACAGAATCTCATCCTTGGAGAAAAAGCCCGCCAGACCCGGAATTCCCGAGATGGCCACCGAAGCGATGAACATGGTCCAGTGCGTGATGGGTATCTTATTCTTGAGCCCGCCCATGCGCCGCATGTCCTGCTCGCCCGACATGGCGTGGATCACCGACCCGGAACAGAGGAAGAGCAGGGCCTTGAAGAAGGCGTGCGTAAACAGGTGGAAAATGGCCACCCAGTACGCGCCCACGCCCAGCGCCAGGAACATGTAGCCGAGCTGGCTGACCGTGGAGTACGCCAGCACACGCTTGATATCGTTCTGCACCAGGGCGATGCTGGCCGCCAGGATTGCCGT
>Ga0181521_10008172_pt1 | contig 10822 bp, 10 predicted proteins | sample PEATcosm2014_Bin_32_FD_119764 | JGI IMG/M metagenome (GOLD analysis project Ga0181521, IMG submission 119764) | Peatland microbial communities from MTU Mesocosm Facility, Houghton, MI, USA - PEATcosm2014_Bin02_60_metaG | ecosystem: Environmental > Terrestrial > Soil > Wetlands > Peat | place... | reverse complement strand
TTACAGCATGCCGTCCGGGCGCTCGGAGAGCAGGCTCTGCTCGTCGGCGGAAACCAGGCGGACCAGGCGATCGACGGAGTAGGATGCGGGGCGCTGACTGCTGTAATAATGGCGCACCTGCAACTCGCCGAGCAGACCGATGGCCAGCAACTGGATGCCGGCCACGATGAGCACTGAAGCGATGACGAACATGGGGCCGTGGAAGTGCATCACGTCCATCCGCGGATTGAGGATCTTCATGCCCAGTAGAATGGCTGCCATCACGCTTCCGGTGATCATACTCAGGATGCCGAAGCCACCGAAGAAATGCAGGGGGCGGCTCATGTAACGGAGCAGGAAGCGAATGGTCATGAGGTCGAAGATGACGCGGAAGGTGCGTCCCAGGCCGTAGTGGCTCTTACCGCGCTCGCGATTCAAGTTGCGAATGGGAATTTCGCAGATGGAGGCGCCGTACCAGCTGGCGAGGGCGGGAATGAAGCGGTGCATCTCGCCGTAGAGCGGAATGTTTTGGATGACTTCGCGGCGATAGGCCTTGAAAGTAGTGCCGAAGTCGTGGATGGGCACGCCGGACAACCGGGCCATGATCCAGTTGGCGCAAGCAGAAGGCATGCGGCGCAGGAAGAAATTGTCGATGCGGACCCTGCGCCATCCGGAGACGACGTCGTAACCCTCGTCGAGCTTTTCGACAAATGCAGGAATATCGTTGGGGTCGTGCTGCAGATCGCCATCCATGGCCAGGATGAACTCGCCGGTGGAGTGGTCAAAGCCCGCGGACAAGGCCGAAGTCTGGCCGAAGTTGCGGCGCAGCTTGACGATCAATACGCGACTGTCGACGGCGGCAATCTCCTCGAGAAGCTTGTAGGTCCGGTCCGTCGAACCATCGTCCACCAAGACCAACTCAAAGGAGTCGCCCACCTGCTCCATGACCTGCTTGAGGCGTGCGTAGAGAATCGTTACATTTTCTTCTTCATTGTGAAATGGAACAACAATGGAGTATTTCGCCATATTGATCCTTTAGACGCCAAGTAGCTTCACGAAGGATACATGAAAATCTCTAAGAAACTTATCCAGGCGGTACGTGCGCCGAAATCCAAAATGCCCCAAATCCTCAAAGGAACCTGCGAGGGCCGAAATCCCCAATGGGCTAACGTTCCAGTTCGTCGAGCATCGCCTGCATCTCGCCAAGGGCGTGGCTGTTACCACTGCGTGCCGCACAACCGATCCCGGCCTTCAACCGCTCGATCGCCTCGTTCTTTCTGCCCGCGCCCGCCAGGGTTTGCGCGGACATGAAATAGCCAGCGGTGTAATCCGGATCGTTGGTCAGAAGTGTATCAAACTCTGTCAACGCAGCCGCAATTTCACCACGGTTCGCCAATTCCATGGCGATTCCGTAGCGGGCGAAACTGTTTTTTGGGTCCAGAGTAAGGATTTCTTTCAGTCCTGCGATCTTATCCATCGTGCTCGCATCCGGCTCCTTCGTAACCGATGGGAGCCGCAGGGAATTTGCGTAAATGGCAGGGATTGCTGAAACTGGAACAGGATGCGGCACCGCAGCCAGTGGCCAAGCTCTGCCAATAGACTTATTGTAGCTGGCCGGAGAAGGAAATTGCGAGAAGAAGAAGAGCAGGCGAAGAAGAACGGAGCGGAGGCGCCATGAGCAGCCAGGAAGGCCATCCCTTGGTGCGGACGGTCGCGAGCACGCAGTCGGAGATGACAGAGATCATCCTGCCCAACGACACGAATATGCTGGGCAACCTGCTGGGCGGGCGGCTCATGCACTTTATCGATGTGACGGGCGCCATGGCGGCCTATCGGCACGCGCGCACCCACGTGGTGACGGCGTCGATGGACCACATCGATTTCATCCAGCCCGTGCGCTTGGGCGACCTGGTGACGCTGAAGTCGAGCGTGAACCGCGCATTCACCAGCTCCATGGAAGTGGGCGTGAAGGTGTGGGCGGAGAATACGCGGACCGGAGGGGTGTCGCATGTGGCCAGCGCCTACCTGGTGTTTGTGGCCGTGGACGAGCACGGGCGGCTGCAGAAGGTTCCGCAACTGAAGCCGGAGACGCCAGACGAAGTGCGGCGCTATGAGGATGCACTGCTGCGGCGCCAGCACCGCGAGCGCGAAAAGAGGCGGCGCACAGAGGCCAAGCTGGTGACTGCATCGCTGCAGGATGCCGGCGCCATCGAGCCATAGCCGCAGTTCGCAGTTCGCCGGAGTCGAGGGCGCGCAACGGTGGCGCGAATATTGAGTTATCCCACATCTCAAAAACGAGATGTGGGGCGCTCACGTGATCGATTTGCGCGCACGGTAAAATTGGATCAGGAGATTATTCATAATGGCGCATGGACACGCGATGCCGCAGCCGGTAGCTTTGCCGGGGGTTTCAAAAATAATTGCCGTGGGATCGGGCAAGGGCGGCGTCGGTAAAACCACGGTGGCCGTGAACCTGGCCGTCGCGCTTTCCCGGCTGGGCCAGCGCGTGGGGCTGATGGACGCCGACGTCTACGGGCCAAACGTGCCGCTGATGATGGGCTCGTCGCAATCGCCGAAGGTGGGGCCGGGCAACATGATCGAACCCAACCTGACGCACGGCATCAAGACCATCTCGATCGGGTACATTTCGCCGGGAGACAAGCCGCTGGTGATGCGGGGACCGATGCTGCACCAGATCATCCGGCAGTTTTTGCAGCAGGTGAACTGGGGCGAGCTGGATTACCTGGTGGTGGATCTGCCCCCGGGCACCGGCGACGTGGCGATTTCGCTCGTGCAGACCGTGCCGCTCACCGGAGCCGTGGTGGTGTCGACGCCGAGCGACGTGAGCCTGGAGGACGCGCGCAAGGCGCTGGAGATGTTTGCCCAGGTGAACGTGGATGTGCTGGGAATCGTGGAGAACATGAGCCACTTTACCTGCCCGCACTGCAACCACGAGATCGACATCTTCTCGCGTGGCGGCGCAGAACGCACGGCAAAACAATTTGGCGTGCCGTTTCTGGGAGCCATCGAGCTGATACCGTCGATCCGCGAAGGCGGCGATCGCGGCATGCCGGTGGCGCTGGCCGGGCCCAAGAGCCCGCAAGCGGCGGCGTTCTACGCGGTGGCGGAGAAAGTGATGGAGCAGGCCGAGAAATCCGCCGCAGCGCCGACGGATGTGATCGAAATCAAGTAACAGTGGTCAGTGATCAGATAAAAGCGGGGCGTGCGCCCCGCTTGTTGTTTTCGCCGAAATGTGTCGAGCGGGTCTCAGAGCTTCCAAGCTGCCGCGGGTCGATCTAGCTCCGCTAACTCCGCAAGCCCCGCTAACTCCGCTGTTCTTCTACCGCCAATGGCCTTCGACCAGGACATATTGGCCATGGCGGTGTTCCCAGCGGTGAGCGACCCAGCGTTGACCCCTATGGGGCGGTTGCTCGTAGTGGCCGGGCGTCCACACATAATGGCCGCCTTCGTAGCGGTGATAGCCGGCTTGCCATACGTATCCCTGCCCGGGAGGTGGGCCGCGCCGTTCGTACACAGGTGGTGGTGGCCCGATACGAATTACGACCTGCGCAAACGATGCCGCAGGGATCAGGGTAAAAGCGAGCAACAGTGCCAATGCAATTTTCTTCACGAGAATCGAGTCCTCCATGGATTGAGTGATTGTCAATTACCGCGCAGGTTCCGGGGTGCGCGGAAATGAGCGTTGCGCGGCAAGTTCATTACGCGCCCATCGTGACCCGCATACTTATACCTTGTACCACCCCTGATTTTCTCCGCGCTGTACCGCATTGCTCAGTGCAGTTTGTTAGATAAGAAGGCTTTGATCTTCAGGCAAAAAAAGAGCGGGGGTTCACCCCGCTCTCTTGCTTCTCTTGTTTTCGGTTTTTACTGCCAGTGACCTTCAACCAGGACCCAGCCGTCACCGCGATGTTCCCAACGATGCGCAACCCAAACCGCGCCGCGATGCGGGGGCCGCACCCAGTGGCCGTGAACCCAGACGTAGCGGTGGCCGTCCCAGCGGTGATAACCATCGATCCAGACCCAACCTTCATGCGGTGGATGGTCGTGGACCTCGACGATGGGCGCAGGAGGCGCCACGCGAACGACGATCTGCGCCATAACGGCGGCAGGAACGAGGCAGATAGCAAGCAACAACGACAGTGCAGTTTTTTTCACAGAGATTTTGCCCTCCATGGCAAGGTTCGATCGACCCGGATTGAGGAAGCGTCTCGGGCGATTAATTTTATCAACACGAGGCTACGAATTTCGTTGCGAAGCATTGAAAAAATCGCGGCCCCGGGTTGAATCCCATTGTCTGCTACTCATTTGGCCCGTGCAAAAGCGACAGCAACCTCCAAAGATTTGATGCCGCTCTTCTAGGCAGGGTGGTCCGCCGCCAGGGGATTTTCGCGCCGCGGGGCAAACACATTGCCCAGGCGCTGGATCTGAGCGCCCACGCCGCGCAACTTATCCTCAATGTGCTCGTAGCCGCGGTCCATGTGGTAGACGCGATCGATGACGGACTCCCCGTCGGCGACCAGCGCGGCCAGCACCAGCGAAGCGGAGGCGCGCAAGTCAGAACACATGACGGCGGCGGAGGAAAGCGGGGCCGGGCCGCGCACCGTGGCGGCGTTGCCGTCGACCTTGATGTTGGCCCCCATGCGTACGAGTTCCTGCACATGCATGAAGCGATTTTCAAAGATGTTTTCGCGCACCAGGCTCACGCCCTCGGCTTGCGTGGCCAGGGCCATGTACTGGGCCTGCATGTCGGTGGGAAATCCGGGATACTCCTCCGTAGAAATGTCGGCTGCGCGCAAACGCCCGTCGCCGTGGACGCGGACCGCATCGGGACCGAGCACGTCGACGCGCGCGCCGCACTCGCGCAGCTTGGCGATGACGGCGTCGAGGTGAGCCGTGTTGCAGCTGGCCACAGTGAGATCGCCGCCAGTAATGGCGCCCGCTATCAGCAGGGTTCCCGCTTCAATGCGATCGGGGTTGATGCGGTAACGCGCGCCGTGCAGTTTAGCTACGCCGTGCACACTGATCATGGAAGTGCCCGCGCCCTGAATCTTTGCGCCCATGGCGGTGAGCAGAGCAGCCAGATCGACGACCTCAGGCTCGCGTGCGCAATTTTCGAGCAGCGTGTCGCCCTCGGCCAGCACCGCGGCCATTAACAAATCTTCGGTCCCGGTGACGGTAATGCGATCAAAGACAATGTGCGCGCCGCGCAGGCGCCCTTCACGCGACCCCCCACGCGAATCGACGCGAGCCTCCAGGTAGCCATGCTCCTGCACGATGACCGCGCCCATTTTTTCCAGGCCCTTGATGTGCAGATCGATGGGACGGCCGCCGATGGCGCAGCCGCCGGGCATGGCCACACGCGCCACGCCGGCGCGGGCGATGAGCGGACCGAGAACCAGGGAGCTGGCGCGCATGGTTTTCACGATCTCGTAGCGCGCCACGGGATCGGAGAGCGTGCGGCAACTGATGGTGACGTGGTCGCGCGCGTCGTCCTCATGCAGTGCGACCGCAGCGCCCATGGAGGCGAGCAAACGCCGCTCGGTTTCAATGTCCCGCACCTGGGGAATGTTCTCGAGCGTGATCTCCTCATCGGTGAGAATGGCCGCGGCCATCGAGGGCAGCGCCGAGTTCTTCGCGCCGGAGACGCGCACCGTGCCGACCAGCGGATTGCCTCCGCGAATGATGAATTTGTCCATAGAAAAACAGCTTCCAGCCTCTAGCTTCTAGCTCGGAGGTACGGGAGCAAGAGTTCTTGCTCGTTGCAGGGGGAGCTGAAAGCGGGCCGCTAGCTTTCTAGTGTAAATGCGGAACAACGAAGGATAGGGCGCAGCCCGGGACACCCTCAAACCCCAACGCATCTTCCTAGCCTCTGCCGGCTGACAACAATGGTTCGCGCTCCCATCGAATCCATATTTCTGCTACGGCAGAAGTGCTATTGTGCCCTCAAACGATCGTTCATTATGATGGACCGTATGTGTTGCCGTATGTGATCGGCGCCGCTTCGGGTTCAGGGTCCCATCGGGCAACCACGCCAACGGCACTGAGTCAGGAGGCTGCCTGCGATGCCCTGGCTGAGCGAATTCAAGCGTACGCTCAAAGGGTTGGGCGTAAGTGAGGTGCCGCGGCCTGATCGATGGCCTGCAAGCGGGCTCACGGCCCATTATGGTGTCGACTCCCCCTCTACGCCTGCCTCCATCAAGAACATCAGCTCCAGCGGCATCTTCCTCGGCGTTGAAGAGCCCCTCCCGATCGGCCAGATCGTCACCCTCAGACTCCAGATGGAGGGCGACCCTGAGTTGAACTCGGAGCTGCAGATTGCCATTCAAGCCAAGGTCGTCCGGCAGGACGAGTGCGGCGCCGGGCTGATGTTTGTTCCGCTCCCGTGCCTCGACGCGGCCCTCTGGGAGGTTCTCGTCCGCGGCACCGTGATTCTCACCGATCACGAACAGGTAGTCCGTGTGTTCTCGACCCTCCGCACCGTCCTTTTCCTGTGCCGCCTTTGTCAGTCCGGGGCAGAGGAGGCCATCCTATTGCTGGACGGACGTCTCGACCAGCATCGAACCGCGACCCTCTTCAAAATCGCGTTCGCTGCCGAGAACCTGCTTACCGCCGATCCCGATGTCGACCGAATGCGCGCCCATCCTAAGCTGGTGGCAAACCTCCTCCGCGATGGCTCCTGGGCCCCCGACGAACTGACCACGCAACTATGGGTGGGCCTCCTCGTCTCGTCCTGCTCGGTCGTTGAGCCCGACGACTCCAATCAGATTCTTGTCGATCTGCTCATTCAGGTCACTCTGCACCAGGCCATGATCTTGACTCACGCATGCGAGCGCGCCTTGAGCTCCGCGCCGGCGTCCGGCGATCTCACCTCCGCTTCCGTCGTTCTCAGCCCGGATGAGATTACGAAACTCACCGGCGTGCCCGACCTCGCCCGGAACGCCACCGATCTCGCTTATCTATTCAACCTGGGGCTGATCCAGAAGCTCTTCGACTTCACCTCCTATCGCGAGCTCGACACCTTCGACATCACTCCCTCCCGCCTTGGCCTCGAACTCTACAACCACTGCCACGGCCAGCGCGGCAAAATCGACCCGCAACTCGCTGCAGCCGCCAGGGAGAACCTCGTCGCCCTTATCCCGCCGCCCATACCCAGCGTCTTCGAAAACTTCACCCCCTTCGTGCCCGATTCCCCTCAAGAAAAATAGCGCGTACCCGCGCGGCTATGCGGGTGATTGCAAGGGCGCAACCCCCGGGATACCCTCAAATCACACCGCGTCTTCCTAGCCACTTCCGGCTGACAACAATGGTTCGTTGTCCCATCGAATCCATGTTTCTGTTACGGCGGAAGTGCTATTGTGCCCTCAAACGATTGTTCCTTATGCTGAACCGTATGTGCTGCCGTATGTGATCGGCGCCGCTTTGGGTTCAGGGTCCCATCTGGCAATCACGCGGGCGGCACTGAGTCAGGAGGCTGCCTGCGATGTCCTGGCTGAGCAAATTCAAGCGTACGCTCGAAGAGTTAGACGCAAAGGTGCCGCAGCCTGATGGATGGCCCGTTTCCGGGCTCACGGCCTTTTATGGGCTCGACTTCCCCACCACGCGCGCCCCCATCAAATACATCAGCTCCAGCGGCATCTACCTCGAAATTCAAGAGCCCCTCCCCGTCGGCCAGATCGTCACCCTCAGACTCCAGATGGAGGGCAACCCTGAGTTGAGCTCGGAGCTGGAGATTTTGATACAGGCTCAAGTCGCCCACCAGGACGAGCTCGGCGACAGGCTCTCGTTTCTTTTGCCCCCTGGCCTCGACGCGGCTCTCTGGGGGGTCCTCGTCCGCAGCATTGCGGTTCTTACCGATCCCGATCAGGTCGCCCAGGTGTTCCGTACCCTCCGCACCGTCCTCTTCCTGTGCCGACTTTGTCCTTCCGGGGCAGAAGAAGCCATCCTGCTGCTGGATGGGCATCTCGACAAGGACCGCACCACAACCCTCTTCAAAATCGCGTTCGCCGCCGAGAACCTGCTTATCGCCGATCCCGATGTCGACCGAATGCGCGCCCATCCCAAGCTGGTGGCAAACCTCCTCCGTAACGGCTCCTGGGCTCTCGACGAACTGACCACACAACTATGGGTGGGCCTCTTCGTTTCCTCCTGCTCGGTGGATGAGCCCGACGACTGCAATCAGATTTTTGCTGACCTGCTCGTCCAGATCACACCGCACCAGGCCACGATCTTCACATTCGCATGCGAGTGCGTCTTGAACTCCGAGCCGGAGCCCGACGATTTCATCCCCGCTTCCGTCGTTGTCGGCCCCGATGAGATTGTGCAACTCACCGGCATGCACGATCTCACCCGGAACGCCACCGAGCTCGCTTATTTATTTAACTTGGGGCTGATCCAGAACGTCTTCGACTTCACCTCATATCGCGACTTCGATCGCTTTGACATTACCCCATCCCGCCTTGGCCTCGAACTCTATTGCCACTGCCACGGCCACCGCGGCAAAGTTGACCCAAAACTCGTCGCAGCCGCCAGGGAGCACCTCGCCGTCTTTCTCCCGCCGCCTATACCCAGCGTCTTCGAAAATTTCACACCCTTCGTGCCCGATTCCCCTCAGGAAAAATAGCGCATACCGCCGCCCTAAAGCATTTCTCCTCCAGATTTTTCCCGGAGCCTCAACACCCAAGTAGCGATTTCCTGAAGAAATCTTGAACCTTGCGCTCCCTGAAAGGGCTCTGTTTGTAGGAGAAACGCCCTAAATAAACTCTGTGCGTCCGGCACGGGACGCACTTCTCGTCCGGTTCGGGGTTCGAACTCGACCGCTTTAGTTGCCAGTAGGCGCAGCGGGCACAAGATTCAGCGGCTCGCTCAGCGTGAAAAGCAGCACGGTGCCGTTTTCAAGTGTCGCCTGGGGATGGCTGACCAGCAGATGCACAGAGATGACGCTGGCCCCGATGATAGTCCCGGCCAGTGCGCCGCCGGGCCCTCCGAGAATCGCACCCGTAATTGCGCCTGCGCCCACGGCGCCACCATACTCGATGCCGTCTTTCTTCAAGCGCGAGCCGGGCGTCACCAGACCTTCGTAGCCGATGCGGTCTGTGGTTCCGGGAGCACCGGCCAACTGCGCATAGAGGCGGAAGTGGGTGCCATCGGGCAGAGTCATCGATTCAGGACGGAGGCGCATGGAGCCGTGACCGCCGGCGCGGCCGGTGGAGACCGAAATCACTTTACCGTCAATTTGCGAGCCGGCGGGAATGAGCACCTGGCCGTTCTGAACTACGTCAGAAGCGACGCGCGTACGGAAGGACTCACCCGGCTGGCTCTCTGAAGTGGAAAGGCGGCCCATGAGGCGAACGCGAATCGTGGTGCCTTCGCCGAGTTCGCCAGGGGGCAGCGGAGCGGGATGCACGATGTCGCCATCGGGATCGGCCATCTCGGAACGCCGGTCAAGAGAGGGCTGAGCGGCGTTGTCAACCGGCGCCACCTGCACAATGCCGTCGTCGTTGGCCGGAGCGGGAACCGTCTCAGCCGCGTAGGGCGGAGGAGCGGGCTCGGGCGTCGGCGCGACATTGGACGTCGGCTGGGCGTAGTGGCTGGGTGATGGCTTGGCCTGAGACGCGTTTCGAGGCGCGGCTTCGGGCGCAGGAGTGGTGATGGTGCTGTCTGAAGGAGGGTTGGACGTACCCTGGTACGGATTCGACTGGTTCGCCTCCTGCGCTCCCAGTGCGACCGCCGTGGCGGCCAGCGAGACATATACGAGCCCGTGCACAAGTCCATTCGCAAGAATCGTCCGTTTCATCCTGATCTCCTCTCGGCCCTCCACTTCCACTGCGGAAGCCGTGCCCGCAGAGACCCCGGGCCAAGGGTTCTCCCTTGACGCTGTAAACCCGGCTGGGTGGGGAAAGTCGCCCTGCCGGCCTGGGCAAAGGTAAAAACCTGCCCAAATATAAGCGTAGCGTGCAATTTGAGGCGCTTCCCGAAGCCGAGCGCGGGTCGGTGCCTCGCGCGGCACGAATCAATACGGTAACTGCCCCACAAAGGGCGCCCCTCGCATCCGTGTGTGACCGCTGCCACACCGTCCGCGGCAGCTATGTTTGTTAGAATCCGTACGGGACCTGACTGATTTATCCGCATTTTTCCTCGACGACGGAGAGTGTCGCTTGAACGCGCAGGGGCTTTTGCACACCATTCGAAGCGCCGCCGGAGAAGCTCTTGCCGTAGATCGCCGTCCCCGACTGAATGACCGGCTGCAGCACCACATAGTGAGGAGCGATATGACTGAGATTGTTGCCATTCGTGCGCGTGAAGTGTTGGACTCGCGCGGCAATCCGACCGTTGAGGCGGATGTGATTCTGGAAAGCGGCGCGATGGGACGCGCCATTGTGCCTTCGGGTGCTTCAACAGGCGAACATGAGGCCGTGGAGTTGCGCGATGGCGACAAGACACATTACCAGGGCAAGGGCGTTCTGCAAGCGGTGGCCAACGTGGAAACCGTGATTGCGCCCGAGCTCGAAGGCATGGACGCTTCGAATCAAAGACTGATCGATCAGTCGATGATCGCGCTCGACGGAACGCCGAACAAGAGCAAGCTGGGCGCGAATGCGGTTCTGGCGGTGTCCATGGCGTGCACGCGTGCCGTGGCGCAGACGCTCGAGATTCCGCTCTACCGTTATCTGGGCGGCATCAACGCCTGCGTGCTGCCGACGCCGATGCTGAACGTGCTGAACGGCGGCGCCCATGCCGACTCCAATGTGGATTTCCAGGAGTTCATGATCATGCCGGTAGGCGCAGAGCGCTTCAGCGAGGCGCTGCGCTGGGCCGCGGAGAC
>Ga0181521_10008169_pt1 | contig 10824 bp, 11 predicted proteins | sample PEATcosm2014_Bin_32_FD_119764 | JGI IMG/M metagenome (GOLD analysis project Ga0181521, IMG submission 119764) | Peatland microbial communities from MTU Mesocosm Facility, Houghton, MI, USA - PEATcosm2014_Bin02_60_metaG | ecosystem: Environmental > Terrestrial > Soil > Wetlands > Peat | place... | reverse complement strand
GGACAAGCTACTCGCGCTGCTAAAGGGCAAGCCATAATGGAGAGTCGAAAGGGCGTGAGGCCGCGTGCAGCATGCCCTTTTGGCGCTCCACTCCCCATTAGAAAAGACTCCCCATAATGCACGAGTTGTAAGAGATGACGCGGTATCCGCAACGGGAGCATTCGTCGACGTGGCCACCGAGCGCGGCCGTGCGGCAGCGTTCGATGGCAGTCAGCACTTTCCGATGGCGAGACGTCGCCAGCGGCGGCTACGTTCGATGAAGCCCGGTCCCGCGGCGCGGACGAGATCGGCCACCTCCAGGGGCGGCCGATCCATCTACTTTTTCGAGCAGCGCCGGTCATTGGCTGGCGCCGGCGACAACGACAGCGTGTCGAGCGGGCTGGCGGTTTCTCCGAGATGCTTTTGCGACAGTGGTTTCTTCCAGATCACGATGACCCAGGAGAACCTGAATCGTCCGCAGATCCGCGCCTGCCTCGATCAGGTGTGTGGCGAAGCAGTGGCGCTTCCCGGACTATGCCGCGTGTTGAAGTGCGGGCAGCCAATCGCAGGCATTCCAGCGGCATCGATGCGGCATAGTCTTCGGCATCCGGTTGGCACCCTGGAGGAGTGCTAAAGCTAAACCAGTTCTTCACATTCTCAAGTACGATTGAACGCCTTCGCCAAGGGCCTCTGAGTGAATACCTCGATGCCTATGCAGCCTCTGTCGCCAAACAGGGCTACGCGCGCCACTCGATCAGACGGCAGATCGTAGCAATCGCCGATTTCAGTTGGTGGCTGAGACTCAAACATATCGAGCTTCGTAATCTGGATAGCCGGATCGTGGATCGATTTCTGCAGTCTCGTCGGCGGCAGCAGCGCCTTGGCAGGGGCGATCCGAAAACGTGGCAGCGACTGCTGACCCTGCTTTGCGAGAAAGGAGCAGTGAAGAAAAGCCCTTTCAGGAGGCAATTCCAAGGGCACACCGCCGTCGTGGGTGAAGGGCAGCGCATCAGCGCTCGTCTCTTCAGCGATTCCATGACAACCGCTGTTGCAAGTGCGTGCCGTGAGAACGGCGTTGCGACGCAAAAAGACCGTCGCCTATGGCCGACACCAGCGCGTCGATGCGCACGCGCAAGAGCTCGTCCACCACCCGCAAGCGCTCGCGGAGCCGCTGGTTCACCTCATCGATGCGCGGCGAATCGCGTCTCGAGCGCCAGCCTGTCGATCTGCCGAGGTCCAGAGCATGCAGCAACGTCGCGAATTGGGCGTCGTCCAGCCGGTCTGCCACGCGGTACAGCCTCGCCGGCCTGTCGCCGTTGAAAGACGAGGACGCCCTCCAGCATAGAGCCGCGCGGTGCTCGACCACGTGCCGTCGAAGCGGATGCGGTGGGGCACAGGTTGCTGTGCGCCAGGTCCACATGCGCCAACAGCCGCATCGTTGCGGCCGAAGGTGCGGCTCCTCAGAATGTAGAGGGCGACGCGCCAGCCGGCGGCGCGCAGCAAACTCCGTGCACTCTCGATCCACGCTGCGCGCGGTCGGCGCCTGTCTCGCCCGGGAGCGAGGCGAGTTCCCGCGCTCGCGCCTGGACGCGCGGGCAGGCGGCAGCCTCCGCAGGCTGGGCCATGTCGCACGGGCTGTACGCGTCCACGATCAAGGCGCACTCGTTCCCGCCGGCGCAATTTGTCTTGCGTGTGTGGTTCAGGCATAGGGTTAACTCCGCGTTCCCTGAATACGCGCTCACGTACCCATTGAAGCGAGCGAAATTCTCGCGGGCCCCCTCGCGCGCGCACGGAGGGCCCCCCTCCGCGGGGCGCAATTGGCTGTGACAAAACAAAAGCGCGCATAATGCTGAGACGATTTCAGGACGAGGCATGGCGTCGCTCCGAGTACGGATGCTTTTGATCCGACCGATGCCGAAGCTGTTGCGCACGAGCGGCGGCGCAACACCGGCTGCGTCTCGCCGGCTACATCGTGGTTGCTCTGGGTGGTCAGGAGTACTTCGTAGAAGAACTGCTTGACCAGTGGTACGGCCCGAAGGGGCAGTGGTTCAGCTTGACGGTTCGTAGCCGATCCGAACCGCTTCTAAAAGTTGCCGGCGAATTTCGGCGTAACTGGTGTAAGCATTGTTTTCGCGAACGCGTTGCTCCACTATGTCTGAGCGAAACTGAATAGATGAGGGTTCGGGGAGGCATTGGCCGAATAACTCGCACATCCTATCGGCCTCGTGAACATAGTGCTTAAGCGTTTCCCAACACTGTGCGTGCAGTTCTGCAAATTGTTTCGAATTCATTTCGTTCCAGTATACTTGACACTCGAGGCCCTGCCTTCCTAGCAAGCAAACCAAAGGTCGTGCAGGGCGCACTCGGGCGCGTGCCCAGCACCATCCGCAAGGCCGTACCGGGGACCCCGGGAAGTCATCTCATACAAGATGCCCACGCACACTCTGTATGGACAAGCTATGGTCCGGTTCCAGGGGAGCGTGGACGGCGGCCCCGGAACCCCCTCTCCCAGCCGGATCCGGTTCACCGATGTGCCGTTGAGAGTGCCGATCATGCGGGCCTATGACGTGCAGAGCTTCCAGGTCTCCGGCCCCTCCTGGATGGAAAGCCAGCGCTTCGACATCGTCGCCAAGGTTCCCGAAGGCGCAACCAAGGAAGATGCCCAGATCATACTCCAGAACCTGCTGGCGGACCGTTTCAAGCTAAAGCTGCACAAGGGGAGCAAGGAGGTCTCGATCTACGAGCTGGTGGTGGCCAAAGGCGGTATCAAGATAAAGGAAGCGGCCCAGACCGCGGCAGCGTCGGCCGAAGGTGCCGGTGAGCTTCCGCCGAGGAGCAAGGACGGCTTCCTGAGAACGCCGCACGGCCAACTGGGAATACAGGCGATGGGCAACGGTCGCATGCGCATGCAGGGCGACGCCGTGACCATTGCTCGTCTGACCGATATCATCGGAATGGCGCTGGGCCGCCCGGTTGTCGATAAAACGGGACTTACGGGAGCTTACGATGTCACACTCGACTTCTCTCCCGAAGGCATGGGACCCGGGCCGAAGGGTCCGGCCCCGGGAGAGGGCGGAGGCAATCCGGCCGAAGCTCCGCGCGACTCGAACGACTCCGGTCCCACCATCTTCACGGCCCTTCAGGAGCAACTCGGCCTCAACCTCGAATCGCGCAAGGGGCCAGTGGATCTGCTGGTCGTCGAGAGCGTCGAAAAGGTGCCGACCAAGAATTAGGGCCTGTCGAGTACTTCCGAGATTCTGGCTGACGCCGCAATCTTTAGAAGCCCGAGCAGATACTAGCTGCGGTCATTTCCTCGAAAGTGGGCATATCGGTAAAGTGGTGTCCCATCGGTCGGCCCGCGCTCCGGCCGGATCGTCGTGCTGCCGTCCAGTTGCATCCCGAACGCGACGGATCACTGGCCACGCGACACGGGAAGAATTCTACGATGCCGTGCGCGCTGCGGCTGGATTCGACGTCGAAGTCTTTACTCGTTGTCCGGGGTTCGCCACTGTACAATCGAATCGTGGCCAGGATGGCAAAACGGAAATCCTGGCTTAAAAATCAGATGTACAAGCCTGTTGTGTTCTTGGATATCGACGGCGTTCTGAACAGCAAGCAATGGTACGCCCACGATACTGCCTCTCACGAAGTCATTTCACCAACCGACCGGGAACTTTGGGAGCACTCCATCGACCCCGATTGCGTCCGGCGGCTCAACCGCATCCTCCAGCAAACCGGAGCTGTAGTGATCGTCTCGTCCTCCTGGCGAAAGACGCACGCTCTGAGCGAAATCGTCAGCATCCTAGAATCGCGAGGCTTTCGCGGTGACGTTGAAGGAGCCACGTCGGCCAACGGCACGCTCTCTGGCGCAGAAGAGATTACAGAATGGCTCGCAGAAAACCGCCCGCCCGGAGCTGCGTACGTTGTAATTGACGATGAGCTCACGAGCGCGCTCCCAGCTGAGAGGGTCGTTTCTCCATCCAACCAGACAGGTCTCACGGATAAAGACGTTGAACAAGCCATCGCGATACTATCTGGCACATTTTAGGTCCCGCTTACTCGTCCCGGGTTATCGGTAACTGACTCTGGGCCAGCCCAGCCGTCACCTGGTCGTATGACGCGCGTTCCGCTGAAGTGTCGGCTTGCCGGCCGCGGATTACTCCCGTGAAACGCCGTTGGGGGAAGTTGCCGAATTAGGCGGGGGAGCGGAGTGGCGGGCGGGCGCCATCCCCGGAATGATTTTCGTCAACAGCGTTCCTCACCCCGCGGCACACACCGCGGAGCGGACCACGCTGTCATGAGCGAACGGCATGTCTTCGCCGCACGCGATTCGATGGGAACCGCGTTATCGATTGCGTGCCGTGAGAACGGCGTTGCGCTAGTCCGCACTCTGGAACACCCGCAAGCGCTCGCCGAGCTGCTGGTCCAAGCCGCGCATCGTTGCGGCCGAACGTGCGGCTTCTCAGAATGTAGAGCGCGGCGCGAAAGCCGGCGTCGCGCAGCAAACCGCGTGCACTCTCGATCCACCGCTGCGCGCAGTCGGCGCCTGCCTCGCCCGGGAGCGAGGCGAGTTCGAGCACTCGCGCGGCACGCAGTTAGTGGTGGTGACTCTTCGATCGGGCTGCGGGGCCTCTCGCGCGCGCGCGGGCCCCCTCCCCGGCACGCAAAACGCTGCCGCGTTTTCGCCGGTTTTGACGCCGTGGCGAGCGCCGGCGTCGGCGCCGAGGCACACTACTGAGATCCCGCGCAGCGATTTTCGCAGCCACGATTTTCTCCCGCTCGCCGATCCTCGAATGTGGGCCGGCGCCGATCTGCCAGGACCGCTATCGCCGACGCGAAGGCCTCGTGCCGGATCTCAACGGCAAATCCTGATTGCGCGATAATCAAAGAGCACGGTGAACGGAGTCTTGCGATATGACCGATCTGCGAAGGATGGAGTCCCGCCTCCAGTGTCCGGCCGCTCGACGTTTGAAATCTGCTGCCGTGCACTCGTGGTCACTTGGCGCGCTCGCCTTGGCCCTTGGTAGCGTGGTTTTCATCTCTCAAGTGGGCTGCACTCGCCCGCCTGCGCACGCTCCCGTGACGCTCACGCTGGTTGAGCAAAGTCCCGGCTTGGACGAAGCGCTTCTAGCCTCTCGCCACCGCGAGTTTGAGGACTTCCATCGCGAAACCGGAGTTCTGGTACAGACTCTGCCAACGCCCGAAAGCGCGGATGACCAACTCCTCTTCTGGGAACGGCTCTTGGAGAGCCATGCCAGCACACCGGATGTCTATTCCATTGATTGCATCTGGCCCGGAATCCTAGCCGAACATTTGATTGATCTCGCACCTTTCTTGGGCCCTCAGTTGCACCAGCTCGTGCCCGCCCTGGTGAGCAACTATACCGTAAATCACGCTGTCGTGGCCGTTCCCTCAAGGACGTCTGCCGGGCTGCTGTTTTACCGAAAGGATCTGCTGAAAAAATATGGTTATCGAGCCCCGCCCGCCACCTGGGACGAGTTGGAGCGCATGGCAGCTCGTATTCAAGCCGCGGAGCGTGCGCAAGGAAACCGCGATTTCTGGGGCTATGTCTGGCAAGGCGGGGGCGGAGAACCCCTCCTCTGCAATGCACTCGAGTGGCAGGCATCCGAGGGAGGCGGAATGATTATTGAAGGTGATGGCTCGGTGAGCGTGAATAACCCAAGTGCCATTGCCGCCTGGGAGCGGGCCGCACGCTGGGTCGGAACCATTTCTCCGCCGGCCGTAACCCAGTACCTGGAGTGGGATGCTGCTAATGTGTGGGAGTCGGGCAACGCGGCATTCATGCGCAACTGGCCCAGCAACTATCTAAGCAGTTCCCGCGAGGGCTCCGATGTGCGTGGCCGCTTCGATGTCACCTTGCTCCCAGCCGGACGAGCCGGCCACTGGGGCACGGTGGGCGGGTCAAGCTACGCCGTGTCCCGGTATTCGGCGCATCAGCAGCAATCGATTGCCCTGGTGGGCTACCTGACACGGCGCGATGTTCAGAAGAACCGCGCCTACCTGAACGACGGCTTCCCGATTTACCCCGAACTTGACCAAGATCCAGTGGTCCTTGCTGCAAGCCCGTATCTTAAGCAACTCACCGGGAACGAGCACTTCGCGGTGAGGCCGGCTGCGGTTTGCGGGAAGGACTACCAGGAGGTCTCACGAACTTATGCCGAGGCCGTCCACGCGGTCCTCACCCATGCCAAAACAGCCCCCGCTGCGGCGCGTGAGTTGGAGGGCGCTCTTGTCAGAATTACTGGCCGTTGGCTTCGGTGAGTCAAGTTGATTGGATTGGGTTTCTGATTAAAAAGAGCATGTCACTCAAGAAGCGCATCGGAACACAGCAGCCAAGCGGGGTGATATCGCGTTTGGCTTTGCCGCTTGCCGGTCTCAAAATCGGCAGTCGGCTGGCGCTGTGCTTTGCCGTACTGCTCGGTCTCGTAGCCGCCTCCGACCTGACAGCGCTCTGGCAGTGCTCCAGACTCTCTGATGAGGTAAGCCTCCTCTACAGCGTGGATCAGAAATCAGCCACCGTCGAACAAATTCACACCGACATTGTAGACTACGCAAACTTAGAGGGACTTGCCGAGGCCGAAGATCCCGGTCCGTTCGCTCAGGAGGCGGAGCGCCTCTCGGAGACGCTTCGGCAGAGGATTGACGCGGCCATGCAAGCCATCCAGATCCCTGGCGCTGCAACCAGGCAGGATCCTGTGCTCCTCACGATGCTGGCGTCCATCCAGGGCACCTTGCCAAGTCAGACCGCCACCCTTGTCGCCCTGGCGAAAGCTGGTGACTGGCACGCTGTGCACATGCGCCTTGACAAGCAGGAGAGCGCTCTCGGCAAACTCACCGGGTCGGTCGCCCGCGAGGTGGAGGCCGAAGTCGGTGAGCAACGCGAGCGCGTATTGGCCGACACCCGGCGGAGACAGCGCCGGGTCTTTCTCGTCCTCCCCTTGACTGTATTGCTCACGCTCGTGGCTGCGGGATTCCTGAGCGCCGTCGTTACGCGAACCATCACCGCACCGCTCGCCAGCCTCGACCACGCCGCGCAGGCTATGGCCGAAGGAGATTTCTCGCGTCAGGTGCCCGTTGCGGGCCAGGACGAACTAGCGAATCTGGGACGCGTCTTCAATAACTCCTCCCTTCGCCTACGTAGCTACTATTCGGCCCTCCAGCAAAGTGAGGCAAAATTCCGTTCTTACATTGAGAACTCCCCCATCGGCATCTTCGTTGTCGATCGGGATGGACGCATCGTGGATTTTAACCAGGCGGTGGCCCAGTTACTTGCCTACGAGCCCGAGTTGTTTCGCCAAATCACGATTCATCGGATCGTCGCAAATGCGCACGAATTTGCACTCAACGACTTTCTTGCGTTGCCGGCCAACTGCCGGGTTACTGCCGAGTGGGAGTTGCAGTCCAGCGACGGCCGCACGATTCCAGTGACCCTGCAAGGCGTCGGCCTGCATGGCGGATTGGCGATGGCTTATCTGTTTGACCTCACGGAGCGCCGGCAGGCCGAGCTTGAGCGCGACCGTCTTCGGGCACAGTTTCTCCAGGCGCAGAAGATGGAGTCCATTGGGCGCCTGGCGAGCGGCGTGGCCCACGACTTCAATAACCTGCTGACGGTGATCAACGGCTACAGCCAGATGTTGCTCGCGAAATTGAGCGCGGGTGATCGTCTCCGGGACAACCTCACGGAGATCCACAAGGCCGGCGAGCGCGCCGCGGGACTGACTCGGCAACTGCTGGCCTACAGCCGCAAGCAGGTCTTGCAACCGCGCAGGCTGGACCTCAACCGCGTGGTCCAGGAAATGCAGCCGATGCTGGAACGCTTGGTAGGCGAAGACGTGAAAATGCAAGTCGCGCTCGGGGCTGCGAGCGCGACCGTGCACGCTGATCCGCATCAGTTGGAGCAGGTGATGATGAACCTGGCGGTGAACGCTCGGGACGCCATGCCTGGTGGAGGCAGGCTGCGGATTGAGACGGCCGACGTGGAGCTAGACGAAAGCTATGCCAGTTTGCATCCGGAAGCTCGGGTCGGCCGCTACGTTATGCTGGCGGTGAGTGACAGCGGCATAGGAATGGACGAAACGACGCGGCAACGTATCTTTGAGCCCTTCTTCACCACTAAGGAAACCGGAACAGGGACAGGGCTTGGGCTGTCCATGGTCCAGGGCATCGTGGCGCAGAGCGACGGGTGGATTAACGTCTATAGCCAACCGGGCGACGGGACGACTTTCAAGATCTATCTGCCCGCGCCCGCCGAGACGATAGCCGCAGCACGGACGCCGGTCTCCGTTCCCGTGTTGGGTGGGCAGGAAACCGTGCTGGTGGTCGAGGATCAGGCGGAAGTTCGCAAGTACGCGGTCAAGGTCTTGAAGGAATACGGCTACCGTGTGATCGCTGCGGAAAACGGCGACCAGGCCCTGGTGCTCTGCGAGCAGGATCGCGATCGCATCCACCTGGTTCTGACGGACGTGGTGATGCCCAACATGAGTGGCCGCGAACTCGCCGACCGGCTGAAGCAAATGCGGCCTGGGATGAAGGTCTTGTTCATGTCCGGCTATACCGACGATATCATCCTGCGACACGGCATCTTGGAGGAAAGCGCCCAATTCATCGAGAAGCCGTTCAGTCCGGAGGAGTTAGCCCGGAAAATTCGCTCGGTGCTGGAGCCACTACGAGGAGCCCGCATTCTGGTGGCCGACGATGAAGCCTTGGTGCGCGGTTTCCTGCGGGCGGTGCTGCAAGAAGCAGGCTACGAAGTGCTAGAAGCGGCGAACGGGAAGGAGGCACTCCAGCAGGTGCGAGCGGAGCCGGTGGACTTGGTGATCACGGATCTCGCCATGCCCGAGCAGGAGGGCCTTGAGACCATCCGGGCCTTGCGGCGGGATGTGCCCGGCGTCAGGATCATCGCCATTTCGGGAGCGTTCGGAGGCCAGTTTCTTAAACCGGCTCAGATGCTCGGAGCCGACGCGGTTCTGAGCAAGCCGGCTAGCGCGGAAATGCTGCTGGCCAGGGTGGCGGAGGTACTCAAGCTGCGGAGGTGAGGAGGGGCTTTTTCCCCTCCACGCGCCTACTTACTCCCAGGAAGGGAGGGCCTATCGTGTTTGACTATAGCGGGCAGTGTCTTCAGCGGGGCCCGAAGCTATTCGGCGGCCGCCGATCATCGAGGGCGCCGATCACCAGCTCCGCGATTGCCGACGCGAAGGCCTCCGTGACTGGCCAAGCCTTTTTACCCCCCACCCCTGGTTTTTCCCCCGGCGGAGGGGGGCTCTTCATCATCCTCCCCGTGATCCGGACGAATCGCTCGCGGCGGTCGTCCTCTCCGCGGAAATGACTTTCGGCAACAGCGTTCATCACCCCGCGGCACACGCCGTCATAGGCGAACGGCATGGCTTCGCCGCACGCGATTCCATGGGAACTGCGTTATCGATTGTTGAGAACGGTGTTGCGCCAGTCCGCAGGCTCAGCGGCGTGTGGCCGTTGAAAAGCGAGGACGCCGCCTCGAGCATGAGACGCTCATGCTCGAGGGCGTCCGCGCCTTTCAACCCCGACGTCCCGGTGAGCTTGTACCGCGTGGCAGACCGGCTGGACGACGCCCAATTCGCGACGCTGCTGCATGAAGCTGATGTGCTGCCCATCGCCAACGACGGCGATGTGCGCGCCTGTGCTGCAGGGAGTTGATCACCATCGAGAATTCACGCATGATCAGATCATCGCGTTTCCTTGCGCTCAGCTCGCGAAGTGCTTTCAGCGCGAGATACGGAACTCACGCAATCGTGGCGACGGCTGACGGGAGTATGGGAGCGGAGTTGGTGTAACTACTCGGAAAGGATCCGCGCAGTGAGAACGCGTACGCACGGCAAAAATCATGTTGTTGCATGGAACAATTTCGTGAATTTCGAGGGTGTGCCAAAAATGAACCCGCAATCCAGGCGCAACGGCGACGGCGACGTTCGTGGCGATCGCACGAGCGTCCCAAAAACTGATGTTTTAGGGACAGCAGGATCGCCCAACTGACTTATGTTCAGTCGGATAGCGTTACCTTTGTGGATCCATCGCGCCTTGACGCGTTCCGTGTCTGTGGCGGGCGACACGAGCATGAGATTGCGGCCGTTGCGCTCGTTTTGCGGGTCGTTTGCGTGCGTTTTTGTCGTCGTGTGGTGTGGACGAGCGTGGAGTGGATATCGACTTAGCAAGTGCGGTGGCCACGTGAGTAGGTAATACGTAAACGCGCAATGTCAGTGTCCAGCGCGCCGCGGGCCGCCACGGCGCCCGTTTCGCTCGACTTGCATTCATAGAGTCGCCGGAGTGAGAAATGTCATGGCCGCGGCACCCCCGCGCCAGGAGTTCCACCATGACATCGAACGCAGAAGAACCAGGCAAGGATCAGGAGACGCCGCTCCGGCTGCGCAACGGCGGCGTGTGGGAGGGCCCAGGGAGTGAAGCTCTCAGTCTACAAGCACCTGCTCGACATCAACGCCGGCTTCGACCAGATCGTTCGCGGTTTGGCCGCACTCCGAAATAACGACCGCCTTCCTGGCGAAGGAGCTTGATCGCTTCAGCGCGCTCGCCAAGGAAGCCCGCGCAGCTACGAGTTCGTGCGTGATTGGCGTGTTGGAACGAGAGGAAACCCGCGAGGCCGGGCGCCGCTTTAGAAAGCGACGAGACCGCGAGCCGCGGGAAGAATCGCGCTAGGCTCTTGGCACGCATCCGCCGCCAAGTCGCAGCGCCATGGTCGAAGACACTGGAGAGAGCCAAGAAACAAAGGTGGGCCGAGCCGCCACGGACACCACCGCAGCGGCTCCACCGGTAGCATTGAAGGCCCAATTTAGG
>Ga0181521_10008168_pt1 | contig 10825 bp, 11 predicted proteins | sample PEATcosm2014_Bin_32_FD_119764 | JGI IMG/M metagenome (GOLD analysis project Ga0181521, IMG submission 119764) | Peatland microbial communities from MTU Mesocosm Facility, Houghton, MI, USA - PEATcosm2014_Bin02_60_metaG | ecosystem: Environmental > Terrestrial > Soil > Wetlands > Peat | place... | reverse complement strand
TTGTTCGGATTCGTCCAATCGGCCGGGTCTTCGATCGGCGTCGCCAGCGTCGCCATTTGAATCGACGCGTCGGAGCGCATCGCCACCGCCAGCGCATCGAGATCCGCCGGCGCAATGAACGGTTGATCGCCCTGCACGCTGAGATACACGTCGGCGATAATCTTCGATGCGATCTCGGCGATTCGATCGGTGCCGCTCTGATGCGCCGGCGAGGTCATGATCGCCTCACCGCCCGCCGCGCGCACGGCCGCCGCAATTCGCTCATCGTCGGTCGCAACGATCACGCGCGCCACCGACTTTGCCTTCGACGCCTGCCGCCACACCCGGACCACCATCGGCACTCCCGCGATCTCCGACAGCGCCTTTGCGGGCAGGCGGGAAGAGGCGTACCGCGCCGGTACGACGGCGATCACTGAGACGTCGGCCAGAAACTTTCTCCGCTGTTCGAGGTTGTCGATCCGAGGGGCACATACATTGGTAGCCGCCCGCCGCGGCATTTGTCAATTTCGCGCGCGCGGATTGTCAACATTTCGCGCCGGGGATGCGCAGGAGCTCTGGGTAAACGTCATCGCGACGCGCCGCCTATCGGCAAGGGCAGAACCGTCACGGATCGTACGCGGCCCAAATGATGAGGTCAGCTTTTCGGATGTCCGAGAGATGGGCGGCGTTGGGAAACGTTTGATCGAATAGGGCTCGCATCTGCGGCCACTCGGGCGCCTGCGCGAATGCCTGGATTCCTCGCCGAACCTCCTCGTATCGTCGAAGTGCCTCGGAAAGCCAATTTTGCTTGGGCAAGGAAGTCGAACGTACGCTAAAATGGGCCGCTACATTCCGGTCGAAAATGACCGCATCGTCCGTGACCGTCGCCCGCATTTTCGAGCCGAAAGAGAGGTGCCTCTCTTCGGTTTTGTCACATAGATCCTGCAGGATTGCCTTTAGAGAGGGAGGCGAAGGAGCGGAAGCAGCTTCCCGGAGCATCGAGAAGAAATGCCGATAAAATGCCTCCCTCCTGCGGCCCATTCTGTAGTATCCCTTAAAGGTTCGTTGGTAGTTACGATCTACCGCAAGAGCAGGATTCGCCCTGACCTTCATGAGTTCCAGCACCTTGCCCACCGAGCCTCGCCCTTTTAGCTTCGTCAGCGCCGCCCCGACCTGCTCCATTGTCATCATGGTTCCTTTGGCTTTCAATTCGTAGTTGATCGCTGCCCCGGACGATCGATCGGAGTTCAGGAACCGGTCACAAATAAACGGGCGGCCCGCTTTAGACCGCCCATCGATAAACGCATCGCGTCGCGCGCGCGTGAACTACTTGTCGCGAACGCCATTCAATCGAATTATACTGCTTCCAAAATGGCTGCACATAGTTGCAGCACAGAGGAACAGATGCCCGACAAAATTACCACGACCGCCGGTGAAGGCAAAATTCCATTGCTCTCCTCGATTCAAGATTTTCTGTTCGGCGCGCCTCTCTATGCTGAATACGATTTCGCTCCGCTCAAGTCGGGAGGCGGCAGCGCAGCCTACGCTATGCTCGTTTCGCCCCTCGTCGTGGACGGATATTGCCCATACTGTCACAAGGCTGCGACATTCACTCGCACCTCTGAAGCCATACCGCCTTTCAGTTTTGAAGCTGTGTCTAGAGATACATTAGCACTAGGTTTCCAGATTACCTGTGCTCGCGACGAGAAGCATATAATACTGTTTCTCTTTCGGCTCAGAAAGCCGCTAATTCAAAAGATAGGACAGTGGCCCTCGCTGGCAGACATAGCTAACGACGAAAGTCGAGCATATCGACAGGTTCTTAACCCTGAGGACAGCGCAGAACTTCATAGGGCGATCGGCCTCGCCGCTCACGGTGTCGGTGTTGGATCCTTCGTCTATCTGCGGCGCGTATTCGAACGCCTCATCACGCAGCGCTTTAACGATTTTAAGGAACAAGAGAAGTGGAATGACACGGACTTCGTTGGCAAGCGAATGGACGAAAAGATCGAGCTTTTGGAACATCACCTGCCCGAATTTCTGGTTCGCAACAAGAAGGTGTACTCAATTTTATCGAAAGGCATACACGAGCTTCAGGAGTCGGAATGCCTCGGCGCCTTTGAGATGCTGAAGCACGCGATCTTTTTCATCCTCGATGAAGACAAGCACAAGCAAGAACAGCTGGAGCTTCGCCGCAAGGCGGAAAAGGCCATCGCTACTTTCTCAGCAGATAAGCTTCCGAAGTAGTACCTTCACGCTGCCTCTCGCCGGTAGCAGACAGAGTACGGTTCTCAAATAAACGGGCGGCCCCGTTCCAGAACCTGCGGCCGGTCAATGGGGATGAACTAGTTCAGCCTGACCCCGGCTGATGCAGCGTGCTATGCGTACTCTTATGGTCAACCGCCAGGATGTCCCGTACTCACTCGCCTCGCCCGAAATCGGGCGACCCTGCGTCTGGCAGAAATTATTTTTGACGGAACAAAGCTAGCCATAGACGCCAGCCGTCCCAAAGCCACTACGGATGGTAGAAATTGGTAAGTATCCCCTCGACGAAGGTACATGAGAAATGCTAAATCGTGTACCGGAGCCAGAAGATACCATCATTTGCGGCTACCGTCGCGTTATGCGATTAGCTTCTGATGGTTCTCCGTTCGTCACGTGGATCAAAGTAATGGGCAGGCGACTTCCAGATTACATGATGGACTCGGCGGTGTTCGTTTACCCGTCTAAAGAATCGGCTGACCGGGGGGAAGAAAGGGGAGCGACTGGTTTTTTAATTGGCATACCGTCCGAACGCGTCCCCGGCTTGGGCCATATCTACGTAGTAACGAATGCTCACGTTGTTGAGCATGGCGGATGCGTAGTTCGCATGAACAAAATTGGCAATCGAACGGCGACGTTTAATCTTTCGGGCGCGTGGGTTCCGCATCCGAAGGGGGATGACGTAGCTATTGCGCCATTGGTGGACGTTACTGACCCGACGCTTATGAGTCTAATATTGCATGCGGAATTGCTTCTCACTCATGCGGAATTCAGACAAGGAAACTTCGGAATTGGCGACAGCGTTTACATGGTAGGAAGGTTTCTGGGGCACGAGCATCGCGATGCCAACAAGCCGGTCATTCAGCAGGGAAGCATCGCAGCGCCAATCAGGTACATAACCAATCCAGAAACGGGATATGAGCAGGCATCAATTCTTGTCGAATTGCGTTCGATGGGCGGATACAGCGGTTCGGTCGTACTTCTTGATCCTGGGAATAAAATACTTGGGGTAAACTATCTTCATCTGCCGGTAAGATCGCCGGTTAAATTCTTTGACGAAGACAATGCCGATACACTGACCGAGACCATATATTTTGTAGACTCTCCCAGCGGGATGGCTGCTGTTGTCCCGGCTTGGAAAATCGGAGATATATTAAACATGAAGCAATTTGAGGAACAGCGTAAAGAAGATGACAAGCGCCTAGAGAAGCAAGCGGGCAGACGGACGAAACCGATTCTCGATGATGTTGCCTCGCCAGCGAAAGCGTCGAGGCGCGACATTCCGATTCCGCCGGTCAGTCGGAAGAAGTTTTTTGAAGCATTGGACAAGACAACTGCCCGACCGCCAAAACGTTAGAGTAGTTTTACCGCTTCAAATTATTCCAAATGGCGATCAGCAAGAATCCCGCTATGAGAATCGCAAGAGTTGACGCGATCACTCTGCCGAGAACCTTGGAAGTGCGCGGGTAACGGCGCGCGAACCAATCCACAACCTTGTTACCCAAGCGCCATTTTTCGGGAACAACCGGCGGAATGATCATTTTGTCTAGGGGCTAGCGACCACAGCGGCTATTTCTTTCGGTCAAGCCCCATGTTCGATAGGCTCATGCTCGCGCGGCGCAAATTAACTTCATGCACCAATGCCTTCAAATCGCCTGTGAGTTTAGAAAAGGCCTTAGCCTCTTCGTCGCAAAGTTCGACCATTTGAGAGACGTATTCTTCCTTATTTTGTTCGCGTAGAGGTTCGATTTCATTTTCCTTTTTTCGGCATTTCTCCCTGAGATCGTGAAACCCTTTCTCTATCCGGTCGAATTCCTCTTTCTCGTCAGTACGAGACAGGTCTCCTAACCCCAAGGCGTCCAGATAAGCGGCCATATATCGTTTCCTCTGCTCGTCTAGTTCCGCTTTAACTGCGTCGAGAAGATCGATTGTCTCCATTGCTCGGCACGCTCCTTTAGCGGGCTTGCCGAACGGATCCGACACCGCTATGATATCGGACAGACAAATTCTGTCTCGGCAGTTTGGTTGGCAAACCCGAGTAGACTAGGCCGCTGCCCCACAGCGGCTTCGTCATTTATCCCCTATACGCTTATGATGCTTTCTTTGCTATCCGGTCCACGAACGCATCGAACATATTGCGCTTGCCGAGGCTCTTTCGTCGATTGAATCGGAACGCATACTCGTTCAAATAAGTCTGCAAATACTTGGTGCTGACGTTGTGATAGACGCCACGAAGTCCATTCTTCGTTAAGCTCCAAAAGCCTTCTATCGTATTCGTGTGCGCGTCGCCGTCAACATAGATGCCAGCGGAATGGTAAACGCGCTGATGCCCGTAGCCGAGACGCGGCAGATTTCGATAGATGCGTGCCTCATCGGTGAAAATGGCGCTGCGAGGCATGATGCGTTCACGGACGTGTGGCAGGATGGTTCGTGCCGTTGTATCGGAAACCACGCGCGCTACGACACGGCCTTGCCGCTCAACAGCGCCCCACACGGCCGTTTTGCCCATGGCGTGCCGAACGTTACCGGGGAGCTTCTTGCGCCAATGCTTATTCGTTTCTTTGCCGCCGTAGAAGCTTTCGTCAATCTCAACTTTGCCGGAGAGTTTCGGACCGTCGCCTTCATCGAGCATCGAGCGAATCCGGTTGAACATGCGCCACGCGCATTTGTACGTGACGCCAAGCTCACGCTCTAGTTGTTTGGCGCTGATTCCGCATCGCGTCGAGGCCATCAGGAAGATCGCGTGAAACCAGAGTTTCAATGACGTTGCCGAATCCTGAAAGATTGTGCCGCGCATCGGGTGTTCGTGATGGCCGCAAAACTGGCATGAGTAGGAAGGCCGATTCTTGACGCGGTGATGCTTGGTGATCTTCTTACACTTCGGACAGAAGATGCCGTCTGGATAGAGCCGGTTCTTGAGCCATTCGAGGCACGCTGCGTCATCAGGAAATTCACGGTCGAATTCCATCATCGAGAACGTGCCATCGGAAGTGTCGGAGCGAAGCGGGTTATTGCGATTAGACTTGCTCATGCCCTGATCTGTACCACAAGCACGTACCTACGTCAAGGGGATACTTACCTAGAAATTGCTCTTTCCAGCTCTTTTCGATCAGTCAGAATCGGGCCCGTCACAGACTTCGGGCCGACAACCTGAACCAGCACCGGCTCGATCGCCAACATTCCGCGATCGTCACGGGTTCCCGACGTCACTATTCCATACGATACCGGCCCGATCGAATTCTTCGCGCTGTTCTGCTCTGAGCATGACTCGACCGCTGCCTTTTGTGGCTTATCGGCAGCTATTGTGGCTAAGGTCCGACTGCAAGCTGCTCATGCAGGAAAAGTTTGGAGATTGGGAGAAGCAAAATGGCAAAGACTTTTGGAGCGGAATCGACGGCCGATGAGGTTCTCGAGGGCATCGATCTTTCGGGCAAGCGGGTAGTTGTGACAGGCGTCTCCGCTGGCCTGGGCGTTGAGACCGCCCGCTCGCTCGTCGCGCACGGCGCCACCGTGGTTGGGACCGCGCGCGATCTGGCAAAAGCGCGGCGCGCGCTCGCGGAAGCGTTCCACGGCAGCTCGCCGGTTGATCTGGTCGAAGCGGATCTCGCTTCGCTCGGCAGCGTGCGCAAGGCGGCGAGCGATTTGCTCGCGCGCGCCAAGCCCTTCGATGTGATTATCGCCAACGCCGGCGTCATGGCGTGTCCGCAGGGCAAGACGCAGGACGGCTTCGAAACGCAATTCGGAACCAATCACCTGGGGCATTTCGTGTTTGTCAATCGGCTCGTGCCGCTCCTGAATCGCGGCGCTCGAATCGTCACGCTATCCTCGGCGGGTCATCAGCTCAGCGACGTCGACATTGAAGATCCGAATTTCGAGCACACTCCTTATCAGCCGTTCACCGCGTACGGCCGCTCGAAGACGGCAAATATTCTGCACGCGGTCGCTCTCGACAGCAGGCTCAAGGGACGCGGCGTGCGCGCGACCTCGATACATCCGGGCGGAATCGCGACCGAGCTCGCCCGGCATCTCACGCCTGAACTAATCGAGCAGATGAGGACACGAATCAGCAGAGGCGCGAGCGGTCAGGCGGCGGCGTTTCGATTCAAGACGGTGCCGCAAGGCTCGGCGACCTCGGTATGGGCCGGTTTTGTCGCGCCGGCCGATGCGGTTGGTGGGCACTATTGCGAAGACTGTCACGTATGCGAGGTGAATGACGACGCGACGTCGCGCGCGGGAGTGCGCTCATATGCGCTCGACCTGGCCCACGCGAACGACTTATGGCGCAAAAGCGAGGAGATGGTTGGCGAGCGCTTTTCGTTTTAACCAACACTCCGCTGATCGTCACGGGTTTTCCGCCGTCACAAATAAACGGGCGGCCCGCTAAGGGCCGCCCATCGAAAAGACCTCGCGATGCGCGCGCGAACTACTTGCCGCGAATCCGCGTGCGGCGCATCTTGCGCAGCCGTGACTTCGCCTGATGCGGATCGCTCTTCTTCTTGCGCGCAAGTTTGCGATTGCGCCGATTTCGCTGCTTCGAGGCTACCTTCATTGGTTCTCCTGGTTCGGATTATACGACGGCGGCGCGGATGCGTTGTCCCCATCGCCCGATCCTGTCTGTGGGGCGGCGAACGCCACCGGGCTTATCGCCATCACTTCCGTCATCGCCTGCCCCTGGTCCTGCGCGAGCACTCGTCCGAGCGTTTCTCCCGACGTAACCGGTCCGTTGATTGCCGGCGGTACATCGTACACCAGCGTGACTGCCGAGGCATCGGCCTTCGGCACCACAACTTTGAGATCGCTCGCCGCGACCGGCTGAATCAGCGGGCCCGAACTGACCTGCACCTGGACCGGAAGCGGCTGTCCCGACTTGAGCAGCGGCACCGAAGTGAATTGCTCGAAGCCCCACTCCATCACTTTCGCCGCCTGCGCGAAGCGCTGCGTATTCGACGGCGCGCCAAGGATCACCGCGATCAACCGCATGCCGCCGCGCTTGGCCGTGGTCGTGACGTTGAACCCCGCCTGATACGTGAATCCGGTCTTGAGCCCGTCGCATCCTTCGAAATGGCCGACCAGATGGTTGGTATTGCGCAGCATGCAGACGCCGTTGTCGAAATCCATCTCCTGCTGGCCCGACCAGCTCAGCAGGTTGGTCTCGCGGATTATCGCGCGACCCACCATCGCGAGATCGTACGCGTCGGTGCGATCGGCGTCATGAGTCGGGCGCGGCGGCAGTCCATCTACGGTCTGATATTCCGTATGCGTCATCCCGAGTTCGCTCGCCCGCTCGTTCATCATGCGGACCATCGCCTCGACCGATCCGCCGATCTTTTCGGCGACTGCGACCGCGGCGTCATTTGCCGATTTGACCAGCGCCGCCTTCATCAACTCGCGCAGCGGATAGACGTCGCCCTCCTTGAGGCCGACGCGCGAGCCGCCGGTATGCGCGGAGCGTTCGGAAATTCTGACCGGCTCATCGGGCTTGAAACGGCCGGCGTTGATCTGCTCCTGCGCGACCAGCAGGAGCATCATCTTGGCCATCGAGGCCGGCGGCCACTCCATGTCGGCGTTGTACGCCATCAGCACGCGGCCGCTGTCGGCATCCTCGAGCAGCGCGCCCTTGTAAAGTGGGCCGCCCGTCGCACTTGCCGTTCGCTTCGAATGAACTGCCTTATGCAGCCGGCGCCATTGCGCGGTCGCGCCCGCGGGCGACGCCGCAAACACGACGGCCACGCTCAACATCACCGCCGAGCCGAACAAGACTGCGGATTTTAAATTAACGATTGCCCGCCTCCACCTGCCCAATTCCACCACCGTTTTGTCCCCTGTCGTAATCCGATTCGCCCCGTTCAAGGAATGCGGATGAAACCGCTTGATTCCGGCGCGCCCTTCGAGCCGCTGCTTTTGACGTGTTGCAGAATCGCGAGGTTGGTCCGCGCCGGCGCGTAATCGGGAATCTCACCAACCAGTTCGTTCCATTCCTGGCTCGCTCGGACGTAGTTGCCTTCCTCGGCGTAGATTGCGCCGAGCGTGTTGCGCGCGTCCGGCTGACTCGGATCTATTCGCAGCGACAGTAGCGCTTCCTGCTCGGCTTGTGCGAGCGCTCCGCGCCGCTCGTACGCGAGTGCGAGGTTGAAATGCGTCTCGGGCCGTTCCGGTCCGAGCAGCGCAGCCAGCCGCAGCACCTGGGTCGCGTCGCGAGTCTGCCCGTTTTCGAGATAGAGCAGGCCGAGGTTCAGGAACAACTGCCAGTCGTCGAGGCCGAGACCGATCGCCTTCTGATACTCGGCGAGTTCCTGGCGATGCTGTCCGACGACGCCGTACGCGAAACCCAGATGGTAGTGCGCGAGCGCGTTGGTGGGATCGTCGTTGATAACGATGCGATGGCGGCGGATTGCCTCGGGATAATCCTCCATCCCCAGAAAGTAATCAGCCAGCGGATCGCAAACTTGCTCGTCGTAAGAACTGCTTTTGGCGCTGGCCCGCGCGCTGATCGGCGACTGGAGTACCAGCGCGATCAGAACAAAAAGCCAAATGCTCGAACGGCGACAGCTCAACAACTCATTATCTCCCGCAGCCTCGCAGGAAGAATTCTGATGTTAGCAGGTATTTTCGCTACAAAAAAACGCGCAGCGCGCTTTTAATGCCGCCAGCCCACGAAAAAACGAAAAAGCCGATATGAGGAAAAAAGGCATCGTGCCGGCCGTGGGCCGGATAAATCCGGGGGTCGCGCGGCCGGCCGGACGCCGGAGGCAAAGCCATCTTTGCCCCCCGATCCTGAATGGATCGATGTCTCTTAAGCGATTCGAACGAGGGCGGCTGCCAATGCAGCCGCCCTCGTCGTCATCAAGCCTGAGCGAAATTACGGAGTAGCTGGCGCCGGAGCCATCGCGCCACCAGCCGCTGCGCCGGCCTTTGCGCCTGCCGCTTCGCCTGCCGAAGCACCAGCCGCCGCGCCTGCTTCGGTCGCCTTAACGTGGCGATGATGTTTCTTCTTGGCCTTGGCCGTCGCCGTCGATGCTGCCGCGGCCGGGGCTGCCATGCTCGCCTCAGCCGCGGGAGCTGCGGGCGGGGCATCCTGGGCAAAAGCCGGCATCGCCAACGCGGCGGCGAAGAAAGCTGCGGAAAGAACTGAAAGGGTGCGCTTCATACTCTTGGATCTCCTTGATCTGGGCGGTCCTTAATGGACCGCAATGTGACTATTAGGGCTATTGCTATACCCGTGCCATCGGGTGACGGCAAGATCTCCATGGATTGACAGGGTAATTTCGCCGGGCCGACGCTTCCCGATGACGCAATCGGTCTATCGTCTATCCGCTTTGCGTCTGCGCTTGTCTCCCTTCACCGTCCCCCCGCCCCTAGCCGCGAGCCCGGCGCTCATCCCTGAGCTCTCGATATAGCGCCATCAGCTCCTTAAACGCCCGCGCGACCACTTTGAGATTGGCGCCCGACTGCTCGCCGGTCAGCCGGGGCAGATGCTTCACGTCCACCTCTTTTACCTTTGCGCCGCGGCCCGCCAGCCGCGCCATCAGCTCGGTCGAGATCATCGCGCCATGCGCCCGCAAATCCATCCCCTCGAGCTTCTCGCGCTTGAACAATTTAAATCCGCAATCGATATCGCTGATCGTGATGCCGAGCAGAACACGCACGAGAATCGTCCACGCCTTGCCGTTGATCCTGCGAATCAGATGATCGGCGCGACGCACCCGGTGCCCGGCAACCACGTCGTATTCGGGGACAAACGGGGTCAATCGCTCTAGATCGGAGGGATCGAATTGCCCGTCGCCGTCGCATAGCAGCACATACTGCTTGGTCGCGGCCCGGATTCCGGAGATCACCGCACCGCCGTAGCCTTGGTTGACATGATGGCGCACGACCTTGACGTGCGAATCCTCCGCGGCAAGGCGCTCGGCGATTTCGCCGGTGCGATCGCGGCTGCCGTCGTCAACCACGATTATCTCGAAGTCGTCGGCGACCCGCGGCAATTCGGCCAGGTATGAGCGCACGACGCGCTCGACGTTGCCTTCCTCGTTGTGCGACGGCAGGAAAACGCTGATTGCGGGGATGCGGACTGGGGTACTCACGTTGGCATGGGCGGCCTAGTCGCCGAGCTCACGGTATCCGCCGCGGAAAAACAGCAGCGGCTTGCCCTCGCGGGGCGTTTCAGCCTGTTCGATCTCGGCGATGTAAATCGTATGGTCGCCGCCATCGATCGCGGTGGTCACTTTGCACTCGAGATAAGCGATCGCACCGTCGAGGATCGGGGCGCCGTTCGCGCCGATTTTGTGACTGACGCCCTCGAATTTGTTGCCGCCGCTGACCGCGAACTTGCGCGACAACGCTTCCTGGTCGTGGGCCAGCACATTGACGGTGAAGATTTTGCTCTCCTCGAAGCAGGGATAGCTCTCGGCCTTCTTGTCCACGCAAACCAGCGCCAGCGGAGGAACCAGCGAGACCGAGGTAAACGCGTTGGCCGTCAGGCCGTGCAGCTCGCCCGAGCTGCGACGCGACGTGACCACGGTAACGCCGGTCGCGAAATGACCCATCACGCGCCGCAGTTCGTTTTTTTCGATCGCCATCCAAATCT
>Ga0181521_10008167_pt1 | contig 10826 bp, 6 predicted proteins | sample PEATcosm2014_Bin_32_FD_119764 | JGI IMG/M metagenome (GOLD analysis project Ga0181521, IMG submission 119764) | Peatland microbial communities from MTU Mesocosm Facility, Houghton, MI, USA - PEATcosm2014_Bin02_60_metaG | ecosystem: Environmental > Terrestrial > Soil > Wetlands > Peat | place... | reverse complement strand
CGTAATAGGGCAGTTCCTCGTAGATCATCCAGTCCAGCGTGCCCCGACGGGCCGCCACCTGTCGCGCCGCCCGGTGGGTCATCTGGTGATCGGGGTGCGCGATCCCGAGCGGCACCAGCCAAGTCGTAAGGCCCCGGTCCCCGACGACCGCGTCGATCGCGTTGATGACGGCTTCCTCGAGGACCGGCTCGCCGAGGTCGTCGTATCCGTAGGTCGGGGTGCGATATTGGTGGTCCCAGAACCCGAGGTGCAGGCCCGTCGCACCGAGGTCGGCGAGCGCCCTGGCGTCTTCGGCGCGGCGCACCCCGGTCACGTCGTCGCCCCCGGCGAAACCGGAGGCGACGTCCCAGGTGGTGACCGGGTCGACCGTCGGCGGCCCGCCGTCGAAGACGGTCACCACCACCGAGCCCGGGCGCGCCCGGAGCAGGTGCGTGCAGCTGAGCACTCCGTCATCGAGGTGCGGGGAGATCACGCCGACGGGGTGTCCCACGGCGGCCAACCCTACCGGTGCATCGTCGGAGCTCCGGCGCTATGGTCCCGCCCCCTGCAGCGGGCACGAAGCAAGGAGGCCGGCCATGAATGCTGCCGTCTACGCCCGGAACCGGTCCGCCCGATGTCCTGCGATACGACCAGGTGCCCGACCCCACCGTCGCCGACGGCGACGTCCTGGTTCGGGTGGAGGGCGATCAGCATCGAAGGCGGAGACACCACCGCCGACGCCCACGCCGACATCGAGAGCCTCAGGCCGTCGGACGGGTCCTGCTCATCCCGTGACCGGCTGCCCGTGAACGTCTCTCTGCGCGGCCGTGATCACGTCGATGATCTCGTCGCCGATGAGCTCGTCGCGATCGAGCAGGGCGTCGCGCAAGGCCTCGACGATCTCGCGGTTCGCCTGGATCATGGTGTGGACTCGCTCCTTGGCCTGGCGCAGCAACTCCTCGACCTCGGCCCGTCCGGCGTCGGTTTCCAGCACCTTCGCCACGATGTTCCCGCCCACGGGCGAGGTCAGCGCCTCGGCCGAGATGAGCGTGGAGCCCATGCCGAGGCTCCCCACCATGGTGCACGCCGCCGTGGTGGCCGACTGGAGGTCACTGGCCACGCCCGTGCACGTTTCACCGAAGAAGATCTCTTCGGCCACCATGCCGCCGAAGGCGATCTGGATGAGGGCCTCGACCTCGGTCCGAGTGCGCGTGAAGCGCTCCTCGCTTTCGGAGTGGGCGAGGAGCCCCAGGGCGTCCTTGCGCTTGATGATGGAGAGCACTTCGAGCTTGCGCCCGGTCCCCACCAGGTAGGCGACGGTGGCGTGACCCGACTCGTGGGTGGCGATGGTTCGCCGCTCGGCCTCGGTGTACTCGACCGGCTGACCGATGCCGATCTCTTCGGTCATCTTCGCCTTCTGGATATCGGTCCAGCTCAACCCGGGCGCGCCCCGCCGCAAGGCCCACACCAACGCCTCGTCGAGCAGGTGCTCGATCATGACGGGCGAGTAGCCGAACGTGAGGGCGGCCAGCGTGTCGCGGCGCTGGGGGTCGTCAAGCTCGGCGTCGTGCGCCTTCTTGTCGAGGTAGTAGTCGAGGATGTCGCGTCGACCGGCCCGTGATGGCAGGTCGAAGTAGATGGACCGGTCGAATCGCCCCGGTCGCAGCAGCGCCGGGTCGAGGTCGAAGGCCCGGTTGGTGGCCCCGATGACGAGGATGTTCGCCGGCAGGGGCGGTCGTTTCTTGAGCTGGCGGTCAGGCGCCAGCCAGACGTTGGCCATGTCGATCAGCCGGCCCTGGAGGCGCTCCATGGCAGGGGGCTGGTCGAAGCTCTGGAGCTGGATGAGCAGTTCGTTGACCACGCCGGCCACCCCGTCGTGATGGCGGCCGGCCCCGCCCATGCCGCCCCGGGCACCGCCGATGGCGTCGATCTCCTCGATGAAGCCAATGGCGCCCCCTTCTCGGCGGGCGTACTTGCGCAGCGCCTTGAAGTAGGAACGGATCTTTCGGTTGGTCTGCCCGTAGAACATCGACTGGAAGGCGGACGACGAAACGAACAAGAACGGCACTCCCGCCTCGGCCGCCATGGCCTTGGCCATGTAGGTCTTGCCCGTCCCCGGGGGGCCTTCGAACAAGATGGCCCTACGGGCCGTCCCGCCCATGGCGTCGGCGAACATCTTGTGGCCGAGGAACAGGTTGAGGGTCTTGACCACCTCTTCGACGATCGTCTGCGCGCCGCGGACGTCGGACATGGACACGTCGATTTCGTTCGGGCGGTACAGGACATGCGGTGAGCGCCCCGCGCCGAGCAGCGGGATGATCAGCGCGCACCCGAAGAGGAGGATGAGGGCCATCGCCGGGAGGTAGGGGACCAGGGCATGGGGGAACTGGGGCAGGGCGAACGATCCCCGATGCCACACCAGGTCTCGCACGGCCAGGAGGGCGGCGATCGGGACCAGGACCACGGCCAAGCGCCGGAAGCGCCCTTGGCGGACCCGCTCGCGCGACGCGCCGACGTCGGCGGTGCGGACCCCGATCACCCCGGTCTGGCCGAGGGCCTCGAGGCTGGAGCCGGCGCCTGCGTTCCCGGGGCCCTCGGTGACCGCTCCCGCACGTCTCCCCATGGTGCCAGTCCCCGCTTTCTGTGGTCACCCGAGGCCACTGTGCGTGATCCCCCTCATGTCGCGGGCAACGCTCCCACAACTCCCGGCCAACTCTGTCGGCTCGGCGCCGTCGGGGCCGGCCCGCCCTCCCGACAGCCCGTTCTCTTAGTCGGCCCGGCCGGCCCGGCCGGCCCGGTCACGACCGGATGTGGGGGCGCCACCGAATCGCGCCGCAGGATTGTTAGCCTTGTGTCCCATGTCCAACGGCCGTCCGACGGCGGATGCGCCCGCCGGTGCGCGCCCGCGAACCAAGCGCCCAGTCCCGAACGAAGAGGGCTTGCGCTCGCTCGGCGAGCAGATGCAGGAGTCGGTTGCGCCCGCCGCATCGGCACCGCCGGCGTCGGCAGAAGCCAAGTCGGCATCGCAGAAGGCGTCCCAGCGCTCCGGGGGGCGTCACCTCCGCACCCGGTCTCCGGGGCGGCGCAAGATGCGACGCGGGGCCAAGGCGCTGGTCGTCACGATGGTCGTCGTCGTTGTCCTTCTCGGCGCGGCGGCGGGGTACCTGGGCTACCTCAACAGCCTGGTCCATCGCGTTCGAGTGTTCGGACTGAGCGCCGACGCCACCTCGGGCGCGCTGGTGGGCACGCAGAACATCCTTCTCGTGGGCTCAACGTCGCGGTGTGCCCTGAAGGAGCAGAGCATCGCCTACGGGTTGTGCTCGGAGGGTGTCACCGGCGTGAACAGCGACATCGTCATGGTGCTCCACCTCGACTCCAACGATCAGAAGGTGTCGATCCTGTCGATACCCCGCGACCTGTTCGTGCCCAACGCCCGCACCAGCGGGCCCAACAAGATCGACGCCGCGCTGGCCGATGGCCCGACCCAGCTGGTGGCGGCCGTGGAGGACGATTTCGGCATCCCGATCCAGCACTATGTCGAACTGAACTTCGACAGCTTCGCCGCCGTCGTGGACGCGCTCGGGGGTGTCAACATGTACTTCCCCGAGCCGGTGTTCGACGACTTCTCGGGCTTGTACGTCACGTCGCCGGGGTGCATCCACCTCGACGGCGTCCGAGCCCTGCAGGTGGTTCGGGCCCGCCATCTCCAGTACCAGCCCCCAGGCGTGACCACCACCGACCGCTACTACTGGCCCCAGGAGGCCCAGAGCGACCTGGCTCGGATCCGAAGGACCCACGAGTTCCTCCGGGTCCTCGCCAGTGCCGTCGCCAAGCAGGGTTTAGGGAACCCGCTGACCGACCGCCAGCTCATCGCTGGGGTCGCGCCCAATCTCACCGTCGACTCCGGGTTCTCCACCAGCGACATGGTGAACATGGTCCTCGGGTTCCACTCCGTCGACATCGGCACGGCCCCACAACTCACCGTGCCCGTCCTCGAGGCCGCGTCGTCGGACTACTACTTTCAGGGCTACAACTACGGCAGCATCGAGTTCCCCAGCCAACCCCAGGACCAGCAGGCGATCGACCAGGTGCTCGGTGTGAATGCGGGCACGGACACCATGACCGGCAAACCCCTGCCGAAGCCGGGCGCCATTACCGTCTCCGTGCTCAACGGCACCGGCCTCCCCAATCAGGCTGCCGACACCGCCAGCGCTCTGGAAGCGCTCGGCTTCTCCACGATCGGGGTGGGCGACTCGGCCTCGGTCGGCCCCGAGTCCGAGACCGTCGTCGACTACTCGAGCTCGTCCGACGAGGCGGCGGCCGAGCGGGTCGCCCGATCCCTGTCCGGCGCCGTCATCTTGGACCGAGGCCCGACCACCGACGGAGCGCAGGTCACCGTGACCACCGGGACCGACTTCTCGGTGAACGCCCCCGCCGGCGGTTCGGGGTCGTCGGCCGCCGGTGCCGGGTCGACCTCCTCGTCGAGCGTCGCTTCCCCGAGCTCGTCGGCCTACTCGGACGCCTCGGTCTCGGCCTCGACGTCGGACGCGTTCAGCGCACCGACTCCGGCAACCGTGGGGCTCCAGCCCTGGGACCCGCGTTCGTGCACCGCGTCAGGAGGCGAAGGGCCCTAGCGATCAGTCGCTGCGGGTCGGGAACCACCCAACGACCTGGCCGTCGAGCCGGCGCCGGCGCCTGGCGCGGAGTCGGGCGGCCTCGACGAGGTCGACGGCCTCGAAGCGCACCGTGTCGCCGGGTCGGCACCGGCCGAGCACGCCCAGATCGGCACGCACAACGACGGCGGGCACCGGGTACCCGCCCACCGTGGCGTGGTCGCAGGACAAGATGATCGGGGCCCCGTCGGGGGGGAGCTGGACCGTTCCGGTGACGACACCGCGCGACGAAGGCGCCATGGTCGTCTCGGGCAGCGGCGGACCGGCGAGACGCACCCCGACCCGGTCGCTGGCATCTCCCACCGCCCAGGCCTGTGCACACAGCCGGCGCAGCGCATCGTCGGGGAACGCGTCGGGGCCGACCACCACTCGCAACAGTCGGGGCCCGTCGCTGCGGTGGTGGGAACGGTGCAGGCGGCCGCGGGGCCGCGACGGCGAACCGAGGCCGAGCTCGTCGCCGGCCACCAGGCGCCCCGGTCCGAGGCCGCAGAGTACGTCCGAGGAGCGGCTGCCGAGGACGATCGGCGTCTCGACCCCGCCATCGACGGCCACGTACGAGCGAAGCGAGCCGCGGATCTCGCCGACTTCGAGCACCTGGTCGCGTCCCACCGGGAGGACCAGCCCAGAGGGGACCGAGCGGCCGTCGAGGCGAACGGCCGCATCACCGACCACGGCCACGTGCGCCGGGGCCCGAAGGCGCAGCGACGGGCCGCGTGCAGTGCACTCCAGGCCCGCGGTCATGGGATCGTTGCCCACCAGTCGGTTGGCCAGCTCCAAGCTGTCCGGATCGGCCGCACCGGCCCGGGGGACGCCCATGGCCGCCACCCCGATGCGTCCGCCGTCTTGGACCACGGTGAACAGGCCGGGCTCCTCGACGAGGGCGGCGCGCGTCACCGCCGGCCCGGTACCGGCGACGAGCAGCGGCCGCGACCGGCCGGGGTCGGACCGGTCGACTGCGCCCCACACCAGGCGGACGGTGTCGCCCGGGGCGAGCAGCGCGTAGGGAGGGACGTCGGGCCGGAAAAGCGGTATCCCGGTTCGGCCCACGAGCTGCCAGCCTCCGGGCATGGCGGCGGGGTAGATGCCGGCGAATCCACCGCCGATCGCCACCGACCCGGCCGGGACCACCGGCCGCGGACGGTCCCGGCGGGGGACGCCGGCCAGCGGGCGGGGCAGCCCGACGAGATAGCCGAATCCCGGTGCGAAGCCCACGAACGCCACCTCCAACGTGGCCGACTCGAGCAGGTCCACGACGCCCTCGCGGCTGATGCCGGAGAGTCGGGCCACCTCCTCGAGGTCGGGCCCGTCGAATGTGACTGGGATCTCCACCCGGCGTCCGGCGGTGTCGTCCGACGGTTCGAGCGGTACCGTCGCCATGGCTTCGGCCAGCGCGTCCATGTCGGCCACGTCGGGATCGGCGATGACGGTGACCGACCGGAAACCGGTGACGACCTCCTCGAGCCCCGGGAAACCGATCCCGGGCAGGGTGTCGGTGCCCGACAGCATTCGCGCTAGCGCGCGGGCGCCACGGGTGTCGTCCGTGTCGACCACGAGCGCCGAGTCGCCCAGGGGTCGCACTGTGCGTCCGGGCCGGAGGTGGCTTGCGGTGGACCCGGTGCGGCGACGGCTCACGACACGAAGCTGGCCAACGCCACCCCGCCGGCGTCGAGGGCTTCTCGCACTCGGGTAGCGATTTCGATCGCGCCCGGCGTATCGCCGTGGACGCAGATCGATGCCGGGTGGAGCTCGAGCAGGGTTCCGTCGGTGGCGACCACCGCTCCCTCCACGGCCAGGGACAAGGCGCGGCGGGCGGCGGCTTCGGGGTCCGTCACGACGGCGCCAGGCTCGTCGCGAGCCACGAGCGATCCGTCCGGGGCATAGGCGCGGTCGGCGAAGGCCTCGGCGGCCACGCCGACACCCCGCCTCTCGGCCACGGCGATGGCCCGCGATCGCGCCGGCGCCAACAAGACGAGGTCCCCGAAGGCACCCATGGCGTCGATCACCGCTTCGGCGGTCACCTCGTCCGAGGCCATGCGGTGGTAAAGCGAGCCGTGGGGCTTCACGTAGCGGACCCGTGTGCCGCACCGACGCGCCAGCGTCTCGAGTGTGCCGATCTGGGCCTCGAGAGCGGCCACCAGCAGCGCCGGCTCCACGTCGACGGGCCGGCGGCCGAACCCGTGGCGGTCGTCGTACGACGGGTGGGCGCCCACTACCACGTTGCGTCGCGTTGCGGCCTCGAGGGCGGCGCGCATGGAGTGCTCGTCGCCAGCATGGACGCCGCAGGCGATGCTGGCGCTGGACACGACGGCGAGCAACCGGTCGTCGTCTCCCGGCACGCCGACCTCTTCGCCGACGTCGGCGTTGAGGTCGACGGAGGCCACCGCCGTCAGAGCCCGAGGCCCCGGCCGATCATGGCTTCGACCAGGTTGGGGCCCGGCGTGGACAACGCGGCTTCGAGTTGATCGGTGAATTCCTCGGCCGTGGTGGCTCGGGTGGCGGGGACGCCCATGCCCCGAGCTAGGGCCACGAAGTCGAGCGAAGGATCGCCGAGCTCGAGCATGGAGCGCGCCCGGGGACCCGATGCCTCCGCGCCGACACGCAAGAGCTCGAGCTCCAAGATGGCGTACGAGCCGTTATTGAAGACCACGGTGGTCACGTCGAGTCCTTCGCGCGCCTGGGTCCACAGCGCCTGCAGGGTGTACATGGCGCTGCCGTCTGCTTGCAGGGAGAGCACCCGACGTCCCGAGCAGGCGACGGCTGCGCCCGTGGCGACCGGCATTCCCATGCCGATGGCATTGCCCGTGAGCGCCAGCCAGTGGTGTCGCGGCGCGCCGGCAGTGGCGCCGGCGACGAAGAACCCCGCCGTGAGGCCCTCGTCCGAGACCACGGCGCCCTCCGGGAGCAGGGCACCGATGGCGGCCGCGGCCGTGATCGGATTGAGAGCGCCGGTCGGCCGGTCCGGACGGGTCGCTTCCTGGAGCACCGCACCCCGGTCGGGCGCGCCAACCGCATCGGCCAGAGCCTCGAGTGCGGCGGGACCGTCGTCGGTCGCCGTGGCTAGGACGTGGACCTCGCACCCGTCGGGGACGAGAGAGCCCTCCTTCCCCGGGTAGGCGAACGCGGCCACCGGGGCGTTGGTGCCGACGAGTATCAGGTGGCGGACGTCGCGAAGCTGCTCGGCCACCATCTCGCCGAGATAGGCCAAGCATTCGGCCGGCGGCACGCCCGCGCCACGCTCGAGCACGGCGGGGAACGGTTCGGTCAGCAGTCGCGCCCCTGTGGCCTGGGCTGCCCGGCTGGCCGCGATGAGGCCGCGCTCGCGTCCGGCCGCGCCACCGAGCAGGATCACCGTGCGATCTTCGGTCGACAGCACCTTGGCCGCCTGTTCGACGGTGTCGGCATTCACTGTGGTGGGCGCCACGGGCGACACCGGGGGGGCGATCTCGGCCCCCTCGCTCCACGACAGGTCCGCCGGGACGACCAGCGTGGCCACGCCCAAGGGCGCCGACATGGCCGCGGCGACGGCGTCGGCGGCATCGTGGCACAACGACGCCAGATCGGCCGACGATCGATACCAGATCGAGACCGGCCGGGCCAGGCTCTCGATGTCGGACTGCAGCGGTGCGTCGTAGCGACGATGCCCGATGGCGTGGTCACCGACGACGTTCACCACCGGCGTGTGGGCTCGTCGGGCGTTGTGGAGATTGGCGATCCCGTTGCCGAGGCCGGGCCCGAGGTGCAAGAGCGTGGCCGCGGGGCGTCCGGCCATGCGGCCGTAGCCGTCGGCCGCACCGGTGACGACGCCTTCGAAGAGGCCGAGGACGCCACGCATCTCGGGGACGTCGTCCAACGCGGCCACGAAGTGCATCTCCGAGGTGCCTGGGTTGGCGAAGCACACGTCGACTCCGGCCCCTACCAAAGTGCGCATCAGCGCCTGGGCCCCCTTCACCCGAGCAACTTTCCCGGGTTCAGGATTCCGTTGGGGTCGAAGACCGCCTTGATGCCCCGCATGAGGTCGATCTTGGCGGGGTCCTCGAGCGCCAAGAAGTGATCGAGCTTCTCGGTGCCGATGCCGTGCTCGGCCGATATGGCCCCACCGAGCGCCATGCCCTGCTGGTACACGGCGCGCAGCAGCCCGACCCGGCGCGACTTGTCGGGTTGGAACACCGTCAGATGGATGTTGCCGTCACCCACATGGCCGCAGCCGGTGACCAGCGCGCCGTACTCGTCAGCGATCGCCGCCACCTTGACCATGTACTCGGGTATCGCGGCGCGGGGGACGACCACGTCGATGATGTCGTCGGCTCCGGCCGCCTTGGCCACGAAGAACGCCTTCTCCCGGGCTGAGATCAGTTCCGCCCCGGCGCTCGGCGGGAGCACGTAGACGTCGATGGCGCCAAGCGAGTCGAGCAGGATGCCCGCGTTGGCAGTGTCCTCTTCCACCCGATCGGCGTCGTTGCCCTCGAGCACGACCACGAGATATGCCTGCGCCGCCTCGCGGATCTCGACGGGGATGCCGAGGTCGAGGTCGACATTGGCAGTGATCGCCGCCATGGTCAGCGCGTCGATGTACTCCAAGATGCGCGGCCCCACGCCCGCGTGCACGATGCGGGGCACGGCCGAAGTGACTTCGGCGAGGGTGCGGAACGGGGCGAGAAGCGTGGCCGCATGAGTCGAACGTGGTTGGAGTCGCAAGGTGGCTTCGGTCACGAGCGCGAGGGTCCCCTCGGAGCCGACGATGAGCTGGGTCAGGTCGTAGCCGGTCGAGGTCTTCACGTACTTGCCGCCGGTGCGGATCAGCTGGCCCGAAACGAGAGCGGCTTCAAGTCCGAGGACGTGGTGGCGGGTGACACCGTATTTGATGGCGCGCATCCCGCCGGCATTGGTGGAGACGTTGCCACCGAGCGCGGCGCTCAGTTCCCCGGGGAACACGGGGTAGACGAGGCCGTGAGGCTCCAAGGCGGCATCGAGCTGCTCGAGGCGGACGCCGGGTTCGACGACCGCCACGTGGTTGGCCGTGTCGACCTCGACGATGCTGTCCATGCGTTCGAACGACACGACGATTCCTTCGCCGTGGGGGACCGCCGCCCCCGAGAGGCCGGTTCCGCTGCCCCGGGCCACGACAGGTACTGCCCGTTCATCGGCGATGCGCAAGAGCGCGGCCACTTCGGCCGCGCGCCGAGGGCGGACCACCGCCATGGGGAACCCCGGGGTCGCCGTGAGCGATTCGTCGTGGGAGTAGTCGGGCGAGATCGCCTCCCCGGTCAGGACTTGCGCGGCACCCACCACCTCCGACAGCCGGTCGACGAGGTCTCCCATTGCCGTCCACCCTATGCCCGTGCCGGTCTCTTCGCCCCTGGGCACGGAAGGCAGCCGCCGATCAACGCACGTCGACGACGACCGAGTGGGCGGCCTTGTCGTGGAGCGCTTGGCGGGTCGGGCTCCACAGGGGCGTCAACATGTCGAAGGCCCAGGGGATCAAGAGATATGGGATGCAGAAGGCGCAGATGATCAGGGAGCGAACCAGCCCGCGGGCAGCGCCGATCTGCCCGCCGCCGGTGGCGTCGCGTACCGCGATGCCGACGGCCATCGCTCCCAGGGTGCGGCCGCGGCGGCTTCCCGTGAGGAACGAGAAGTAGGCCGTGTAGGTGAGGAAGAACAACGCCAGGAGCAAGAAGGTGTCGCCGGGTTTCAGGTGGATCGTGGTGCTGCCCCCCGAGGACTCGGTGATCCGGTTCCCCATGGCGACGGCGACGACGACTGCCCCAGCGACCCCGGCGACGGCCAGGTCGAGTACGAATGCCATTGCCCGCTTGGCCCAGGTCGAAAGCGGGCGCCCGAGCGAGTCAGTCGGCCCGGTGGCGCCCACCCGACCGGCCGGCGTCAGGGCGCCGGGACTGGGATCGTTCGGCGCCCCGCCCGGGGGGCGGTCTGGAGGCGGTGGGTACCCGGGCGGTGGGTACCCGGGCGGCACCTGGCCCGGGGGTGGGTACCCGGGCGGTGGGTACCCGGGCGGTGGGTACCCGGGCGGTGGGTACCCGGGCGGTGGGTACCCGGGTGGGTGCCCGGGCGGCACCCGGCCCGGGGGCGGGTACCCGGGTGGGTACCCGGGCGGCACCTGGCCCGGGGGCGGGTACCCGGGCGGTGGGTACCCGGGCGGCACCTGGCCCGGGG
>Ga0181521_10008166_pt1 | contig 10826 bp, 8 predicted proteins | sample PEATcosm2014_Bin_32_FD_119764 | JGI IMG/M metagenome (GOLD analysis project Ga0181521, IMG submission 119764) | Peatland microbial communities from MTU Mesocosm Facility, Houghton, MI, USA - PEATcosm2014_Bin02_60_metaG | ecosystem: Environmental > Terrestrial > Soil > Wetlands > Peat | place... | reverse complement strand
TTGGCCGCGACTCCCTCGCCCTCGTGAATAAGGCCAAGCAGGATGTGCTCGGTCCCGATGAAGCTGTGGTTCAAGAGGCGTGCTTCCTCCTGAGCCAGGACCAATACCCGGCGTGCCTGATCGGTGAAGCGCTCGAACATCCGCCCCTAGCTCTATCTACACACGGTTGTTCTGGTCGGTCGTCGCCGCCGGCGCCGCTCCGTCACCGACCGGTGCTTCGACCCGCTTCATCAAGGCCTGAGGGACACCTCCCCTTACTGCCTCGTAGATCGAGTAGCCCTGGGTGACAAGGTTCGTAACCAGATCTGTCACTCCTTCGGTGCCATTGACGAGGACTATGTTCGCCCCGCTCAGCCCCTTGGCAGCTGCCTCCACCAGAGCCGGCAGTTGCTCGACAATCCTGTTGGCTGCGATCAGGCTCTGATTGCCACCGGCCAGAGCCTCCGCTCTCGCCTTTATGGCATCCCGGTCGGCCTCAGCGAGGCGAATCGTACGGTAAGCGTCGGCGTCGGCAGGCTTCTCAACCTCGGCGATGAGGTCTTTCTCACGCTTTTCGGCCTGCAGGGCGGCCAGTCTGGTCTGCTCTTGGGTCACTTGCTGGGCCGCCTTGGCTTGCGCCAGCGGTCCGGCCTGGCTCGCGGCAGCTTGCGCCTGTTCGATCTCGGCCCGGTAACCCGCTTGCTTGATCTCGGCCTCACGTACGAAGCCCGCCTTCAGCGCGTTTGCCTCCTGCTCCTTCTCGGTGGCCGCCTGGTCGGCCTGGGCAGCGGCGATGCGTGCGTCCCGGGCGACGGCGGCAGCATGCGGAGCGGCGAGATTTTCGATATAGCCCGTCGCGTCCTTGATCTCTTGAATCTGGAAGGCATCGATCACGAGACCGAGCTTCTCCATCTCGTCGGTCGATGCCGCCTTGACCTCTTGAGCCACGCGGTTGCGATCACCGATGATCTCCTCGACCGTAAGGCCACCGACGATCGAGCGCAGGTGACCGGCCAACACTTGCGCCGTCAGCCGTTCCATGCCCTGCTGCTGGTCGAGGAATCGGCGCGCGGCGTTGGCAATCGAGGAGCTGTCGTCGCCGACCTTGAACACCGCCACCGCCTCGACAGTGAGCGGGATGCGGAGCTTGGTGACACAGCTCTCGGAGATGAGCGCCTCCCGCAGGTCCAAAGAGAGCCAGCGAGCCTTGTTCTTCCAAGGCAATACGAAAGCCCCCCTGCCCGTCACGATGCGGAACTGTCCCCCGTCGGTGCCGCGCCTGGATCCCGACACGACCATCGCTTCGTTCGGGGATGGGATCCTGTAGAAGAACATTCCGCCTTCTTTCTCTCGGCGGATCAGCAGCTCGTCACAAGCAGTGTCCGCGACGACAGCTGCTCAACGACGACGATACGAGTGTTCACCGCGAGCGGCTCTTCACTTTCAGTGTACGCCGTGAAGGCCTCCGAGCCCCCACGGATCTGGATGATCACCTCGCCCGGGACGCCCTGGGAAATCGGTACTGAGACGCGGCCTATCTTGCCAACGGCATCCTCGTTCGGCCCACCGGAGTTCAAGTCCATCAGCTCGAGTGCTCCTCCTGGTGCTGCGGGAACCTGCCGACCACGTCCAAGCGACAGGCCGGGGACGACCGTCCCTGATCGTTACGAGTCAAGCGTACTTGTCGCCTGGGATCTGTCCTTCGAGGCGCATGCAAGCACCTTGCCGACATCGGCCGGCAGGATCCCACTGCTCCCCAAGCCCCGAAGTCAGGACCAATGGTCGCCATCGGTACACGTCGGCCGTCGTCCTATGAGGTGGCAACACGGTACAACGTCGACTCATATCTCTCTCCGAGCATCGCTGCCTCGCCCGTGTCGGATGCCGGCACCCAGCACCGCCTGCAACCCGCATCGGAGTTTTCCTCGCGCCGGCTTGCCCGTCGTCTTCCGAAGGCCAGGCAAGGCCCGTTCCGGGCCGCTCAGTCCTGCAGGGTACGAATGGCTTCGACGTCGCTCCTTATCTGTTCTACGAGTTCATCCTCGGTCCCGAAGCTGTGCTGGCCCCGCACACGCGTCCCGAGCTCAACACGGACCCTCTCGCCGTACAGGTCCCCGTCGAAGTCGAGCAGGTACGCCTCGAGGAGCCGCTCGCCGACCTCGTAGTAGTGCGGCCGGCGACCGACGGAAACGGCTGCCCGATGCCTGGTGCCGTCCTCCAGCTCGACCACGGCTGCATAGACACCGTCGGCCAAGTTCACGTCTGGACCGATCCTCAAATTGGCCGTCGGAAAGCCGAGCCTGCGACCGCGACGGTCGCCCACCGCCACGATCCCCTCGACCGAAGAATCCACGTACCAGAACCTAACGTCCCCGACACGGCACGACGTGGAAACAAGCGAGCGAAGACGCCCCCATCAGGTACATACTCTCCCCGTGACTTCTGTGACTACTTCAAGGTTCCGTGCCAGAGCCGTCGACCATCTCGCCGTGGCGATCGGCACGACCAAGGGACTGTTCTTCGTCAGCGACAGCACGGTCGATGGCCCCTTGTTGGCCGGCAACGCCGTATCCGCCTTTGCGCAGCTGCCGAGTGGTCGCCTGCTCGCAGCCACTACGGACCCCCGCTTCGGGCCGCCGAACGTCCGTGTCAGTGACGACGGGGGGCTCACCTGGGACGAGCCGGGGGCACGACCGGTGGCGTTCCCGGCCGAGACGGAAACCGCTCTCGCCTCGGTGTGGCAGCTCCACGTCGATAGGCGACCGAACGCAACTGAGACCGTGTGGGCGGGCGTCGAGCCGGGAGGGCTGTTCCGTTCCGACGACGGTGCTGCCACCTTCGAGCTCGTCCGAGGCCTCTTCGAACACCCTGACCGCCCAACGTGGGAGCCGGGCGCGTGTGGGCTCGCCCTGCACACCGTGATCACCCACCCGGAGCGGCCGGAGCGGATCGTCGTCGCCATCTCGTGCGCAGGCGTGTACCGCTCGGACGACGGGGGGGACACCTGGGTGGCTCGCAACCAAGGGATCGAAGCACGACTCCTGTCCGAGCCGCTGCCCGGAGCAGGCCAATGCGTCCACAAGCTCGCCGTGGATGCGGTGAACCCCGATGTCCTCTGGGCACAGAACCACGGGGGCATCTACAAGAGCGTCGACGCCGGTGACCACTGGGAGTCCGTTGGCCATGCCGGCGAGCCCGACGGCGTGGCTTCAGACTTCGGCTTCCCGATCGTCTCCCACCCTGAAGAGCCCGATACGGCGTACGTGCTGCCGCTCGAGTCCGATGTCTACCCCTGCACCGCCGAAGGCCGCTGCCGCGTTTACCGGACGGCGAACGGCGGGCTCAGCTGGGAAGCGCTGTCGGACGGGCTACCGCGCACCCACGCTCATCTGACGGTCTTGCGCGACGCGTTCAGCATCGGGAACAACCAGCCCTACCCGCTCGTGTTCGGATCCGAGTCCGGGCACGCCTTCGCCTCGGTAGACGACGGCGAGTCCTGGCGGCTCGTCGCGTCTTACCTGCCACCCGTCTTGTGGGTGCGCGTCCTCGAGTGACGTGACCTGGCTGTCGCCCGCTCCCTCGAGCCTGTTCGAAGCACGTTCCGACCCCGTGGGTCCAACGGTTGTTCAGGTCCCCCGCGTTGCAGGAGGCAATGATGAAACTGCGTATCTTCACTGAACCCCAGCAGGGCGCGAGCTACGAACAACTCCTCGCCGTCGCGCGGTGCGCGGAGGAGTCCGGGTTCGACGCCTTCTTCCGGTCGGATCACTACCTCAAGATGGGTGAGGTCGATGGGCTGCCCGGCCCGACAGACGCCTGGATCACCCTGGCGGGCCTGGCTCGCGACACACGCAGCATCCGTCTCGGGACCCTGTTGAGCGCGGCGACCTTCAGGCTCCCTGCGCAACTCGCCGTGATCGTCGCGCAAGTGGACGCCATGAGCGACGGCCGGACCGAGCTCGGTCTCGGTGCGGGTTGGTTCGAGGAGGAGCACCGTGCTTTCGGGATCCCGTTCCCCCCTTCGGTGGGAGAGCGGTTCGATCGGCTCGAGGAGCAACTCGAGATCGTGTCAGGGATGTGGGCCGCCGAGGACCGTTACTCGTTCTCAGGCAGGCACTACCAGATCGTGGACAATGCCGGTCTGCCTAAACCGACCCAAGGGCCGCGTCCGCCGATCATCGTCGGAGGAAAGGGCTTGCGGCGCACGCCGGCGATCGCGGCACGTTTCGCCGACGAGTGCAATGTCCCCTTCGCTCCCGCCGAGCACTGTGCCCGGGTGTTCGCTGAACTTGACAGCGCGTGCGCCCGGATCGGTCGTGACCCTTCGACGATCCGCAAGTCGGTGGCGGTGGTCGTGTGCGCCGGGCGCAACGACGACGAGATCAACGCCCGCGCCGCCGCGATAAGGCGCGAGGTCGACGAGCTTCGCCAAAACGGAGCCACCGGCACCGCCGTGGAGGTCGCCGAGAGACTGCGCCGCTACGGCGCGATGGGCGCTTCGACCATCTATCTGCAGATCCTCGATCTCGGCGACCTCGACCATCTTCGCTACATCGCCGATGAGGTCGTGCCTCGCCTCGCTCACGCCGCTGAGCGGGCCTGAGCGGCCAATGCGCGCGCCGGTGTTCGACATCGTGACCAGAGACTGACAAGGGAGAGACTCGATGGAAGACCGAGAGCTGCACAAGCGCATAGCTGATCTCGTCACCGAAGAACGCGAGCTCGAGGAAGGCCATATCGGGACCCGGGTTACGCCCGAGCAGGAGCAGCGCCTGCGGGAAGTCCGGGAGGCCCTCGACCAGTCCTGGGACCTGCTGCGCCAAAGGCGCGCCCGGCGAGAATTCCACCAGGACATCACGGCCACGAGCCCCCGGCCACCGGAGATCGTGGAGGGTTACCAACAGTAGGCCCGCCGGCGTCGGCAGGAATCTCGACCTGCGGCCGCAGGCCAGCTTGACGCTCTCCCACCGTCTCGCGAGAGTGTTCCCGTGAGTCTGTCGCGTCCGGCTGTCCCGGCCTGCTCGCAGACCACGCGCCGACGCCGGGTCGAGAGCTGCGCGGGCGAGGCGACGCCAGGTTCGTCACGGCTGCTGTGAACAGCGCTCCGGCCGGCACCCCTGGCGCAAGCACATGACAGACCGCGCCGCCCGGGCGATGATCCTGGCCACTAGCGAGGAAACGAGACGCCGACGGTGAAGAGGGAAAGGACCACGGCCCCGCGGGGCCCGCAAACCCAACCAGGTATCACTTCCCACACAGGTCTCGCCATGGTCGTGGTGATGACCGGTGTCCTCATCACCGCCGTTGACACGACGATCGTCGTCCTCGCCCTCCCGGAAATCGAACGGGGACTGCACGTGGCACTCTCGTCGGTCATCTGGGTCGTCATCGGCTACCTGCTCGTCATCACCCTGCTCGCGACCCAGGTGGGTCGCCTCGGGGACATGTTCGGCCGGGTGCGTATGTACGAGATGGGCTTCCTGGTGTTCATCCTGGGTTCGCTCGCCTGCGCACTCGCGTGGAACGAGTCGGCCATCATCGGCTTTCGGATTCTTCAGGGCATTGGCGGAGCTTTCGTGACGGCCAACAGCGGCGCCGTGATCGCCGATCTCTACCCTCCGCAGCGGCGCGGGCGCGCCTATGGCTACAACTCGGTCGGCTGGAGCCTCGGGGCGGTCCTCGGGATCGTGGTGGGGGGCCTCATCGTCACCTACGTCTCGTGGCGTTGGATCTTCTGGATCAACGTGCCGATCGGCACCGCCGCGCTGGTGCTGGCAACCAAGGTCCTACACGAGCACGCCCAACGGGCCCGACGCCACTTCGATTTCCTCGGCATGGTCACGCTGGGGCTCGGGCTTTTCGGTGTGCTCTGGGCCATCACGACGCTGGCCACCTCCAGCTTCGACGCCTCCGTTGCCGGCTACCTGATCGGCGGGGTGGTGCTCATCGGCATCTTTGTCCTCGTCGAGTTGCGCCGAGCCGACCCGATGCTCCACCTGTCGCTGTTCAAGGTTCCCATGCTCGCGCCCTCGTTGCTGGCTGCGTTGTTCCAGGGGCTCGCCAACTTCGCCGTGCTGTTCCTGGTCATCATGTACCTCCAAGGCGCCCGAGGGCTTTCCCCGATCCACGCTTCGCTGCTGCTGGTGCCCGGCTACGTGGTCGGTTCCGGCGTCGGTCCTTACGCCGGCCGCCTAGCAGACCGGTTGGGCCCGGTCCTGCCAGCCACCGTCGGGCTCGGGATCCAGGTCATCGCCCTGTTCCTCTACGCGCAGCTCTCGACTGGGAGCGGCTTGTGGCTGGTCGTACTCGCAAGCGTCGTGAACGGGGTCGGGGCAAGCTCGTTCTTCCCTGCCAACAACTCGGCCGTGATGAAGGCCTCACCGCCGGACGTCTTCGGGATCTCCTCGGGGATGCTCCGGACCTTCGCCAACATCGGGATGGTCTTCTCGTTCTCGGTGGCGATCCTCGTCGCCTCCCGCTCGATCTCCAAGCACCTCGCCTTCGCCATCTTCGTCGGCACGACGAGCCTGCACGGCCACCTCGCCGTAGCCTTTACGACCGGCTTGCACGCCGCGTTCTATGCCTCGATGGCCTTCATGGTCCTCGCCGCTTTGTTGTCGGCCACACGGGCCAAAAGGGCGCGAGAGCTTCCGACCGGGAGCCGTTGAGAGGCCAGACCCTCCTACGAGCAGCCGCTCGTCGAGCCGCAGCTCGGGCAGGCGTAACACGAGCCGGCGCGCTGCATGACGTTGCCGCAGGCGTAACAGAACGGGGCATCCTTGCTCTCTATCTGACCCGGCTGCCTCAGTTGTTCTGCGTCGCCCGGGCGACGACCTGAAGCTGCATCCCCCCCGGCGCCGAACCGTTCGCGATTGGTCCGCTCGGCGTCTCCCTCGTCGACGTCCTCTAGACCGGGCAGCGTCGGTTGGGTCCGCTCCCCCGTCGAGAGCACCCCCAGCTCGAGCCGCTCGTCAAAGCTCAAGTAGTCGAGAGCCAGGCGCCGGAATATGTAGTCGACAAGGCTCGAAGCCAACCGCAGCTCCGGGTCGTCGGTGATCCCCGCCGGTTCGAAACGGAGGTTGGTGTACTTGCGGACGAACGTCGACATCGGCACGCCGTGCTGGAGCCCGAGGCTGACGGCGATCGAGAAGGCGTCCATGACGCCCGACAAGGTCGAGCCCTGCTTGGAGACCTTCATGAAGACCTCGCCCGGACGGCCGTCCTCGTACTCACCAACGGTCACATAGCCCTCACAGTCGGCCACCCGGAAGGCGAAGGTGTTCGAACGACGCTTGCGGGGCAGCCGCGTCCGTGTCGTGGTGGCAGGGGCGACGACGTGGCTTTGCTGCAATGCCCCTTCCAGCTCGGCTATCCGCTCGAGCAGCGCGCCCTCACGGACGTGGGCCTCCCGCGCGGCCTCCTCCTCGTCCAGGACCGACGTCTCGGCGTCTGCCAGCTTCGTCGTCGCCAACGGCTGCGCAACCTTGCAGTTGTCGCGGTAAATGGCAACCGCCTTGAGACCCATCCGCCAGGCGTCGATGTGCAACTGCTCGACATCTTCGACGGTGGCCTGCTCGGGAAGGTTCACCGTCTTGGAAATGGCACCCGAGATGAACGGCTGCACCGCGGCCATCATCTTCACATGGCCGAGATAGTTGATCGTGTTGTCGCCCATCGAGCACGCGAAGACGGGCAGGTGGCTCGCCTTTAGGTTCGGTGCCCCCACGATCGTATTGTGCTCGTCTATGTAGGCGACGATCTGGTCGATCTCGTCGATGTTGTAGCCAAGGCGCCGAAGCGCTCGGGGAACGGTCTGATTGAGGATGGACATCGTGCCTCCCCCGACGAGCTTCTTCGTCTTCACCAGCCCCAGGTCGGGCTCGATGCCGGTTGTGTCGCAGTCCATGAGAAACGAGATCGTCCCCGTGGGGGCGAGCACCGTCGCCTGAGAGTTGCGTACGCCATAGGCCTCAGCCAACTCGACGGCCGTGTCCCAGGCCTCCTGTGCCGCACAGAGAAGGTCGGTCGACACCTTCTCCTCGTCGATCTTGGCCACCTCGCGCCGGTGCATTCTCAGCACGTCCAGCATTGGACCGGCGTTGTCGTGGAATCCGGCGAACGGTCCCATCCGCGCTGCCGTGCGCGCCGAGGTCCCGTACGCCGCGCCCGTCATGAGGGCCGTGATCGCCGCCGCGGTAGCGCGCCCTTCGTCCGAGTCGTACGGCATGCCCTGGGCCATAAGCAGAGCGCCGAGGTTCGCAAAACCAAGGCCCAGCTCCCGGAACCGGCGCGTCGTGTCAGCGATCTTCTCCGTCGGGTAGTCGGCGTTGCCGATGAGGATCTCCTGCGCCGTGAACACGACGGTCACGGCGGCCTCGAACCCCTTGGTGTCGAAGGTGTCGTCGTCGTTCAGGAAACGCATCAAGTTGAGGCTGGCGAGGTTGCAGCTGCTGTTGTCCAGGTGGACGTATTCCGAACAGGGGTTGCTTGCTGAGATCCGGCCCGCGTTGGGCGCCGTGTGCCACTTGTTGATGGTCGTGTCGAACTGCAGTCCTGGATCGGCACACTCCCACGCGGCCTCTGCGATCTGACGGAAGAGGTCTCGTGCCCTGACCGTCCCTATCACCGTGCCCTTGGTCCGGCTGAGGAGATGCCAGTCGGCGTCGTCGAGCACCGTCTGCATGAACTCGTCTGTCACCCGTACGGAGTTGTTGGCGTTCTGGTACTGAACCGATTGGCTGTCCCTGCCATCCAGGTCCATGTCGAAACCGGCCTGCGCGAGGACCCGCGCCTTGCGCTCCTCACGCGCCTTGCACCAGATGAACTCCCGGATATCCGGATGATCGGCATCCAGGATCACCATCTTGGCGGCACGACGGGTCTTACCTCCGGACTTGATCGTGCCTGCGGAGGCATCCGCCCCCCGCATGAAGCTCACCGGACCTGACGCAGTCCCGCCGCCATTGAGCAGCTCCTTGGACGACCGGATGTTCGACAGGTTGACACCCGCGCCCGAGCCGCCCTTGAAGATCGTGCCCTCCTCGACATACCAGTTGAGAATCGAGGCCATCGAGTCCTCCACGCCGAGGATGAAACACGCCGCGGCCTGCTGAGGCACACCTTCGACGCCGATGTTGAACCACACCGGGGAGTTGAAAGCTGCCTTCTGCTGCACGACGAGGTGCTTGAGCTCGTCACTGAAAACGACCGCTTCGGCCGCGTCGACGAAGTACCCGTCCTTTAGGCCCCATGCCGTGATCGTGTCCACGACACGGTCGACAATCTGGCGGAGCGAGGATTCCCGTCCTGGCATGCCGACAGTGCCTCGGAAGTACTTCTGAGCAAGGATGTTGGTCGCGTTCAGGCTCCAAGTCGAGGGCACCTCCACACCGAGCTGCTCGAATGCGACCGCCCCGCTGCGGTAGTCGCTGATACGGGAATCACGGCGCTCCCAGACAACTTCGTCGTAGGGATGACGGGACTCCGTGGTGAAGTGCCGTTGGATGCCGATTCCGACGCGCTCTCCTGCAACAGCCATTGCCTGGTCCCTCCTTGGCGGAGCCGGTCCACCCTGGCACGGTCCGATTTCCCGTGTACCACAATATCTTGTGGTCCAACCAGGTAGGACTACAAGATAGGTGGCTAATTACAGCACCGTAGTTACGGCCGTGTCAACGGGCTGCCCCGGTCGTCCTCCCTGCTCAAGGGCCGCTCGCGAAGGTTCTCATCTGCTTGCCTGCGTGACCTGGCAGTCTGTCCCAACGTCCGGGTGCCTGTCCAGCGCCCGGCGGGGCACTCCCCCCGCCGGACCGGCTACCGTGCCGCCGTGGCCGTCGTGATCGCCGTCGATGCCGGCACCTCGGGAGTGCGCGCGCTTGCCCTCGACGAAGGCGGGCAGGTCGTGACCGCTTCTTACAGGGAGCTGAGCCAGCACTTTCCGGCGCCCGGGCTTGTCGAACAGGACGCCTCCGAGATCTGGTCCCTCGTCGAGGCAACCTTGGCGGAGCTCGGCCGGGAACTCGCGGCGCGTTCCCTCGTCCCTGCCACCATCGGCATCGCCAACCAACGGGAGACCGCGGTGGCATGGGACCGCTCGACAGGCCGCCCGTGCCATCGGGCCATCGTTTGGCAGGACCGCCGAACTGCGCCGCGGTGTGTCGAGCTCGCGGACGCCGGGCTTCTCCCGCTCATACGGGAACGAACCGGCCTCGTGCTCGACCCGTACTTCTCCGCCACGAAATGGGCCTGGATGCTGGAGCAGGGCGGGGTCGAGCCCCGCGCTTCCCTTGCGCTCGGGACCGTGGACGACTGGATCTGTTGGAACCTGACCGGCGGTGCCGAGTCGGGCAGGCACCTCACGGACCCTTCCAACGCCAGCCGGACACTGTGCTACGACATCGGCCGGCGAGCCTGGTCGGCCGAACTGTGCGGAGTCCTCGGCGTGCCGGTCCAGTCACTCGGTGAGATCCTCCCGTCGGCCGCCAGATACTCCCCGGTGGCGGCCGGTGTCGCGGGTGGCTTCCTCGACGGTGTCCCTGTCAGCGCCATCCTCGGAGACCAACAGGCGGCGCTCTTCGGCCACGGCTGCTACCTGCCCGGTGACACCAAGGTCACCTACGGCACCGGGAGCTTCGTGCTCATGAACCTCGGTGCAAGGCAACCGCGACCAACCGAGGGCCTTCTGACAACCGTCGCCTGGGACCTCGGCGAGCACGCTCGCATCGGCGCGGACGACGGCTTCTGCTACGCCCTCGAAGGCTCCGTCTTTTCTTCCGGCGCGACGATCCAGTGGCTGCGCGACGGTCTCGGGCTGATCGCAGAAGCAGCCGAGGTCGGTCCGCTCGCCG
>Ga0181521_10008158_pt1 | contig 10833 bp, 8 predicted proteins | sample PEATcosm2014_Bin_32_FD_119764 | JGI IMG/M metagenome (GOLD analysis project Ga0181521, IMG submission 119764) | Peatland microbial communities from MTU Mesocosm Facility, Houghton, MI, USA - PEATcosm2014_Bin02_60_metaG | ecosystem: Environmental > Terrestrial > Soil > Wetlands > Peat | place... | reverse complement strand
TGACCGCACCCTCCACCGAGTTCTCGAAGGGCACCACCGCGCCCTCCACCGAGCCGTCGCGGACCGCCGCGAAGGCGTCGGCGACCGTCTCCACCGGGATGAGGTCCGCGTCCCGGCTCTCCGGGAGGCTGCGCAGCGCCGTCTCCGCGAAGGTGCCCTCGGGGCCGAGGTAGGCGTAGCGGGGCGGCACCGGCTAGGTACCCGCCGGCAGGACGATGGTCGACGAGTGCACGGTGGTGCCGACGACGACCGTCAGCACGATCACCAGGGCGAGGATGCCCAGGCCGATGTAGCCGAGCACGAGCCCGGCCACGGCCATACCGTGGCCGCCCTGCCCCCTCTGGCGGATCTGGGCGAGGGCGATGTGGCCGAAGACCACGGCCAGGATCGACCCCACCCACCACAGCCAGAGGATGCCGAGCACCAGCGCGGCGATCGCCAGGCCATTGGTGGGCGGCGCCGCGACGTAGACGGGGTACGGCGGGTAGGGGGGCGGATAAGGTCCCGGCCAGGGGGGCTGAGCCGGCGGGGCGGGAAAGCCGTAGGGGAGCGGGGGCGGAGAACCCGACGGGGGCAACCCGTGGCCGGGCGCCGCCGGAGTGCCGCCCTCCGGCGGAGGTGGTGGCCAGGGGGTGGACACGATCGGGTTCCTCAGGCCGGACCGGCGGTGGCACCCGCTCCGGCCGTGGCGGGCTGCCCGGCCCGGCCCCGCCGCGCCGCTGCAGAGGTTACGCCGGGATCGGGGCGCCGGTCATGACGCGCCACGCCCGCCGGCTTCGCCCCGCCCCAACCGGCGCGACCGCGCTGGCCCCCGCTTCGGGCGCATGGCATACTCATCTCACACCGCAGCGGCGGTGGCTCGCTGACGAGGGGGAGAGCGGTGGAGAGCCCGCGCAGTTCCTCGGTCCATCGGCTGCGCCTGCCGATCGCCATCGCGGCGGCGGGGATCTCCATGGTCGCGACCGCGGTCGGGGCGTCGGCCGATTGCGGCGACCTCGCCGCCGCCACCCTGAGTGGCGCGTGGCAGCTCAGGATGACCGTCGAGCCGCCCACCGGGACCGTGCCGGCCGGACTTCCGAAGGTGGGCACCACCGCGCGCCAGACCGTCGGCCTCTCCACGGTGTGCAGCGCAACGGGCCAGTGCACGGCGACCTTGGCCCCCTCTGGCGGCGGGATCCTGCCCCTCTTCGACAACTCCGTGGATTTCGTCTGGTACCCCTCGACCGGGCTCACCCACGCCGGCAGCTCGTACTCGGGCACGACCCCACGAAGTGGCTACGGCGGTCCCGGCATACCACCCTGCCCCCGCCGGCCGACCTGCAGCACGACGTCCTCACCCTGACCGTGCTGCAGGCCGCCCAGGACGCGACCGGCGCCTGGCGGGCCACCGTGGTGTCGGGAACCGAGGTGAGCCCCGAGGGCTGGGTCTGCGCCGGCGGTATCGGGCAGTCCACGGGCGCCGAACACCTCAGCCTGCTCGCGGTTCCGGTCGGCGCCAGCTTCCCGCCCTCGACCAGCCTCGCCTGCGCCGCCCCACCCGTCGCCCGGGCAGCGGTCACCGCCGCATCGAACCCGGACGTCTCGTCGTTCTCGTCGAACCTGGTCACCCCGGCCGAGGCCTTCGGGTCACCCGTCCACACCCTGATCGGGGCCGCCATCACCCTCGGGGTGATCCTCTTCATCACCTTCCCCTCCCAACTCTTCAACCGCACCTTCGAGGAGAACTACGACGAGATCCGCGAGATCACCCTCCGGCGCCTCGGTTGGCTGCGGCGCTTCCGCCGTGACGCCGAGCGCGAGGCGGGAGGGCTGCTCCGGATCGGCGCCTTCGCGGCCGTCGTCCTGGGGGGCGCCGCCCTGGGCAGCCTCAACGATCGGGGCTTCGGCTTCAACCTGCGCTCGGTGGCCACCTACGTCGCCGTGGTGCTGTCGATCCTGATCGGCATCGCGGTCGGTGCCACGGTGGGCGCCGTCTACCGCCGGCTCCGCCACCATCCTGTGGAGGCGCGCTTCCACGCCCTCCCCGCGGGACTGCTGGTTGCGGCCACCTGTGTCCTGATCTCGAGGCTCAGCTCGTTCGAGCCGGGCTACCTCTATGGGGTGATCGCCAGCCTCGCCTTCCAGGGGACGCTGGCCAAGAACGAGCAGGGGCACGCGGTCGCCCTCTCGGCCATCGCCGGCCTGACCGTGGCGGTCGTCGCCTGGCTGGTCTGGGTCCCGGTCGGCCGCGCCGCCGCCGTCCCGGGAGCCCCCTTTGCGGTGGTCCTGGCGGCCGACCTGCTCGGATCCATCTTCGTGGGCGGGCTGGTCGGCAACGTGATCGGCCTGCTGCCGCTGCGGTTCCTCTCCGGCGGCACCCTGATGGCGTGGAGCCGGGCAGCCTGGGCGGCGACCTTCGGGATCGCCGTCTTCGGGCTGGTCGAGGTGGAGCTGCGGCCCCAGTCCACCTCGGCCCACCCGGGCAGCGCACCCGTGGTCACCGCGGTGCTCCTCTTCGTGCTCTTCGGGGGGAGCAGCGTCGGGATGCGCTGGTTCTTCAGCCGCCGGGAGCGGCAGCGGCGCGAGGCGGAGAAGGCGGAGGGGAGCGGGGGCGAGGGCGGGGCTGCCGGCGCCCTCCCCGCGCCCTCCCCGCCGCCGGCCGGCCCGCTCACCTCGCCGGACCATCCGCCCGCTCCGGTCCCGGAGGGTTGAGATCCCCGGCGCCCGCCGCCCTGCCCTGGCGCGGACATCGTGCCAGCGCGGCTCACCTCGCACGAGGCCTACCGCTTGACGAAGATGACCGCAAAGCCGTCGTCGTAGACCCGCTGCCACCCGGGGTCGACCGAGAGCGCCATGCTGAGCGCCGAGTCGGTGCGCTCCACCACGTAGTCGACGCCGTGCTCGCTGAGGATGGTCTGCCAGTCGGGCTCGGCGTTCTCGACGTCGCTGACCTGCTGGAGCAGCGGGTTGCCCACCTCGGTCGCCTCACCGTAGATGAAGACGCGGCGGTTGGCGTCCCCGTAGAAGCGGTAGATCAGATAGCCGCCCCAGTCGTAGGCGTTGAACATCCGGGTCCCCACCGTTTTGTGCGCCGCCAGCCAGTCCGCCGCTCCCACCGGGAAGTTGGCGGCGGTGCTCGCCGTCTGGGTGCTCAGGGTGTTGGCTGCAAACCCGACGGCGGCCACGGTGACGATGAGAGCGCCCGCCGAGACGATGATGAGCAGGTCGCCGGCCCGGCGGGCCACCCACGCCGCGCAGCGGTCCCGCCACCGGCTCCGCTCCCAGGCGCTCCCGACGGACCACGCCACCATGGGCATCAGCAGCGCGGCCGCGATCGGCGCGTTGCGCACCGCCGACAGCGCCGCGTAGACGCCGACCACGGTCAGCAGCGCATCCCACAGCCGGGGCCGGCGGAGCGCCATCGCCGCCACCACCAGCAGCAGCATCAGCTCGACGCCCAGCTCCCCGGCGACGTGGAAGTTCGGCGACTGCCATTCGGCGATGAAGCTCTGTTGCACGCGGCTGGTCTGCACCAGGATCGCGGCCAGGTAGGCGTGGATCGTGATCGGGTTGACGAGGCCGGCCACCCCGCCAGCGAGCAGGACCAGCCAGAGGCGGAGCGCCCGGCGGCGGTGGGCGCCGTCCTGCGGGGAGAGGAGCCAGAGCGCGGTCTCGGTGACCGCGGCGAGCCCGAGCACGGCCAGGCCGTAGACGAAACCGCCGTGGAGATTGGTCCAGAACACCATCACCAGGGGCATCAGGTAGACGATGCGGCTGCGGTCCCGGAGGTAGGCCTCGACCCAGCAGAGGGTCAGGCAGGTCAGGGCAAAGCTGATCATCTGCGACCGCGGGCCCCAGACCTCGACGCCGGCGAGCGCCGCCACCACCAGACAGGCGGCCGCGATCAGGGCGGGGACGCGCTCCATGCCGATCCGGCGCCAGATGAACCAGAACCCGACCCAGGTCACGGCCGTGTAGACGAGGCTGAAGGCGAGGAAGCCGCCGGCCCGGAAGATCAGATCGCCGAGCACCTCACTGCCCCACTCCTGGTCCGCCCAGGCGTTGCCGCTCACCGTGTAGGTGTAGAGCTCGTGGCTGGGCAGGCTGCCGTGATCGATGATCCAGCTCCCCGTCTCCATGTGCCACCAGAAGTCGGGGTCGCCGACCCGGCGGCAGATGACCACCAGGATCGCGACCAGCGCCGCGCCCACCACCAGGCCTCCGAGGGTGGGACGGCGAGGGCCGGCGCGAGCCCGGGGGGCAGCGGAGGGCGGAGAATGCTCCGGCGCGACGGCCACGGGTGGCACGATGACACAACGCCCACCCGGTAATGGCCGCGCAAGGTTGGGGCGGGAGGATAGATTGGGGGGGTCCGCCAGGGGCGGTAGGACGTGAGAGGCCGCTGAGGCCGTGGCGACTGGAGGACGGCGATGGCTGCGGCGGCGGGGGGCCGACCAGGAGGGGCGGCCCATCTCCGGCTCGGCCTCCGGCTGCGACGCGGGTCCTGGCTGACCGGGCCGATCGCGCTCTTCGCGCTGCTGCGGATCCCGTCGTTCCTCGAGCCGCACTGGTACACCGACGAGGCGGGCTACGTCACCACCGCGCGCTCCCTCCTCGAGGGCAAGGTCCTCTACAGCCAGGTCTGGAACAACAAGCCGCCCATCCACCTCTGGACGGTGGCGGTGGTGATCCAGCTCTTCGGGACTGGTGAGGCCGCCCTTCACACCATCACCTTCGTCACCGGGCTGCTGACCCTGCTGGCCGTCGCCTACCTGGGCGACCGCCTCCTCGGGCGTCGCCGGACCGTGGTCGCCCTGCTCGTGGTCGCGGTGCTGCTCGGGACGCCGCTCGTCGACGCCGAGCTGCTCATCCCCGAGAGCCTCCTCATTGCGCCAGTGGCCTGGGCGGGGGCGATCCTGCTGACCCGGGTCACGGTGCCCGACCGCCGCCGCTGGCCACTCTGGCCGATCGGGGTGGGGGCATTGGCGGCGCTCGCGATCGGCTACCAGCAGACGGCGCTGGCGGAGACCTGCGCCTTCGGCCTGATCCTGGCGATCGTGGGGCGGGCGACCTGGCGGCGAGTGACGGTGTACGCGGGCACGGTGGTCGCCATCACCGCCGCCTGGCTGATCCCCGCCATCGTCACCGCCGGGGCCGGGAAGGTCGCCTATGCCCTGGTCGGCTTCTGGATCCCCTTCACCGAGTACCGCTACTCGGGTGACGCCGCGGGCCACACGCTGCTCCACCTGCTCCTCCCCGCCGGCGTGCTTGCCCTGCTCGTGGTCGGGGCCTGGCTCTGCCGGCGGGACCGCGACCTGCGCTGGGGGCTCTGGGTCTGGGCGGGGGCCGCCCTGCTGGTCCCCGCGCTGGCGAGGCAGCCGTGGGCTCATTGGCTGGTGCCGTCGATCGCCCCGGCGGTGCTGGCTCTGAGCGGCCTCCCGCTCCGCTCACCGGTGGGCGCCGCCCGCCTGCGCCGGCTGGCCGGAGCCGGGCTCGTCGCCGCCACCCTGCTGGCCGCTGCGGGGGCGTCCGGGGCCGGCCTGGACTGGGTCGACATCATCGACGGGAGCAGCCACAACCTCCTCTACTACTACGGCGGCGCCGCCTCGTTGCTGACCGGCGCGAGGTCGCTGGAGGCCTACCAGGACCAGTTCGACTATCGCTTCCCCGAGGACGCCGCGGTCTCGGCATGGTTGACCGCGCACGGCCTGGACGGCAGCTCGGCGGTGGTCTGGTCGGACGACGCGTGGCTCTACGACGACAACCAGCTCCAGCTCATGCTGCCGACGCCACCGATCTACAACGACGAGGCGCTGCTCGGCAACTACGGGCCGGTGGCGCGCAGGGTCACCGAGCTGGACCCCGAGGTCGTGGTCACCGAGGGTGCGTCCCGGAAGTCCTATCCGGAGATCAACTCAGTGCTGACCGCGGGCTACCGGGAGGTCGACCAGTCGGGCACGGAGATCGTCTGGGTGCAGGACGGCATGGTCGCCGCGGTCCTGGCGTCCTCCGGCGCCGGCTGACACCTGGGGGCTGATTCCGCCGCTGCGCCCGCCTCGGTGGGCGCGCCGACCCGTGGCCGGCGGTCGCGCGTGCCATCATCCGCGCGGTGAGCAGAGAGGCGGCGGCCACAGCAGGGGCGGGCGGCGGCGCCGTGCTGCCCGGCGCGCCCCCGGCCCGATTCGACCTGGCCGTGGTCGACCGCCGCCTCCCCGGGATGATCGCGCCCCTCCGCCGCTGGGCGATCCCCCTCGGGGTGCTGGTCATCGCCGGGGCCGCCCTCTACGTCATGCGGTACGGGGCGGCCCGCTTCTCCTGGGCCGATTTCCGCACCTTTTACCAGGCCGGGCTCGACGTCCGCGCCGGCCGGGACCCCTACCTCGGGGCGATCAGCTTCATCAACACCTACACCCCGGCCGGCAACGGCTCGTACTGGACCACCCAGGCGTACGTGTACGCGCCCTTCTTCGCCTACCTGATGGTGCCGCTGACCCTCCTGCCCCATTACGGCGCGCTCACCACCTGGGACCTGCTCAACGTCGCATTCCTGGTCCTCTCCGTCTACGCGGCGCTTCGGGCCGCCGGACTGGTGCCCCGGCCCACCATGGTGGTTCTCCTGACCGCGGCAGCCGCGGTGACCCTGCCGGTCCACCGAGAGTGGGACCTGGGCCAGAGCGACCTGCTGGTCATGGCCCTGGTCTGCGCGGCCCTCTGGGCGCGGTCGGCGGGGCGGGGTGGGCTGGGCGGCCTCCTGCTCGGGGCGGGATGCGCCGTCAAGCCCGAGCTGCTCCTGCTCGCCGTCTTCCTGCTCTGGCGGCGCGACTTCCGCTTCGGGCTCTCCGCCGCCGCCTCCGCGGTCGTCCTCGGGCTCGCCCCCTTCCTCCTCCTCGGCCAGCGGGCCTGGACCGACTTCTGGACCGCCTGGAGCTTCTGGTCGGACCAGTACCTCCCCTTCCTCCACAACGAGGCGCCCAAGGGGGTGCTGGCCCGCCTCTTCACGCTCAACCCGGCGGCCCGGCCGCTCGCCGTCGCCCCCTCGGTGGAGACCGTGCTCTGGATCGCGGTGGCCCTGATCGTCGTCGGGCTGACGGTTTCGGTGCTCTCCACCCGCCCGCTTCGGCGCGACAGCCTCTCGCTGCTCGAGGTGGGCCTGGCGATCGAGGCCATCATGCTGGTGAGCCCGCTCACCGAGCGCCCCTACTTCCTCTTCCTGCTGATCCCCCTCATCGGCCTCTTCTGCTGGTTCCGCGAAGCCGGGGTGGGGGACGTCTGGCTGCGCCGGGCGGCCGCCGTGGCGGTGTTGATCTGGGTGCTCCTGGCCGGCCCCGCCGAGCTCGCCGAGTACGTCCTCGACACCGGGGTGACCGTCCATGGGCAAGCGGCCCCGCTGTTCACGCTGCTCGCCCCGGTCTACCTCTGGGTGACCGTCGCCGCCTTCGTTCTCCAGTTGCTGGTGGTCGCCCACGCGCGGGGGCTGTGCCTGCTCCCCGCCGTCGGCGAGACGGTGCGCGGGGCTCCGGGTCTGCTCCTGGCCTGGATCAGGGATGCGGGCTCGGCCCTCGGGGTGGGCCGGCGGAGCCGGGCGCCGGCCTGAGCGGCGATCCTCGCCGACTGGCTCCCGGAAGCATCGCCCTCGGGCCGCTCAGCGGCGACGCCCGGCCCGCGGCCACTCCGCTGCCGGCGCAATCCCGGCCAGGGTCGGGGAGGTGGAGGCCGCGGCGGGTGCGGCGGGCCGCTGACGGCCGCGGGACCGGCCCCGGCCTCGGGCGAGCAGCCATGGCTCCAGCGTGAGCACGGCGAGGCCGCTGGCCAGGACGATCGGGAATACGATCCAGCCCGCCGTCACCGCCGCCGCCCAGCCCAGCATGGCGGCCCGCCAGAGGGCGGCCGGCCACGGACGCCGGGCCCAGAGCCCGAGCAGGACCCCGCCCGCGACGATCGCCAGGGGCGCCGCCAGCGGGGGGCGCGGCCCGACCACCATGGCGAGCACCACCGCGCCGAGCACCGCGTACCGCCAGAGGATGCCCCAGGCGACTGCGACCCCGTACGGACGGCGCCAGGGCGGATCGGCGGCCGAGCCGGCCATGTCGAGGGCGGTCCGGGGCGCCGTCCGCGCCTCGATCCACCCTCTCCGCCGCCCGTCGCCGGCACGGAGGGGGGCGACGGGCACCTCCCAATCGCCGGCTGCGCTGGGCGAGCGGGGGCTCCGTCGGCGCCCGTTCTGGCCACTGTCGATCATGGAAGGGCTCTCGCTCCTGGGGCGCCTCGGGGAGCTCGACGTCCGGTTGTGCCTCCCGGCATTCGCCGTGCACCCGCCCGAGGATGCCGCTGGACGGCTACGCCAGCCCCGCCATCAGCGCGTCCCACTGCTCGCGCGACGGCCGCAGCGCCTCGATCGGCACCTCTGCCAGCGGCGTCGCGGGGAGCGTTTCACGGGTGCAGAGGTCGTCGGCGTCGGGATTCACGTACAGCAGCCCGGTGACGATCTCCCCGCTGTGGCGGGCCTCGAAGAGGAGGCGCATGGCGGCGATCGGGTCCCGGGCGTCGTGGTCGGCGTCGATCTTGCGGAGCAGGATGTGGGAGCCGTCGTGCAGCTCGACCGCCTGGACGCTCCCCGGCTCGTAGTCGACCGTGATCTCCTCCAGCGGGGCGATGTAGTCGGGGGTGTTGACCGGGGCGTCGTGGTCCTTGACGTAGGCGTAGCTCTTGGTGCTGCCCTCGTGGTCGTTGAAGGTGACGCAGGGGCTGATCACATCGATGACCGCGGTCCCGCGATGCGCGAGCGCCGCCTGGAGCAGGGGGACCAGCTGCTTGCCGTCGCCGCTGAAGCTGCGCGCGACGAAGCTGGCTCCGAGCTCGATGGCCAGGGCGCAGACGTCGATCTGCTCGTACCGGTTGGGCCGGCCGCGCTTGGGCCGGGTGCCCAGATCGGCGGTGGCCGAGAACTGCCCCTTGGTGAGCCCGTACACCCCGTTGTCCTCGATGACGTAGGTCATGTCCAGGTTGCGCCGGATCATGTGGCAGTACTGGCCCAGGCCGATCGAGGCGGTGTCGCCGTCGCCGCTGATGCCGAAGACGATCAGGTCCCGGTTGGCCAGCTTGGCACCGGTGGCGATCGATGGCATCCGCCCGTGCGCCCCGTTGAAGCCGTGGGCCCGCTCCACGAAGTAGGCGGCGGCCTTGGACGAGCAGCCGATCCCGCTCATCTTGGCGAGCAGGTGCGGCTCGATGCCGCTGTCGTACATCGCCTTCACGATGTGGTTGGTGATCGAGTTGTGTCCGCAGCCGGCGCAGAGCGTGGTGTGGGCACCCTTGTAGTCGTCGCGGTTCAGCCCCAGGCGGTTCAGCTTCTCGACGGAGACGGCCATCGCTCTTCCTCCTCGCTCAGCCGACCGAGGCCGGGCTGGTCGTCGTGGCCTCTCGAGCGGCGCCCCGGCCCACCGACAGCTCACCGGCCAGGACCGGGTCGCTGATCGCCTCGGCGTCGATGGGGACCCCGTTGAAGTGGCGGATGCTCCGGAGCCGGTCGGCCAGCGCACCGGGGAGCTCCTGGCGGATCAGCCCCTCGACCTGGCCGTCCCGGTTCTGCTCGGCCACGTAGACCCGTTCGTGGCGGGCGATGAAGGCGGCGACCTCCGGATGGAGGGGCAGGCCGCGGATGCGGAGGTAATCGGTCGCGATGCCGTGGTCGGCGAGCTGCTCGCGGGCCTCGACCACCGCGTGATGGGTGGTGCCGTAGGCGAGGATCGCGGCCCGGTTGCCCGCCTCGTCGACGATCGGGGCCGGCAGCAGCGTCCGGGCTCCGTCGATCTTGCGGCGCAGCCGGTCCATGTTGGCCTGGTAGACGTCCGGGCTCTCGGTGTAGAGCGCGTTCTCGTCGTGGCCCGAGCCGCGGGTGAAGTAGCCGGCGCGCAGGTCCGGCGTCCCTGGCAGGGTGCGATATGGGATCCCGTCACCGTCGACGTCGCGATAGCGGGCCCAGTGCCCGACCTCCGCCAGGGCCTTGGCATCGAGCACCTTGCCGCGGTCGACGGCGCCCTCGGGGTAGGCGAGCGGTGGGGTCATCCACTGGTTCATCCCCAGGTCGAGGTCGCTCAGCACGAAGACGGGGGTCTGCAGCCGCTCGGTCAGGTCGAACGCCCGCTGGGCGTCCTCGTACACCTCGGTGACCGTCCCGGGGAGTAGCACCGGGTGGCGGGTGTCGCCGTGGGAGAGGGTGTGGACGAAGCTCACGTCCCCCTGCATGGTCCGGGTGGGCAGCCCGGTGGAGGGGCCCACCCGCTGGATGTCGAAGATGACCGCGGGGATCTCGGCGTAGTAGCCGAGCCCGGTGAGCTCTGCCATCAGCGAGATGCCCGGCCCGGAGGTGGCGGTCATGGCCCGGGCACCCGCCCAGCCGGCGCCGAGCACCATCCCGATCGCGGCCAGCTCGTCCTCGGCCTGGATGGCGGCGAAGCGCCTCTCTCCGCTCGACGGGTCGACCCGGAAGCGCTCGGCGTAGTCGATGAACGCCTCGCAGAGTGACGACGAGGGGGTTATCGGGTACCAGGCGAGGACCGTGCACCCGGCCATGAGGCTGCCCAGCGCGGCGGCGTGGTTGCCGTCCAGCAGCACTAGACCGCGGGTGCCGTCCATCGGTGCCACCCTGAAGGGGTCGCTCTTGACCAGCGTCTCGCGGGTGTAGTCGACCCCGATCCGGATGGCATCCAGGTTGAGGTCGGCGGCCTTCGGCTTGGTCCGGAACTGATCCCGCACCCCCCCCTCGATCGCCGCCGGGTCGAGCCCGATCAGCTCGGCCAGCACCCCCACGTAGATCATGTTCTGGAGGTACTTGCGGAGGTCGGGCTTGGCCTC
>Ga0181521_10008156_pt1 | contig 10834 bp, 8 predicted proteins | sample PEATcosm2014_Bin_32_FD_119764 | JGI IMG/M metagenome (GOLD analysis project Ga0181521, IMG submission 119764) | Peatland microbial communities from MTU Mesocosm Facility, Houghton, MI, USA - PEATcosm2014_Bin02_60_metaG | ecosystem: Environmental > Terrestrial > Soil > Wetlands > Peat | place... | reverse complement strand
CGCGAACGCCAGTGTCTCAAATTGGGACGCGCCCCCGCATCTATCCCCCGCATTTTCAGCCACATCCACTGGACCTCCGATTGCACCTCAGGGCTTCTCATGCGCACCCGCCTGCTTCTCGCCGCCCTCCTCACGCTGCCCCTCGGCGCGCAGTCCAATTACCTCACCGTTCTGCCGCCCAAACCCCGGCCCTTCGGCTTCCTCACCCGCAATTACCAGCAGCGCTACGTCCCTCCCGTCAATCTCACCAACTCCAGCCGCCTGGCCACCCTCATCCGCGCCAACAACCTCTATCTCTCGGCCCAGGACGTCATTGCCCTGGTGCTCGAAAATAACCTCGATATCGAAATCCAGCGCTACGGCCCGCTGCTCGCCCGCGAGGACGTCCGCCGCGCCCAGATCGGCGGCGCCCTGCGCGCTCCCAGCACCCCCATCGCTCCCGGACCGCAAAGCGTCTCCATCGCCGGCATCAACGTCGGCAGCATCAGCCTGGCCTCCGGCTCCGGCGTCAATTCCAGCGGCAACATCACCGGCCAAATCGGTTCCCTCATCCCCAACCTCGATCCCATCCTGGCCTTCTCCGCCAGCTTCGGCCACTACACCTACCCGGAGAGCAACATCATCGTCGACCAGACCAACTACCTGGTGCAGGGCGCCCGCAATTTCAACGCCAGCTACAGCCAGCAGTTCATGCCCGGAACCGCCCTTTCCCTGGCCTTTTCCAGCAGCCGCAGCGCCGTCAACAGCCCCAGCACCCTGCTCAGCCCCGTCACCACCGGCAGCCTCAGCTTCACGGTTTCGCAGAACCTGCTGCAAGGCTTCGGCGCGTCCGTCAACAGCCGCTACGTCGTGATCGCCCGCAACAACGCCAAAGTCACCGATCTGCAGCTCAAGCAGCAGGTCGTCACCACCGTCTCCGCCGTGCTCAATCTCTACTGGGACCTGGTGGCCTTCAACGAAGACGTGCGCCTCAAGCAACTGGCCCTCGAAGCCGCCCGGAAGCTCTATGACGATAACCGCGAGGAGCTCGCCGCCGGCGCCATCGCCGCCCTCGAAGTCACCCGCGCCCAAGCCGAAATTCCCGCCCGACGCCAGGATGTCCTCATCGCCCAGACCAATCTGCTGCAACAGGAGATCGTTCTTAAAAACGCCCTCAGCAAACGCGGCATCGAAGATCCTCTTCTGGCCGACGTCCACATCGTGCCGCTCGACCAGATCCAGGTTCCCCAGGCCGAGATTCTCCCGCCCATCCGGGAGCTCCTCTCGCAAGCCCTCGCCCAGCGCCCCGACCTCCAGCAGACGCGCATTAATATCCTCAGCCAGGCGCTCATCGTCAAGGGCGATCGCAGCGCCCTCAAACCCTCCCTCCAGGCCTTCGCCACCCTCACCGATCACGCCCAGGCGGGGGTCTTGAATCCCCTCAACTTGGGCTACGAATACGGCGTCCCCGATCCGTTTTACATCGGCGGCTACGGCAGCCTCCTCGGCCAGATCTTCCGCCGCAACTTCCCCGACTATTCCGCCGGCTTCAGCCTCACCATCCCGCTGCGCAACCGCGCCGCGCAGGCCGATTACGCCACCGATCAGCTCGGCATGCGCCAGCTCCAGTTGCAACTCGAAAAGAGCGTCAACTCCGTGGGGGTGGATGTGCGCAACGCCGTCATCGGCCTCCAGCAGGCCCAGGCGCGCTATGAAACCGCCGTCGAAACCCGCAAGCTGGCCGAAGACACTCTCCATGCCGAGCAGAAGAAGAACCAATACGGCAAGAGCACCAACGCCAACGTGATTCTGGCCCAGCGCGACGTGGTCAACGCGGAAAGCGAAGAGGTGCAATCCATGGCCAACTATACCCACGCCCGCATCGCCTTCGAACAGGCCCTCGGCATCACCCTCGAACGCAATCGCATCACCATGACGGAAGCCGAAAACGGCCGCGTGCCGCGCGTGTCCACCCTGCCCGATGTCCTGCCCGGAAAGAAATAAGAGAGCCGGCCATGAAAAACTCCCTTCTCCATCTTGCCCTTTGCCCCGCGCTTGCCGCGCTGGCGGCCGCTAACGCCCCGGCCCAGGCGCTGCCGCCCATCGCCCCCGTCAAGCCCCAGGGCCTGCCCATCGTCCGTTCCTACCAACCCGTCCAGGTCCCCGAGCTGCGCGTCTCCGGCTCCTCGCGCCTGCACGGCCTCATCCGCGCCGGCACGCTCTACCTCTCGGTGCGCGATGCCATCGCGCTGGCGCTGGAAAGTTCCCTCGATCTGGAAATCGAGCGCTACAACATCGTCTCCGCCGGATGGCAGGTGCAGCGCGCCCAATCCGGTGGCCCGCTGCGCGGCGTCACCGGCGCCAGCACCGTCGCCGTCAGCGTGGGCGCCGGCCAGGGCGTGGCCGGCATTCAGCGCAGCGGCGGCGCCGGCAGCGCCGGCGGCATCGCCACCGTTAGCGGCGCGGCCCTCATCCAGCAAATCGGCCCCATCACCCCGCAGCTCGATCCCGTTCTTTCCATCTCTTCCACCTTCTCCCACCAGACCACCCCGGAAGACCAGCTCATTCTGGCCGGCGCCAACGAGCTTGTCGATACCTTCCGCACTTACGACGCGCAGCTCCAGCAGGGGCTCCTCACCGGCGCCACCGTCCGCATGGCCTATCACGATTCCTACGAAAACGAATCCGCCCCCACCGACGTGCTCAACCCCACCTCCTTCGCCTATTTCGGAATCTCTTACTCGCAAAGCCTGCTCAAAGGTTTCGGCGAGCGCGTCAACGGCCGCTTCATCCGCATCGCCGGCCGCGGCGTCGCCCGCTCCCAGCAGCAGTTTCGTGCCCGCGTCATCGCCGTCGTCGCCGGCGTCTTGAATGATTATTGGGACCTCTCCGTGGCCGCCGGCGATCTCCAGTACAAGCGCCGCAACTTCGAGCTCGCGCAGGAGCTGCTCGCCGACATCCGCAAGCAGATCGCCGCCGGAGCCGTCCCCGCCGACGATCTCATCGCCGCCCAATCCGCCGCGGCCCTCCAGCAGCAAGCCCTGCGCGTCGCCGCCAACGCCGCCATCCAGCGCGAGAACGCCATGAAAGATCTGCTCACCTGGCACGGCATTCAGGACCCCGCGCTGGATGCCGTCCACATCGTCACCGTCGATCCGCTTGCGGTCCCCGATATCGACGATCTCCCGCCCATCGCCGAATTGCTGGCCACCGCCCGCAACGGCCGCCCCGATATGGTCCTGGCGCGCATGGCCGCCGAAGCCGCCCAGATCACCGCCACCGGCACCGCCAACGGCTTGCTCCCCAACCTGCGCGTGGGCGTCTCCACTTACAATTTCGGCCAGACCGGCACGCCCGTCCCCGGCGCCGGAGCCGACCCCTATTTCGCCGGCGGGTTGGGTTCCGCGCTGGGCGAAGTGCTGCGCCGCAACTTCCCCAACGAGCGCGCCTTCATCTCCTTTTCCGCGCCGCTCAAAAATCGGCAGGCGCAAGCCGATTACGATATCGACGCGCTTTCCCATCGCCAGACCCAGTTGAACATGCAGCGCACGCTCAACAACCTGGCCGTCGATATCTCCAACCAGGTGGCCGCCATCCGGCAGGCCCGCGCCCGTTATGCCGCCGCCGTGGAAAGCCGCCAGCTCTCCGAAAAACTGCTGGCCGGCGAAGATCGCAAGCTGCACTACGGCACCAGCACCGTCAACAACGTGGTCAACTCGCGCCGCGACCTGGCCAACGCCCAATCCGCCGAGCTGGCCGCCGCCGCCGCTTACGTCCACGCCAAAGTCGCCCTCGATCAGGGCCTCGGCCTGACCCTGGAACGCAATGACGTCTCCATCGACGACGCCATGAAGCAGTAGCGCCGCCCCACACCCCACTCATCAAAAACTCGCACCAGCGCCGTGGGGCAGGATGGCATCCTGCGCGCCGGTTGCCAACCGGCGCAATGCCGCAAGCCTGCTCATCCCGCCCCGCACCCTACTGCTTCAACCCCCTCCACCAGTTCACCACCACGGTAATCGGCGGCGAATTGGCCCCTTCCGTTGCCACGGTATTGATCAAAAACCGGCCGTCGGGCGCCACGTCGAAAGGCAGCCAGCCTTTCGCATGCGTCTCGAACAGCGCCACCGCCACGCCCGGCTCGAACGTCGTGGCGGTCGACTTCACCGGCACCGCCATCATTTTGCCGTCATTGGCGATATAGTAGATTTCCTTGCCGTCGCGGCGCCAGCGGGGTTTGTCGCCGCCGTCCGTCGAAATCCGCCACTTGCCAATACCCGCCGCCGGAATATGATCCGGCACGAAGCCCTGCACGTACACCTCGCGGGTTCCGGATTCGTCCGAGCTGTAGACGATCCAACGCGTGTCCGGCGAGAATTCGGCGGAGGTTTCGTCCGCCGGCGTCACCAGAAAGGGAATCGGCTTGCGGTCGCCCGCCATGGGCACGATCCACAAGTCCTGCTTCTGCGCCGTATGATCGTCGTATATCAGATAGCGCCCGTCCAGCGACCAGTAATTGGGATGTTTCATGGTCGCCGACTTCACCAGCGGTTCGGGAGCGCCCACGCCGCTCGCCGGCTTCACATAGATATCGCCGGCAACGCTCCCGGGCGTATACGTGAAGGCCACCCGCCCATCCGGGGCGATGGCCGCTGCGTAGTCGGTTATGTCGCCGGGGTTCAAGCGGCTGAATACCCCGCGCGCCGGATTGCCCACCCAAAGGTGGTCGTACCCTGTATTGCCCGAGCGGTCCGCCACCAGCAGCTTTCCGTCAGGCGAAAGTTGCACGTTTGCCCACGGCGCCGGTGGCCCCACCTGGCCCACTTCCTTCCCCGCGCGGTCAAACCATAGCAGCCGCGTGTCGGCGCCCGTGAAAGAGCCGCTCAGGAAAGCCAGCACGCCCGTCGCCGATGCCGAGTAGGAACGGTGAGCCGTTCCGATTCCCGGCGCGACCATAACCGCCGCCCCCGCCGGCTCCATCCGCCGCGCGTCGAAAGGCAGCGCCATCAACGCGCCGTCCCGTTCGAACAACACGTATCCCAATCCCGCATCCGCAGTGGCCGCATACGCCGTCGCCGTATCCCTCGCGCCAAAGGAGCGCGCCGAGGCCGTCACCAGTTTTTGGTCTTGCTCCGCTTTGCCGTCCAGCGAGCGCAGGTAGATGCCACAGTCCGGAGAGCAATACTGATAAACGAAGTGCCGCCCGTCCGGCAGGAACGAAGGACTGCTGGAAGCTCCGTGGTGAAGCGCGGCGGAAGCCGTCAACGGAACGGCCACGCCCCCGGATTCCGCGACGCGCATCAGCGGGCTGCCCAAGGCGCCGAATATGATGGTGCCGTCCGGGGCCCATGCGCCTCCCAGGAAGCCGCCGGGCAGTTCGCACACCGTCTGGCTCGGACCCCCCGACGCCTCCATTTTCTTGAGCGTGCCGGCGGTCGCAAACGCAATCCAACGGCTGTCCGGCGACCAGAAGACATCGCTTGCCCCGTCGCTGTCGGGCACAGGATGCGCCTCCAGCGTATCCAGCGACCGCATCCAGATCTCCGACTGCCCGGTGTTGACCCAGAAAGCCAGCCGCCGGCCATCCGGCGATAAGCGGAGCGAGCCCGCCAATGCCACGTTGTGGGGAAGCGGGATCTGGAAGCGCACCACGGCGGGCGCGGGAGCCGGCTCGCGGAAGTGCCGCCACGCCAGGGCCGCCAGCGCCAGCGCCAGCATCGCCGCCACGCCCCACCCCAGCCTGGCGCTCTTGCGCCCGGCGGGCTTCGCGGCAGCCTCGCCTTCCAGCGCGCCGCTCAGCAGGATGCGCGCTTCCCCGATGGCTTGCAGCCGCTGCCTGGGGTCTTTATTGAGGCAGCGTTCGATCAACCCGCGCACCGCCCGCGGAGTCGCTGCGGCCAGGCGCTCCAGCGGCGGCTCTTCCTTGATGGCCGAAGCCAGCATCTCCACCGCCGTATCGCCCGCGAACGGCGTCCTCCCCGTCAGCATTTCGAAAAGCACCACGCCGAAGGCCCAGATATCCGCGCGCCGGTCCACCCCCTTGCCCTTGGCCTGCTCCGGAGCCATGTAAGCCGCGGTTCCCAGGATTACCCCGGCGTGGGTGGCGCGCATGGAGAGCGTGGGCGAAATGGTCGGATGCCCGGAGGCGGACGCCGCGGCGCCATCGCCGATCAGCGCTCTGGCTAATCCGAAATCCAGAACCTTCACCACGCCCTCCGGCGTGATTTTGATATTGGCCGGTTTCAGGTCGCGATGCACGATCCCGCGTTCGTGCGCGTACTCCAGCGCTTCCGCCAACTGCCGCGCGATCGGAACGGCTTCCTCGAGCGGGATGGGCCCGGCGGCGATGCGCTCCGCCAGCGTGGGGCCTTCGATCAATGCCAGCACCAGCGCCCAGCCTGCATGATGGTGTTCCAGTCCGTAGATGGCGCCGATGTTCGGATGGTCGAGCGAAGCCAGCAGGCGCGCTTCGCGCTCGAAGCGCGCCATGCGGTCGGGATCGTCCGCCAGCGCCGCCGGCAGAACCTTGATCGCCACATCCCGGTTCAGCTTGCTGTCGGTGGCCCGATAGACCACCCCCATCCCGCCTTCGCCGAGCTTACCCGTGATGCGGTAGTGGGCAATCGAGGACTCTGGAAGCATGCAAACGGCCTTGCAAAAGCATAGCATCGCCGCCCATGCCATATACTGTTCGCATGTTCCGGTCCCTGCGCGCATCGTACCAGCGCTCGATAGCGGCGCCGGGGTAGTCACGACACGGGCGGGCGGACGTGCACTACGTCGTAACGGAATACGGGGTGGCATATCTGCATGGAAAGACACTGCGGCAGCGTGTCGAGCAGCCGCGTGGCCAGATTAGCCGTGTTTAATAGGTTCTAATTGATCTCCGGTTTTCGGGGGCCAGGTCGCTCTGTTTCGCGCCGATAAACTCGATCGGCGACAGCGCGCAACCCTGGGGACGCCGTCCGCACCGCCGCGGGCGCGGCCCAATCACCAGCCTTTTTTTTCGGGATAGAGCAGCGCATGGAGCGGGTGCTGATTCGCCAGGGGGGCGAAATCGGTGTCCTGCCGCGCCAGGAGGCGGTTGCGCGGTTCCAGTTCGATAGCGCGCTTGAGGTTGTCGTGCGCGCCCGCGATGTCGCCGCCGAGCGCCTGCGCCAGGGCCAGGGCGTAATGAATGTGGTCGCTGCCGGGCGCCATTTGCAAGGCCTTGTCCAGGTGGGTGCGCGCTTCGCTCACGTTGCGCGTATTCAGCAGGGCAATGCCGTAATTGTAGTAATCCTCCGCCGAGCCCAGGTTTACGGTAGCCTCTTGCAGCCGCCGGTCGCACATGGCCAGATGGAGGCGCGCGCGATTGGCCACGTCGCGTTCCGGACCTTGCGCCGCCAGCGCAAACAGCTCGCGGGCGTCTTGCAGTTTCCTGGCATGAAACAGCTTCATAGCGGCTTCGAAAGTGCTCAACTGCTTCTGCGCGTCCAAAGGTTGCGCCACTGCCGCGGCGCTGCGCGAGGCAACGGTCCGGGCGGGTTCCGAGGTTTTGATGGGTTTGGGTACCTGTGGTTTGGTCATGCGCCTTTCGCTGTCTTTGGAAGCGGTAATCTTCTTTTCGGGCATTTTCCCCAGCTCAGCCTGGCAGAAGGAATGATTAGCGTTTATATCAAACCGCGGCACACGGGCGCAAGCGGGGGTTTAGCCCGGGGGTGGCGCACGCACTTTGCGTCGCACTTTGCGCGCCGCATCGACAATCCTGTCGATGCCTGCCCAGATTGCAGGGTTTTATCCCAGCCCGGCATCGCGCAGGAAGCGGGCGGATTCTTCCGGCGGCGTCGGATTGATGTAAAAGCCCGTGCCCCATTCGAAGCCCGCCACCTTGGTGAGCTTGGGGATGATCTCCATGTGCCAGTGGTAGTGGGGCAGGGGCGCTTCCTGCACGGGCGCGCTGTGCACGATGAAATTGTAGGCCGGCCGCTCCAGAACCTTTTCGATCTTGCGCATGGTGGAGCGCAGGATAAACGCCATGTTCTGCAGGGTGGGGGCGTCGGCTTCCTCGAAGTGCGATTCGTGGCGCTTGGGCAGAATCCAGGTCTCGAAGGGAAAGCGCGGCGCGTAGGGTTCCAGCACCGTGAAGCGGTCCGTTTCCATCACCAGGCGGACGCCCGCGGTGCTCTCCTGGCGGATGATGTCGCAATAGATGCAGCGCTCCTTCAGATCGTAAAACAGGCGCGCGCCGTCCACTTCCTCCCTCACGCGCTTGGGAATCACGGGCAGCGCGATGAGCTGGGAATGGGGATGCTCCAGGGAAGCGCCGGCCGCTTCGCCGTGATTTTTAAACAGAATGATATAGCGGAAGCGCCGGTCCTTCTTCAAATCGTTCACGCGGTCGCGAAACGCCCACAAAACCTCTTCGATCTGGCGCTCCGGCATTTCCGCCAGCGTGATGGCGTGATCGGGCGTTTCGATGATGACTTCGTGCGCGCCGATGCCGTTCATTTTGTCGTACATGCCGTCGCCCTGGCGGTTGAGGTCGCCTTCGATGCCCAGCACGGGAAATTTGTTGGGCACCACGCGCACGCGCCACCCGGGTTCGTCGCGGCCGCCGCTATTGCGGTACGCCAGAATCTCGGGCGGCGTCTTGTGCTCGTTGCCGTAATCGAACGGGCAAATCGACTGGCTGGGCGGAGGCACCGGCTGCCGGATAAAATCGTTGGGACGCTTCGCGCGGTCGGTGGCGATGATGACCCAGCGCCCCGTAATCGGGTCTTTACGCAGTTCGGGCAAGAGACGATTATAACTTGGCGAACGGAGAACGGCTTTCCCGTTTTTCGGAAGGCGGTTTGCCAAACGCGTCGCGCAGCCAGTCGATCCTGGTCGGCTTGCCCAGGGTGACGCTGACGATATCGAACCGCGTGTGCCCCCACTCGACGCCGGCGCGCCGCGCGTAATCGCGCGCGCCGCGCAGAATGCGCTCCTGCTTTTCGGCGTCCACGGCGCGGTCGGGAGCGCCGAATTCGGCGTCGGAACGCGTCTTGACTTCGACAAACACCAGGGTTTCGCCGTGCCAGGCGACGACATCGATTTCGCCTACGCCCGAGCGCGGGCGATAATTGCGCGCCACCACCTGGCATCCGTGCCGGCGCAAATAGCGGTGCGCGATATCTTCGCCGATGCGGCCGTAGTCGCCGCGCAGGGAACGCCGCCGCAGGGCGTCGGCGGCGCGATAGAGAAGATTGAGCACAATAGGGAGTGGCGCGCGGCCGGTTGCAATCTCAAGGATTTGTGACGGCGGGCCGTGCCGCATCGACCATCTTGCCGGCGCCCTCGTAGGCCGGCGCGCCTTTGGAAGATGCTGGTATGGTTGCCCCGGTAGCGGGACGTCGCGTCCCGCGCGGACCAGGGGCTGCCCTACGGCGCCGCTATTCGCCGCGCAGCACGGCCGGCAGCGCCGCCAGCAAAGCCGCCGCCACAATCGCCGCCGCGGGAAGCGCCGGCATCCCCAGATCGGCCGCCTTCACCTGGTAGATATGCGCCTTTACGGACTGGCCAGCCCTCCGCGCCTGGAAATCTATCTCCCCTACCGGCAGCATCCCGCCAGCGATATGACTTTGGTGATTCGCGCCGCCGCCGATTCCGCCGCTCTCACCGCCGCGGTGCGCGCCGCCATCGCCTCCGTGGATCCCGATCAGCCGCCTTTCGCCATCGCGCCCATGCGCCGGCTTATGGAAGATTCCGTTCCGCTGCGCCGCCCCACCCTCGTCGGCCGGGCGCTGTTCAGCTCGCTGGCGCTGGTGCTGGCCGCCATCGGCCTACGCCGCCGTCGTGCTCCTCCTGCTGGCCGTGGCCGCCTTCGCCTGCTACGTCCCGGCGCCGCCGCGCCATGCGCTTCGATCCCATGACGGCGCTGCGCCGGGAGTGAGAGAAGGCGCTCCGCATGAGGCGCCGGCGGTCCCGCTTCCACCACGCCGTGACCGGACCGCCTGCGGAATCAACCCTTACCGTCTCAGCAGCTTCTCCACCGCCTTCGCCAGTTCGCGGAACTCCTCGTGCGCCGGCGAATTTGGCGCGTATTCCGGCACCGTCAGTCCGTGCGCCACCGCCTCCGCCACAACCACGCGCTGCCCTATGGGAGGCAGAACCTTCCGTCCCATACCCTTTAGCGAGGATGCCAACCCCCGCCCGAGGTTGGTCGTCATGACAACCTTCGAAGGCACGAACCGGATGCGTGGCTTTTTCGATCGCCGCTCCGCGCGTGCCTTTAGCGCCAAAGACAGTGCTTCCTTCAACGCGAACAAATCGAGCGGCGAAGGCCCGCACGGCAGCAGCAGGAGATCCGCCGCAAGCGCCGCCTGGTAGCCCACCTCCGGCATGCCCGGAGGCGTGTCAATCAGTACGATATCGACGTCTTTCTCGGCCTTGCGCGCTCGCAGCCGCAACGTGCCGGCGCCGTCGGAAACTTTCTGCACACAACGCGCCAGCATCCCGTCGCCTTGCGCCGCCCAAGCCGCCAGGCTATGTTGCGGATCGGCGTCGAACACCGCCACGCTGCGCCCCGTGGCGGCAAACTCCGCCGCCAGGTTCCCGACAATGGTGGACTTTCCCACCCCGCCCTTACGGCCCGCCACGGCGATGATGGCCATAAACAGTACTATACAGGGAAAATGCGCCGCCAAGTGGCCCGGCAGACCGCGTCTTCTTCGCCGGGGCTTGTATGCGAGGGGACAGGCCCGGAGGCCTGTCCTACGAAATCACGCCCTTCCGCACGGCATACAAAATCAGCTCCGGCACGGTGTGCAGATTCAGCTTCTCCATCAGGTTTCCGCGGTGCGTCTCAATCGTATACAGGCTGAGGTTCAGAATG
>Ga0181521_10008150_pt1 | contig 10837 bp, 9 predicted proteins | sample PEATcosm2014_Bin_32_FD_119764 | JGI IMG/M metagenome (GOLD analysis project Ga0181521, IMG submission 119764) | Peatland microbial communities from MTU Mesocosm Facility, Houghton, MI, USA - PEATcosm2014_Bin02_60_metaG | ecosystem: Environmental > Terrestrial > Soil > Wetlands > Peat | place... | reverse complement strand
TCAGGACGCGCCGCGAGCAGAGTTCCTTGTATGCCCGCGGGATCACGATCTCGTCGTCGTCGGCCAGCAGCCGCGCGAAGAGCGTCATGTTGCGCGCCTCGTTGACGTAGTCGAGCTCCTCCCTGAGCCGCTCCTGGAGCTCGCTGTAGAGCGCGCGCGTATCGACCTTCTGGCGCATCAGATCGCGCGCGATTCCCTGGAAAGTCCTGAGCAGGAGCTTCACGTTCTTGAGGTCCTGCTCGACGGTGTCGTCCACTCCGGGATACTGGACCTTGACTGCGACTTCCTCGCCGCTTTTGAGCCGCGCGCGATGGACCTGGCCGAGCGAGGCGGCGGCGAAAGCGTCGGGCTCGAAGCTGGCGAACAGATGCTCCGGCCGCCTGCCCAGCTCGCGCCGGATTTGCGCCGCGATCGTCGCGTAGTCCATCGGCGGCACGCCCGAGCGCGTCGCCTTGAGCACCACGAGCGCCTCGGTCGGCAGGATGTCCTCGCGCATCGAGAGCATCTGGATCAGCTTCAGGAACGCCCCGCGCAGATGAGTCGAGCTTTCGACGATCCGGCGCGCGTTTTTGACGTGCGCGTCGAGCAGCTCGCGATCGCGATCGGGCTCGGAAAGGAACGGCCTGCGAATCGAGGTCCACAGGTAGCTGGAGCCGACCTGCGAGGCCAGCTCGCCCATCTGAATCGCGCGCCGTGCGCGTCCGCTGGTGAGTTCGCGTCTGGCCATCGGTCACTCGCGCCGCGCGGAATTCCCGCGCGCCTTCGCTCCGGCCCGGTTTATCTTTCTAACCTGGTTTTTCTCGCCAACCTGGTTTTTCTCGCCAACCCGGTTTATCAAGCTGGCGGCGAGCGCCGCGCCGAATCCATTGTCGATATTCACTACCGTCACTCCGCTCGAACAGCTGTTGAGCATCCCGAGCAGCGCCGCCAGCCCGCCGAATGCCGCGCCGTATCCCACGCTGGTCGGAACCGCGATCACCGGCTTGTCGAGCATCCCGGCGACCACCGACGGCAGCGCGCCTTCCATCCCGGCAACCACGATTAGCACGCTCGCCGACTGGATCGAATCGAGATGCGCGGTCAGCCGATGGAGTCCGGCGACGCCCAGGTCATAAAGCCGCTCGACGCGATTGCCGAAGACCTCGGCGCACAGCGCCGCCTCTTCAGCCACCGCAAGATCCGAAGTCCCGGCGCTGATCACCATCACGGTTCCGTGGCCGCGGGTCTTGAGCGGTTGCTTCACGATCATGCCGAGTTGCGCCTCGGCGCGATAGTCGAGCGCGCGCAGGCTGCGCTTGACGGCGCGGGCCTTGTCGGGCGGTAGCCGCGTGACGATCAGGTTGTCGCCCGAGGCCACCACGCGGGCGCCGATCGCCGCAATCTGCGCCGCGCTCTTCCCTTCGCCGAAGATCACCTCGGGAACGCCGCGGCGGAGGCTACGATGGTGATCGAGCCGGGCGAAGCCGAGATTCTCGAACGGCAGATGGCGCAGCAATTCGAGCGCCGCGTCCGCGCTGGTGCGGCCCGACGCCACGCGGCCCAGAATTTCGCGGATTCGATCTTCGGTCATCGCCGGCGGACGGATTCGGACCGCAGCGGCTGGGCGAGTTGCAGCACCAGCTCCCGCACCGCGCGCGCGTCCGACCGCGCCACGGAAATCGTCAGGTCGCCGACCTTGAGCTGTTCGCCGGGCTTGGGAATATGACCGAGCCGCTCAACCACCAGGCCGCCGATGGTAGCATACTCGTCGCCTTCGGGAAGTCTGAGCCCGAAGCGTTCGTTCAATTCAACCACCGCGGCGCGCGCGGAAACCGCCAGCGTCTTCAGATCGACCACGCGGGCCAGCTCCTCGCGCGAGTCGTACTCGTCGTCGATCTCGCCGACCACCTCTTCGAGCAGATCCTCGACCGTGATAATTCCGGCCGCGCCGCCATATTCGTCCACCACCACCGCCAGGCTCTCGCCGGTGCGCTGGAGCGCGAGCAGAATCTCATCCAGCGGCGTCGCCTCGGGAAAATAGCTCACCGGACGTGTCACCTCGCTCACCGGGCGATTCAAGTCCGGCGCTTCGAGCAGATCGAAGACGTGCACGACGCCGACGATGTTGACGATGCGCCCGCTGAACACGGGCAGGCGGGTGAAACCCTCGCGGCGGACGACCTCGATCGCGCGGGCCAGGGTGGTGTCGTCGGACACCGCCTCGACCCGAATCAGCGGCACCATCGCCTTGCGCGCTTCGGAGCGCGAGAAACGGAAGATGCGGCTGATCATCTGCCGCTCGGCGGGCAGGATCGCGTCGCGCCCGGCAGGCGCGTCACCGCCTTGGCGATGAACCAGCAGGGCGAGATCGTCGCGCGTCATGAACACGCTCTGCACCTCCGCGGGCACGCCGGCGAGCCGGCGCACGGAGCGGCTGAGCGCGGTCTCGATCGCGAGCAGCGGCGCGAGCGCGGTCGCGAGCAGCTTGAGCGGCCGCGCCGCCACCCGCGCGAAAGCCAGCGGGCGCTTGAGCGTGAGCAGCTTGGGCGCAGATTCGCCGAGCACCAGCGTCAGCGGCACCAGAATCAGTGGCGCGAGCAGACCGACATGCGGGCTTATCGCGTAGAGAAAACTGGTCAGGATAGCGGCGGCGATCGCGTTGGCCAAGTTGGTGCTCGTCAGCACCAGCGCGAGCAGGCGATCGCGCCGCGCGAGCAGGCCCGAGAGCAGGCGCGAGTCCGCCTCGCCGCGCTCGCTGCCGGCGCGGAGCTTGAGCTCGTCGGCCATCACGAGCGCGATCTCGCCGGCGGCGAAAAACGCCTGCACCAGGACGCAGGCCGCCACCGCGGCCGCCACTCCGATCGCGCTCATCGCTTGAGCCTCACCACTTCGACGGTGGCGCCGCGCACCCGCTCGACCGTCGCCTCCAGGTTGCCGAGTCCGAAACGATCGCCGGGCCGGGGCACCCGCTTGAGCAGCCGCAGCACGAGGCTGGACAAGGTCTGCCCGCCGTCACTTGCCGCCGGCAAACTATCGCCGATCAGCTCTTTGAGCTTGCGCATCTCGATCGCTCCCGACACCAGCCATTCGTGGTCGGACACCTGGCTCAGCTCGGGACCTTCGAAATCGAACTCGTTGCGGATTTCACCGAATAACTCTTCGAGCAGATCTTCGAGCGTCACCAGCCCCTGCAACTTCCCGTATTCGTCGACCACCAGCGCGAGCTGCGTCCTGCTGCGGCGCATCTCGTCGAACAGCTCGGCCAGCGGCTTGCGCATCGGCACGAAAGTAGGCGGACGGATGAGGCGCTCCAGGCGGGGATGGCCGGCTTCGAGGCGCCGGGCAACCAGGTCCTTGACGTTCAGGACTCCGATGATGTTGTCGCGGCTATGCCGATAGACCGGCACGCGCGAAAAGTGGCCGTGAGCGACCTCGGCGGCCAGGCGCTCGCCGGGCGTATCGATATCGAGGCCGAAGATCCGGTCGCGCGGCGTCATCACCTCGAGCACGCGGCGATTGCCGAAGTCGAAGACCTTGTGGATCATCTCGCGCTCCGCCGGCTCGACCTGACCCTGGCTTTCGCCCAGGCGCAGCAGCGCCTTGAATTCCGCCTCCGAAACCGCCTCGGGCTGCGGCACCGGCCCGCTCGGCGCGAAGACGCGGACCACGGGATGAACGGCGTCCGCCACCGCCGCCAGCGGACGCGCGGTGATCCGGGCCACCGCGCCGGGAAAGCCGAGCGCGAGCGTCTTGGGCGTGATGTCGGCGATCAGCAGCACCAGAATGAACATCACCGGCACCGATACGTAAGCGCCGACCGGACCCAGCCACAGCAGCAGCAACGACGTGGCAAGGCATTCGGCGCATACGTTGGCCGCCTCGTTCAAGCCGAGCACGACGATCAGCGACTCCGCCGGGCGCCGCATCAGTCGATCGAGCGCGCGCGTGACGCTCGCCGACAGCGTGCCGCGCGTGTGCTCCATCCTGACCAGAGCGAACAGCGCGGTCTCTGAAGCCGCGAGCAGGGCGCTCACGAACAGCAGCGCGCTGACCACGGGCAAAAGCAGTTGAATCAGCATCGGCGGTCTCGCATTACCTTAGCTGATCGAATCCGCGCGCGATGGGCAATCGTCGCGGGTGGGTCCCAACCAGTGAAATCTCGGGGCGGCCGCGAACGATTGTACCGATTCGCCGGACCGCGACGCCCAAGCGGGCGGTCAGTTCGCGTTCCGAATAGCCGGGCCGGATGCAAAAGAGCAGCTCGTAGTCGTCGCCGCCGGTGAGCGCCAGATCGATCGCGCCGCGCATCACCGACTTATACGCCGGCGAGATTGGAATCGCGTCGGGATCGATTTTCGCGCCCACGCCACTGCGGTCCAGAATATGGCCGAGGTCCTGCAACATCCCGTCGCTGATATCGATCGCGGCCGGCGCCGGACGGATTCGGGCCAGCGCCTGACCCGCATCAAGGCGCGCGGCCGGTTTCAAGAATCGCGCGGCCAGGAACTTGCGATGCGAGCCTGCCGCCTTGAGCTTGCCCTCCAGTATGCGCCATCCGGCGGCGGCGTCGCCAAGCGTGCCGGTGACGTAGATCTCATCGCCGGCGCGAGCGGCGTCGCGCCTGAGCGCCGCGCCGTGCAACTCGCCGAGCATCGCGATCGTTATCGCAATTTGCGCCGCGCTGGTGATATTGCCGCCGACCACGTCGATACCCACGGCTCGCGCCGAGGCCTTGAGACCCTTGTACAAGCCGTCTACCGCTTCCGTCGACAGCCCGCGCCGGAGCGCCAGATTGACTACGCATGCGGTCGGATAGCCACCCATCGCAGCGATATCGCTCAGATTCACGGCCAGCGCCCGCGCGCCGAGATCGCGCGGCGATCCCCACTTGAGCTTGAAGTGCACGCCCTCGACCATCGAGTCGATTGTGATCAGTTGGCGCTTGCGGCCCGCCGACAAGATCGCGCAATCGTCGCCGGGGCCGAGAATCACGCGGCGGCTTAAGCGCAAGTCAGCGGTGAGCCGCGCGATCAGGTCGAACTCTGTGGGCAACTTGCTCACGCTTTCGCTCCGCGGACGGCTGCGAGCGCTTCGGACATCGACTTGAGCGCGAAATCGATCTCGTCATCGCGAATCGTCAGCGGCGGCGCGAGCCGCACGACGCGATCGGCGTTCAGCGTCCAGTTCACGACGGTGCCGCGCGCGACGGTCTCGGCGACGAAGCGATGCGCGATCGGGGCCGAAGCGAACTCGATCCCGATCAGCAGGCCGATTCCGCGTATCGCGGCAATCTCATCGCCGGCCAGGCGTTCGAGCCGCGCGACGATCGTTGCGCCGACGGCGCTCGCACGCTCCCAGAGCCGCTCCGCGACGATCACCTCTAGGCTGGCGAGACCGGCGGCGCAGGAAAGCGGATGGCCGCCGAAGGTCGTGATATGGCCGAGCGGCGGGTCATGCGCGAGCGTTTGCAGAATCTCGGTGGGGCCGCAGAATGCGCCGAGCGGCAGACCCCCGCCGAGTGCTTTGGCAAGGACGATCAGATCGGGCACGACTCCGAAATGTTCGAGCGCGAAAAGCCGGCCCGTGCGGCCAAAGCCGGTGAGCACTTCGTCGAAGATCAGCAGCGCGCCGGTCCGGTCGCATCGCTCGCGCAACGCCCGGATGAAATCGGCGCCAGGAATCCTGACCCCGCCTTCCGCCTGCACGGGCTCGATCACGACCGCGGCGACCTTGCGATCGATCGCGTCCAGCGCGCCTGAATCTCCGTACGGGAGATGGCGCACCGGACCGGCCAGCGGCTCGAAAGGCGCGCGAAAGGCTGGATTCCCCGACAACGCCAGCGCGCCCATCGTGTCGCCGTGGTAGGCGCCGTCGAAGGCCACGAACTCGCGCCGGCCGGTGTATTTGCGCGCGGTCTTGAGCGCGCCCTCGATCGCCTCGGCGCCGCTGTTGGTGAAGTACACGCAGCCAAGGCGGGCAGGCAGCAGAGCGGCAAGGCGCCGGGCCAGCGCGACCTGCGCTTCGATCACGTACTCGCCGTAAACCATCACGTGCAGATGACGGCGCATCTGCGCTTCGATCGCGCTCAGCACCGCCGGATGGCCGTGGCCGAGCGCCGTGACGCCGATTCCCGCGATGAAATCGAGGTAGCGTTTGCCGTCGGCGGCGTAGAGCCACGAACCCTCCGCGCGAACGATTTCGAGACCGAGCGGGAAACCCGAGGTCTGCGCGAGAAACCGGCGAAACAGTTCCGGGAAAGACTCGGCGGAAGATTCGGACGGACCGCTCATCGCGCGACGAAGAGATCGAGCAACGCGCCGCGGCCGTGGCGCCACTCCAGCGGCGGCGACTGCATCTCGCCCGGCGCGGCGAGGTACGACACGTCGATACTTTCAAGGTGCGCTCGCGCCTCGGCAAGCCGGCCCGGCGCGATCGCGAATGCTTCGAGTCGCCCTGCCGCGGGCGCAAGACGGCGGCCAAGGTCGGCGAGATTGCGAAACGGCGTGATGTAGACTGTGCGATAACCCGGTGAAAACCTGAAATCGGCGGCGCCGTCGTAGATCACCGTCCATCCCAGACCCTCGCCTTCCCACATCGCAACGTCGCGTCCGCCGAGCCGTCGCCAGCGGGCGTTCTCCCGCGCGCTGCGGATCGCGGCCGCGGCTCGCAGCGGCAATGCGATCGGCGGCGGGAACTGCTCGGCGAACCGATCGAGCGCAGCGGCCAGTTCCGCGGCGAAATCGCGGGCAACGCCGGAGTGCGAATTCTCTACGAACACATGATGGGCCGACAGGCATCCGCGCTGCTCGAACAGCGCTACGTCGCGGGCGACGAGGTCCGCGGTCGCGTCGCAAGCCTGCGCGACAATCGCGCCGCTGACGCGGCTGCCGAACGCGATAAGGCCGACGCCGGAATCCAGCGCCGCGATCGATTCGTCGGTGCCGAATGCGACCACCCGGTCACACGCTTGCTTCATCGCGGCGGTCCGATCGGTATCCGAACGGCTCCAGTTCTGGACCGCGATACGCGCGCCGACTTGCGGGTCGATCTCGCGTAGCGTCCGGACCAACGCGGCAAAGAAGTGCGGCTCGCCAATCGAGGTTTTGAGCACGATCGCCGCGCCGCCGATCAAAGCCTGGCAGACCTCGTGCAGTCCCGCTCCGATGACGTTGCCGGGCATGATGAAGCCGAGCAGTTGCGGGCGCGTCACCAGCCTCGCCGCGAGCGACTCAAAGGCCGCAGGATGGAACGGCTTCAGCAGCGCGTCGAGCGATTCGGCCAGCAGAGCGGGCGAAAACCCGGACGCGCGGGCCGCGAGCGACAGAGTCTCGCGGCGGGCGTCGAGGCTTCGGCTACGCCATCGCGCACAAGTCTGCGAGAGTGCCGCGGCAATTCGATCCCGAGAGATCGTCTGGCGAAGGCTTTCGCGGAGCCGGGCGAACGCGAGCGGCGAGCCGGCGAGCACGTCGCGCCCCGAAGCCTCCGCGCCCGGCACAGGATTGTGGCTAGTCATGAGAGATCACGCGGCGCGATTCGGTCAGCGTTGGCGTCGTCGTTTTCGATCGCGGCGAATTCCTCGACCCCGAGCGCGCATCCGCGAGCTTCGCGGCTGGCGCGTCCCAGGACGAACACCTCGCGCCCTTCGACTATACCGAAGTCTTCGGTGATCAAAGCAGACACCGACCCGACATTGGCGAGATCGAAGAAGGAAAGCAGCCCCGCCTCGCCGTCTGGGACACGTTTGAGCGTCACCGGATCGACTGCGGCGGCCCGAATCCAGGGCGGGCCCAGCTTGGGACGCCCGCCGGAGGCGTGCATCGGGGCGACCTCGCGGCCTCGAGAGTTGAAAGCCGTCAAATCGTAGAGCTGCGAGCACATCTCGGTCATCCCGTATTCGTTGATTACCAGGGCGGGCGGAATTGCAAGCCATCGTTCGGCGAGCGCGATCAACTCGCCGGCTTGAAGCGGCTGCGCCTGCCCTTTGGCGCCGCCGGTATCCATGATTCGCGAGCCGGCGGCCAAGCGAATCGGAGCACTGGCGGCAGCGATCTCCGCGAGCATCACGGCCAGAGCGGCGGTCGTGCCCAAGATGCATACCGGCGCGCCGGTGCGAGCCAATTGGCCGAGGAACGAGCGCGCCTGCGCCACGTCGACGCCGACCCGGTCGGCCGCGCAGAGCGTGCGTCCGTCGCCGAACTCTTGCACGCACCAGCTCAGCATGTGGGCTAACGACGATTCGGGCATAAGATCAGCCGTGGGATGGAGCACAAGCATGCTAATCCCGGTTTCAGTCCTGGCGCGATCGGGAAAGAGCATCGGCGCCAGATGGCCCAGCGCGGAGGCGCGATAGACTTCAAGATTCGGGACGAAATGCCTTCCCCGCTCGGCCGGGCCGATCGTTGTTCCGCTGGTGACAAAAACCCGCTCCACCGGCGGCATCGCGAGTTCCGCATACTTGAAGGCGACCGTGCTGATCGCGGGGATATCGTCGATCGAACGGACCCGATCGGGGCCGAAGCCGCGCTCCCGGCAGTAGTCGCGGTAGGGTCCTATAGCGTCATACTGATGGCGGAAGACGCGTATCGCGAGCGGCTCGAAGGCCGCCGGGTCGGGCCGTTGTATAAAGGCCAGAACTTCCTTCCAGATTGACATCTCAGCGTGGTGGGAGAGAATAATTGAGCGATGATCGCATTGCGGCGACGGGCGATTCAATCCCGCGCCGCACGCGCCATGTTTTGTGGACATTATGTCATGAATCGGGCCGCGGCGTCTTTTTTGTGTAACCGGCATCTGATACAAGACGTACCTGACGTGTAGAGAGGCGGGGAGTCCGCACAATCATGAAGAAATTCAGCGTTGGCGTGGTGGTCGGGTTGCTGGCGGGTTGGGTGGTCGCAGTGGGTGCGACCGTGGCCGAGCACAACGGCCTTTATTGGGGCCGGCTCAATCCCGCAGCCAAATCCGGCTATGTCAACGGCTATGCCGATGCGATGCAGGTGAGCGTCGGCAAGCTCGACAATCTCACCGTCGCGGCCGAGTTATTCCACTGGAAGGGCGCGAAGAAGATCATCCGGCAGTTGGGTTCCGAGCTGTCGGTCTCGGAATTCAAGCCCAACGACGTGGTCAAGCGCCTCGACGACCTGTATTCCAATCGCAAGTACAGCGAGCTCGACTTGGGCTCGGCGGTGCAGCTCCTGACGATGCGTGCCAACGAGCTCGCCCAGACGCCTGCGCCGGCCAAATAACCCCACCCGCGAAAATCCGGCAAGTTACCAGCAGGGACGGTCTCACGCGGACCGTCCCTTTTCCTTTGCCATCGCTGTTCAGAACATGACAAATTGAGGCTTGAAACCTTGGCCCGGCCTGCCTACGGTAAGCTCGGAAAGGCGGAAACATCGTGAATGCGAGCGTGCATGTGCTGGAGAAGGTATGCGCCGCGACGGTGGGCGTGCATGCCTATGTTCCCTCCGAGCACGTTTCCGCCGCTATCGGATTGGGCACCGACCGGCGCGGCACCGGCGTGCTGGTCAGCCCCGACGGGATAATCCTGACGGTCTACTACCTCGTGATGGGGGCGCGGAACGTGATCGTCGCGCTGTCCAACGGCGAGCAGATGCAGGCCCGGGTGGTCGCACAGGATTACCGGACGGGAATCGGGCTGCTCAAGATCGATCACCGCAACCTGCCGCACCTTGAAGTGGTCTCGTCCGCCCAATGCACGCTCGGACAGGAAGTCTTCATCGTCACCAGCTCGGGCGCTGACCAGCGCAGCGCCGACTGTGGAGTCGTGAGCTATCTGGGGCCGTTCGATGCGGTGTGGGAGTTCGTGCTGGAGCGGTCAGTGTGCATGATGACCTCGGCGATGAACGTCGCCTCGAGTGGCGGCCCGATCTGCAACAGCCGGGGCCAGGTGGTCGCGGTCTCATATCTGAACTTCGTCGATATCGGGCGCTCGGTGCTCGGAATCCCCGCCGAATGTTTCCTGCAGGCGCGCGATGAGTTGATCCAGCACGGCAAGCGCGTCACCACGCCCAAGGCCTGGCTCGGCGTGCTTTCCTACACGCTGCGCGAGCACGTGGTGATCGCCGGCCTGATGCCGGGCGGACCGGGCGAAAAGGCGGGACTCAAACAGGGCGACGTGCTGCTGGCCGCCGACGGCCACGATATCAGCGAGCGCCGGATGCTGTACGACACGCTGCTGAAGCATCTGCCGGGCGACCGAATCAGCTTCACGGTGCTGCGCAACAATCAGGTCTACAGTCTGGCGATCCCGACCATCGGCGCGGAAGAGTACTTCGCGTAGCGTCGGGCGCCGGAGATACCCTCACCCGCGCGTCACGGCGTTTGCAAGAAAGGAGCAAACGCCGCGCCGCTTGCCCTCTCCCTGGTCAGGTAGAGGGTTAGGAGCGGCAGCGAGCCAAGGTCTTACACCTCTCCCTGACCAGGGAGAGGTCGGCGAGTATTTGCGCAGCAAATCACTCGCCGGGTGAGGGTAGCCTGCGCTACCAATCACTGCGGCGTGAAACTTACGTTCGCCCAATCTACTTGAGCGCGCGCATCGAGAACCCGCGCTCGTTGTAGCATAGCAGCGTGCGCTTGTTCTGGAGCGTGCTCTCGATCACCACCTCGCGGCCCCACAGCCGGTGGATATAGGCCAGCGTCTTCTCCGCGTACTCCAGGTGCAGGTCGCGCCCGTCGTGACTGTGCTTGAGGTACAGCGTGCGGTTCTGGCCGAAGTCCGCGTCCTCGATCTTGACCACCGGGATCGAATTGGTGCCGACATCGTTGATCAAGGTCTCCTTCACGTTGCGCCATCCTTCGTCGTCGGAGACCTTGCCGATCACCAGATCCTCGCCGC
>Ga0181521_10008149_pt1 | contig 10837 bp, 8 predicted proteins | sample PEATcosm2014_Bin_32_FD_119764 | JGI IMG/M metagenome (GOLD analysis project Ga0181521, IMG submission 119764) | Peatland microbial communities from MTU Mesocosm Facility, Houghton, MI, USA - PEATcosm2014_Bin02_60_metaG | ecosystem: Environmental > Terrestrial > Soil > Wetlands > Peat | place... | reverse complement strand
TGCACAGGCCGTGGAGGATGGGCTTGGGGAATCCGGCGGCCTTGGCGAACTCGGGGTCCGAGTGGAGCGGGTTGTGATCACCGGACAACCGGTACGTGAGGGCTTGGTCGGGCCTGGTCTGGTAGGTCACCTCGTGATCCGGCGCACGCTCAGGTGCAACGTTGCGAGGACCGCTCGGGCCGCGATCACCACCGAAACCGCCTTCCCCGCGGATGAACACGTTCGATTTCAGGTTGAAGATCGGTTCACCACTCTCTGCGTCCACCGACTCGGATTCGTTGGCGATGACCGCTCCCGAGCCCTTGTCGTAGACACCGACGACACGCCCGCGGCTCCGGATCTTGCCCTCGACCGGGATTTCGCGGTGCAGCTCGATCGTCCGACCGCCATCGACGAGCATTGCCGGGTTGAAGGTCCCGATGGCGCCCATTCCCCCTCGGGCACCCCCGACGATGACCGCGAACGTCGGCAGCACTCTTTGGGTCACGCCCCGGGAGTTCTCGGTGGTGAACTCGAGCTCGGCACCGGTTGGGTCCAAGGAGCCCGCCCCGACACCGACCGCATAGATGAGGGCGTCCTTCGACGTCCAGTCACACTCGGTCCACTCGCTCCACTCACCCGTCACGGCATCAGGATTGATGGGCATGTCCTTGCTCCCTTCGGCCTTGTCAGCTCGCCGATCCTCGGCAGGCGCGACCTCGACTGAGCCATTCGGGCACGTCAAAGACGAGCACTGCCGAGGCGCGTCTGCATCCTAAACGTGTTGTCGTCGGGGGTTCACGCCCGTTCAGGGTGACTGAACGTCACATTCGCCCATCAGAATCCGGCGGGTGCTGACGGGCACCCGCGCGCTCGCCAGCGGACCTCGTTACCGCTCGGCTCCTTCACCCGTGGGAACCGATCTCCTTCAGGAACGGAACGAGGTACTCGAAGAACGCGTTATTGGGGTAGGCGCCAGCAGGGTCGTTGTGGGAGTACGTGCTTTGGCGGTTCACCAATGTCAGGTTGCTCAGGGGTATGTGCGACTGCTCGGCCAGGATGGTTGCATCCTGGAGAACCCCTTCCCCGCCTAGGCGCGCGCCGAAGGCATAGATCCGTAGATCCTTCGGAAGGTGGTGACCCATGGTCGCGTCGACATCGAGCACTTGCTGCGCTGGATTCGCGTTCCCGTTGTCCACCGCCCCCGTGTCGTCGGTCAGTCGCTGCGGGAAGTACCACTCGGTGCCGTCGGCGTTCTTCATCGGATACCCAGAGAACATCGTCGCGAACCGCTTGATCGGGGTGAGAGCGCCGGTGCCGTTCCAGCCACCCGACGCCGTGAGACCTGCGCCGAGGTGCGCCTGCGCCGCCAGCAAGCTTGCCGGCGAGGTCGCCGCGTTGAGCGCGTAGCCATACTGGCCGACGTTGGTGACCGGGACCGGCGGCACGATGTCAGAAGGCAGAAGCTCCGAGGATTGGCTCTGCGACGGCCCGTTCGGATCGAGGAGCGCCGTCGCCGACCCCGTCGCGTTGAAGATACCGGCATAGGGGGCCGGGATCCCACCGAAGGCCAGCCATGGGGTCTGGGTCGGCGCGTCGAGCGACTGCAATTCCTGGGTCGCGCCCAGCGCGCTCACTGCGCTCGGAGCGCTGCCGCCGTCGATGTAGACCAACCCGGCCAGGTCATCGGCTCCTGCGTGGCCGTTGAAGTCCCAGGTCGCGTAGGCGGTGACCACTGATCCACCGAGCGAGTGGCCGCCGAGCACGACCTTGCCTCCGAGCTTCTTGGCGGCCGTGATCACCGTGTGCAGGTCTTGGACCGCGACGTTCATTCCCCATTGTTTGGCAAACTCGACGCTCGAGTTCGAGATGGCCTGAATGTGCTTCGTGATGCTCGGGTTCTTCAGGTACCCGAGGTAGTAGTCAAACAGCTGGGTCGCGGTGGCCTTGCCCTCCTTGAACAGGTTCAGTTCGGACTGGTCCTCGAGCAGGCTCTCCCGGCGTACGACCGCCCAAACCTGCCAGCCCTTGGTTTTCGCGACGATCCATTCGGCCAGTGGCACAAAATAGGCCCCGGCGGCCGAGGTGCCCGGCTCCAGCACCAACACGTTCTTCGCGCTGGCCGACCCGACCTTGATCACGCCAACCTGGTCGTACTTTGTTGGGGTGTCGGGCGCGGCGAAACTTCGCATCCACGTGACTCCCAGTGACGTCGTGGAGGCACCCGCAGAACTCACACCGCCCGACAACACCGCAACCATGGATCCCAAGACCATCGCCGCCAGCAAGCTTCGCTTCAAACGTCTCATGCCACTGTCCTTTAACGTGTCCAGCACGTCATGCCCACCGCGGCCGGCGCCACCAACAATCGCTCGGGACCGGGTGGTGGGTCGTTCAGCTCTCTGTCGCGAGCAAGGTCTTGGAACTGTCGCCACCGGCTTGTTCGAACGTGGTCTGGGCCAGGTGTCCGAGGCGTGCGTAGTCGACCTTGCCTGACGGGCTCCGGCTGATGCTCGGGACCACGATCACCACCCGGGGCGCCTTGTAGGCGGCCAGGTGAGCGCTGACGAACGACCGCAGCTCGTCGCGCTCCACCGAGTGGTCTCCGTCGACCTCGACCAGTGCGGTCACCGCGTGGCCGAAGCGGTCGTCGGGGATGCCCACGCACACGGCGTCGAGCACTCCCGGATACCGCTTGATGACCTCCTCGACCTCCTCGGCGAACACCTTCTCCCCGCCGGTGTTGATGACGGCGGCGCTTCGCCCGAGCAGCTCGATCTCGCCGTCCGCTCGCACCACTGCCATGTCCCCGGGCAGGACGTAGCGGACGCCGCCGATGGTTCGGAAGGTTCGGGCGGTCTTCTCGGGGTCCTTGTAGTACCCGACCGGGACATGCCCGGGAACCGCCACCAGCCCCGGCGTGCCACTCCCGGGCTCGACCTCCACGTCGTCGGGGCCGAGCACCTTGACCCCGTTGCCGAGCGTGAACTCGGCCGTTGCGGTCACGTGGCTTGCCGATGAGACGCTGGCCCCCATGCCCACCGCCTCGGAGGAACCGAGGCTGTCGTACACGGTGACCGCCGGCAGGTGTGCGGTGAGCCCGTTCTTGGTCGCCTGGCTCCACATCACCCCCGACGAGTTGAGGAGCAAGAGGGTCGACAGGTCGTAGCGGTCGCGGTGGTCGTCGAGTTCCTTGAGCAGCGGTTTGGCAAAGGCGTCGCCCACCAACGCGACCGCGTTGACCCCGTACTCGTCGACGGCCCGCCACAGCTCGTCGGGGTCGAAGTGCCGGCTCTCGAGCGTGACGATCGTGCCCGCCAGGGTCATGGCGATGAACGCGCTGAACTGCCCGGTGCCGTGCATGAGTGGGCACGCAGGGAGGAACACGAACGGGGGTTCGGCGACGGCGGCCTCGTAGCGCCCTCGGAGCTCGGCCATGTCCTCGGTCCGGGCCGTGCCGGCGAAGGGGTTGCCGCCGGCGCCGAGGACCTGGAAGAGCTCATGCTGCTCCCACATGACCCCCTTCGGCATGCCGGTGGTGCCACCCGTGTAGAGCAGGATCAGGTCCTCACCCGAGCGGCCCCACGGCGGGTCGGGGCGGTCGGCGCCCGAGACGACCAGCTCCTCGTAGGGGGTCGCCCAGTCCGGGACGGGCGTTCCGTCCTCGACGGCGTACCAGCGCTTCACGCCAGGCAGGCGGTCGGCGATCTCGCTCAGGAGCGGCCCGAAGGTGGCGTGGAAGACGACCGCCTCGGCGTCGGCATCATTCAGGAGGTAGGTGATCTCGTCGGGGCCGTACCGGTAGTTGATGTTGAAGGGCGCCATCCCCGCCTTCAGCGCCGCCGCGTAGGTCTCCAGGTATTCGGGGCAGCTGTAGAGGTAGGCGCCCACCTTGGACTGCTGGGTCAAGCCGGCATCCAGGAGATCGCGGGCCAGGGCGTTGGCCCGCCGGTCGAACTCCCCCCAGGTGATGAGGCGCGTCCCGCTACGCTGCGCCGGCCGGTCGGGCATGATCTCGGCAACCGACTCCCACACGTCGGCCAGGTTCCACTGCGATTCTGGCTTCATTTCCGCACGATAGTGGGCCGGCCTCTCACGAGGCGGCGAACCTCAGGAGTGTCGGAGCAGGAACTCGCGTAGCGGGCCGTTGACCTCGTCGGGATGACTCAGGTTGGACGCGTGGCCGGCCCCGGCGATCCGAACCAGCCCCTCACAGTTGGGAAGCGCCTCGGCCAGGGACTCGGCCTTCTCCATCGGGATGGCCACGTCTTCCTCGCCGTGGAAGATGATGGCGGGAGCAACGATCTCCGACACCCGATCCGAGATGTCGTCGCGATCCATGAGGGTCCGGAACGGTTCGAGGATGGCCTCCTTGGGCATGGCCTGCCACTTGGCCACCCAACCGGCATGGTCATAGCCCGGGCTCATGATCGTCGCGGCGACCGCACCGGTCAGTTCATCGGATGCGCCGTTGGTCGTCCATTCGACGGACATCGCCTCGTACACCGGTCGCGCCTCTTCGGGCTCGGCGCCGGCCTGGGTGTCGATCAGGCCGAGTCCCCGCACTCGGGTGGGGGCACGTAACGCGACACGCAGCGAGATGAAACCGCCCTGGGACATCCCGACGAAAAAGGCCGCGTCGATACCGAGATGGGAGAGCAACGCGAGGGCGTCATCGGCCGAGTCCCAGTAGGTGAAGGGCCCGTGGACCTCGGTCTGCCCGAAGCCGCGCTCATCCCAGGTGATACAGCGGAACTCCCCGGAGAGCGCCGCCACCTGCGGTTCGAACATCCCATGGTCCATCAGGTACCCGTGGCTGAAGATCACCGCCGCTCCCCCACCCCCCGAATCCTCGAAGTAGAGGTGTCGGCCATTGACGTCTGCAAAAGGCATTGCCCCTCCTACGACCGTGGTCCGTGCATCATGCCTCGCGGCCGGAATCGGCGCCCTCAGCGTCAGGCGTTCCCGATCCCGATCGAGAGACCCTGGTGGTGAGGCTCAGCCCCCGAGGCTGGCCCGCAGCGCCTCCAGCTCGCGACGGAGTTCACTCACCTCGGAGCGAAGGCTCATCAGCTCCGATCGGAGGTGCTCACGATCATCGGGCAATGGGCGATCTCCGGCCGAACCGTCATTTCCTTCGGTCTCGGGCCACTCGCTAGGTCTTCGGCCGACGCCGGCACCCGGCACGGCATCGCCGGTTGCGGGCGCGACGAGCGGACAGTCCCACCGCTCCTCCTTCTGCCCGGGTCGCCGACCGAGGCTCGACACCAGCGGCTCGTCGAGCGAGGCCAGCCGTTCGAGCTCGCGTGCCACGTCGTCGAGCCCGTCGAACTCGGCCATCCGGTCCGTCCGCGCCCGGAGCTCGCCGATCGTCTGGGGGCCACGGAGCAGGAGCACCCCCAACAGAGCCCGTTGACGGAGGTCGAGCGCCAGGGTCTCGTCGAGCACCTGGCGATAGCGAACGGCACTGCGTCCATGGGATGGCAGGACGAAACGGACGAGTCGTTGCCCTTTCAACTCGTCGAGCGTCGACATGACGGTCCCCTCGTCGTAATCCACCACCGGGTCACGGTTGGATGCCTGGTTACAGGCGGCCACGAGCGCCGCGATGGTGAGCGGGTACTGCTGGGGAGTCGTGAGCTCCTTCTCGACGAGCGAGCCGAGCACCCGTGCCCCCTCCGCGCTCAGCCTCATGGGGCGAGCTTAAGGGGCGGGAGCGCGAGGCCCGGGAGGCGTCAGGCTCGCCCTGCATCGACGCTGCCGGTTCTCTCGGTTTCGGCGATGTCACCCGGCCGGCGGGAGGCGATGGCCCGGATTGGCCACCGCGAGTTTGTCGGCCACGGTCGCTCGCACCACGTCGCTTACCGCTCCCAACCGATCGTTGTACGCGCCCGAACGGATCGCCGCGGCCAGCTCGGCCTCGGTGACGACACCCAACCCGGCCAGACGGGCGGAGTGCGCGACGGCGAGCTCGGTCCCGAGCCCAAGCTCGCGGCCCACCATGGCGACGACGTTGGCGGCCACCCGGGCGTGGAAGCGCACTCTCCCCTCGGTGGCGGAGAGCACATCGGACTCGAGGAACTCCCTGACCGCGTCGAGCAACTGCACCGCCGACGGGACGTCGTGCGGCGGCCCGATCGGGCCGGCGGAAGGCTCCCCGGCGGAGTCCCCCGGCCCGGAAACTCCCGGGGCTGACTCGGGCACGCCGACACCGCCAACGGTGGCCGTCCATGGCAGGAGATCCAGCAGGTCCGACTCGACCTCGCACACCCGCCGACCGATGGCGGCCAGCTCGACCGACCGGACCATGCCGGTCGTGTGCGTCAGCGCCTGGACGATGCAGATGATCCCCCACCGAAGCGTGCCCAGCGCGATCCACCAGTGCAGGACGCTCTCGTCGACGGGTTCGCCGCCCGCACCCTCGTAGGCGGTGATCAGCTGTTCGATCGTGCCGAACCCACCGACGGGAAGCGACGAACCGAAGCGCCAGGCCTTGACGCACAGCCACCCGAGATCCTCGAGCGGGTCTCCAAGGTGGGCGAGCTCCCAGTCCAGCACGGCCCGAATGTCCTCGGCCCCCACGATCAGGTTGCCGTTGCGGAAGTCGCCGTGCACCACCGCCTCGACCGAGCGCTGCGGGCGCGTCTCGGCCAGCCACAGGAGCCCCAGCTCGAACGCGGGGTGGGGTTCGCCGAGCCGGTCGAGCTGGTCGCGCAGCTGCTTGAGCGGATCGCCACCCGGAAGGCCGGGAACCTCGGACGGAGGAATCCGATGGATGGCGGCGAGAATCCGGCCGCACTGCTCCGCGAGGACCGCCCGGGCACTCGCCAACTGCTCGTCACGCAAGATCCGGCGCGGGATCGTCTCGCCGTCGACGAACTCGGTGATCAGAAACGGGGCTCCGAGCTCGTCGGACCCGTCCCCCGACACCACGACGCGGGGCACCGGCACACCGGCGCGCGCGCGGCCGCCTGGAAGAGTTCCGCCTCGAGCGGCACGCCCGAACCGGGCCACCCGGCACGATCGCGTCGCAGGACGAGGCGCTGTGCCGAGCCGTCGGAACCACGAACCGAGAAGCTCCAGGTGTCCTTGGAGGCGCCGCCAGGCAAGCGAACCAGGTCCTCGACGACCACCGGTTGCCCGAGCGCAGCACCGACGACCGGGCGCAGGTGCTCAACCAGGCCCTCGCCGTCCATGCGCGCAGACTAACGACCCCCTCGCCATCACGCCGTTAGGCTGGCCCGATCGCCATCCGACTCGAACCCCAAGATGAGTACATGCACGAGTTGGGCCCAGAGCCCAACTTCAACGAGTCGATGTACTTCAACGCCTACGACCCCGGAACACACCTCGGCGGGTTCTTCCGACTGGGGAACCGGGCCAACGAGGGGACCGGGGAGATGACGATCTGCCTCTACCTCCCCGACGGCCGGGTGGCCTTCATGTTCGGCCGTCCTCACGTCTCGACCAACGAGGCCTTCGACGCCGCCGGGATGCGGTTCGAAGTCGTGGAACCCTTCACCGAGCTTCGGGTCAGCTACGAGGGGTCCGTCGTCCTGCTGACCGACCCGCTCGAGATGGCCGACCCGCGCCGGGCCTTCGCCTCCAACCCCCACACCGAGTGTGCGGTCCGCCTCGTCTACCGGGGCAGTTCGGCCATGTTCGGCGGCGAGCCGGACCGGCCCACCGAGCGCCCGGGTGAGGAGTTCGCCCGGGGCCACTACGAACAGCTGGTGGCGGCGGGTGGCACGGTGCGGGTGGGAGACCAGGAGTGGGAGGTCAACGGTTACGGACTGCGCGACCACAGCTGGGGCCCTCGCTACTGGCAGGCGCCGTGGTACTACCGCTGGCTCACCGCCAACGTCGGGGCGGACTTCGGGTTCATGGGGTCACGTGTGGCCCGACGTGACGGCCCCGGCACACACGGTGGGTTCGTGTGGGATGGCGAGGCCCTCCATCTGTGCAGCGACTTCCGGATCCGCTCCACCTGGGAGGGCGATGCCCGATACCACCGAACCATCGAGGCCGAGCTGGTCACCGAGCACCGGACGTGGCTGGTGCGGGGATCGGTGCTCAACCTGATCCCGTTACGCAATCGCCGCCACGATCCCGACGGCAACGAGCTGGTCACACGCATCTCTGAGGGGCTCACGCAATGGACCCTCGAGGACGGCCGGGTGGGCTACGGGCTCTCCGAATACCTGGACCAGATCATCGAAGGGGCACCGGTCGGCCTGGACGAGTAGGCGAAAGGAACGCTCCGCGTCAACGCGAGCGGACATCCCTCCTCGTGCGCGGTGCGCTCCCAGCTCGCGGCGTCGGACCGGGGCACGTGAAGCACGAGGATCCGCTCGATTCCTCGGTCGCTGGCGCCCAGCAGTCCCCGTGCCACCCAGCGGGTCGGAACGTCAGGTGGCCCGATTGGCGTTGGCGACAATGGCGGCGATCACCTCGGGCCACAAGGGCTCGGGCAAGTCGTGGCCCATCCCTTCGAGGATGAGGAGCTCGGCACCGGGCACGGCCTTGGCGGTGGCCTCTCCCCCACTCGGCGTGACCAGCGGGTCGGCATCGCCGTGGATCACCAGGGTGGGCACGTCCACCGCGCCGAGGGCGGCGGTGCGGTCCTCGGCCGCGAGAATGGCCGCGATCTGCCGGGCCAGACCTTGCGGATAGTAGGAGCGGTCGTAGGAGAGCGCCGCAGCCGCCCGCAACTCAGCCTCGTCGGTCGGGTATCGTGGCGAACCGATGACCCGGGACCCCCGCACGCCGGCCTCGATGACCTCGGCCCGCGTCGCCGGAGGCGGCTGCAGAAGGATGGCGATGGCGTCGGGCGTTGCCTGGCCAACCGAGCGGTCGCCGGTGGTGGACATGATCGAGCACTGCGAGCGGACCGCACCGGGGTGCCGGATCACCATCTCCTGGACGATCATGCCGCCCATCGACGCCCCGACGATGTGGGCGGGCGAGAGGCCGAGCCCCTCGATCAGCGCAATCCCGTCGTCGGCCATGTCGCCGAGCGTGTACGGCGCCGACACGGTGCCACCACTGCCGAGCGCGCCCAGGATCGCGGCCACGTCCGGTATGCCGGCGTTCTCGAACTTCTGGCTCAGACCGATATCGCGGTTGTCGTAGCGGACGACAGCGAAGCCCTGGTCGGCCAACTGCGCGCAGAACGGGTCGGGCCAGGCGGTGAGCTGCCCTCCGAGCCCCATCACCAGGAGGAGCGCCGGATCGGCGATATCCCCGATGATCTCGTATTCGATGGTGATGTCATTCGCGGTGGTGTGTGGCACGGGAAGATGCTGGTCCCTGGCGCAGGACTGGTCAAGCGGGTTCCCCAGCCGCGCGCACTAGAGGCCTAGAACCGACGTTACCCGTGTGATTGGCTGGGCGGTGCTGGTAGCAGCCCCGGGTCGTTGCCCAGACCTTTACGGGCATGGACACGACAGACCGCAGTGGGGACCGAGCCGACCGTTTGGCTCGTGCTCACGCTGACTTGGTGGCCGCGGTTGAATCACTAGCCAGCGGCGATGACTGGCAACGTATGCTGAAGCTCGCATCGCGGTTCCACCAATACAGCGCCAACAACGTGTTCTTGATCATGCTGCAGCGACCCGATGCGACCCGGGTCGCCGGGTACCGTGCGTGGCATGACATGGGTCGCCAGGTCCGCAAGGGGGAACGTGGGATCCGGATACTCGCCCCATTTCTTTACCGCTACAAGGTGGGCGACGACGGAACCGAGGTTTCGCATACGGGAATCCGAGGTTTCACAACCGCGAATGTGTTCGATGTTTCCCAGACCGAGGGCGATGCACTGCCCGACGTTCGACCCACATTGCTCGAAGGAGACGACGTGACCGGCCTGTGGGATTCGCTCTCGGTCCAGGTGAAAGCGGCTGGCTATACAGTCGAGCAGGGGGATTGCTCCGGGAGCAACGGCTGGACCGATCACCGCATGCGTACTGTGCGAGTTCGAGCCGACGTCAGCGATGCCCAGTCGGCCAAGACTCTCGCCCACGAGCTGACGCACGTTCTCCTGCACCCAGATACCTCCGAGTACTTCAGGTGCCGAGGAAGGTCGGAGGTAGAAGCCGAGAGCGTTGCGTTCCTAGTGTGCCAGGCAGCCGGATTGGTCTCTGACGGTTACTCCTGGCCTTACATCGCCCATTGGAGTGGCGGGGACAGCCAGGTCGTGCGGGACGCTGCCGGACGAGTGGTGGACGCGGCACAGACGATCCTTGCTGGGTTGAAGTTTGCCCAGCACGACGGCGACCCAGGACAACCCAGGCATCGGTAGCAGAACTCGGTATTCCTTAAGAGCGCGACCTCAGCCGTGGGAATCCGGTTCCATAACGCGACCCAGACGACGTCAGGCGACTTGCGACGCTCTGAGCTGGGCCGATGTAGGCAATAGACGATCGCTGACGATGGCACTTGGCGCGATTTGTAGGGCAAGTTGTAGGGCAAATCCGGCATGGATGTTCATCCAGATCCGGCGGACCTCCGGCACTACCGACGAGGCGTTCCCAGATTTCCGCTTCGGAGACCCCCCTACGTCCAGGGGACGTCAGTGTCTAATCGTCCTCGATCTAATCGTGCTCGCACCATCGGCGGATCATCCTCCGAGGTCCACCGAGTGTATTGTCCAAGGCATACGCATAGTCTTCGTCTCTTCCGCCATTCCGCGTCGATGTGGTATTGCGACCTTTTCCGCTGATCTGATCGCGGCGGTACGCGCCGCGGATCCCTCCACCACGTGTCGCATTGCAGCCATTGACGAGCCCGACGTGTTGCGTGCGTACGGCTCCGAGGTCCGCTGGCGAATTAAGCAAGGTGACCAGGAAAGTTACCGCTC